>Ga0268262_10000462_pt1 | contig 53805 bp, 44 predicted proteins | sample TergutNc150P3_FD_190354 | JGI IMG/M metagenome (GOLD analysis project Ga0268262, IMG submission 190354) | Nasutitermes corniger P3 segment gut microbial community from laboratory colony in Florida, USA - Nc150 P3 (SPAdes) (version 2) | ecosystem: Host-associated > Arthropoda: Insects >... | reverse complement strand
TAATAAGATGGCTGTATGCCAGATTTCAACTTACGGCATCGGAGCAGCGCGCCGATCGTATAAAACAGGATGCTATAAAAGAGGCTGAAGCTAAAAAGAAGGAGATACTTCTTGAAGCAAAAGATCAAGTAATCCGAGACAGAAACCAGCAGGAAAGAGAGACCCGGGAGCGTAAGGCTGAACTACAGCGCTATGAGCGACGTGTATTTCAGAAAGAAGAAAGTATAGATAAAAAGACCGCTCATTTGGAGCGGATTGAACAGGCCCTGGCGGAGAAAGAGAAGGTTTGCCAGGAGCGGGAAGACGCCCTGACCAGGGAAGAAGAACGCTACCGGTCAGAGCTGGAACGTGTTTCAGGCCTAAGCTCGGAAGAAGCAAAGCGCCTCATAATCCAGAACCTGGAAAGCGAAGCCAAGCATGACGCCCAGGTGCTAATCAACAAAATCGAGCAGGAAGCGAACCTGGCGGGGGAGAAAAAGGCCAGGGACATACTCCTTAGCACCATTCAGCGGCTTGCCACGGAGGTAACCGGGGAGGTAACCGTAGCCACCGTTACCCTTCCCAATGACGAGATGAAGGGGCGGATTATAGGCCGGGAAGGCCGGAATATCCGTACCCTGGAAACCCTCACCGGGGTGGACATCATCATCGATGACACGCCGGAAGCAGTGGTTATCTCCTGTTTCGACCCGGTCCGCAGGGAAATAGCCAAGGTAAGCCTGGAAAGGCTAATAGCCGACGGGCGCATACACCCTGCCAGGATTGAGGAGATCGTTACCAAGGTAACAAAGGACATCTCCCAGAAAATCTTTGAAGAGGGCGAAAAGATCCTCTTCGACCTTGGAATTCACAACATCAAACAGGACGCGATTCGTACCCTTGGGCGGCTTTATTTCCGCACCAGCTACGGGCAGAACGTCCTTTACCACTCAAAGGAAGTGGCGGTTATTGCCGGGATGCTGGCGGCGGAAATCGGCGGCTGCAACCGGGAACTGGCGAAGCGGGCTGCCCTGCTCCACGACATCGGCAAGGGGGTGGAATCCGACTCCGACCTGAACCATGCGGAAATCGGCATGGACATGGCCCGCAAACTGGGCGAAGACCCCAGGATCATTAACGCAATCGGAAGCCACCACAACGATATTGAGCCTACCTGCCTGGAATCGGTGCTGGTTCAGATTGCGGACGCGATCTCAGCAGCACGTCCGGGTGCCCGGCGTGAAACCCTGGACAACTACATCAAGCGGCTTGAAAACCTTGAAAGCATCGCGACAGGCTTTATCGGCGTTGACAAGGCTTTCGCTATCCAGGCCGGAAGGGAACTGCGGATCATAGTGAACAACGAAACGCTCAATGACGAAAGATCCAGGGAGCTGGCGAGGGAAATCGCCCAAAAGATCGAAAGCGATCTCCGCTACCCCGGCAGGATAAAAGTAACGATCATCCGGGAAACGAGGGTTACCGAGTACGCAAGGTAAGATCCTAAAGGCAATTATGATAGGCGATGTGGTCGGCGACCCGGGAATGGAAGTCCTGGAACGCCGACTGCCCGTTTTAATCAGAGAAAATTCCGCTGATTTTGTGGTTGTCAACGGCGAAAACGCCGCCGGAGGCTTCGGGCTTACCGCCGACCTTTTTAAGCGAATCATAGCCGCCGGCGCCGACCTTGTAACCAGCGGCAACCATATATGGGAAAAGCGCGAATTTTGGCCTGCCCTTGAATGCGAAGATCGGGTTTTGCGCCCGTTTAACTATCCGGAAGGAAGCCTCGGTCTAAAGACCGCCTCTGGAACCGCCGATAGGCTGGTAGGTAAAGGCTGGGTAAAGCTGGAAAAGCCTTCCCCATGGGGGCCTGTTGCCTGGCTGGTGGTAAACCTACAAGGCCGGGAATACATGAAAGCCATTGACTGCCCTTTCAAAGCTTTCGATAATCTTGAGGCCCTTGAAGCCACAACCAGCGCAACTGGCACAGAAAAGCCGATCATACTGGTGGATTTCCACGCTGAATCGACCCGCGAAAAAGAAGCCCTTGCCTATTACCTTGACGGTCGTGCCAGCCTTATTGCCGGAACCCACACCCACATACAAACCGCCGACGAAAGGCTCCTCCCCAAGGGCAGCGCATACATCACCGACCTCGGGATGACCGGAACCATAGACGGAATTATAGGCATGGACACAAAGATATGCCTTGACCGCGCCCGGAACCAGGTGCTCTACCGCATGGAAGTTGCTGGAGCGTCTTCGGGAGGTAGAACGGCAGTCCAGGGTATAGTCGCGGAAATTGACGCGGAGAGCCGGAAAGCGGTATCGATAAGGCGGTTGTAATAAAAACATATGGGAATTGTACTGGTTATATTTGCTTTTCTGCTGTTTATAACTGGGCTTTTGGGTGCGGTTCTCCCTGTATTACCTGGCCCTCCATTAAGCTTTACAGGCTTACTTCTCTTGCAGTGGAGTGGATACCCTAACTTTACCCCCGCCTTTATGTGGTTATGGGCGGGCATAACGGTAATCGTAACCATAATGGATTATTTTCTTCCTACACTGATGACGAGACAGTTTGGAGGTTCACGAGCCGCCTCAATAGGTTCAATTCTGGGCCTTTTGGCAGGCATATTTCTTTTCCCTCCCTGGGGAATGGTTATAGGGCCTTTCCTCGGCGCGTTTGCAGGCGAATTAATCCACAGCAGCGTTGATGGCGTAAAGGCGTTTAAGGTAGCATTAGGCGCGTTTCTTGCTTTCATTGTTGGTTCGGGAGCGAAACTAATTGTAAGTTCGATAATGCTTTACTATGCTGTTAAGGCAATGTTTTAGGCGTGGTTTAATCCGCTATACATAAGAAAGATATGCCTATCTCTGGAAAGAAGTATAAAATTTGTTATACAATTTGGCAATTCAATTGACAATTTGTATAAAAACCAATAAACTCTAGCTATGATCCCAAGAATTGCGGAAGAGACCCTACGCAGGTATGCGGGGGGCTTCCCGGTAATCTGCATCACAGGGCCGAGGCAATCGGGGAAGACTACCTTGGCTAAACTTGCCTTTCCAAAAAAGCAATATTTTTCGCTTGAAGACCCGGACACGCAATTATTAGCCCGTTCAGATCCAAGGGGATTTCTTGATCAATTGTCGTGGCCGGATGGGCTTATCCTGGATGAAGCGCAATATTTGCCTGAAATTTTCAAGTACATAAAAGCAACTGTAGATAATGACCCAAAACCGGGCAGGTACATTATCACAGGTTCTCAGCAATTCAGCCTGATGGAGAAAATTACCGAATCGCTGGCCGGAAGGGCTTCTTTTTTAACCTTGCTGCCTTTTTCCCTCGCGGAGCTTGCTTCAGCGCCTGAAGCAGGCTCTCCGTTGAGCGTGGAAAACCCATGGGAATTGATGATAAAGGGTTTGTATCCGCCACTCTACGATCGGGATCTAAGCCCGCAGGATTTTTATGCCGCTTACATTGCCAGTTACGTTGAAAGGGATCTCAGGCAGCTTGTCAACGTGAAGGATCTAAGCACATTTCAAAGCTTCATCAAATTCTGCGCTGCCCGTACCGGCGGTGTGCTTAACTTAAGCTCTCTTGCTTCGGATTGCGGCATTACTCACAATACCGTCAAAGCCTGGATTTCTGTTCTGTCGATTTCAGGTATCATTTACCTGCTCAGGCCATACTACAAAAACTTTGGGAAAAGGCTTGTAAAATCTCCAAAACTCTATTTTACCGATCCCGGCCTGGCTTGCAGGCTTTTGGGTATCCAAACAGCGGAACAGCTTTTTCTTAGTCCCCTGCGGGGTAGCCTGTTTGAAGGCTTCATTATTTCAGAATTGCTAAAGAACCGGCTTAACAGGGGAGAAACACCTGAGCTTTGGTTCTGGAGAGATAATAACGACATGGAGATTGACTGCCTCATTGGCGGGGCTGAAAAACTTGTCGCGCTGGAAATTAAATCGGGCAAGACCTTCAGCGATGAGATGACAAACGGCCTGGAGCGTTGGTCAAAAATATACACCGAAGGCGGGGATCGTTTGCTTGTTTATGCGGGTTTACAAAAATCAGTTTATAAGGGGATAAAACTTTTGCCCTGGAAAGACATTGTGAATTTATAGTATTCAACAACAAATTATCCAGGGTTAAGCCCTTAGTCCTCCATCCCTTCAAACACCTGCGATGCGCTTACCTGAACCGGCTTGTCCTCGCCGTGACGCACAAATATAAGGCAAAACGCGGCCAGCACATAGGCTATACATGCGTACAGGAACAGTACCTTGTAATGGCCAACCATGTCGTGGATAAAGCCGAACAAAATCGGGGAAACGATCTGGGAGCTGAAGGAAAAGAAGTAGTAGTATCCTACAAAAGCGCCAACCTTCTCCTCGCCGGAAAGTTGCACTACCATCGGAAGCGAGTTGATGTTGACCATCGCCCAGAAAAACCCTCCCAAAAAGAGGCAGGCGCGGGCTACCCATGCGTTGGCCAAAAAGATCAGCGGAATAAACAGAACGGTAAGGCCTGCCAGGCCTATCAAAATCGCTATGCGCCGTCCGGTTTTTACGGCCATATAACCAGCCGGAACCGCGAAAACCAAAAAAGTAAGGGAAAAAATCGAAAGCGTCATCGACGCGCCGCCGGGATCCATGCCCAGGGTGTTCGTGGCGTACAGGGTAAAGAAGGTCTCGACAGCATTATAGCCGGTGAACCAGAAGAACACGCCAAAGAGAATCAGAAGCAGGCTTTTTTTCTCATCTTTGCCAAGCTTCTTTATCTCGGCCTTTTTGTCCTTCTCTTCCGGCTCGTAGGCTTGCTTGGGTTCGCGTACAAAAAGCACCAGCACCGCGAGCGCAAGTATCATCATGATCGCGCTCATCAAAAACGGGAGCGGAAAGCCGCCCACCCTAAAGAGGATGCCGCCCGCCAGGAAAGCGATTAAAGTGCCGACCCCGCCCAGGAGGTTGACGATGCCATTGGCTTGGCTGCGCAGAGGGCCGGGCGTAATATCCGGCATAAGCGCCACCACGGGCGTGCGCCACGCAGACATAACAAAAGTGAAGACAATTATGACCGCCATAAGCGACCAGATGCTGCTCATGTGAGGAATCAGCGTGAAAGCCACGGCGCAGACAGGAAGGCCGACAATGATATATGGAAGGCGACGTCCAAAACGCGTACGGGTTTTGTCGCTAAGTGTTCCGAACAGCGGCTGAAAAATAACGCCGAAAATATTGTCAATGGTCATAATAAAGCCTATAAGCGTTGTACTTTTGATAAACCCTGCAAGGATCTGCGGCACAAAGGAATTGTAAACACTCCACGCGATTGACGACGCAAAAAATCCGAAGGACAAAAGAAGCGTCTTTTTTACGTCCAATTTACCGCTATCCATTTTATTCTCCTGCATTTGCTTCCTCCTTATATTTAACCCGGCACGCAACAGCAATATCCGGCTTGTTTGTAATGATTCCGTCCACTCCGTATTTAAGCATTAGCTTTATCGCATCCGGGTCGTCCACCGTCCACACGTTTACTTTGATGCCGTGCTCATGGCAGAGCGCCACCGTTTCAGGCAGCGCCGCGATAACAAAGTAGTGCGGGTGGATCGCGTCAGCGCCAACATATTTCGCGTAAACCCAGGGATCAACCATGCCCAATTCATAAAGCAGCCCCACCTTGGCTGAAGGATCACGCGTTTTAATTTCTTTTAGGGAATAATGGTTGAATGACGAGTAGATAACGCGTTCCCCCATCGCGTATTCACCAGCCAGGGCAAGAAGCTTACTGGGAAGTTCGGGGTATAGGCGCTCGGTGGTTTTTAGCTCGACATTCACAGTAAGTACCGAAGGCTTGACCAGCGAAAAAACCTCTGACAGGGTTGGAATACGGCATATATGACAGTCGGAGGACAATTTACCAAAATCCAGCGACTTAAGCTCTTTAAGCGTATAGTCGTTTATGTACCCCTTTCCGTTTGAAACACGTTCCAGCCTGGAATCATGGGCAACGACGATTTCGCCGTCTTTGCTAAGGTGCACGTCAAGTTCAATACCGTCGGCTCCCTGTTCCATTGCCTTGGCAAACGCTTCCAGCGTATTTTCCGGGCAGTACGCCGAAGCCCCCCGGTGCGCTTGTATTAACGTTTTAATACAGACTCCTTATGGTTTGTTTAATATCGATCATAGCATAGCCCTGCTTACAGGGCTGCCAACCCATACGCCTTCGCCAAGGTAATCAATGCGCCGCCCTTCTATTAAAATCTGCACGTCGGTGATATTGGGAAACTCCGTAGCGGTAAAGACAACCTGCCGTAACTGGCCGGCGTATCCTTCCACACCGTAGGTGTTGTACTGAAACTCTTCGTTAAAACTGATGTACGCCGTAGTTCCCCTGACACTCGCAGAAAGCAGTTTTGTCGCCGGAGGGATCAGCGAGATTAAGCCGGAGTTTTTTTCTCCCGTATTAGGTCCGGCGATAAGGGCCAGAATAACGTCGGTCAGCGGAGATTCAGAAACCGGAAGCTTCCGGTTCGACTGCACCCGGTTGATTTGCCCGCTCCTGTCCACCTGGATAAAATACAGAACCCTTTCCCGCGTTTCTGGCGGAGGCTGTGCGCTCTGCTGGTTTTGCCCTGTTTGGCTTTGAGGGCTTTGCTGGACAGGGGTCTGCGCCACAGACGAGGTTGTGGAATCAGGCGGCTTTACCGGCTCGGCAGGCTGCGTTACAGGCGGCTGTGTAGCGGGCTGTTGCACCGTAGGCTGTGTAACAGGTTGTTGCCTGGCAGGAGCCTGCGTTGCCGGTGGATTTTCATCCTTGGGTTCCGGCTCTTTCCCTTCAGCAATTTCCCTGGATGAAAACGCCCTCTTAACAATCTGAAGGCTGGAATCTATCGCCTCGCGGTTTAAAATAAAGAGGCCAAAGATAAAAATAGCAAAAAAAAGCCAGAAGAGGACCGCCCAGGGAACCTTAGCGCTATTGCCGGAGTTTCTCCCCCCCTGGGTTTTCCTGGTTTTTGTTCCTTTACGGACTGCCACAGTTTAATAATAAAACGAAAGCGCCATGGGGTCAATTGCACGCAGAAACAGCAATTTGAAGGAAAGCGATAAATAATTTTTTTTATGCTATAATAAAAAAAGATACCTATGCTGCAGAATCTTAGTTACTCTCTGGAAACCCTGGGACACTACTTTGTTTTTGTGGGAGAAATTATACGCAGTTTCTTCAAAAGGCCTTCGCGATTTCCCCAGATTATGGCTGAGATAGAACACCTGGGCGTAAACTCGGTTGCGATTATTTTCCTGTCCGGCTCGGCAATGGGAATGATATTCGCCCTGCAGATGGTTACGTTTCTTCAGCCGTTCTCGGTAGAAATAGGCGTGGGCGCCGCGGTAGCCATCGCGCTTGCAAGGGAACTTGGCCCTGTCATTACCACCTTAATGCTTATTGCCAAAAACGGTTCGGCCATGGCCGCAGAAATCGGAACCATGAAAGTAACCGAACAAATCGACGCCATGGAATCCATGTCCATAAATGTCGTTCATTACCTTGTCATGCCTAAGGTTGCGGCGTCTTTTCTGGTTTTTCCGGTTCTTACGATGCTGGCCGATGTAGTCGGAGCATTTGGCTCCTTTGTTATCGCGGTTCCCCTTTTTAACATAGACTCAGCCGGATATTTGGACTATATGTTTGATTTTATAAATCCGCGCGATATTATTATCGGTCTTATCAAAGCGGCGATAATGGGGGTTATGATTGCAACCATTTGCTGTTTTAACGGCTTTAGGACGACACAGGGCGCCAAGGGGGTGGGTGACAGCGCCACCAGGGCGGTTGTGATCTCGTCGGTATCCATTCTTGTGGCGGACTACCTCATGACCACCATTATGCTGCCGTTCATTTATATATGAGTACCGAAAAACCTCCGATTGAAAAGCCTCCGATTAACGAAAAGCCAATTATCAGAATTGAGCATCTCTCCAAATCTTTTGGGAAACAGCGGGTATTGGCGGACGTGAGCTTTAATGTGCCTGAAAAATGCATTTACGCTATTGTCGGGCAAAGCGGTACAGGAAAGAGTGTGTTGTTCAAATCTATAATCGGGATGATTAAACCGGATGGCGGAAAAGTCTGGTTTAAGGACACGGAACTAACTGCGCTGGACTATGATTCCCTGATTGCCCAAAGGAAATCCTTCGGCTACGCGTTTCAGAACGCCGCTTTATTTGATTCCATGAACGTGGAGGAAAACCTGGCATTCCCCCTCCGCGAGGTTATGGGAATTAGGAACAGGGAAGAGATAAACAAAAAAGTAAGCAGACTCCTTGAATGGATAGAACTTCCCGGTATAGAGTCTAAAAGGCCGGATGAATTATCCGGCGGGATGCGAAAGCGCGTAGGCGTTGCCCGCGCGCTAATCATGGAACCGGAGGTGCTTTTTTTCGACGAGCCTACAACGGGGCTTGACCCCGTGCTGTCGGAAACCATCAATAACCTGGTAGTCCGCGTCAACAGGGAGCTTCGCATAACCTGCCTGATAATCACCCACGACATCCCTGCTGCGTTTCGCATTGCCGGAAGAATTGCTTTTTTGGATCAGGGATTTATAATAGAAGAAGGAAAGCCGGAAGATGTCGCAAAATCCGAACATCCCATGGTAAAGGATTTTATCCGTATCTCATTCAATGAGATGATTTTATGAACGCGTCAAGGTATATAAAGATAGCCCTCTTTTTTATTGTTCTGGGAAGCGCGGGCGCCGGGTACATCGTTCTTTCTGCCAGCGGTATAAGCCCATTCAATACAAATACCTACGATGTCATTCTTGAAGACGCTTCCGGCCTTTCCACCCGCTCAAAAATTTACCTTGCCGGCGTATCGGTGGGCAAGGTACAGGGCATACAGCTTAACGGAGCCGAAGCCAGGGTGAAATTGGCATTTTTAAAGGATATTGAAGTCCGCGAGGACGCCATTATCAGCAGAAAGCCATCATCCCTTCTGGGAACTGCTGTCCTTAGCCTGGATCCCGGATCGGTCAAATCCCGCGTAATTCCGCCGGGGAGCTTAATTAAGAGCGTGCCTCCTGCCGGGGATATAAATTCCGCGTTGAGCATGGTGGGGGATATTGGCAGCCAGGTTTCCACCATCCTTGACGAGTTTCGCGCCAACCAGTTGGCCTTAATAGCGGTTTCCCTTGAAACTATCAGCTCTATTGCCGGAAAGATTGACGCCTCATCTGATGCCCAGCTTGACAGGATTACCCGCATACTGGAATCGGCAGCGTTAATAAGCGAAAGGACCGAAAGGCTTTTACGAAACAGCGAATTGAACATTTCCGGTTCCTTTACGGATATTTACGAAGCAGTCGCGAATATCAGGGCAATTACAGCCGAAATTGCCTCAGGCCGCGGCAATGTAGGCGAGGCTGTTTACGACGACAGCTTGTACAGCAACATCCTGGCTACCGTGGCAAAAACCGATGAGGCGGCTGGAAAACTTGGAACAGCCCTGGATAATATTTCTACTCTGATAAAAACAACGGACGGGCTGGTAAAAACAGCCGACGGGGTAATTGCTAACGCCGGAGAAATTGTGGACAAGGCTTTAGGCCTTGGGATTCAGGTGGACACCAACGCCCGTTATGACATCATCGCGCAAAACATGAGGGCTTCCGCGTCAATCCGCCTTGACCCGAGTTCAAACGACAGGTGGTACCGCATCGGCGTTTCGTCAGCCCCTGATGGCATAGCAAGCCGTACCATAAAAGAAACCACTGACATTAAAGGAAACATTGCCCGCGAAGACACTACCGAGACACAATATTCAGTTACGGTAGACGCTGAACTTGCCAGAAAATTCGGTTTTATCACGCTGCGCGGCGGATTGCTGGAAAGCACAGCGGGAATCGGTTTGGATGTTCAGCCTTTTATATGGCTAAACCTTTCAGGCGAGGTTTTTCATTTTCAGGCAGGGGAAATGCCAAACCTGAGAAGCTCCGTCACATTCTACCCGTTCTTCGACCCCGATTCAGACAAACCCTGGAATTGGATCTACATAAGGGGCGGAGTGAACAACACTCTCAGCGGGAACAGGGACTTTTTCTTTGGCGGCGGCTTGCGCTTTGCCGACAGGGAAGTGAAAGGCCTGATTGGGCTTGTGCCGGTTTTTAATTAGCCAATCGCTTTTTTCAGCTCTTCGGCCTTATCCGTCTGTTCCCAGGGGAACTCGCTGCGGCCAAAGTGGCCGTAAGAGGCTGTCTTTTGGTAAATGGGGCGGTGAAGGTGCAGTCCTCTGACAATTCCGGAAGGGCTTAGGTTAAAGACCTTTTTTATGCCTTCGTTTATACGCTCCTCATCTACTTTTGCGGTTCCAAAAGTGTCTACCATTACCGAAACGGGGAAGGGTACGCCTATGGCGTAGGCCACCTGAATTTCGCATCTGTCCGCAAGGCCGGCAGCAACCACGTTCTTTGCAACATGGCGGGCGGCATAAGCCGCCGAGCGGTCAACCTTGGTCGGGTCTTTGCCGGAAAAAGCGCCGCCACCGTGGCGGCCCATCCCGCCGTAAGTGTCAACAATGATTTTGCGGCCTGTAAGCCCCGTGTCGCCGAACGGCCCGCCTACCACGAAACGCCCCGTCGGGTTGATGTAGTATTTGGTGTTTTTATCCAAAAGGCCGGTTGGCTCAAGGATAGGTTTGATAATACTTTCGATAACGCCGGACTCTATATCTTTGTGAGTCACATCAGGATCGTGCTGATGGGCAATTACCACCGCGTCAATGCGGATTGGTTTGTAGCCTTCATATTCCACCGTCACCTGGCTTTTGGAATCGGGCCTTAGCCATTTAATGGTTTTTTCTTTCCGAAGTTTTGTCGCGTGAAGTAAAAGTTTATGGGCAAGGGTTATCGGTAAAGGCATTAGCTCTTCGGTCTCGTTACAGGCATAGCCAAACATCATGCCCTGATCCCCCGCGCCCTGCTGGCCCTGGTAAATTTCCAGCCCGGTACCGGAAACCCCCTGGCTGATGTCAGGGGATTGATTGTGGATCATATCCATAACCGCCATTGAATTGTAGTCCAGCCCATAATCGGGATTGGTATAACCAATCTCCTTTACCACATCGCGGACAATTTGCTGAAAGTCAATAAATGTAGTAGTTGTGATTTCCCCGCCTACAAGCACCAATGAAGTAGATGCAAAGGTTTCGCAGGCAACCCGACTGTGAGGATCATCCTTAAGGCAGGCGTCAAGAATCGCGTCTGATACCTGATCGCAGAGCTTGTCAGGATGCCCCTCTCCTACTGATTCAGAGGTAAAAAAATAGCGGTTTTGTTTCATTCTGAAATATTACAACGAATCCGATAAAGCAACAAGCCCCTTTTCAGTAGCGCTATGGCCTTTTTTGTCGTAAATATAGGCAATATCTTTTAAGAAGTCCTTAATGGCTTTCCTTGCCCCAGGGTCTGCCAGGTTCTTCTTTAAGTCGGGGATTGTAAGTTTCATCCCCGGTTCAATCAGATCCGGATCAACAATAGTGTTGCCTGAAGCCAGCATGATTATCGGAAAATAAAAACCGTTGCTTGTTCCTGCCTTGCCGACATCGGAAAGATTGCCGTAGTATTTCTGGGTAATCTGGACAAGGTAATCCCCCTTTACCACCGTATAACTCTGAGCGCCAGAGTAATCCAGTTTGGTAAAGTAGATGTCGTAAATTTTCTCCAGAGCCTCATTAACTTTTTCCTGGGTAACTTCCCCTTCAATTGTAACCTCACTATCACTCGGTTTAGGAGCCGTCTTGCATGAAAGGCCAATAAGGGCTGCCATGGCAAACATAATAACCAAAACTTTCTTCATTTTTTTTCTCCTTTATAGCAACTACTATTATATGCTATGAATCAAGTTTCAAGCGTCTGACACCGCTAATAGCTACACATATTTACTCCAGGCTTAGCCCCATCACATTATCCACAGGCAGCGCGAATATTATCCCCTGAGCGTTGGAGTTAAGGCCGTGGGCTTCGCAGATTGCCTTCATAAGCGGGACTTTCTTTTCGCGGCTGGTCAGAATAAAGATCAGCTCCTTTTCATCCTGAACCGGTATGCCAAAGAACTTTACCGCTCCCTCGTGGGCCTGTCCTCGGGCGTTGATAATCGTGCCGCCTGACGCGCCTGCCCCGCGGGCTGTGTTCATAAACGCGTCGCTAAAGCCGTGGTTTACCACAGCCACTATCAGATCATGCGTCATGTTTTCCATGCTTCTCCCCTTGTTTTCCTGACCGGGATTTTCCGTGGCTTTTTGCCCCATAGCCGCTTCCAGCTCTACGGCGATTTTTTCGTTTTTATGAATGCTTTGTTTAAAAATCAGCAAGACCGGATCATTAATCGCGGAGAGGGGAACTGTAAAAGTAATACCGGCGCCAGGGTTGCTGCGCCTTAGCTTTTTTCGCACTTCCTTCATCAACACCTGAACCAGTACCTGCTGTTCAAGGCAGATGATAACCGCCTTGTCCCTTGCGCCGATGCCCAAAAGATCCAATATTTCGGAATTTGCCGTTCCCATTCCCTTGCTTATAAAATAAAATCGTACTTTCTCTTCCAGAAACACGTCCGAAACAACATTGGCCTGGTTCCAGTCAACTATAAAAAAAATCAGCCTTAGTTCCGGCGGGCTGGGCTTCGTAGCTTCCGCTTCCGCGCTTTTAGCGAATTCGGATTTTTTAGCCGACCGTTTGGAAAAAATATCTGAAAGAGGGGATCTTTTTGTCATTTATTGATCTTCTCCAAACACGGTAATGCCTCCCCAGTTGATCTTTCTGTCGGCAATGCCGATGGCGGCCGCTTCCGCCTGGGCCATCGCCACGGCTTGCCTGTTTCTGTACTGGTAGATGAGGCCCATCATCTGAATCACGATTAAGGGGGTCATGGCAACCATAGCCACAATGCCGAAAGCGTCTATCAAAATATCACCCTTAGCGCCATTGCAGGTTCCCATCGCGAAAGGAAGAAGGAAGGTTGAGCTCATCGGGCCGGAACAGACACCGCCGGAATCAAAGGCAATGCCGGTAAAAATCCTCGGTACAAAGAAAGTCAGGGCGAGCGCAAAAACATAACCGGGGATCAGAATCCACATAATCGGGATATGCAAAAGAATGCGGATCATTGTAAGCATCAGGGCTGAAGCCATGCCGATAGCAAGCCCCCTGTTCATCATCTTTTGTGTAATTGCGCCGGATGAAATAATTTCAACCTGCTTGTTAAGAACATGCACCGCCGGTTCCGCCGCAACTATGAAGTAACCTACCAAAGCTCCAAGTGGAACTAAAACCCACCTGAAAGGCGACGAAGCGAGCTGCGATCCTAAAAGCTCGCCTACCGGTAAAAAGCCTACGTTTACGCCTGTTAAAAAAAGCACGAGGCCTATAAATGTGTAGAGAAAACCAACGGCAATGCGCCCAAGCTGGTGTTTATGGTATCGCTTTGTTATTAGCTGGAATAAAACAAAGCAAAATACAACAGCGCTTAACGCGGCTCCGACATCCCTTATGTAACGCGGCAATCCAAGCACAAAAAATTTAACCACGTCTCTGGAAGTGGCCGCATCCCGGAACACAGAAGCATTTACTTCTGTTGAACCAGGCTCGTAAAAGATACCAAGAAGAAGCATGGCTATAATGGGGCCTACACTGCAAAGGGCAACAAGGCCGAAGCTGTCATCCTGGGAATACTTGTCGCTGCGGATAGATGCTACGCCAGCGCCCATTGCCAGGATAAAAGGCACCGTAACAGGGCCGGTGGTAACCCCTCCCGAGTCAAAGCCAACCGGAATAAAAGTATTGGGAGTAAATAACGCCAGGGCAAAGGCAACGATGTAAAGAATGACAAGCAGAAACGAGAGCCGGATTTTCATCAGGGGCCTGAGCATTCCAACAACCAGAAAAATTGCCACCCCTATTGATACGGTTATTATCAGAATATGCGCCGGAATGGAAGGCGTCTGGCTTCCCAGCACCTGTAAATCCGGTTCTGCTATGGAAATGATAAAACCAATTACCAGGGTAACAGGAATAATCAGGAGCAATTTTGATCGTTTTGTAAGTTCTACCCCGACGCCTTCCCCCATGGGCATCATAGCCATATCCGCCCCAAGGGTAAAAAAGCCCATTCCTATTATCAAAAGCGCCGCCCCAGCCAGAAACATCAGAATAGTCCCTGATGGTATCGGAGCCAGAATTACGCTTACAATCAACACAATGGCGGTAATTGGGAGAACGGAACTGAAGGCTTCCATTATTTTTTCTTTTAATATTTTGTTCATTGAACCGCCCTGGGTTGTTTATTTATTTCCCTAGTATAAAACATTTCGCCAATAAAACAATGGGTAGCTGTTATTTTTAATACTAATATAGTATAATGATGATAAAAAAGGGGGCGAATATGGCTGATAAAAAAGCTGATAAAAAAACAGATAAAGAAGGCCGCATGATAGGAGTCGTAATCCCCATTGGCGCCCTCCGTACCGAAAAAAGCATCGGCGTAGGAGAGTTTTCCGATCTAGCAGAATTCGGCGCGCTCTGCGTAAAAATGGGTATCGGCCTGATCCAGCTTCTTCCCGTTAATGATACTGGTTCCCAAAGCTCTCCCTACTTCGCCCTTACCGCCTTTGCCCTGCACCCCCTATACATCCGTATCGGCGATTTACCCGAGTCAGATGGGTACGAGGATGCCATCCAGGCAATCAAAGAAAAACACTTTAACGCTGTCCGCTTTTCGCATGAGGCTGTGTACAGAGATAAGATGGCTTTATTAAGAACCATTTATGAAGCCAATAAGGAAAAAATCGCCGCTTCATCTGCGTTAAAAACCTGGATAGAAGCAAACCCATGGGTTAAGCCATATGCCGTGTTCAGGCGAATAAAGGAAGCCAATGCGGAAAAAAGCTGGGTAGAATGGAGCGTTCCTGACGCGTCCGTGGCTCACACTTCCGCTTGGAAAGATCCTTCCCTGGCAGGCGAGCACCTTTTTTGGGCATGGATCCAGATGGCGCTGGACACCCAGTTTTCCGCAGCCGTCGCAAGCCTCGCGGGCCTTGGAATAAAATTGCTTGGGGACCTTCCTATTTTAATGAACGAAGACTCCTGCGATGTATGGGCGCACCAGAAAATTTTTAACCTCCATCTCTCCGCCGGAGCGCCGCCGGATATGTACAGCCCGGAAGGGCAAAACTGGGGCTTCCCCATTTACGATTGGAAGGCGCAAACAAAAGACAACTATGCCTGGTGGAAAGATCGCCTTAAAACGGCGGAAAAATACTTTCAGGCTTACAGAATCGATCACGTGCTGGGATTTTTCAGGATATGGGCTACCAGGCGCGAGGACAAATTCGCCCTTATGGGCAGATTCGTTCCTTCCATACCGATAACAGCGAAGGATTTTGAAGAGCTCAAGTTTGACTCCGGCAGAATTCGCTGGGTATGCGAACCGCACATTCAAACAGGCGAAATTTGGGACGCCGTAAAAGAAGGCTGGAACGGCGGCGAAGGCGAGTTAAACGCCACCGTGCAAAAGGTATTTGAAACCGTCCTTAACAGAATTGGCAACGAAGAGCTATGGCTTTTCCGGGAAAATATCCGGGGGGAAAAAGACATCGAGGCCCTTGATATTCATCCAGGAGCAAAAACGTTCCTTCTAAAATCCTGGGAGAACCGCATCTTTTTTGAGTATGAAAAGGGCGAATATTTTCCGGTGTGGAATTACACAAAAAGCAGGGCTTACGCTTCCCTCTCCGAGGAAGAAAAAAAACTCGTCAAAGCCCTTCTGGAAAAGCACCGTTTGGATTCAGAGAAGATCTGGGAAGTCGAGGGCAAAAAACTCCTTTCGGTTTTTACTTCATCTACTTCTATGCTGCCCTGCGCGGAAGACCTGGGAGCCGTTCCTCCCTGTGTGCCAAAAGTGCTGTCACAGCTCAACATACTTGGCCTTAGGGTGGTACGCTGGCACCGCGAATGGGCCAAAGAAGGGCAGCCGTATATCCCCTTCGAGGACTACCCTGAGCTTTCGATATGTACCCCGGCGGTCCACGACAGCTCCTGCCTGAGGGAATGGTGGGACAGGGAGGCGGATCAAAAACTATTCGCCGGTTTTTTGGGCGTCCCCTCTCTGCCAAAGGTTTACAATCCTGGCACAGCCCGCATTGTTCTTAGCAAAATCGCCTCGGCAGCTTCCAGGTTCAGGGTTTTTCAGATACAGGATCTGTTGCACCTTTCCAACCGCTGGTATGCCGCCGATGCCGCAGCCGAACGGATTAATGTGCCCGGTACCGACAACACCTTTAACTGGACTTACCGCCTGCCCGCGACCATATGCGAGCTGGCAAAAGACGAAGACCTTATCAGGGCTGTGTCAGAACTTGCGGCAGTAAAACCTGCGGTACAAAAGAAAGCGAAAAAGTAGCGGTTAATAAACGTACAATTAAGTAATGAAAACAATTTTTGTGGTAGATGACAGCGATACCAACTTGTCAATGGCGGAAAACGCCCTGGAAAAGAGTTATCAGGTAATGACCTTACCGTCCGCCATGAAGATGTTTTCGCTTCTGGAAAAAATCACCCCGGACTTAATCCTGCTAGACATCGAAATGCCGGAGATGGATGGGTTTGAAGCGCTGATATGCCTGAAATCCAACCTTTCATACAAGGACATTCCTGTTATTTTTCTGACCAGCTATACGGACAACGAAATTGAAGCCCGTGGTTTTGAACTGGGCGTGGTAGATTTTATAACGAAACCATTTTCCGCGCCTGTACTGCTAAACCGCATTAAAACGCATCTGGATATTGACGAGCTGATCCGGGAACGGACTGCGCAGATCAAACGGCTGCAAAACGGGATTGTAACCGTTTTGGCGGACGTGGTCGAAGAGCGCGACAAAGATACTGGCGGGCATAATGACCGTACGGCGAAGTACGTCAGAATACTGCTGAAAGCGATGGAAGAGCGGGGCGTGTATGCCGACGAAATACGCGAGTGGGACATGGAAATGGTTGTTTCATCGGCGCGATTGCATGATGTGGGCAAAGTTCATATTTTTGACACGGTTTTGAATAAGCCGGGCAAGCTGGACAATAAGGAATACGAGGAAATGAAACTCCACGCCACGGAAGGCGCGCAGATAATTGACAGAATGATCGAACAAACAGGAGAAGAGGCATTCCTGCATAACGCGAAATTGTTTGCGGAATACCACCATGAGCGCTGGGACGGCTCAGGCTATCCGCACGGGCTTGCGGGGACGGATATACCCCTGCAGGGGCGTATTATGGCGATTGCCGATGTATACGACGCGCTTGTGTCCTTGCGGCCCTATAAAGAAGCATTTTCAAACGAGGAAGCAGTTCAAATCATCAGGACGACTGCAGGCAAGCATTTTGATCCAAAAATCGTTGAAGTTTTTCTTGAAGTAAAAGATCAGTTTAAGGCGGTGAAAGAGGCATTTTTGCAGTAGAGAAGGAGCAAAACGATGGGAATTATTGGAAGAAAACGGGAAAAAGGGACCCGCCTGAACAAACGTTTGATAACTGCAGGAATAGCCACCATCCTTGCGTTTCTGGTAATCACAGCGCATTTTATTATCAACATTTCCGGTATAGGAAATATGCAGACTGTAGAGCTATTGATAATGAGGATAGCGCTTATCGTGCTGGGGACTTTATTGATAGTAGTGCTTATCGTTTTATTGATTCGTATTTCAGCTGAGAGGAATGAAGCGGAAGAACGAATGCGGATTATGTTTGATGCCACTCCTCTTTGCGCGAACTTTTGGGATAAAAACTATAATAACATCGATTGCAATCTGGAAGCGGTAAAGCTGTTCGGATTATCGAGCAAAAAAGAATATAACGACAGGTTTTTCGAATTATCACCGGAGTATCAGCCGGACGGGAAACTGTCCAGGGATAAGGCTATCGAACTGATAAAAAAAGCGTTTGAAGAAGGTTACCTCCGTTTTGAATGGATGCACCAAAAGCTAAACGGCGAGCCAATACCCTGCGAAGTTACGCTTGTACGTGTTATGCACAACAACGATTTTGCTTTGGTTGCTTATATTCGCGATTTGCGCGAGCTTAAAGCCAGTATTGAACAAACGAACGAATCAGAGCAGTCGCTTAGCATTCTGTCCAATATATTGAACGGGCTTGATGTGATGATCTACGTTACCACCCCGGATACCTGTGAAATTCTTTTTATAAATGATTATATGAGGGAACATTTCGGCATCATGGATGATGGCATAGGGCAAATTTGCTATAAAATCTTTCTGAAAGACATGGAGCAAAAATGCGACTTTTGTCCCTGCTACCAGCTTGATAATGAACCTGACAGTACTGTCGTGTGGGAGAAGCGCAACCCGTTAACAAATCGAATATACCGAAACACGGATCGTTATATAGAATGGCAGAACGGAAAAATGGTACATATCCATCAATCTATTGATGTAACTGAATTGATTGAGGCAAAAGAGCTGGCGGAGCAAAGAAACCTCTCCAAAAATAAATTTCTGTCGCGCATGAGCCACGAAATACGCACACCGATGAACGCGATCCTTGGCATCACCGAAATTCAAACGGAAAACGAAACTCTTTCGCCGGATACGAAAGAAGCTTTTGGTGAAATCTACAATTCAGGCTACTTGCTGCTGGGTATTATCAATGACATATTGGACTTGTCCAAAATTGAAGCGGGCAAGCTGGAATTGATGCCATCGATCTATGATGTCCCAAGCCTTATCAACGACACTGTGCATCTCAATGTCATTCGGTACGACAGCAAACCGATTGAATTTAATCTTTATGTCGATGAGAGCCTTCCGTTAAAACTATACGGCGATGAATTGCGTATAAAGCAGATTTTAAACAACCTGCTTTCCAATGCCTTTAAATATACGGATAAAGGCGGGATTTCACTTTCCGTCGCTGCCAAATCTGCACAAAGAGACCGGGAGATAACGCTTGTATTCAGCGTAAGCGATACAGGGCAGGGTATGACCCGCGATCAGCTGGACAAGCTGTTCGACGAGTACACGCGGTTTAATACGGAAGCCAACAGTGCAACTCAGGGTACAGGCTTGGGCATGAATATTACAAAGCTTCTCGTCAACATGATGAACGGCGAAATTTCCGTGGAAAGCGAGCCGGGCAAAGGTTCGGCGTTTACCGTGTGTATACCGCAGGGAACTGTTGACGCCGAAGTATTGGGCAGGGAATTGGCAGAAAACCTTATGCAGTTCCGTATTGACAGAACGGAGCAAATGAAAAAAGGCCTGCAAATAGTACGCGAGTATATGCCCTATGGCAAGGTTTTTATTGTCGACGATGTTGAAACGAACCTGTATGTCGCAAGGGGGCTAATGACCCCTTACGGCTTGTCGGTAGAGACCGCCACAAGCGGGTTTGAGGCGATTGAAAAAATAAAGGGCGGCTCAACTTTTGATATTATTTTCATGGATCATTTTATGCCCAAAATGGACGGTATTGAAGCGGTAAAAATTATACGCGGTCTGGGTTATACGCGCCCCATCATCGCGCTTACGGCTAACGCTCTGGCCGGGCAGGCGGAGATGTTTATGGAGAACGGTTTCGACGGGTTTATTTCCAAGCCGATAGATATACGACAGCTGAACGCTACGCTAAACAAGCTGATACGTGACAAGTATCCGCCTGAAGTGGTTGAAGCGGCGCGGCAGCAGGCAGCCAGGAATAATTTGGAAAAATCCGCTGCCAGGGAAGGGCAACAGGCTTCCAATTCGGAACTGGCGGCAATTTTCACGCGTGATGCCGAAAAAGCCATTGCGAATTTAAAAACAATAACCTCTCACAAGTTCCGCAGGGCTGATGACATACGGCAATATGTAATTAATGTCCACTCAATGAAAAGTGCGCTTGCGAATATCGGCGAAACAGAGCTTTCCGCCGTAGCGCTCGAACTGGAACAGGCAGGGCGGGCGGAAGATATTCCGGTTATAATGTCCGTAACCCCGGCGTTTCTGGAAGCGCTGAGTGAAGTAATCGAAAAAAACAGGCCAGAGGAAGAAGATGAGAGAGGCGAGGCTGTGGATTGGGATAACCTGGGCCAAAAACTGGCCGATCTGCAGGCGGCTTGCACTGTATATGACAAAGGGGCAGCCAAAGCAATATTGGTTGAGCTGAAGCAAAAAACATGGCCTCATGAGGTCAGGGAGCTGCTGAATTCTATTTCCGAATGTTTGCTGCACAGCGACTTTGAGGAAGCCGCAAAACTTGCAAAAATTTTTCTCCAACATTGAATTATCTCCGCTTTTTTTGTTTTTTCTAATAACGTAAATTTTATTTTCTTTAAAAAACAACAAAAAATAATTGCAATCGAATCCTCCAAAAAATAATCTTGGTTTACATTCCCGTTTTGAAGGAGGGTAAAAATGAAAATCGGCTTTAAACTAACGGTAATTATGTTTGTGTTAAGCCTATTCAGCATAGGCACGGTTAGCATCGTTCTGCTAACCCGCTCACGCTCTACCATTTCTGACCTTACGAAAAAATATGCCACTACCATTGCCAATGAATCCTCTGCCGAAATTTCAGAATTTCTTGAGACTTACTGGTCCACCACAGAGACTGCCGCGCAGATATTAAAGCAGTACCAAAGCATAGTTGTCACCAACAGGAGGAGTTTAATAAATATCATACTCCGCGGATTGCTGGAGGAAAATCCTGAGCTTATCGGAATTTGGTCCATCTGGGAACCAAATACTCTTGAGGGCAATGACAAGGATTACATTGGGACGCCGGGAACCAATCCCGATGGCCGCTTTGCTCCCTATTGGTATCGTTCAAACGGAAAGGTACACATGATCCCGCTTGTAAATTTTGACATAGTAGAAGCGGGAGACGGCTATTTTCTGGCCAGAGACTCAGGACAAATAACGGTTCTTGATCCTTACGAATATAATGTGGACGGAAAAACCATGTTAATGACAACTATCGCCGCTCCCATTCGCGGATCGGACGGAATGGTTAAGGGAGTTGTAGGCCTTGACATCGAAATAGACATGATTCAGGAAATTTCCCAAAGCTCAAAACCCTATCCCGATTCCGTTACTGCGGTATTCAGCAACAACGGAACCGTTGCCGCCCACTTTGATGCCAGCCGCATCGGTAAATATATGGAAACTGAACGCGATATGGCGGGACCGTATTTAAATGATTTAATTAAAGCTGTAAAGACCGGGAAGTTCATTACTTTTACCAATTACATTGAGGGAATAAAAGAAAACATGGAAATTTTCGTTGTTCCTGTTCAAATTGGGACATCTACCACCCCATGGAGTTACGCGGTAGGGGTTACGACAAAAACGGTAATGGCCCCAGTAAATGAAATGCTGGTCATAGCCATCGTGATCAGCGCCATCGTGCTTGTCCTGGCAAGCCTGGCGGCAATAATTTTATCCAGAACAATCAGCAAGCCCATTGTTAGGGTAACGGAAACGCTAAAGGATATTTCCGAGGGCGAAGGCGATCTGACCAGGGTTATTGCAGCCGGCTCAAAAGACGAAATCGGCGATCTTGCCCGTTACTTTAACCAGACTTTGGCGAAAATAAGAAACCTCGTGGTGAATATTAAAAAAGAAGCTGTCAAATTATCGGATATAGGCGCGAATCTTTCCTCCAACATGACGGAGACTGCTGCGGCGGTAAATGAAATTACAGCCAACATTCAGAACATTAAAGGGCAGGCGATAAACCAAAGCGCCAGCCTGACCGAAACAAATGCGACCATGAAACAGGTTGTCGCGAATATCAACAAACTCAACAGCCACATTGAGGATCAGAGCAATACTGTAACCCAGGCTTCTTCAGCCATTGAAGAGATAGTAGCAAATATCAATTCGGTAACCTCCACGCTTGTCAACAACGCGGGCAATGTTAAAGCATTGCAGCAGGCATCGGAAATCGGGCGCATGGGCCTACAGAATGTCGCGACGGATATTCAGGAAATTGCCCGCGAATCAGAGGGGCTTCTGGAGATAAACTCGGTGATGAATAATATTGCAAGCCAGACAAATTTACTTTCGATGAACGCCGCGATTGAAGCGGCTCACGCGGGCGAGGCGGGCATGGGTTTTGCCGTAGTTGCCAACGAGATCCGCAAACTTGCCGAATCATCAGGCGTACAATCCAGAACCATAGGCAATGTTTTGAAAAAGATAAAAGGCTCCATCGACAAAATAAGCAAATCCACCGAAAGCGTGCATACCAAGTTTGCGGCCATTGACTCGGAAGTCAAAATCGTTGCGGAACAGGAAGAAAACATAAGGAGAGCGATGCAGGAACAGGGAGCGGGAAGCAAGCAGCTCCTTGAAAGCGCCAGCAGCCTGAACGATATTACCAGGCAGGTAAAAACCGGTTCCGAGGAGATGCTTAACGGCTCAAAAGAAGTAATACAGGAAAGCCAGAACCTGGAAAAGATAACCATGGAGATAACCGGAGGCATGAACGAGATGGCTTCAGGCGCGGAACAAATCAACATCGCGGTAAACCACGTCAACGAGATTAGCGGCAAAAACCGCGAAGGCATTGAAACGCTGTTGCGGGAAGTCTCGCTGTTTAAGGTTGAGTAATTCCACAACAGCGAGCTTAACTCAATAGGCGCTCACTGTTAAGCTTTTGCGTTATGCCGGCACATAGCGTACATCAGTCATTCTCTTTTGCCTGTTTTAAGTTCATCAACCTTAAAATGACGATCAGTACAGCGCCTACAACCGCCAGAACGCCGAGTATGATAAATCTTAATTGTTGATTATCGATCTTGTTAATTACAATTGGGAATAACAACGCCGAAAGCATAAAGCCTACCATAACCGCGCCATAGTTTGAGCCGATATTCTTAATGCCGAAATTTCCGGAAGTCAGAACAGGATACAGTCCCGAATAGCCACCATAGCAGAAAGCGACCGCAGCGATGATCACAATTAACAGAATTCCGCTGGCGAAACAAAGCCCAAACGCGCCTAACGCGGTTACGACAAGAATAATCACATCCGCCATTTCACGCCCGATTTTATCTGACATAAGCGGCGCGCCAAGCCTGCCGAGCGCGTTGGCTATACCTGTAAACATGACTATCATCGTAGCAAAAGATTCCAGCCCTCTTTCATTTGCCAAATCTTTGAGGTTGGGGTTGATGATAAAAAATACTGAAGTACCGAACATCAGGGACAGCGCAATCAAATAAAAGCGCGGTGTTTTGATCATCTCGAGGGTTGTGTATTGTTTGCCTTTCAAAACAGGCGCGGCGGCGCTTGAAACCTGCTCCGGCGTTTTGATAAAACTGAACAGCAACAGAACTGCCGCCGCAAAACCTCCTGCTAAAATAAAAAACGTATAGTTCACCGGAAGATTATTGTTCAACATCGTAACCAGCGGCGCGAATATAACTGTCGACAGCCCGAACGCGCAAACGCTTACGCCTGTGGCAAAGCCTCGGTTTTTGGGGAACCATTTTTGCGCTGTGGAAATAATCGCGTTATAACCCGCGCCCACGCCGAAACCGCCGATGATGCCATAAAAAAGATAGATAAGAAAAACGGGCGCTTTTCCGCCTCCGGGGATCAGCGCCGTCGCCAGCATGCCCGCCGCGACCATAAGCCCGCCAATCAAAGTGATAATTTTTACGCCTATCTTCGTCTGCGCTTTCCCGCCTGCCAATATTCCAATGACAAAAAAGCAGAGCATAAAATTAGCCGTAAGCCCTACTTCAGACGGTTCCCATCCGAAATAAGCGCTGACGGGATTTTTAAATACGCTCCAAACATAAATAATCCCTAAAAACAACTGTAAAACACTGCCTGTTATAAGAACCTTCAAACCCTGTTTATTTTCTGTGATTGACGACATAATCTTCTCCTCATCTTCAATTCATATTGTCAGCATATCATATTGCCAGCATACATGGACACGCTAATAATTGCTATGTGGATTAACCTATTCCCTATTATCCAAAAACACCTCTATCTTTTCCAAAAGCTCCCCGTAGGTTTCTGCGCAGAACAGGTGAGGGTTGTCGTTCCGTATTTTTTCGGGGGCGCGGAACATGCAACCGGAGTCGGCTTCGGCGATCATCGCCAGATCGTTGAAGGAGTCCCCCGCCGCGAAGACTTTGAAGTTGAGTGTTTTAAAAGCCGCAACCGCGCACTTTTTGCCACTCGGCTGGCGAAGGGTGTAGCCTGAGACCGAGCCGTCAGCGGCGGTTTCGATGCGGTTGCAAAAAAGGGTAGGGTAGCCCAGTTTTGCCATAAGCGGTTTGGCGAATTGTTCAAAAGTGTCCGAGAGGATAATGAGCTGGGTCCTCTCGCGCACAGATTGGACGAAATCCGCCGCGCCCTCAAGGACATCCATCCCCCCTATGGCCTTCTGTATGTCCCTGAGCTTTAAATTGTGCTTTGTCAAAAGATCAATGCGGAAGCGCATAAGTTTATCGTAATCGGGCTCGTCCCTTGTTGTCCTTCTGAATTCGGGAATTCCTGTAGCTTCGGAAAAAGCAATCCAAATTTCGGGAGTCAGAACTCCCTCAAGATCAAGGCATACCAGGCGCAACGTTTTCTCCTTTAATGAAAATCCATGAGCCATTATACTTCTTATATGAAATTATTGAAACTGAATAATCCCTTCGGTGCGCCAATCTACCATAAGGAAACGGTTTCCAGCACTTTTGACCTTGCCCGTAGCCTTGCGGAGCGGGGCGAGCCGCATGGTACGGTGATCGTCGCAGATTTTCAGGAAGCCGGAAGGGGCAGGCTTAACCGCCCCTGGGTTACCGAGCGCGGAAAAAGCCTGATGTTTACGATAATCCTCCGTTACGCGGGCGCATCGTCCATACCAAACGCCCTTACGCTGAGAACCGGCCTTGCGGTCTCCCTTGCGGTAGAAGACCTTGCGCCCGCTTTAACCGGCGGCTCTGTGCAGATCAAGTGGCCCAACGACGTGATGATAAATAGCCGCAAAGTGGCGGGCATCCTGACCGAATTCGACGGTCAAATTGTTTATATCGGCGTGGGCGTTAATGTAGCCCAACAGGAATTTCCCGAGGAGTACCGCTCCAAAGCGGGGAGCATAATTCAGTTTTCCCCAACCCTGGCAGAAAATGCCCGCTTTGTTTTACTAGAAAAAATCCTCTCGCAGCTTTACGAGGAGATTGAAAACCCGTCTGCCAAAAGCGATACATGGCGCGAGCGAATTCTAGACCGGCTTTATAAAAAGGGAGAAACAGTTACCTTTGCAGAAGGCGCTGCCGACTCGGAAAAACTGATAGAAGGCGTACTCTCCGGCCTTGGCCCCGAAGGCGAGCTACTTATAATTCCAAAAGGTGAAGAAAAAGCCCGCTCTTTTATCACCGGCGAACTTAGGGTGTATTAGGAGCCATGTGCAATATAATAAACCTAAAGTTATTCTCGAGAATTTAATCTCACAAAGGCACAAAGCTCACAGAGGACACAAAGGAAATCTTCATTAATTTTTATTCTTTGAATTATAAAGTAGCCGAAAAGTACCGACTCAAAAAGCTGGGAAGGGCAGTACGCTGTCGATTGTTTGGCGGGCGGTAAGAACCATGATTAGCCGGTCAAGGCCCATGGCTACGCCTGAACATTCCGGAAACGGTTTGTTTTTAGCAGAAAATAATTTCCAATAATCATCATCAACCTTGTGTGGCACAAGCGCGTTTTTTTCTTTTATGGCTTTTTCGCTTTCAAAAAATGCGCGGACTTTTTCGGCGTCAGTCTCTTCCGAATAACAGTTGGCAAGCTCTATTCCCTGGGTATAGAGCTCCCAGCGCTCGACGGTTTTTCCGCCGCTTCCTTTTTTCGCGAGGCAGGGGACAAAAGCCGGGTAATCAATAAGGGCAACGGGGCGCTCAAGTTTCAGGTTAGGTTCCACAGCGTGGATAAAGATAAGGTCGTAGAGCTCCGGAACGGAAAGCCCCGGAAGCGGGCTAAGGCCCAGCCTCCGTGCCTCTTCTTCCATTGCCAATGGAGACTCCGCGGCCCTGTAAAGATCGAAGCCTGCCCAGCGGCTAAAGGCTTCTTCCATGGTGATCTTGATAAATGGAGGGGAAAGCTCAGTGCGCCCTTTTTCGCCTTTTTGTAAAGCATCAAGGAGGTAGGCGAAAAGCTCTTCGGTCAGTTTCAGCGAGTCTATGTAATCCGAGCGTATGGTGTAATACTCCAGCATCGTGAATTCGGGGCTGTGCCAGCGGCCTCTGGACTCCCCGTTTCTGAAGCATTTGCAGATTTGGTAAAGGTTTACCCGATGCCGCGCAATTAGGCGCTTCATCCAGATCTCCGGAGAAGGTACAAGCCAGCAGGGCTTATCCGGCGTAAGGCTTCCCCTTGGGGAAAGCAGGTTGGTCCGGAAAACCTCAAGGCACGATTCAGGAATCAAGTCGGGGGAGAGCAGGGGGGTGTCCGTTTCAAGGTAATCCCGGCTGTCAAAAAAAGAACGCACCTGTTTTATGATACCGGCGCGCCCCCGCAGCAATTCAATGTCCATTAAATGCGGCCTTGTTTTCTTGTTAAGGGAATAATCTTTTTACTCCCTCTTTCCATTTTCTGCCGCGGTCAAATTCGTTGAGGAACATTCCGAAGCTGGCGCAGCCGGGCGAAAGCACCACGGCGTCGCCGGGCGATGCCGCTTCTGCGGCTGCCTTTATTGCCGCTTCAAGGGAATCGAAGGTGCCTCTGTACTTTACGCCGCCTGAATCCAGAAGGGCTTTTATTTTTTCGCTTCCGGTTCCGGCCAGGAGGACTATGGCTTTGGCTTTTACCGCCGCCAGAGCCAGAGGCGTAAAGTCCAGCTCTTTGTCGGTGCCTCCGGTTACCAAAACAGGAGGTTTCTCGAAGGCGCTTAAGGCGGCGGCGGCGGCCTCGGGGATTGTAGCCGCGCTGTCGTTGTAAAACTTTATCCCGCCAGACTCGTGGAAAAACTCAAGCCTGTGCTCGATGCCGGGGAAACGCCCAAGGCTTTCGCGGATAAAATCTGCTTCAAGCCCAAGATCCAGAAGGGCAAGGGAAGCGGTAAGCAGGTTTTGTTTCTGGTGGAAACCTGGGATAAGCGGCCTGGCCGGGACAGCTTCCACAACGCGGCCAGCCATCGCCTCCTTGCCGGGGATTTCCCAAAGCCTGGCTAATCCGGGGCCTTGCGGATCGGGAATCCAGCCACAGGGAGAGTTTTCGCCCAGGGGTTTCGTGGAATAAGGGACAGGCCTCCCCCGGCTTTCATGCAGGAAGCTCTGTCCCCATTCGTCATCAGAGGCGACCGTAACGTCATTTTCGTCCTGATCGCGATAGATGAGCCGCTTGTCATTCACGTAGGCTTCCATGCTGCCGTATTTGTCCTGATGATCCCTCATTATCGCTGTTAGGACTGCCGCCCTTGGCTTCAATAGGCCGCGCCCCCGAAGATCCCCCAACTGCCAGCTGGAAAGCTCCAGCACAACATCGTCTTCTTCGCCCAGCTCATCAAGGAAGCTAAGCGGCGAGATGGTGATGTTGCCACCCAGCCAGGCTTTTCCATGCAGGCGGTTTTCGTTCAGCGTCCAATGGATGGCTGAGGAGGTAGTCGATTTGCCCTTGGAGCCGGTTACAGCGACCAGCCTGGCCGGGTAGGCGGCAAGAAAGAGGGAAATGTCGGTTTCTACCCTTTTTGAGGCTTGCAGATAGGGCGAATCGGGCCTGACTGCGGGGTTTTTTACCACTAAATCGGCATCATGAAAATCTTCGATCTCGTGCTTTCCCAGGACATAACGGATGGGGAAGCCTTTAAGCTTTTCCATGGTAGGCTCCAGGGTCTTTTCATCCCTTAAATCAGTCACGGTTACAATGGCGCCTTTTCCCGCCAGATACCTTGCGGATTCCAGCCCGCCCCCGTGTAGCCCCAGGCCCATTACGAGGACCTTCATTCCAGTGAAATTGTTTTCCCTCAAAACCTTGTTTTTTGGCGGAAATGGCTTCATAATTGATAGTACCAGAAAAGGGATATGGAAAAAAGCATGAATTTTCGCGGGTTTTTGTATGCCGCAAACTGAAATTACTGAATCTGTCCCCGCATTGGATGAATCCGGCAGGCCGCTCAATTTTGGCTGGGCCAGATCCAGGTGTTTTTCTTACGATCACGGCTTGATTCGCTCTCCGCGCAGGAGAATAAGCGAAGGCGACCGCTATGTGCTGATTTCGCCTACTCACGAGGTTCTATTTGAGCTTCTGGATGACGGCTACCTCGGCTACCTCTTTACTTCCGTAGTGAGTCTAAGGGACAAAAAAACTTCAGCTCAAACCCTTATAACGCCTTTTTCCCTCGGATGTTTTGATCTTCCCGGTGACAGCGAATCGCCTTCAATAAAGTTCCGGCACAAAAACGCTTTTGTCAACTTCGCGGCTATGGACGGAGGGGTAAAGATAATAAAAGTTGATATTCCGGATTTTAGCCACCATTCCAGTCTGAGGGGGGAGGTCGTCCTGTCTCCTCCTGAGGGGGCGGAGTCGCTTTACACGCATATGCCCTGGAGGGGAAAGGGGCAGGCTTTTTCCCTGTTAAGGCGCTCTCCCTGGTTTTACGCCGAGGGGGTAATCCAGTTTGGCACCGCTAAGCTTGTATTTACCCGAGGGAACGGCTGGGGGATTTTTGACTGGTGCAGGGGGGTGCGCCCCCGCTCTGACCTAAGCTTCTGGGCAACCGGTTGCGGTCAGGTTGATGGCCGCCAGACGGGATTCAGCGTGGGCTACAATTCGGCGGATTCCGGCCTGGGAACCGAAAACGCTTTCTTCCTGGACGGCAGGCTTCACAAACTCGACAAAGTCAGTTTTCACATCCCCACCGACAAGGTTAAGCCCTGGCGCTTTACCAGCAACGACAACCGCCTGGAAATGATCTTTGAACCCCAGCAGGAGAGGGATGAAAGCCGCCAGGTGTTTTTTTATTCCTACAGGCGCCGCCAACTATTCGGCACTTTTTCCGGCAAAGTCATTCTTGACGGCGGCGGGGAGCTGAATTTTCAGGATCTTACAGGCTTGGCTGAACGGCGGAAAAGGGTACTGTAAGGAAAATCCCGATATGTCAAGAATAGGTTTGCCATTTACGGCAATTTAAAGTTTAAAGGAACACATAAAAAAACATAAGAAAAATCATCACGCAGAGCTCGCAGAGGGCGCAGATGGCTATAAGTAATTAGAAAGCCAGATTCCTCTTTCATATTTTTTTGTTATAAAAAGAAAAGAAGCTTATTTTATTATTGCAGTCTTATATTTTACATTTATTTTCATTTTCTAAAGTTTCTTTTATTGCGTTGGAGACTACTCGCTCTATATTTGACACTATAGATTCCTGTAGTTGTTCCAAGGCATTTTCTGCAACGCTGGGCATATAAAATAACTCATGCGGCTCTATCTCCAAAGCTATGGCGATACGCTCCAGCATATTAGCAGAGGGAAACTTGCGGGCTAGTTCAACCATTGCCAGATAATGCGTAGAAATTTCAGCTTTTTCCGCCATTTTTTCTTGTGTTAAGCCCAGTTTCAGGCGATTCATTTTCAAATTCCTGGCTAATACTTCTTTTATACCTTTCATGTACCAATAGCTTTGCCCAATAAGTAACAATAAATTGTTTTTTCTTATTGACATATTTTCCATTAGGCAAGTATAATTTGCCTAATGTGTCATGTTCCTGTAGTTTTTAAAGGTTTTTCATCCTACTTTATGGAAATTTGCCTAAAACAAGGTCATTTTGGCACAAACCTTGCCTTCATTGAGGATTTACCACATAAAACTTTCATAAAAGGAGCTTGGTATGAATAAGTTATGGGTTTTGCACATTATCGCGTTGGTGGGTTCATAAGGAAACCGAATTAAAATTTGAAGACATATCGCTTGATAAATTTGCGAATAATGAATTTGCCATTCGATATGGCGCTTCAGGCGATTGGGAAGACGACTGGGAAAATAAGGATTTAAGGGTACAGCTGGTAATTAAAAAATAGGTATGAAACAGAACATAGTAGCGCTAAACGCTGAATTTAGCTTAGTATAAAAATAAGGAGTTTAGTATGAACAGCAAATTCAAAGTCATTATTGCCACCCTTGTGGCAATACTCGTTTTCTCAACAGCAGCCTGCACAGGCACTGGTGGTAAAAGCCTCAACAGCGCCGAGGCGCTAAAGGAATACCTAGACAAACAGCCGGCCAATACCCCTGAAAAACCAATAAGGATAACTATGAACGCTAATGCCCCGATGATGGAAAAAATCGCGGCAGCTATAAATTCCGCAGGCAAATATGTAAGCCTTAACCTTTCTGGAAGTGCTTTGACAAACATTCCTGATGGGGCTTTTGCTAATTGCGCATTGCTTACCGCAATAACCATCCCCAACAGCGTTACTAGCATTGGGGCTTATGCTTTTGCCAATTGTACCAAACTTACCAGTGTAACTATCCCAAATAGCATTACCAGCATTGCGAATAACGCTTTTTCCGGCTGCCCAGGACCCGGCGGGGGTAAAATCTTTTACTACAGCGCAACGGGCTTTACTATGACGGACAACAACCAGGTATGCCATTACCTTGAAGCCGCGCCTGCCGATATGCCTAAGGCGCTTGCATGGGCTTCACCAAGTTATTCTTCTACCAATATTGCCGGCACTAAAGAAGCGATAGGCGCTGGCAGGAATAATACCGCCATCATTCTTCGTACGGACGCGGCAGCCCCCGCGGCCAAAGCCTGCAAAGAGTATAACGGCAGCGGCCTTTCAGACTGGTTCCTTCCGAGTAAAGACGAACTGAATGAGTTGTTTAAGAGCAGGTCTTATGTAGGCAATACGAGTTCCAATTGGTACTGGTCTTCGTCGCAGTACGCTCACAATTACGCGTGGATTCAGTATTTCGACGATGGCAATCAGTACTACGGCAACAAGGGCGGTACAACCAACGTTCGTGCCGTCCGGGCTTTTTAACCCTTTAACTATTTGGGAATGGGGGATGCAAGGGGGTGTCCCCCTTGCTTTTACCGCCGTAGGCGGTCGATAATGGTGCCTGACACCATTTTTCAATCATATTACTTAACAAGCCTGCGCAATTTTAACGTAGGCTTTTTTATCATTGACACTTTTTAATTATCCCAATATAAACAAATCATTCTTCCTTAAAGATATATCTATGCTCAAACCAAAGGCCAGCAAGTGTTCTTCAGTCTCTCATGGAAGAGTACAAGATCAATCCTTTTTCACTTGTAAAAGAGATTAAGCTGAGCAATTCTGCAGTACGGTTGATTGTATCAGCAGGTCAAGAATTACGGTTTATATCTCATCTTGAGCAAAAAAACACCATAACCACCAGTACACGTTCCGCTAAAAACAAAGGCCCTAAACAGGTTGTCAAGAAAAAGTAAAAAACAGGGCATATCCTTTATTTTCCCAATTTCTATATTCTGGTATAATGGGTCTTAGTGTTATAGTCACTTTTCTGGGACTTCTAATTAAGGTAAAATATGGTTTCAATGCCTCTCAAAAAATCTGAACTCATTCGCCTAAACGCTGAGAAATCCTATTTTTCTTCTGCGATTTTAATCACGTCCTCTATTTCTTCAAGCAGGGCTTTCTCGGAAGGCAAATAGAGCAAATATTTACTGGTAAGAATAGTGGCATTGTCTTCAGGCAGGGTAAATTTGACCAATGTATCATTCTTGGATGCGCAAAGTAAAATGCCAACAGTTGGATTTTCATCGGGCAGTTTTTCCTGACGGTCAAAATAATTGACATACATTTGCAACTGTCCTAAATCCTCATGGGTTATTTTATGGGTTTTAATTTCTATTACCACAAAACAGCGTAAAAGACGATTGTAAAAAACCAGGTCAACAAAAAATTCATCATCTTCAATAAGCAGCCTTTTTTGCCTTGCAACAAAAGAAAAGCCGTTACCCATTTCAAGCAAGAATTCCTGTAAATGCGTAATCAATGCGTATTCAAAATCCTTCTCGTAATATGCTGCCTGACGTTTTAGTCCAAGAAACTCTAAAATCATTGGGTCTTTAATTATTTCCGTAGGGTTTTCTGGGGTACGCTCTTTCCGGGCAACTGCCAATACAGCTTCTTTATCGTTACTGACGAGCAGACGTTCATAAAGCGCGGCATTTATCTGGCGTTCAAGTTCCCGGCCTGTCCAGCCGTTGTTTAGTGCCTCAAGTTCGTAATATTCGCGTTTGTGGGCATCATCAATAGCAATGAGTAGTTTATATTGTAACCAGTTGAATTGCGTCCGCAGCGCGGACGCTTTTGGATATGTCCGATAGAATTGTCTGGCGCGTTCAAGCTGGCGAACACCGAATCCACTGCCGAATTCCGGTTCTACTGTTTTAGCCAAATTCTTAATTAAATAAGTTCCATATTCGGCACGTTCCTCACCGCGCTGTTCCTCAACAAAGATACGCTCACCTAAGCGCCAATACATAAGAACCCGCTGAAAATCGACACTACGGACAGCGGCGATTTTGGATTCTGAAATGATAGTCTTAATGTCATTGTAGAAGTTAGCAGATATTTCTACGGCCTGTTCTATGGACATGAAACCAATATAGCATGAAAAAGAAAGAGGAACAATGAATCACGTGCGAAGCCCCGCTTCAGCAAAGATAAACTAGCGGTTTTCCAGCCACACTTTAATATCGCTGATTAACTTCTCTACTACACCAATAAGGGTGTCATTGTTCTTTTTAATAAAATCAATATCGCCTGACCTTCCAGCCTGTTCAAGGTTTAGCGCAAGGGAGGCGATCTCTTCGGCGCATATGTTTCTGCAGATGCCTTTTACGCCGTGTACAGTAATAATGTAATCGGCGATTTTTTCTTCAGAAAAATTTCTGAATTTATCAAGCACTGCCGGCGTATTATCTACAAAAGATTGCAGCGTCAGTTCAAGAATTTCTTCATCGTCCCCAAGCTGATCCATCGCCTTTTCCATATTGATACCTGGAATGTCTTTCATACCTTTTTTACCGCTTTCCGCCCGCACCTCAATGATGCTTTCGGATACGGCTTGATCTCCTTCCTGTGATTTGTCTCTTACCCATTGCCTTATAACAGCGTCCATCACGTTTATATCGATAGGCTTTGATAGAAAAGCCTGGAAGCCCGCATGCAGGAACATTTCCTCGTTGCCTCGGATAGCGTTTGCGGTCAGGGCAATAATGGGTACGGTTTTGGCAATTTCGTTGTCAATTTCATTTCGGATAATCCTGGTCGCTTCAATTCCGTCCATCTCCGGCATCATGTGATCCATAAAAACGGCGTTGTACTTTATTCCCTTTTTAATTTGCGCGATCGCGTCTTTGCCGGAGGTAACACAATCCACCTGCATACCATAAGGTTTCAGGATGCCCTTAACAACAACCAGGTTAGGCTCGACATCATCCACTACCAGCACCCTTGCGTAAGGAAGCGGGAGGCGAACCAGCCTGGCATGCTGCTGGTGTTTTTCATCAATAAATTTGAAATTCTTTAACTTTTCCACGACAGTCGGGCCAATCGGGATATCATTGACATAACCCTGTTTAAACCTGGTGGTAAAAGTACTGCCCCTGCCGTATTCGCTGTCCACGACGATGTTCCCGCCCATCATCTCTACCATACGCTTGGTAAGCGAAAGCCCAAGGCCGGTACCTTCAATCTTTCGGTGTGATTTTAAATCAATCTGGGAGTAATTGTGAAACAGCTTTTCCATATCTTCCTTGCGTATGCCGATTCCAGTGTCTTTGACACTTGACGTAAGCCATATGTCATTGCCGTTTCTGTCCCAGGAGATGTGCCATTCCACAATACCGGCTTTTGTATATTTAAAAGCGTTTGAAAGAATATTGTTGAAGATCTGCTTTATCCTTAGATCGTCCCCGAATAGCTCAGAAGGAAGGGTTTCTTCAATAAACAACTTAAAGCTGATGGGCTTTTCTTCAATGCGCATGGTGTTAAGCGTTATCGTGTCATTTATAAGGCTGGGCAAACTGTATTCCACGGGATTCAACTCAAACTTTCCCGACTCTATTTTTGATATATCAAGGATGTCGTTAATTATTCCCAGAAGGACCATCCCGGCGGTATATACTTTTTCGATGTTTTCTTTTTCTTCGCCCGAAATTTTCCCGTCCAGAGTTAATTCTGACAGCCCGATTACAGCGTTCAGCGGGGTACGCATTTCATGGCTCATGGTAGCGAGAAAAGTGCTTTTGGACTTTGAGCTCTCTTCCGCCTCCACTTTCAGCGCCGCTATTTCTTCGTAAGGCTTCTTGATAAAATTTGAGCCTATAATCGCAGCAATAACGCTGAGGCCAAAACAGACAAGCCCTACCAGCAAAAGCCCTCTGTCAACTTCCTTGATATCTACTATACTTATGTCTGTCCCTATGTATCTTTCCAGGCTGTTTGTAACATAAGTTGTACCGGCAAAAACACTGAATAAAATAATGACCAGATTAATGAGGGCTATAACAAGAATGGCCCTTAAACGAATAGACATATCGTAATTATCCCACAGTTTTTCTTTTATATCCAGCTTCTTTTAAGGCGTTTTCCGCCTCGGTAATTTCGTCGTAACTTATGGTTCCTGACGCATAAATAATCGAGTTTTCGTGCCCCTTCCCCAAAAGCAATACCAGATCCCCTGGTTGCGCAATTGAGAAAGCCTTTCTGATTGCCTTCCGGCGGTCAGGGATGAGGAAGAGGGTTTCGTCGCGAATCATGCTTCCGCATCCTTGGGGTGTTTCACACCCCTTGGCGATTTCCTCCAGAATATCCATCGGCTCTTCCCCGCGTGGGTCTTCGTCGGCGAGGAAAACTATGTCCGAGTAACGCGCCGCGATTTCCCCTTGCTGGCTTCTCTTCTTTGTATCACGCTCCCCGGCGGAACCAAAGAGGCTGATTAGCCTGCCCCCCGACCGCCTGATCCTTTCGCTCAACGGGGGAAAGACCGTTTCAAAAGACGAAGGGGTGTGGGCGTAATCGACCAGTACCTCAAACGGCTGTCCCAGGTTAACCGCTGTCATGCGGCCCCGTACCGGCTTTAGTTTGGGAACCAGCGGGACGAGCTCTTCTATACTAATGGAAAGCAGGTTTGACACCACAAGTAACGAGGCAAGGACATTCGCCGCGTTAAAGGCCCCGCTTAAATTATCTTTAATGCCAATAATTTTTCCTGTTGAAGAAACAAAAACCTCGTACCTGTTTCCGCCCGCTTCGCTTTCTATTTTTTTTATTGAAAGATCCGCTTTTGCCCCTTTGGCGCTGAACGAATAAGTTTTCTGCCCGGTTGCGGCGGCGAAATATTCCGCGCTTGCATCATCGGCGTTGACTATGCCAAAGGAGGGCACTTGCAAGCCCCGCTTCATGTGCGCGGAAGGCGAAGCGTCCAGAGCGCGGAAAAGCTCCGCCTTGTCGCTGCGGTACTGCTCCCAGGTTCCGTGGAATTCCAGATGCTCGTGCGTTACACAGGTCATCACCCCCACGTCAAAATCAACATCCCCAAGGCGGTTGGTTTTCCTGGAAAGCCCGTGGGAGCTCGCTTCCAAAACGGCAAACTCTGCTCCATTCTTCAGCATCTGTGCCAAAAGAAGGTGAACCTTTACGGCTTCCGGCGTGGTCTGGTGCTCGCTGTTCCACTTTTCCGTCAGGCCGTCCCCGTGCTGAACCGTAGAAACAAAAGCGGCTTTTTTGCCCAGGAGTTTGAGGAGCTGGTAGATAAGGTACACGGTGGTGCTTTTCCCCTCGGTGCCTGTAACGCCTATAACTGCCATTTTGCGGGAAGGGAAATCATAAAAAGCGTCCGCAATGGGGGACATCGCAAAACGGGAATCCTTTACCTTTATATAAACAACCCCTTCGCGAAACCCGGCACATTCCTTTTGGCAGACCACCGCCAAAGCCCCGCGATTTATGGCTTGCGAAATAAAATCATGACCGTCCATGTGCAAGCCCGGCAGCGCGAAGTAAAGATCCCCAGGCGCGATGTTTCGGGAATCGTACTTTAGCCCGTTAATGATAGAAGAAGCTGGCCATGAAATTGAAGCGCTATAAGGAGCAGGGGCGGAGGAGCCTATTCGTATCTCAATGATCCCAGCTTTTTCGGCAAGCTGGCTATCAATAAAATCGCCGATGAAGCGGGAGTAAGGGTTATTGATTTCCATTGGTTTAAGATAACTAAAGCGGGGCTTAAAATCCAGATATAAGCAACACCATAAACTTTACTTCCAATATCTCTCACAAAGATCACAAAGGACACGGCTAAGAACCGAAGGTAGCTTGAGATTAATTTGTAATTTCCGATGTAACCTTCAGTATTTTTTTGATTCTAAGCTGAGATATTAGGTAAAATTCCTTGTTTTCCTTTGTGGCCTTTGTGAGCTTCGTGCCTTTGTGAGAGCTCTCTAGAAAAATATGCACTACTCCAAATAGTAAACCTTGGCGCTAAATGGCCCCAAAACCCCTGCGGGTTGTAAAGCAGCGGCAACCAAAGCCGATGAATCCTCGTTTGACAAAAGGAGTTCCGCGCCTTTAAAACGCTCAGGCGGCGTGAAGCTTCTCTCCTTGCGGGAAAAATTACAGGCAACCAGTAGCTCTTCCTGCCTGAAACGGCGGGTATAAACAAACAAATCAGGATCATCAGGCAGCAGCAGCGTGTAATCGCCAAAGGCTATAATATCCATTTTTTTGCGAAGCTGAATTAGGGTCTGGTAATACGAGAAAACTGAATCGGCTCTCAGTGTTTGTTCCTCGGCGTTGATCTCGCGGTAGTTTGGGTTTAATAATATCCAGCTCTTGCCGGTTGAAAACCCGGCGCCAGGCCCGCTGTTCCATTGCATTGGCGTACGGGAGTTATCGCGGCTTTTAAGGCGCATATAGCGCAGCATATCTTCTTTAGCGATGCGTTTTTCCTTTTCAACAAGCGTATCGTAAGCATTGATGGTTTCCAAATCATTGTAATCGCCGATGTCTGCAAAGGGGGCGTTGGTCATGCCCAGCTCTTCGCCCTGGTAGACATAAGGTGTGCCCTGTAAAAAGTGAAGGCAGGTCGCCAGCATCTTTGCCGATTTTTCGCGGTACGCGCCTTCGTCGCCCAGCCGCGAGACAATGCGCGGCTGGTCATGGTTGCACCAGTACAGGCTGTTCCAGGCGCGGCTATGCAGCCTGGTTTGCCAGCGGGAGAAAACCTCTTTCAGCTCAACCAGGTTGATTTTTCGATCGTTCCACTTAAAAGACTCCCCACCATCCAATTCTACCTGCTCGAACTGGAACACCATGTCCAGTTCGTTGCCGTCATCGTTCGCGTATCGTACCGCTTCGTCAACGGTTACCCCGCCGGTCTCGCCGACAGCCATAAGGTTATATTTCGACAACACCTCGCGCCGCATCTCCTGCAAATAATGGTGTATGTTCGGGCCGTTGGGGATGAGTTCTTTAGCGTTGCCATCGGGAAAGTTTTGCGGTTTGGAAATCAGGCTGATGGCGTCCATCCGGAAGCCGTCAATTCCCTTATCCAGCCACCAGCGCATCATGCCATAAATATCGTATCGCAAAAAAAAGTTATCCCAGTTAAGATCGGGCTGGAACGGTGAAAAAATATGCAGGAAATATTGCCCTGTCGTTTCGTCTAATGTCCAGGCGGAACCGCCGAACCAGGCTTTCCAGTCATTTGGGGGCCCACCGTTTTTGCCGTCGCGCCAGATGTAATAATCGCGTTTGGGATTTTCCCGGCTCGAACGGCTTTCTTTAAACCAGGGGTGCTGGTCTGACGAATGGTTGGCGACCAGATCCATAATGATCTTTAAACCCAGTTCGTGCGCCTGTCCCAGAAGGCGATCAAAATCCTCCATCGTCCCGAATTCGGGATTGATGGCGAAATAATCGCTGATGTCGTAACCATTATCGCGCATGGGGCTTTGGTAAACAGGGGAAAGCCATATTACATCCACGCCCAGTTCTTTGATGTAGCCGAGCTTCGACGCGATGCCATTTATGTCGCCAATACCGTCGCCGTTAGAATCGCAGAAACTGCGCGGGTAAACCTGGTAGACGACCGCCTTTTTCCACCATTCGTTTTTCATTTTTCCAGTTTATCCCCTGGCTTGCCCCAGTGCAAGCCAATGCGCTCTTTTCCATACAGCAGAAACTGGTATAAAATCATCCCATGTTTGACAAACTGACAGAAAAAATTTCCGACGCGTTCCGCTTTGTAACAGGAAAATCCACAATCACCGAAAAGAACATTGACGACGCCGTTGAAGCCATCAAGATGGCCCTCCTTGAAGCAGATGTAAACCTCCGAGTAGTCCGCAGGTTTATAAACTCCACCATTGAAGAAGCAAAGGGCGAGAAAGTCCTGCGCGCGGTGGATCCAGGCCAGCAGTTTACAAAAATCGTTCACGACAAGCTCGTTTCTTTTTTGGGGGAAACAGCGAAAGGTCCCGACGGCCGTTCTGCGCAGGATTTAAAATTAAAGGGGCCTGATACCGTTTCGGTGGTATTGATGCTTGGGCTGCAAGGCTCAGGGAAAACCACCAGTTCCGCCAAACTGGCGCTGCGGCTCAAAAAGGAAGGGCGGAAACCCCTGCTTGCAGCCTGCGACCTTATCCGCCCCGCCGCCGTGGAGCAGTTGACGCTCCTGGCGGTTCAGACAGGCGTTCCAATTTACAAGGAAGAAGGATCCAGAGACCCGGTAAAGGTTTTCCGTGGCGCGCTTGACTGGGCAAAGAAAAACTTAATCGACACTCTGATTATCGATACAACCGGGCGCCTTCAAATTGACGAACACATGATGGACGAGCTTGGGCGCTTAAAGGAAGCGGCAAAACCGGACGAGCTTCTCCTCGTGGCAGACGCCATGACAGGCCAGTCCGCTGTGGACATCGCTAAAGCCTTTGACGAGAAAATCGGCCTTACCGGAGTTGTGCTGACAAAATTCGACAGCGACACAAGGGGCGGCGCTGCTCTCTCGCTTAAGACCATTACCGGCAAGCCTCTCAAATTTGTGGGGACTGGCGAGAAACCCGAAGATTTTGAACCCTTCCATCCCGACAGGGCAGCCGGGCGAATCCTGGGCATGGGCGATGTCGTCTCGCTGGTGGAAAAAGCCCAGGAAGTTATCGACGAAAAGGAAGCCCTCGCCCTCCAGAAAAAAATGGAAAAGGAAACCTTCACGCTTGAGGACTGGCTTCAGCAGCTCCGCTCGGTGAAAAAGATGGGTTCCCTAAAATCCATGCTGAACATGATCCCCGGCATGGCAGGCCAGATAAGCGAGGAAGACATCGACAAGGCGGAACTTAAAAGCCAGGAGGCTATCCTTTCGTCCATGACCCGCAAAGAGCGGGCAAACCACCTTATCATCGGGCCTTCGCGCCGTACCCGCATTGCCCGAGGTTCCGGGACTTCCGTTGCGGAAGTAGCCCGCCTCTTAAAAAAATTCGAGAAGATGAAAGGCATGATGAAAAAAATGGCTAGAATGGGCAAGGACCCCAACTTTATGCTAAAGTAAAACCCATGAAAATAAATTCAGTGTTGCTGGCCGGAGCCGGGGCTGTTGGCCTTACCGTAGCGGAAACCATTTACAATTACGATCCCGCCTGCATTTCCATTCTCGCGAAGGGAGAGCGCCTGGAGCGCTATCGCAAAAACGGGCTAAAGGTAAATGGTAACAAACCGGATTTCCGCTTTACTCAGGAAAAAAAATCCGACCTCATCATTGTAGCTTGTAAATTTTATCATCTGAAACAGCTTATCGAAGACATCGCCCCTTCGGTGGACAAAGACACAATTATTATGTCGCTCCTTAACGGTATTTCAAGCGAAGAAATAATCGGCGCGAAATTCGGGCCGGAACGGCTTCCCCTTGCCATGATCCTTGGTACCGACGCATTCCACAAAGCTGAGGAAACAAACTTCACCCGGAAGGGCGTCACACATTTCGGGGATCGGGATGGAAAAAACGGTGAAAAGGAACAGGCTATTGCGGAATTCTTTGACCGTGCCGATGTAGCATATAAACTGGAACAAAATATGAAACGCTCGCTGTGGTATAAGTTCATGCTCAACGTGGGCGTCAACCAGGTTACCGCTGTACTCCGCCTGCCCTACGGCGCGATCTCGAACAAGGGCAGCCCGAACGAAATACCGGAAGCCCGTGATTTAATTGATGCTACTGCGCGGGAAGTAGTTGCCGTCGCCAATGCTGAAGGCATAGATCTTGGCGAAGAGGATGTAAAAAGCTGGTGTGGTACGGTGACCAATCTGAACCCAGCAGGGTTCACTTCCATGTGCCAGGACGTATTGGCAAAACGAAAAACCGAAGTTGAAATGTTCAGCCTAACCGTGACGGAACTTGGTAAGAAACACGGCATACCCGTGCCGGTAAACGAAACACTTTACAGGCAGATACGGGCTATTGAACAGAGCTATCATTTGGTATAAGCAGTGGTGAGTATGCGCTCTATTTCTCCTATCATATAAAGCGGCACTGCATAAGTTCGACCGTCCTTGCTAAAAGGCTTTAAAGAAGCGCGGACTGCGCGGGCACTTTTGTATTTTTCCAAATACACGGATAGGCTTTGAGACTTCGTGCTTATGGCGGACTTCGCTTCGATGGGGATAATCTCGTTTTTGTATTGCATAATGAAATCGACTTCTGCTTTGCCGGAATCATTGCCCCAATAGAACACAGGCAAGGCAGTGTTAGCCTTTAATTCCTGTAAGGCGTATTGTTCAGTCAACGCGCCCTTGAATTCCGTGAATACGGGGCTGTTGGGGAGCATAAGGGTAGATATATCCAGCAGGGCCTTTGCGCCTAACAGCCCGACATCGAGAAAATAAAGCTTAAAATGTTCACGCTCACCATAGCTAGAAAGCGGGAGTTTCGGGTTTGTGGTGCGGCTGACTCTGTACACAAGGGCAGTGTTTACAAGCCAATCCATTGCGTTCTCGAACTCCGCCGCCCGTCCGCCTGTCTTTATTTCTTTATACACAAACTTTTTCTTTTCTTTGGCGAGGTGGTAAGGTATGGAATCCCAAATCATACGGACTTTCGGCAAATCTTTAGCTGGGATATGGTTGGCAAAATCATTCTTATAATTGTTCAGTATGGCATTTTGCTCTATACGCACCTTTTGCGGATCATTTGTTTCGATATAGGTTTTTACCGCCGCAGGCATACCGCCGACATACATGAAGGTTTTCAGCAGTTCCGTAAACCGTGCGGCAAGGGCGTTTATTAGAGCGGGATCTTGCGAACGCAAAATGCCAAGCATACGGGATTCGCCGGAGGCTTCAAGGAACTCGGCAAACGACATGGGAAACAAAGTAAGCTCGTCCACCTGCCCCACAGGGAACTTCCCGCTTGCCACGCCAAGGAAGCTTCCGGCAGCGGCGATATGGTATTGCGGCGCGTTTTCATTGAAGTATTTAAGAGAATCCTTTGCCCGCTGGTTTGCCTGTATCTCGTCAAATATAAGCAGGGTGTCCGCTGGATTTATCTCCGTTTTGTAATAGGCGGATAGCGCCGCGATAATCCTTTCGGGGGATATATTACCGCCGAAGATGGGTCCCAACCCATCATCTGTATCAAAATTCAGGTGCAAGGTCTTTTTGAATTCCCCCTTGCCGAAAGCATCCAAAAGCCAGCTTTTGCCGACCTGGCGTGCGCCGTAAAGGATAAGGGGTTTGCGGCTTTTGCTTGTCTTCCAGGTCAAAAGGTCATTATAGCGGGAACGTTCCATAGGCTTTATTATAGCACTATCTACATTTTTTGCAACCAAAAAGTGTAAAATCTCACACTTTTGGGCGACAAAAAGTGTGATGAATCAACACTTTTTGGCAGCGAGTTTGCTATTTTACTTCGCAATTATACCCTGACATATAAGAAATATTTATATATGAAGGTATAATTGCGAAAGAATTTACATTGACAAAATAAGAATAAAACGTATAAATAGAAACTCGGAATTAAAAGAGTTGAGGATGTAATGGGATCTCAGAATAAAAACAAGCGTGGAACCGGACCTAGAACGCACGAGGGTGGCCCTGCTTCTATCATAAAGCCTGTCGAACAGCTACGCCGGGCGGTAATGACTTGCCTTCTCTGGGAAGACCAATTCTACATTGACGGCGTAGGCATTGCCGATTTGGTTAAGGACCTGATTTCTCAAGTCTCAGAGGACGATGCCCGCGCTGTGCTACAGCAAGCGAAATGGGAAAACAAACTACGGCACATGCCTCTCTACCTGATGACACTAATGGCGGAACACGGCTGGCTCAAAAAGGAAGATGTAGCGAATGCCATCACCAGGCCGGATGATATGACAGAGCTATTGGCCCTGTACTGGAAGGGCGGGAAAAAGCCCCTTGATCATCAGTTGGAAAAAGGACTGGCTCTTGTCTTTGGGAAGTTTGACGAATACCAGTTAGCCAAGTACACGCGGGATAAAGCTGTCAAGCTCCGGGACGTTATTCGCATTGCCCATCCAAAGCCCGCAAACGAGGAACAGTCCGCGCTGTGGAAGCGCCTTGTGAACGACGAGCTTAAAACTCCCGATACCTGGGAAGTCGCCATTTCCGCCTGCGGCGATGACAACGAGAAAAAGAAATCGGAATTTACCCGCCTTGTTACCGAAGGCAAACTCGGAGACCTGGCATTTTTGAGAAACCTCCGCAAGATGCGGGAAGTCGGCGTCGATGACGATGTTATTCGCAAATCCTTTGAAAGCAGGAAATGGCCCTGGATTATCCCCTATCAGTTCATCACCGCAGCGGCGCACAATCCGCAGATTGAAGATGCGGTAGAACAGGCGATGTTCAAATGCCTTAAAGAGCAGGAACCGATAGAGCAGAAAGTCGCGCTCCTCGTTGATGTGAGCGGCTCAATGGATGCCCGGCTCTCCCGGAAATCCGAGATCAACCGCAGGGATGTGGCTATCAGCCTGGCAATCCTTCTCCGCGAAACCTGCACGAATGCGATGCTCTACACCTTCAATTCCAACCTGATGGAGATTCCAGCCCGGCGCGGTTTCGCCCTCCGGGATTTCATCTTGCAAAACTTCGGTGGCAGTACTAGTATGTGGACTTCTATCAGGAAAGCGGCGGCACAACGTAAAAATGATGTAATGATCGTTATCACTGACGAGCAGACCATGGACAGCGGGCAATTTACCGACGCAAACGCCGATCAGCTGTTCATCATTAATGTAGCGTCATACTGGAATGGCGTTGGCTATGAAAAGGGTGTAACCCATATCAACGGCTGGTCAGACAGCTGTGTGGATTTTATAAGGGAGTATTTAAAAAAAGAAAAGGACTTTATTTAGTATGGTACAATCAATTGGTAGATGGCCTGGCATAGCCAGGCGACGCCCGTTCGAGTCGGGCCCATGCCGGAAGGGTGCCGTAGGTATCGGTTACTTAGTATTTAGCTTTACGAAGCACCAAAGATATCTTTGGAGTTGTTAGCCGATGCCGCTTTTTTGCCCCTTCATATCGGAAGCGTAGCTCAGTGGGCAGAGCAATAGCATTCAAGAACGCTTTCCCCGTTTTTTGCTCCCGTAAGGGATGCTGAAGGTGAGAGATACTTAGGGCAGTTATGGGTCGGGAGTTCGACTCTCCCCGCTTCCATTACCTATTTCGCGGGCTTTCTATTTACCTTTTCGCGGGCTTTCTACTTTACTTTTCGTGGGCTTTCTATTATAATTAATGCGGGAGCAAAAAGTAGGCAATTATGAGCGAAAAGTATTCCCGCTGGCTGGCAACGAATCTGAAAAATGCGCTAGATTATCGAAGGATAGTCATTGTATCCGGTGCGCGGCAGACAGGTAAAACCACGCTTACGGAACAAATAATAGCTCCGGGCCTGGAGTTTCGTACGCTTGATGACACAGATTTGCTGGATTTAGCCCTTACCGATCCGAAGGGATTTGTAAAAACATCCGCCAAAACGCTTATTATAGACGAAATACAGAAAGCCCCAAGGCTTATCCCGGAAATAAAAATGATAGTGGATAAAAGCAACCGCAATGGGCAGTTTCTGCTGACTGGCTCCGTAAACCTCAAGACGATGCCCAGTGTAACTGAAAGCCTTGCTGGTCGTGTGAGAAACATACGGTTGCGCCCGCTAACTGTCGGAGAGATCCTAAAAACAAAACCGAAATTTTTAGAACGGGCGTTTAAGATGAACTTTCCGGCTTTTATCCGCGGATATGACAAACGGGCAATCTTTGATCTGGCTTTTCGTGGCGGTTATCCTGAAGCTGTCCGCATTAAAAAATTTAACGAACAGCGCGAATGGCACAAAGATTATATAAAAACGATTATTGATAAAGATTTAATGGATATTGCCAATATCAGGCGTAAGGACGTGTTGGACGAAATGCTTCCGATTTTGGCGGCGTGGTCCGCAAAATTCATGGATATGAACGCTATCGGCACATCGCTGTCATTGACCAAAGTTACATTGAATAGTTATGTGAATTGGCTTTTATCCCTGTTTATATTTGATAAAGTGCCGCCATTGCTGAAAACTGATTATGAACGCGTTAACAGAAAATCAAAATTTTACGCGGCAGATACCGGGCTTATGACATCTATCCTCAACTGGAAGATAGATGAAATAATGCTGGATAACGATCGCTCCGGCAAACTTATGGAAACTTTCGTGTTTCAGGAACTTACTGCGCAAGTCGATTTGGAAAGCAAATATTCGCTTTACCAGTACAGGGACAGGGAAAAACGCGAGATAGATTTTATTGTTGAACGCGATGATGGCGCGCTTTTGGGCATAGAAGTCAAAGCGGGGCACAATGTGTCACGTGGAGATTTCGCCCCATCTGAATGGTTCAGGGACAATATAATCAAAAATAAAAAGCCATATATCGGAATTGTACTGTATTCCGGCGACAGAACCATAAAGTACAGCGATGATTTGCTTGCGGTACCGACTGCGTCTTTGTGGACGGAATAAGGCTATTCAGGCGCTAAATCCTTAACCGCTCCACATGGTGATAAGCGGCGGCACGTATCTGCTTTACCGAATCATCTTTCAGATAGTCGTCGAACAGCATCATCCGGTCTATGATCGCGCCGGGGGCGTTTTCGCTTCCGGGGATTATTTCGACGATCCTGTTCGCGATAGAGTTGATGAATTCATGATCATGGGAGTTAAAGAGGATCACTCCCGGAAATGCCTCTAGCCCCTGGTTAAGGGCGGTGATGGCTTCGAGGTCGAGGTGGTTGGTCGGCTCGTCAAGGATCAGGACGTTCGCGCCTGAAAGCATCATTTTAGCCAGCATGCAGCGGACTTTCTCGCCGCCGGAAAGAACGTTGACCGGTTTCAGCGCCTCGTCGCCTGAAAACAGCATACGCCCAAGAAAGCTGCGGATGTACGTTTCGTCCTCGTCCTGTGAGTATTGCCTTAGCCAGTCAGTTATCGAAATGGTGGAATCAAAAAATGAGGAGTTCTCTTTTGGGAAGTAAGAAAAGCTTACGGTCTGTCCCCAGTAGCAATCTCCCGAATCGGCTTTTTTTGCACCGGCGATTATGTCAAAAACAGCGGACTTGGAAACATGCTCAATCCCCACAAAGGCGATTTTGTCTTTCCGGCCTACAGTCAAGCTAAAGTCTTTTAAGACCGTAGTACCTTCAAAATTGTAGCAGAGTTTTTCGACTCGAAGCACATTGTTGCCTATTTCCCTGCCGGGCTTAAAACCAGCGTAAGGGAATTTCCGGCTTGTTACATGCACGTTTTCCAGGTCGAGCTTTTCCAGAACTTTTTTGCGGCTGGTAGCCTGCCTGCTCTTGCTGGCGTTGCTGGCAAACCTCTGGATAAACTCCCTAAGCTCCCTTGCTTTCTCCTCGTTCTTCTTTTGAAGATCCCTTGCCTGCCTTTGAAGCATCTGGCTCATCTGGTACCAGAAATCGTAATTCCCCGAATAAAGGGTTATCCTCCCAAAGTCGATATCGCAGATATGGGTACACACCGAATTCAGAAAATGGCGATCGTGCGAAACAACAATCACCGTATTTGGAAAATCCATCAGAAAATCTTCAAGCCAGGAGATCGATTCAAGATCGAGGCCGTTTGTCGGCTCGTCCAAAAGCAGTATTTCAGGATTGCCGAACAAAGCCTGCGCCAAAAGCACGCGCACTTTGCGGTTCTCGTCAAGTTCCGCCATGAGCTTACCATGATCCGCTTCGTCAATGCCCAGCCCTGAAAGGAGCTGCCCTGCCTGGGCTTCAGCCTCCCAGCCGCCAAGTTCAGCGAAGTCAGCCTCAAGCTCGCTTGCCCTGAGCCCATCCGCTTCCGAGAAATCCTCTTTGGCGTAAATCTCTTCCCTTTCTTTTTGAATTTTGTATAGCCTGCCGAACCCCATTATTACAGTTTCAAGCACTGAGTTGCTGTCAAAGGCGAAATGATCCTGCCTTAGCACGGCGATTCTTTCACCCTTGCTTATGGAAACTTCGCCTTTGTCATGCTCCGTTTCCCCGGCTAGAATTTTTAAAAACGTAGACTTGCCCGCGCCATTAGCCCCGATAATTCCGTAACAGTTGCCGGGGGTGAATTTTAAATTTACATCTTTAAAAAGGTTTCGTTCTCCAAAACCAAGGCTGAGATCGGTAACGGTGATCATTTTTTAAACATACTAAAAAGCCGGGACAGAATCCCCTTTTTTGGGGTTTTCTGTTCTACTGCTGTTGGCTGAGAAACGCTGATTTTTTCCGCGCCATGTTCCTGTTTAGCTGGCTTGTGTCTTTTTTGCTTCCGTTGGGATACGCCTTTATGCTTTTTTTGCGCTGAAGAGGTCCCGTGGACCTTTGGCTCGTGGGCTTTAGTAGCAATACCTGCGGTTTCAGTGGTAATTACCGGTTTTTTTGAATTGCCATCGGCAGCTTTGCTACCGCCGGCTTTTGCGCTCTTGTCATACTTCTGCCTGTAATAGGCCATCCTCTCTTCAAGGGAAAGCTCCGAAAGCTTTACGCCCTTTGAGAAATCATCCGGCGGATTTTGAAAACTCCGGCTTTGTTCCCCAGCCCTGCTTTTCTTTTCACTTCGTTTTTGTTCAATTGGGCTGTGGTGATCTTTCCTGATGTGGTGGCTCGCTTCATGTTTTTTGCGATCGGCATTCATGCCTCTGCTGCCCTTTCGTCGTGAATGGTCGCCAGGACTACCTACGGTTCTATGACTTTCGGTTTTATGACCACCATGCTCCTCGTAAAATTCCGTGTGGATGTGCTTGCCTTCGCTTTTATCCTCGGCAAAAAGTTTCGCCTCCGTAGTCTCGGAAGGGATTTTCCGTCCTATGTAACGTTCTATCCCGGGCAGCGCGTATACGTCCTGCTCGCTGGCAAGGGTTACGGCTTTGCCGGTTTTTCCTGCCCTGGCGGTACGGCCTATGCGGTGAACGTAATTTTCAGTTTCGTTGGGAAGATCGTAATTCACCACCATCGCGAGGCCTTCAATGTCCAGGCCTCGAGCCGCAACGTCGGTTGCGACAAGCAGGTGAAGCTTTCCCGCCTTTATATCGTCAATTATTTTTAAGCGCTTTTTCTGTGGCATATCTCCCATAATAAATTCACAATCAAATCCGTTTAGCCTTAGCCGTTTTGCTACAATCTCCGCATAACGCTTTGTGTTGCAGAAAATAACAGCGCTCTCAGGATTCTCGTTCTTCAAAATCCCAAGAAGCAGCTTCATCTTGTCGTTTGAAGACACATGGTAAAGAATCTGGTCCACTTCTTCAACTGTTACCGTCTCCGGTTCAATGGCGATCTCGAAGGGGTTCCTAGTGTATTCCCAGGCGAGATTTTTTACCCATGCGTTGAGGGTCGCGCTGAACAGCATGGTTTGGCGCCTGTCCGCCGGGGGAACCCTGCGGATGAGCTTTCTGAGGTCAGGGTAAAATCCCATGTCGAACATACGATCCGCTTCGTCCAGAATCAGGAACGCGATGTCCATTAAATTCATCTGCCCACTCTGGTTAAGATCCAGCACGCGACCGGGAGTGCCAACCATGATCTGTACATTTTCCCTTAGCATGGCTGTCTGCTGGGTATATCCAACCCCGCCATAAAAACTCCCGATTCCAAAAGGCAGGTATTTACCGATTAGTTTTGCCTCTTCTTCAATCTGAACCGCGAGCTCCCTGGTAGGCGCCATGATGATCGCCTTCTTCCCGGCAAGCATATTCTCGGTAAGAAGCCGCTGAAAAATAACAACCAAAAAAGCGGCCGTCTTTCCAGTCCCGGTCTGCGACTGGACATAAAGATCCTGACCCCCAAAAGCGTGTTCAAGCACCTGTTCCTGTACAGGCATACACGTAACATACCCCGCCTCGCTCAATCCCCGTACAAGGTCGGGGTGCAGGTTTAGGTCCGTAAATTTCATACAATGGGGTATCGTAGCGCTTTTTTCGCGAAATGAATAGATCATAACAAATAACAAAGAATAAATAAGAGAGCAAAGGGAATAAAACAAGGTTCTTTGACCTAAATTATTTGTTATTTATTATTTGCTCTTTACTATTTGCTTTTATTCCCTTTACACTAAAAGTCTTTGTAAGGTATAGTACATTAATTCGTTGGAGCTTTTCTGGAGCGGCGCATACGGCAGCCTAAAGGCCGCCTGTATAATCGACGGTGATACATTGTCCTGCGCCGGCTCGTGTTACATTATTAAAAAACAGCCCTTTCGGGCTGCTTTTCTGGAGCGGTGTCCGAGCGGTTGAAGGAGATGGTTTCGAAAACCATTGAACTCGTAAGGGTTCCGGGGGTTCGAATCCCCCCTGCTCCGGATTAAAAACGCTTAGCGTTTTTAATTAAGGAGTTTTACTTCGTAAAACTCCACACTTGGAAACAAATTGGGGATTCGAAAGGTTTTTTTGGAGAGATGACCGAGCGGCCGAAGGTGCACGATTGGAAGTCGTGTGTACCCGGAAGGGTACCGAGGGTTCAAATCCCTCTCTCTCCGAATTAATTTACTAAAAGTGAGAAATTTTTGAAACTGAAAGAAAAAGTGCTGAAAGACAGTAAATGAGGGATTTGAAGGGTTTCACCCGCCGACCAACGGGAGGAATAGGGGCCATGGATGGCCCCGACAGGGTGAAACCCCGGGCTGAAGCGAATAAACAGGATGTTTATGAGCGTAAGCCGAATCCCTCTCTCTCCGGAATTATTTTCTAAGCCGAGGCATGACATAATTCTCAACCTCATGTAGGACTTTTCCCATGTCAATCGTTTTGTGTTCGCCATTCTGGTAGAGTATGCGGCCCTGCACCATCGTCATGCACACATCGCTGCCCCTGGCGGCGTAGGCTACCGCGGCTAATGGATCGTTCAGCGGAAGAAGATGAGGCGCATCCAAATCCAGCATTATCATGTCGGCATCGTAGCCAGGGGCAATCTTGCCGGTTTCGCTTTCGCGGCCTTGCCCCGCTGCTCCGTTTACCGTCGCCATTTTTATGGCTTCGTAAGCGGGCAATACCGACGGATCGCCGGTCAAATACTTTTGCAATAGCGCGGCTGTTTTTATCTCCTCGAACATATCGTGATTGTTGTTGGAGCAAACACCGTCCGTACCCAATGCTACGTTCACGCCGTGATCGCGCATTTTCATTACTGGCGCTATCCCGGAGGAAAGCTTTAAGTTGCTGATAGGACAGTGGGCTATCGTCGCGCCACTTGAAGCCAGAATATCCATATCGCTTTCTGTCAGCCAGCAGCCGTGGGCGGCTGTAACCTTTCGGGAAAACACACCGTATTCGTTTAATGCTTCTGTGGGAGTCTTTCCGTATCTTTTTACGCACCCTTCATGTTCTTCTTTTGTTTCGCTCAAGTGCAGTTGAATACGCAGATCGTTTTCTTCTGCGAAGGCCACACTTTTCCGCCAGGCTTCAGGGCCGGATGTGTATTCCGCGTGTATTCCCGCGTCCACGATGAGCCGGCCATCTCCCTTTCCTTTATAATTCGCCAGAACTTCCCGAACCTGTATAGTGCCCCTATCCTTTTCAAAATCGAACTTGTCCATGTCAAGGCAAAGCAGGGCGTTTGTTATATTGGCTTTTACGCCCGATTCCAGAACGGCTTCGGCAATCTGGGAAAGGTGAAGGTACATATCTGTACAGCTCACAACGCCGAAGCGGATACATTCCGCAAGGCCAAGCCGGACGCCTGCCGCGATGCAGCGCTCATCCATCTTGCCTTCAGCGGGGAAGATGTGATCGTAAAGCCAATCTTTCAGGCGGTAATCATCAGCGAAACCCCGAAGCAGCGCCATCGGCAAGTGGCTGTGGGAATTTACAATGCCCGGCATTAAAAGCCGCCTTGAGCCATTTACAACGCAAGCGGCCTGAGGCGCCGCTGCATCAGGCGGCTTCTCTCCCACATAGGAGACCTTCTTCCCTTCAATCCCGACATAACCGTGAGACAGCACGGGCTTGGCATCGTCCATGGTGATTACAATAATATCGCTAAATAATGTATCCATATTAGTTTTGAATTATAACCTAAAATAGATTGAAAAACAGTATCACCTGTGCAACAATTAACTAATAAATAAAAAGGAGTTTATTTTGAGCATAATCAGGGACAAATCGCTGGCGGCAGCCGGAATTGCGAAGATAAACTGGGTTAAGGATTTCATGCCAGTTCTGAGCCAGCTGGAAAAAAAGATGGTCGCGGAACAGCCTTTGAAAGGCCTTAACGTGACGGTGTGCGTACACCTTGAAGCGAAAACCGCCTACCTGGGCATGGTACTTAACGCGGCGGGCGCACATGTTACGCTGACAGGTTCCAACCCGCTTTCCACAAAGGACGATGTCTGCGCCGCTCTGGACAGCCTGGGCCTTGAGGTCTACGCCTGGCATGGCGCGACTGCCCAGGAATACCACGACCACCAGGTGAAAGCCCTTGAATTTTTCCCTCACATCATCATTGACGACGGCGGCGACCTGGTAAACCTGCTCCACGACGAGATACCGCAATCCGCCAAAAACCTGATAGGCGGCTGCGAAGAAACCACAACGGGAATTCACCGCTTGCGCGCCCGCAGTGCGGCGGGGAAACTCAAATTCCCCATGATGGCCGTCAACGACGCGAAATGCAAATACCTCTTTGACAATCATCACGGCACAGGGCAATCCACATGGGACGCAATAATGTACGCCACCAACAACATGATCACCGGGCGCACTGTTGTTGTAGCTGGCTATGGCTATTGCGGCTCAGGAATCGCCATGCGAGCCAAAGGCCTTGGTGCAAACGTGATTGTTACTGAGGTGGACCGCTTTAAGGCATTGCAGGCGCTCATGGACGGTTTTAGGGTCATGCCCATGAAAGAGGCAGCCAAACTCGGCGACATATTCGTTACGGCTACAGGCTGCAAAAAAGTAATCACAACAGAGCATTTCAAATTGATGAAAAACAACGTCCTGCTTTCCAACGCCGGACACTTTGACGTAGAAGTAGAACGCTCCGCTCTGGAAGCCATGTGCGTTAAAAAGGTAGCCCGCAAACCGTTCATTGATGGGTACTACTTGCATAATGGCAAAATACTGAACTTGCTGGCAGAAGGCCGCCTGGTCAACATCGTTGCCGGTAATGGGCATCCGGCGGACATCATGGATCTGAGCTTCAGCATTCAACTACTTAGCGTGCTGTACATGGCTAAAAACGGCAAGCAGCTCGAGCCAAAGGTTCATAACATCCCACAGGATATTGACGACGAAGTGAGTCGATTAAAGGTTGAGGCTATGGGTATTAAAATTGACGTCCTTACAGACGAGCAATCAGAATATTTGAGAAGTATGTAATTTACATATAATTTATTGGAGGAACAAATGGCAAACTTAAAAGGAACAAAGACTGAGAGGAACTTAATGGAGGCATTTGCCGGAGAAAGCCAGGCAAGGAACAAGTACACTTATTTCGCTTCCAAGGCAAAGAAAGACGGCTACGAGCAAGTCGCCGCTTATTTTGAAGAAAGCGCAAACAACGAAAAAGAACACGCCAAGATTTGGTTCAAACTGCTCTGCGGAGGCGAGCTCTCCAAGACAGCTGAAAACCTGAAAGCTGCCGCCGCTGGCGAACACGAGGAATGGACAGAAATGTACAAGCGCATGGCAGAAGAGGCGCGTGGGGAAGGATTCAACGACATCGCCTTCCTCTTTGAATCGGTTGCAAAAATCGAAAAAGAGCATGAGGAGCGTTACCTAAAATTACTAAAAAACATCGAGGACGGCTCTGTCTTCGCCAAAAGGGAAAAGTCCATCTGGATATGCAGAAACTGCGGCTACATCGTTGACAACGAAAGCGCCCCGCAAAAATGCCCAGTCTGCAGCCATCCGCAGGCTTACTTTGAATTGAGGATAGTAAATTATTAGCAACAGAAAAGAAATAACGCCTACTGGCACAAAAAAAATGGGCAGCAGGCGTATTTTACGGAGTTTTGCAGGAAATGGCAGACAAAATTCTGTATGTCAAATCAGCGTTCAAACATGAATATACACAAGATGACATAGAACGCGCAATTGAGACGAAAATATATGAGGATACTCTGAAAGGAGAAGATGATATATTTGTCATCATTGGGTTTGACACTGTTGCTAATCCAATAGAGATTTTTTATAATGTTATTGACGATGAAACGATCAAAGTATTTCATGCCATGGGATTGCGTGAAAAAATAGTAGCCCAAATGGACACAGAGGAGTAATAATGCATGACATGACTGAAGAAGAATACGATGCCCTTGACGAGCGCCTGACCAACACCGTCCCAACACTCGGTCATACCGGGGCTGGTTTCTTCTCACGCAAGAGTTCTCATGTTGTTTGCATTGACGAAATGTCCGCTAAAATTCTTAACGCAAAAGCAATGGCTTCCCAGCAGACCCCCGCCCAAGTTATTGCTTCCATGCTCCGAAAAGAGTTGGCCACTATTCATTAGCGGGCGGACACTGAGCTGGAAATAAAAACCAGAAAGTAACGATCATTACTCGCTTTTTTTCAAAAAACCTCTTGACAGAATGGTTAGGATACGCTAACCTATGAGTAGTTAGAAGCAACTAACTACTTTTTTATGGATAATGGTTAGTCAATACTAACTATAAAAGGAGGGAAATCATGACGCTGAAAGATCTGGGTATCGGAAAAAGCGGCCTTGTTTTGGAAGTGAATGGCGAAAAAGTGTTAAGGCGGCGGCTTCTGGAAATGGGTATTACACCCCGTACAACCGTGACAGTCAAGAAAGCCGCTCCCATGGGCGACCCCATAGAACTGCTTCTTAGGGGCTATGTTTTATCTTTGCGTCTGGAAGACGCCGAAAAAATCACTGTGGAGGAGGTCAAATTATGATATTTGCACTTGCAGGAAACCAGAACTGCGGTAAAACAACGCTGTTCAACCAGCTAACAGGTTCTAACCAGCACGTAGGGAATTTTCCGGGCGTTACTGTCGATCAGAAAATCGGAAACATAATCGGGTATAAGGACGTTTCCATCGTGGATTTACCAGGCATCTATTCTCTTTCTCCTTACACGAGCGAAGAGATTGTAACCCGCGATTTTTTAATAAAGCGCAAGCCGGACGGAATAATCAATATTGTTGATGCTACCTGCATAGAACGCAGCCTGTACCTGACCATGCAGTTAATAGAGCTTCAAATTCCCATGGTGCTGACCCTCAACATGATGGACGAAGTACAGGCAAATAACGGGAGCATCGACATACAGCGCA
>Ga0268262_10000461_pt1 | contig 53867 bp, 47 predicted proteins | sample TergutNc150P3_FD_190354 | JGI IMG/M metagenome (GOLD analysis project Ga0268262, IMG submission 190354) | Nasutitermes corniger P3 segment gut microbial community from laboratory colony in Florida, USA - Nc150 P3 (SPAdes) (version 2) | ecosystem: Host-associated > Arthropoda: Insects >... | reverse complement strand
ATAAACCCGCCGATAAACCTATGGGCTGCGGAGGCAATAATCACGGAAGCATAATCGAAATAAAAGGGAAATGGTATATTTTTTATCACAGGCATACCAACGGAAACGAATTCAGCCGCCAGGGATGCCTTGAACCTATAGAAATAAAGGCGGACGGTTCTATCCCGCAGGTTGAAATGACTTCGTGCGGCCCGAACGGCAAGCCGCTTTTCGGTAAAGGGGAATTTCCGGCATATATTGCGTGTAACATATTTTTCGTTGAAAATAACCGGCAGTTAGAAAGACAATGGCCTTTTCACAACCATTCTTTGCCGAAAATTTCGCAGGATGGACGGGACGGCGACGAAGAACTTGGGTTTATGACAAATATTGCGGACAATTACGGTATTGGTTTTAAGTATTTTGACTGTAAAGGAATCAGGAAGATTAAGATAAAAACACGCGGTTATAACGACGGCGTTTTTCATGTTAAGACAAAATGGGACGGCGAATCTTTAGCGTGTATAAAGATTGATTACAGCAATATCTGGACGGAATATTCTTCAGATATAAACCTTCCGGACGGAATACACGCGCTTTACTTTATTTATAAAGGCAAAGGATACGCTTCTATTGCTTCCTTTACTTTGGAATAAATACGGATTAAGAAGGAAACTATGGATGTAAAACAGGCAATTATCGAAAATAAAACTTCTCTTGGAATCGAACTTGGTTCCACGCGGATAAAGGCGGTATTAATTGACGATACTTACGCGCCTATCGCGCAAGGCAGTCATGAATGGGAAAACAAGTTGGAAGACGGAATTTGGACATATCACCTTGTCGATGTTTGGAAAGGACTGCAAGACTGTTTTAAGAATTTAGCGTTAGATGTAAATAACCGCTATGGCCTTGCTCTTTCTTCGGTCGGCTCCATAGGCATTTCCGCAATGATGCACGGATACCTTGTATTTGACAAAAACGGCGATCAGCTTGTTCCCTTCCGCACATGGCGCAATACCACTACAGAAAAAGCCGCTTCTCTTCTGATTGAAATATTCAAATTTAACATACCCCAACGCTGGAGTATAGCCCATTTATATCAGGCGTTTTCTAACGGCGAACCTCATGTTATAAATATTGATTTTATGACCACTCTTGCGGGATATGTACATTGGAAATTAACCGGTAAAAAAGCGCTTGGCATAGGCGACGCTTCCGGCATGTTTCCTATAGACAAAGGTATTTATAATCCTGTAATGATAAAACAGTTTGATGAACTAATAAAATCAAACAATTACAGCTGGAAAATTGCAAACATTCTTCCCGCTATTTTAAATGCCGGTGAAAACGCGGGAACCCTTACGGCAGAGGGGGCGAAACTTCTTGATCCGTCCGGCTGCCTTCGGGACGGTATTCCGCTCTGCCCGCCGGAAGGAGACGCGGGAACGGGCATGGCTGCGACTAACAGCGTTGCGGAACGCACAGGCAATGTTTCGGCAGGCACTTCTATCTTCGCGATGATCGTCATGGAAAAAGAACTGTCAAAAGTATATCCCGAAATTGATATTGTCACTACTCCGGCCGGAAAACCCGTGGCGATGGTCCACTGCAACAACTGTACTTCCGATATTGACGCGTGGATAAAATTATTCGGCGAAATGCTTGATATAAGCGGAGCAAAACCGGACAAGACCGCGCTTTACAATATGTTGTATAACAAGGCATTGGAAGCGGATAATGACTGCGGCGGGCTTCTTTCTTTCAATTATTTTTCCGGTGAAACAATTACGGGATTTGAGGAAGGCCGTCCTCTTTTTGCCCGTATGCCGGACAGCAATTTCAATCTGGCAAATTTTATGCGGACTCTTCTTTTTTCAAGCATGGCGACATTAAAATACGGCATAGACATTCTTACCAAAGAGGAGAAGGCGCGGATAGACAGTTTATTGGGACATGGCGGCTTGTTTAAAATAAAAGGCGTAGGACAGCGGTTTATGGCGGCGGTCTTTAACGCGCCGGTATCGGTGATGGAATCCGCCGGGGAAGGCGGCGCGTGGGGCATTGCGCTTCTTGCCGCGTTTATGCGTGAGGGAAAAGAAACCTTGGAAAAATTCCTTGCGGAAAAAGTCTTTGCCGGAAAAACAGGCGTACGTATTGAACCTGATCCGAAAGATGTGGAAAGCTTCGGCAAATTTATGGAACGATATACCGCAGGGCTTAAAATTGAACGGGCCGCGGTTGAAAATTTGATAAGGGGGCGAGTATGAATCTTAAGAAACACGAATACTGGTTTATCGTAGGAAGCCAGGATCTTTACGGAGATGAAACGCTTAAACAAGCAGCAGATCATGCCCGTATTATGGCGGATGAATTCAACAAGGAGCCTCTGCTTTCAGGTACGGTTGTATTAAAACCTACGGCGATAACCCCTAACGCGATACGCGGTCTTTTCGAGGAAGCAAACGCATCTAACAACTGCGCAGGCATCATAACATGGATGCATACTTTCTCGCCTTCAAAAATGTGGATACAGGGGCTTGCGCTTAACCGCAAACCGCTTCTGCATCTCCACACGCAATTTAACCGGGATATCCCATGGTCTTCAATTGATATGGATTTTATGAACCTAAACCAGTCGGCGCACGGCGACCGCGAACACGGGTATATTCATACAAGGATGCGGATTAATCGCAAAGTAGTCGCCGGTTTCTGGCAGGATAAGGAGGTTCGCCGCCGCATGGACGTGTGGATGCGCGCCGCCGCCGCGAGAAAAGACGGAATGGATTCTACCGTTATGCGATTTGGGGACAATATGCGGGAAGTGGCGGTAACCGAGGGCGACAAAGTCGAGGCTCAAATCAAGTTCGGCTGGCAGGTGAACACATGGGGCATAGGCGATCTTGCCGCCCGTTACGCGAAGATAGATGATACGCGGGCGGAAAAGCTGGCGGAAGAATACGCCGCGAAATACGAGCTTGCGCCTGAACTTAAACAAAACGGCAAGGCAAGAAGCGCGATGCTTGAACAGGCAAAAATAGAAATCGCCCTTAAAGAAATGCTTGAAACCGAACACGCAGGAGCTTTTACCACCACTTTCCAGGATCTTCACGGACTGCCGCAATTGCCCGGTCTTGCCTGCCAGCGGCTCATGGAACAAGGCTACGGCTTCGGCGCGGAAGGAGACTGGAAACAGTCCATGCTGACACGCGCCGCCAAAGTTATGGCTTCGGGATTATCGGGCGGCGTTTCTTTTATGGAAGATTACACCTACCATTTTGAGCCGGGCAAAGAAGCCGCTCTTGGCGCCCACATGCTTGAGATATGCCCCTCCATCGCGGACGGCAAGCCGCGCATTGAGGTTCATCCGCTGGGAATCGGCGGTAAGGCGGATCCCGCGCGTTTGGTGTTTGACGCCGCTCCCGGGCAGGCGGTACTCGCGACGCTCATCGATCTAGGCAGCCGTTTCAGAATGATCGTAAATGAAATTGAAACCGTCAAAATTGAAAACGCCATGCCTAAACTGCCCGTCGCACGCGCTCTTTGGAAACCGTATCCGAATTTAAGCGAAGCCGCCGAAGCATGGATAATTTCCGGCGGTACGCATCATTCGGTATACAGTTCCGCTCTTACCACTGAGTATTTCCGCGATTGGGCGGAAATGGGCGGCATTGAGTTTGTGCTTATAGACCGTGATACAAAACCGGCGCAATTGCAGGACGAACTGCGCCGTAACGAAGCCTTTTGGTCTCGTTAGTTTTTATATGGAAATGGAATAATTATGGATATATACAAAACATTACGCGAAGAATCTTATGAGGCGAATCTTGAAATAAAGCGGCAGAATCTAGCCATTTACACATGGGGCAACGCTTCCGCTTTTGATCCGATTAAAGGGATATTTGCGATAAAGCCGTCAGGGGTGGAATACGATGAATTAACTCCTAAAAGTATGGTGTTAGTCGATCTTGAAGGAAAGGTTGTCAGAGGCAAACTCAAGCCGTCTTCCGACACAAAAACCCACCTTGTCCTGTACCGCGAGTTTAAGGGAATTCTCGGCGTAACGCACACGCACTCTCCTTACGCAGTTGCGTGGGCGCAAACCGGCGAACCAATACCCGTCTTTGGCACTACCCACGCCGACAACTGCGCTTATGAAATTCCATGTACCTCATTTATGAATCCGCAGGAAGTAAAAAACGATTACGAACTGGAAACAGGCAATTTAATTGTTAATACTTTTAAGACCGGTAATCTGGATTTTTCGCAGATTAAAATGGCTCTGGTTGCGGGGCATGGGCCTTATACATGGGGAAACAGCGCGGGTCAATCGGTTTACCACAGCGTTATTCTGGAAGAAATCAGCAAAATGGCGCTGTTTACAGTAATGATAGACCCAAACGCGAAACCGCTGCCCGAACATATCATCAAAAAACATTGGGAACGAAAACATGGGGTAAACGCGTATTACGGGCAGGAATGATATTAATATTAATGAGGAATTAATTAATAGAAATAAAAGAATGCGCGGAGGATAATAATGGCGGAATATATTATTGCAAAAAAAGAACATTTGCCAATGATTTTAGAATTATATAAACAATTGTTCCCGGAAGAAACACCAATAGATATAAATATTGCAAATAAAATATGGGAAGAAATTGAGGATCATGATATTATATATTTTATTGCTATAGAAAACGGCATAATTATTTCATCATGTTATTTGGCAATAATACCAAATTTAACGAGAAAGGGAAAGTCTATTGGTTTTATTGAAAATGTAATAACAGATGAAAAATACAGGAAAAAAGGTATTGGTAAAAAATTAATTGAAATGGCAATAGAATACGGAAAACAAAATAATTGTTATAAAATAATATTACAAAGCGGTTATAAAAGAAAGGAAAACCATATATTTTATGAAAAATGCGGTTTTGATGGCAATTCAAAAAGAGCGTTTGAAATAAGATTCAAATAAAAATATTTGAATATATTATATGTAAAATAATTATGTTTTACGGGGCACTTCGCAAAAAAATGTTAGATGTAATACAATTTTGAATTTATTGGAAAGATATTGACAAATTAAAGATATAAGAATAAAATAACAGAATGTCAGCATTATATGATGAAATTATAAATATTTTCACAAAAAAACCAAAAATACTATTTGGTTTTACTTACGCTGATTTTAGTGAGTATAATAATAATTTTAAATCTGCATTAGTATATGCAATTCCGCATATAAAATGTATGGATATTAAAAATTATAATGAAAATATTTTGGAACAATATATAATTCAAGCACGTAATGAAATTAGTGATATACAAAATGAAATTGAAAATATTTTGTTAAAATATTCTGTTAAATATATTTTTCCATCAATAACACAAAATGATGAACAAGATTTATTAGCTCCTATATCGTTTAAACAATTGGGAGTTAACGCCGGTATTGGCTGGATAGGAAAAAATGATTTATTGGTTACAAATGAATATGGACCGAGAATAAGGTTAGGGGCAGTTTTAATAGATTTTGATTTTCCAATTAATATCAATTTAAAAGAAAATAAATGTCCGGAAAACTGTATTTTATGTATAAATTCATGCCCATATAAAGCATTAAAAAATAAAATGTGGGCTAGTAGTGTAAAAAGAGATGAAATAATAAATTATAAATTATGTAATATAAAAAGAAGCTTATATATAAATGAAATTGGGCGTAAACATTCATGCGGATATTGTATGGTTTCTTGTATTTATGGGTTAAATAATAATGTATTTTAAGGTATAATTGGAATATGAAGAATTTATTGTTTGTTTTAGGCATTATAATATTATCCGGTTGTTCAGATATAAAATATGAAAATTCAATAAATATAAATGCGCCAAAAGCCCTTGTTTTTGGGATTTTAGAGGGCTATGAAAATTATCCAAATATTATCCCTGAATTTCATAACAATGTAAAAATTATTTCAGAAAACCGTACAGGATTAGGGGTTCAATTTATTAATAATTCTAAATTTGGCGGTTATAAAATTGAATCAATATATGAAGTTATTGAATATAGGTTTAATGAATATATTAAAATGGAAAATAAATCCCAATATGGTTTAACTGAATTAATTGTTAATGATATTGGAAATAATGAAACAAAATATACATTAATAAATTATGTAAGGATACCAAATTCTATGAAAAATAAAATAAATAATGCATTTGATAATGAATTGGAAAAAATAAAGAAAGTAAGTGAATATAATTATAATAATAAAAATAAAGAATAAAATATAGAATTAACCGGGAGTTAAAGTGATAAAATTATTCGCACATAGGTTAATATTAAGAGACTTTTCCCGCGCGGACTATCATCACATCCCCAAACCCAAGCCGCTTCGCGAGAAAGTCGGCGGGTTTTTTTATCCATGCCGGCGCAATTCCCGCGGCAAGTCCGCCCCATGTGTACACGCCTTCCGTCTTAAAACCGCATATTTCCAGCATTTTAATCAAAGTGCGTTTTGAAAAAAGATAGAGATGATCGAATATGGCGGAACGCCAGCGCCCTCCGAAAAGCCGCGCCTGAAGACCGCTGATGTTGGGGGTGGTTATAAATATTTTTCCGTCTTTTTTAAGAATACGATGTAATTCCAAAAAAAATGATCGCGGATCGTTCAAATGCTCCACAAGATGGGACGCGAGGATTGCGTCAAAACTCTCATCCGGAAACTTGATTTCTTCCAGCGGAATATTCCGCACGTCAAGCCCGCGCTCTTTTTGGGCATATTCGGCGCCCGGGGATATTTCCACTCCTGTTACGCGCCAACCGCGAGCGCGAAGAGATGCAAGAAGCGCCCCTGTGGCGCAGCCTATGTCAAGAACGGAAGGTTCATTTCCGGCGGTTTTGGCGCGTAAAAAAGCGGCCTTCTCTATTTTGTCGAAACCAGCGTCTTTCAAAGCGAGCTGCTGCAGTTTAAGAAAGGCGTCTTCATTTTCAAGTTCGTAGCTTAAATAATCTTTGCCGAAAGTTTTGCTGTAACGCGCTATTATCTCTTCTTTAACTGGCTGGGGGTTTCTCTGCACAAGACCGCATTGGGTACAGCGGACAAAGTTAAAGCCTTCGCACTCAAGGGCGGGTTTGAAAATGAGGCCGCCGCAGCAATTACAGGGAATTAATCCGCTCTTCGCGCCGCTTACCGGCATTGACCAGGTTTTCAATTTACAAACATTCGGCTTACATAACTGCGGGAATTACCGCTTATATCCTGCACAATAATTTCCAGATTTGCCTGTCCGCGGCTTAGAAAAATATTTGCCGCCTCAAATGCGGGAAAGTTTGAGTAAACCTGCTTTGCGGGGACAAGACCGTTGCGGAAAACCATTAAGACCCCGTCCCTTGCCGAGATAGCCTCAAAATTAAGAAAGCCGGCTTCAGCGCCGTTTACTGAACAGACAATGCGCTGAGGCGCGAAAAAGGTTCCCCTTGCCGCCATTAAAATATTGGAGTTAACTACTACCGTGTAACGTCCCTGGTTTATGACGCTTGACCGTACGGGAACTCCCTGGGTATTCAATAATTCCACAGAAAGAATTTGCAAAGGGCGCGTTTCTTTTTGCGGCGTTATAATCATCGCGGGGTTTATCCAGTTTCGTTCGCGCCTGTCATAAACCTGAAAATAAAATCCTTTCTGCGAAGACCAGCCTGAAATTCCCGAGACGGCGATTGGCTGTTGTTTTTGAATATTATCCGGCCTTATGGCTTTTTCACCGTCTGGTGCATCTTCCGAGTAGCGGCTGTAAATGGTTATAAGGCCGTCCCCGTGATCAAGCGCGGTCCACGCGCCAAGCGGGGACGGAAGACGGGAAAAATTATCATCTTTGTTACGTGTAAAGATTATATCGCCTTTTTCGGCGGCAAGCACATTGGTGTCCCCGGCGAAAACCATGCCAAGCACGGGCCGCCCCCTGTCGTTGGAGCCGAAATTGCGTATCATTACGGCGGTCTCGGAAGGCCAGTTCATGGCGGAAAGCAAACCCGTCAAAATAAAAAATAAAACCGTAATATAAATTACCATGTGCCGAGTACGCATTTATTTTTCCTCCATAACAAAGGAAATTAATTTTTTTCCGCCGCCGGCTATAATCATCCGGTCGTTCCTGCCAAGAAAAACATTGTCGCTGTTAAAAGGGGCTTTCATAAAAATAACGCCGTTTATGTCTCCCCTGAATTTTGAGGCCGCAAGCCTTTTATCCTGTGAAAACCTTATGCCTATAAGTTCTTTCCGTTTGTTGGAGCGGGCGCTTATCAAAAAGAAAAAACCGTTATCTCCCGAATTATCAACAGCCTCTATTTCGCCGTCCAGAGGTATGCTGAATCCCTGCCTGGATTTTATATTGTAACAGCCAAGCCCTTCTGCGCGCTCAAAAACAACGCGGCTGTCCTCATCGGTAAAAGAAATTAAGACGGGCCGCCTGAACCCGTCGCTTAAAAATTCATGGTAAATCACTTTATAATCGCTGCCGTTTCCAAAACGCTCAAGAAGCAGGAAACGCTGCTGGTCTATGCCGCTTATTATTCCGATACGCGAACCGTTACGCGAAACGGCGCAGCCCAGAATTACCGAAAAACGCGAACCTCCCGGTTCAAAGTAAAAAACGCGCTTTCCTTCGGTATCAAGAATTTCAACTACGCCGTCAATAGAGCCTGTCAGCACAAGGCCGCCGGCCGCGTCAATACAGGTAAGGGGAGAACCGAATTCATAAGTCCAAATAACATTGCCGTCTTTGTTAATTTCAGATAACGCGTTTTGCTCGCTGCCCAGAATAAAAACCCTTTCATCCAGCAAAATGGGATATCCCCTGGGATTCTCTATCTTTACCGCGGTTTGCGCGTTTTTATCTTTTATTTCGATAATTTCAGGCTCCGCGCCGTATTCCGTCCATAAATTCTCGCTTAGGTAAATTCCGCCTTTTTTTATATTGTTAATTGTAAAAGAGCCTGCCGCGTTTACATAACCAAAATGAGAGCCAAGCGTAAACGGGAAAAGCCCGTCCTGCGTCTGCTGCGCAGCACCTAAAGAAACGGGAGAAGAAGACTCCTCAAGCGAGCTTAACCAGCCGGGCGCGAGAACCGTCTCACGATGAATCGGTCTTGACGCTATAATAAAATATGCTATGAAAAGTAAAAAGATAATAAAAATTTGAAGCCTTTTTTTCTGTTGCGCCAATTCCCCCCTCCGGCAAAAATCAGTATATAATAAATTATTCATGGAGGCAAGCATGGTTACCAAAGAACAAATGGACGCGTTGTTTTTACAGGCGCAAAAATCCGCAAGTCTGGCTTACGCGGTCTATTCAAAGTTTCATGTAGGCGCGGCCCTTTTGTGCGAAGACGGAAGCGTCGTCACGGGAGTAAATGTGGAAAACCGCTCTTACGGCCTTACTGTCTGCGCGGAACGGAACGCGGTATTCACAGGCGTGGGACAGGGCAAACGCAAGTTTATAGCTCTTGCGATCTCGACCCCGGATTCCGCCGAACCTGTCGGTCCGTGCGGCGCGTGCCGTCAGGTGTTAAGCGAATTTATGCCCCCTGGCGCCCCTGTGCGCTTTGCCGGCAGCGGTCCAAAACAGGTAGATTCCACCATTGGGGAGCTTTTGCCCCATGATTCCCTGTACGATTTAGCGGATAGATGAAAAAATTGAATATTTTGACATTTATTGCCATGTAGTGCTATAATTTACCTTATGATAGATGATGATATCCTTACCCTTGAAGAGGTTGCAAAATACCTTAGAGTTTCCGAACGTACTGTTTACGACTGCGCCCAAAAAGGTGAAATTCCGGCCGGAAAAATCAGGGCCTCGTGGCGTTTTAAGAAATCCGAAATTGACAAATGGGTAAACGACAAGCTGTCATCAAGCAGTCTTAATCCTGTTACCAATTCAATTCAGGCCGAGTCCCTTCTTTCCCTGCACCGCATCCTTTTTCTTAACCATTCAAGCAAGCGCGACGTGCTTCTCGCGCTGGCGGAAAACCTTTCCGCCGCGCCCCAAATAAAGAACGGGCAGGAACTGGCGGTAGAAATCCTTAAACGCGAGGAATTGATGAGTACGGCTATAGGCTGCGGTATAGCGATTCCCCATGTGCGCCTTTCGTCGGTGACAGACCTTGTCGTCTCCGTCGGAATAAGCCGGGCGGAAATAATAGGGTTTCACCCGCTGGACGACGAGCCCGTGCGGCTTGTTTTTATGATTGCCGCAGCTCTTAACCAGCATGCGTACTATCTGCAGACCCTCTCATGGTTCAGCGCGCGCCTTAAAAACAAGGAACTGCGCGACTCGCTCTTGCAGGCTCAGACTCCGCAGGAAGTTTACAATCTTTTAACGTCTTTTCATAATTCATAATTTATGATATAATGGAAGAAGTATGGCAAGAGTTTTGTCTTTGTATTCCGTCAGATATCTGACAATAAATCAAAAAACAAAAAAACCGTCCGGTACCAGCGGGACTATTATTGCGGCTTCAAGCCTTCCAAAAGCAAGATATATTTTCAAATGCAGTCATGTCCCTAATACAAAAATTAAATATAAAATTATTTCCATTGAAAAAACAGAAAAAGAATAGCGCGCCTGACGCCTACTCAAACAAAATCCCGAACCAGTTTTTAGGGTCGGCTTGTTCTTTGTCTATTAAGCCTATGTCGATTTTTGCCGTGGTTTCCGCTACCAGCCAGTTTGTTTCGTAGGCTTCAAATCGGGCTCCCGCGCCGGCGACATCCGCAAGGCCCATGGCGTGGCTGTACTTGGGAGAAATCATCATTGCGGCGCGGATGTCCGCGTAATTAAGAATTATAGCCCAAAGCATGGCGCGGCTGTCGCAGTCGCCGCCGCCTTTGGTCGCCGTGCTGACCAGGTTTAAAAAATCGCTGCCTTCGTGATTTCTTTCGTATTTAAACCCCTGTACAAAAGTAAGCGCTTTCTGCGCAAATGCTCTCTCATTGCCGCGCCCCCATTTTTTAATAAGCGCGTCGGCGATGTTTTTTACCCTTGTGTACGAATCACGATAAATCGATCTGTAATAACGAAGCCACGCGTTCTGCCACGCGGGGGTATTAACGTATGTCGATAAAATAATAAATTCCCTTTCGATAAAAGCCTGCGCGGCTTCCGTGTCGTTTTTGCATATAGCCGCGGTTACTCCGCTTGAGGCAATGGGGGTAATTATCTGCTCTCCCCGCGGATAAGCGTACTCCGTTATCATGCCGGGATATAGCATTTCCGCGTCAGAAGGCGCGATTGAATCAAGAGCGGAAAAGTGAAACAAAGTCAAATCGTTCTTTGCGGCGGGACCGTAAGCGAGGGAAAGAAGCAGGGGCGGACGGCCGCCTTTAGTTCCGGCAAGCTCAACGCAGATTCCCCAGCCGTTTTGTTTGTCGCCGAAATTCAATTCCAAAACAGCCGCCTGCTTGCCGTTATATTTAAAATAATCAATGTCGCCTTTGTTCCCCAGCCTTTTGGCTACGTCTTCGGCCATTTCTTTTATGTTCGCGTAAACCCCGTTGTAAACAATCATGTCAAAAACCGCGCCTTCCGGCCCCTTAAAAGAAAACCTGTCCTTGCCGTCCCCTTCGGAATATTCATAGTATTCGGGAAGATTCAGACTAAAGCCCCATGCGGGGGAATACAGTCCCTCGGCAAAAACAAAGGACGGAATCAATAACAGTAATAAAAAGAGTCTTTTCATGCTAATATTATCGGAGTGAAAACCCTAAAAATATTGTACGAAGATAATAATTGTATTGTTATTGACAAACCGGCCGAGCTTGCTGTTCAGGGCGGAAAAGGGGTTAAATCGTCCGTGGACAGGATTCTGGCGGAAATGCGCGATCCCGCGCCGCTTTTGGTCCACCGCCTGGACAAGGACACGTCGGGGGTTCTCCTTACCGCGAAAACAAAGGAAGCCGCCGCGGAGTTTTCACGGCTTTTGGGGGCGGAAAGGCAGGCTGTAAAGCGGTACATCGCGGTCTGCGCGGGAAGCCCCGTAAATAAAGAGGGGGTCATTTCGCAGGATTTAATGATACGGGGCGCGTTAAAAAAGTCGGAAACAAGGTACAAAGTGATAAAAAGCGCCGCATTTTCCGTGCTGGAACTTGAGCTTGGCACAGGGAGGATGCACCAAATCCGCCGCCACCTTGCCATGAGCGGAAATCCCGTACTTGGGGACGACAAATACGGGGATTTTGCGCTGAATAAGAAACTGCGCAAAGAGAAGGGGCTTAAACGCCTGCTTTTGCACTCATCGCGGCTTGTGATAAAGAGCAAATATCAAATTGATGTTACTTCTCCCCTGCCCGATTATTTTGAGGAGTTTACTTCTTTCTCCTGAAAACGCGGTAATTGATGTTCGGAAAGATATTGTGCCGGCGCTCTAGGGTTGTAAGCCATTCTGTGCTTATGTAATTGCTGCCCAGGGCCTCATATATCGTGGTAAAGTTACGCAGGGCGTTCTCCGCGTTGTTACGCGCAAATTCGGTAGACTCCTGCCTGTGAAGCATCCACGGCCAGTCGGAAGACTGGGCAAGCAGTATCTCGCGGGCGGCCTGGTTCAGGGCGCGCTCTTTTAAGCCCGTGTCGTCGGGGAAACGCTCGGCTAATTCCGTCATCCTTTCCATTGAGCGGATAAGGTGGCGGTATATCCAGTCATTGGAAGTGTCCAGCCATGTTTCGGCATAGCCGTTAACGCCAAACGAGGAAAATTCGGGGGCGACAACCTGAAGGGAATTAAGTTTCCGGCTGAAGATATAAGAGCTGGGAGTGACAAACTGTAAATCCCTGTAGCCCTGCGCCATGCGGAAAAGAGCTTCGATAAACTGCGGCCCTTCGCGCCAAATATGTCCGAAGAAACCGGCGTTATTCGCGTAGAGGCTTATCGGCGGTTCTTCCATGTGTTTGGACGCTTCTTCAAGACGGGAAACAGTATTCTCCAAAAATGCCCTCGCGTGTTCGGTTATCCTGCCGGCAGCCGCCTGAGTATTGTAAACCGCGGCTGCCCTTGCGCCGCCCGCTTTGTACGCGCGCGCCCAATACCTGTATCCCGTCTTGTGCCTCTCCCCTTCCGCGCTTAAAAATTGGCTTACGGTTTCGGGCGGAAGTTCGTATCCGGCATCGCGCGTGTTATCCATGTAAATTTCATCGTTTGATATTTTTTCCATTTCACGCACGGCGTAAAAATCCCTTGCTAAAACAAAAGTGCCGTTAGGCGTTTTTACCGGGAAAAAACTCCCCTTTTCCGGCAATGGTTTACCGTATAACAAACCGTGGCTGTCCACGATTGTATATGTAAAATTGTACGCCCTTAAATACGGTTCTATCGCGCTTGTCCAGCCCAAAGCCGGCAGCCAGAATCCCTGCGGGCTGTTAATAAAGTAACGGCGGTAACCTGACACGGGTATTTCCATCTGCGCCTGAAGCGTCTCGGCGTTATGGCCGATAAAAGGCAAAAACGCGTTGGTCGCGCTGCTTGCCAGGATTTCAACTTTTCCCTTGCGCCGGTAAAATTCAAAAGCTTTTAGAATATTTTTTTCGTAGCGTTCGGTGAAGGCGATTCTTCTTTCCAGCAATTCATCGCAATAGGCTTGAGCCAATTTGTTCATTTCGGCATTGCCGGAAGTGCGCTCTATTTCCTGTTTTCCGAATTCAATTTGTTTGTCCGTATAAAGCATGTATTTGTTCAGAAGATGCTCGTCGCCCAGCATGAACATAAGAATGGGAGAGACGGCAAGGCCGAGAGAGAAAGGAACATGGTCGCTATCCAGCCGGTCTAAAACGCCCAGGAGCGGCAGCAGGGTTTCCGAAACATATTCAAAAAAGCGGCCTTCTTCCCCCGCCTGCGACAAGTCGTCGTCTTTGCGGTGCTCCCGAACAAAAGGGACATGGGCGGCAAGAACAAAGGAGATCGCGTAACGGCTGTCCATATTACTGCCTCTTCACCCTGGATTCGCGATCCGTGCTGTTTATCGTCAAAAAATCAGGAGCCCCGGAAAGGCGTATTAAAGGATTGCTGTCCGGCCCGCAGAGACCGGTACTGTCAATAAGGCGCGGCATATTGAAAGGCTGGGACACCGCAATCTGTACTTCCGAATCGCCGCGGATTACGCCGAGTTTTATGATATAGCGGCCTTCCGTCTGCGGCGAATGTTCGGCAAAGCCCAAATATCTGGCGCTGTCGTCTTTATCAATTAAAACGGTAAAGAAATTTTCCTTTGATTTTTGAGCGTTTTCCCCGTCAATTAAAGGAATTACCCTTAAAAAATACCCGTTAAAATCATCAGTATTTTCATGCAGTTCCCTGTCATGGCTTTTGATTTCCCAGAAAACATAAGCCCAAAGCGGGTCCCGTATTATTACCTCGACAAAGGAAATATTGTACTGCTTGGGCAAAACGACAGATTCCGTATATGACGGGATAATTTGTATTTCTTCCTCTATTTTTGGCTCGCTCAAATAGGCGTTTTCCAGCAGCAGTTCTTCTATTATGAAGATTCTTTCAAGTCCGGGAGGAATATCTATGCCAAAATCTTCGGCCAGTTTAACCAGTTCCGGTGTACTCAAACTTTCCAGCCAGTGGCGGGAAATTTGGCCGTTAGATGTACTATCCATATTCTGGGTATATTGTGGGAAAAAAAGGGAAATAAGTCAATGTAGAGAAATAGACCGGCGTCAGGCACCGCTAATTTTTCCTTTGTTGCAATTATTTTTAAAATATGGTAAATTATCTCATGATTTAACTGCGCGGCGAATCCGCCGCGCTAAATAGGAGTTAGCATGAAACCTCGTTTCATGTTCAATTTAACTGCGCGGCGAGTCCGCCGCGCAACATAGGAGTTAATATGAGTGTAAGAGCGACAGAAAGACTTATCGGCGATCCGGTTGTTGTAACGGCGCTTGCGAAAAGCCCGCAGATGGTAGTTAAGGCTATCAATGAAGAAACAAAGATTATTACTACATCATGGTTTTCCGATAACAACGCGTATCAGGAAGGCACTTTTCCGGCCAGCGCGCTTGACAGGGTAGAAGTTAAAAAACCCGCTCAGGCAAAGAAAGCGGGAAAAGCGAAAAAATAACGCCTGACGTTGTTTACTTTCTTTGGAAAATAATTTCAAGGCCGCGTTTAAGGAAAAATTTCTAAATACCCTGTTTCTGCGCCGTGTGTTGTTGTGCCTTCTGGGAAACTTTGTGCTTGCTTTCGGCGTGGCAATGGCGGTGAAAGCCGATTTGGGAATCACTCCTGTCAATTCAATCGCCTTTGTCCTGAGTAAGGTTTTTTCTCTTGATCACGGCTTAATGACCGGCGTTATATATGCCGGCTATGTGCTGCTTCAACTTGCGCTTTTAAGAAGCGAATTCCGCATTAATAACCTTTTGCAGGCGGGAGCCGCCATTATGTTCGGCTGGTTCGTCTTTCTCTGTAACCATATCCTAGCGTTTCAAGTTCCGGATTTTTACCTCATACGGCTCTTATTCCTGCTGTCCGGCGTAATCATTATCGGACTTGGAATAATGCTTTACCTAAGAGCCGCTATCCTGCCCCAACCCGCGGAAGGGCTCATACTGGCGATTCAAAAAAAGTCAGGATGGAAACTCCACAACATCAAAGTAGCCTTCGATTCTTCTGTCGTTATCATAGCGGCGATAATTTCCTTTATCGCTATTAAAAAAATAATAGGTATAAGAGAAGGAACTCTAATTTCAATGATAGGCATAGGCAAATGCCTCGGCTTTTTTACCAAATATCTCGGCGGAAAGATAGACACACTTTTCAGGCTACCTGAACAAAAACCCTAAATTCTTCTTTGTTATCTTTGTGGCCTTTGTGCCTTTGTGAGATTTAAAGGGAAAAATTTTTAAAAATCCAATTTGAATAAATCTTCTACTCTTTCCTGAAGGTCTTGTCTGCTGTTTAGCATGTTAAGCCCTTCTTTGGCGGGTTCGAATTTGGGATCCATTTTCAGCGCTTCCTGCCAGCAGTACTTCGCGTCGGTATAATTTCCCTGGGCGAAAGCGTCCAGGCCTAAAAGATAAAGTTCGTTAACCGTATCGGATTTTTTCTGACGGCCGCCGTCTCCCAAATCAAGGCGCATTCCGACGCTGACCCTGTTTAAGGGCTGTATCTGGGTAAGCAAATCCAGGGTGTAGTTTATGTCAACGGCAATCTTGTCCAGATCGAGAGCGCTGCCGACGGTAACGCGGCTGCCGCCGGCTTTTACCATGGCTCCGGCGCGCATGGACAAAAATTTTGTTACGTTAACGGACGTTCCAAACGCGAAATACGGTTTTTCCGAAAGTTCAAAATCCATAATGTTAAGCGGCATATAATAATCAAAAGCCAGCGTTAAAGGCCGGAACGGTTTGTACGACAAAGCCGCTCCGGCGACTGTTGGCAAAGGTTCGCCAAGAGCGGGCGGGCCGAGGTTCTTTATTACAAGGGCGAAAGAAGCGTTTTTTTCTCTTGAAGAATAAGCTTTTAAGAAATTAAACCGCGTTAATATTCCCACATCCGCCATTCCCATTACCGCGGACTGGGACATTCCCGAACCGCCCGCGATTATGTCGTCGTCCATAGTATAATCCGGCATGATGCGGAAAGCCCCTTTTAAGTTTATCCCCAGCGAAAGCCCGCCGAAATAATACCCTGATAAAAAATTATAGGATACGTTAAGAATTGCCGCGCCTTCGGAAAAATAGCCGTTGGAAACCCTTTGGGCGTAGATATTGTATTCGGTAAAAGGCGTATACAGCCATTTTGCCCCGGCGGCAAGCCCGAAATCCCCAAAACGGGTGGCGTAAACAAGACCCTCCATTTTGCTGTCCGCTATCCAGTTGTTGTGAAAAAAAGCGATTTCCGACTTTGTGAGCATGGAAGAGCCGGCGGGGTTAAATTCGATAAATGAGGCATCGTCAGAAACAGCGGCGAAGGCCGACGCCATGCCCTCGGAACGGCCGCCCATGGGGATATTAAGTATAGGAAAAGCTGTTAATCCGGCGTTGTCGTCTATTCCGTAAATGCCGTTTAAATAATCCGCAAAATCGCCGTAAATGTCGTGAAAATCGGCGGCCCAAAGCGGGATGTGAAGGCAAAATATCAGACAGGCGGCTAAAAAAGCCGTGTTTTTTCGATGATTCATCAGTATATAATATATATCGGCAGAAAGAAAAAAAACAGTCAAACGAAAGGTTTATAATGAAACGTACGATAATATAGTATAGTAAGAAAATGTCTAATTTTGCCCGTAGATCAGCAATATTTTTCATTACCGCGTGCTTTTGGCTGCTTGCCGCGCCGGTTTTCGGGGCGGGACTCCGCGACCCGGATCTGGTCAAGGCCGATAAACTTATAGACGAAAAAAAACACGACGAAGCCATCCTTGTTTTAACCGACTATATAAGGCGCAACCCCGAACGTTTTGACAACGCGCAAAAACGCCTGAAAAGGATTTATCAGGAAAGGGAAAACTTTGACAAAACCGCGGATGAACTGATTAATTCGCTTTTGAACGATCCGGAAAATCAGGAAAAAATTTACAGCTTGTCGACAAAGTTAAAATCCATGGAAAACGAGGGAAGCCCCCTCTTGTCGTCGTTTGTATCAAGAACGCATGAAATCGCCGAGTTTAATGTATTCAGAAACAGACTAATCAATATTCTGGAAACAGGCAGAGCCCAGCTTGACAGGGGCGAATGTGAAGCCGCCCTGCTGACATACGCGGGCGGAATGGACCTAATGCGCGAAGAATTTTTCAACGCGGGTTACGGCACAACAGTAGAAAATAATATACGGCGCGAGACGGAAAGGGTTAACGCTGTCATTGCCGCGTTCCGCGCGGCGAGTACGGGCTTTGGAGCCCCGGCCGCGGAACTGGCGCGCGCGATAACTTCCGGCAGCCTGAACACGACGGCGGAGATTATTAACCGCCTGACTCCGGCAATGGACAGGTTTATCGCGCAAAAGCAGGAACTGTACACGGCGGTAAATGTTTTTGAGAGCACGCTTGACAGAATAAGAAGCGCCGATCCCGAAACGGCGGACCGCAACCATCTTTCGTTCCTGTCTATCCTGATTAACGGGCGGCAGGGAGAAGCTATACAGGAGGGGATGTTAGGCGCTTTTGAAGCTTACTGGAAAAACTCAGTTAATCCCATAATAAGCGCCATTACGCAAAACGCCTTAACTGCTTATTCAACAGGTCTTACGGCGGTTACCTCAGGGCAATATACAAACGCCTTAACCTCTCTTCAAAGAACGGGAAGCTTTGTCAACATATCCCCGCTGTTTTTTCAAAAACGCCGCGCGCTTAACGAAAAAGGAAACGCGCAGAAAGTTGACGTGTTCGGCAATATAATTATTAAAGACGACATTCCCGCCTATATTACAATAAGGGCCTTAGGTGAAGCGTCCGGTTTTCTGATACAGGCCTCAAATCTTGCCATACGTTCAAATAATTACGCGGGTACGATTCAGTCGGCATATACGCTTTGGCAGGACAGGAAAGCCGACGCGGTTACAACGATAAACGGCGAACTGCAGGCAAGAAGCGGCGCGGCAGCAATCAAAAACGAACTTGACGCTATAATACTCAGCGCCGCGCAAATGGATAATTCGCTAAAAAATTATTATACGACCAAGTATTTAACAGAAACGGTTAACGCAATTGATAAAATTTATACCGCCTCGGCCTCTTTGGAACGTCAGGCGGCATACTACTATTATTTTGTTGTAGACGCCGAACTCAAACGCGGACTTATCGCTAGAACGGCGGAATTGGAAAAAGGGAGAAATTATCTTAACGGTCAAAAACGAACAAGAGCCGACGGTTCCACGGTAACGGACCTGTTCCCCTCGGAGGCGCTGGAAACGCTTACCGCGATGCTCGCGGCTTTATCAGTTGATTTGGAACGCGGGAATTCCGCGATAGCCTATTACAGGGACGAAACAAGACTGGTATTAACCGACGAACAAATAACCGAAATAAAGAAAAGCTGTGAAAAAACCATAGTCGAACTGAACACGCTTCGCGCTCAGGGCGTAACGCTTCGTACCACCGCAAATTCAAGGACAACCCAGGCCGAAGCCTTCAGGCAGGAAGGGGAAAGGCTTTTAAGGGAGGCGCAAACCGCCTACCGCTCCCAGAACTTTGATACCGCGAGGGACAGGCTTCAAAGGGCGTCGGACCGTTTTAACAGCTCGCTTGAGGTGCAGGAATCCGCTTCCCTGCGCCAGTCATGGGATACCCAGCTTTTCAATTTAGGGCAGGCGATCAACGCCTCCGAAAACGAGGCTATAATCGCGGAAGTGCGTAATTTAGTAAACCGCGCCCGCGCCTCTTATTTTGAGGGAAATTTTCAGCAGGCGGAAGACGGCCTTATCAGGGCAAGAAGCAGGTGGCGCATAACAAACGCGGATGAAAACGAGGAAATTTTGTATTGGCTGGGCATAGTCCGGGGGGCGATGTCGGCGCGCTCGGGCAGGGTAATTCCCGTTACAGCGCCTTTGTACCCCGAAATGAGCCAGCTTTTAAGCAAGGCCAGAATGAATTATGAGGAAGGGGTGCGGCTAATAAACACGGGCAGCCGCATAAACGGGCTCGCTAAGTTTGACGAGGCGCGCCGGCAGACAAGGGAAGTAAGGCTTATATTCCCCTTCAATCAGGACGCGGGAATTCTTGAACTCAGGATGGAACAGTATACGGATCCCGCGGCGTTTAACGCTTCATTTGAACAGCGACTTAGAACCGCGATAGCGGGGACAAAACGCCGTTCCATTGAGTCTTTCGCGGACCTTCAAAACCTCGCTGAAATTAACTCAAAATATCCCGGGATAAGGGGCATCATTACGCAGGCGGAAATTGACATGGGCTACCGTCCGCCGCCGCCCGATCCGCAGGCTTTGGCGCGTTCAAGGGAATTATCAACTTCGGCTAACCGTATTTTAACAGAAAATAACACGACGCTGTTTGAAGTCGCCCTGACGCAGGTTAACGAGGCAATCGCCCTGAATCCCGAAAACACCGAAGCGATGCGCGTAAAAGACCGGCTCTTAAACAGGATGAGCGTTCCGGGGGCTATCGTTCTTTCCAACGAGGACGAACTTGAATATCAAAGGGCGGTTAAGGAATTACAGGCGGGCAATAACCTTGTCGCTTTTGCCGTAGTGCAAAGGCTTATGCAGAATCCCAGAAACCGCAATATCACAAAGCTGATTGAATTACAGCGGAGGATACAGTCGGTTTTATGATACGCAAGTCTATCAAATTATTTATATTTTCGCTGTTTCTCTTTACCGCTTTCTCTTCCCTTCCGGCATTGGATTTTTTCTGGGAAGAACCTGAGCGTTTTACAAACCGCCCGGGAAATTTCCCGGTAAGCGCCTCATCGGAACAGAGTTCCGCGGAAAACACAACAGGCGAAAATTTCTCCGTACTGGCATGGCAGGAATCTTCACCTAACAGAAATCAGATAAACGTCTATCTGGCGGTTAAACAGCCGGGCGAAGAATGGAAAGAGAGGGGAATGATCGCCGGCCCTTACGCCTATTCGGGAACGGAGCCGTCCATCTTAAGCGTTGTAATTGACAAAAAGAACAGAATCTTAATCGCCATCGCCGCGTCCGGCTCGCGGACGGAAATACTTATTTCCGCCGACAGGGGGCTTACTTTCTCGCGTCAGGCGATAAACACGGACGCGGAAGGCTCCGTCGCCCCGCGTATCTTTGTCCGCGCGGACGGAGGCTACCTTCTTTTTGTTACAAGAGGGCTTACTCAGTCTATCGCGATTCATTACGCGCGTTCCAACGACGGAATAAGCTGGTCGCCTTTTGAAGTATTCGCGCCCGAGAATAACCTTGCGCTTAATTTTCTTCCCGCCCACGCAAGTTACGGAAACAGGGACATGGTCTTCTTTCAGTCCCTTGTCAGCGATATTGAAACTTCATCATCATTCCAGCTTTATTTTAAGACCAGCGACAATAACGGGCAGACATGGACTCCAGCGAAACGCTTTACGACATTTAACGATCCTGTAACTCAGACGCAGACCAATCCGAATTACTTTGACAACCAGCGCCCGCACATTTCAAGATACGGAAGCAATTTCCTGCTGGTTTGGGAGAGGCACTACTCTACCCAAACGCCGCAAATTTACAGCGCGGTTATTGATCAAAGCGGGAACATTATAGGCAAAGTGGAGCGCGTAAACAGCGAAGAAGCGTATTGCAACAATCCTATAGGCTTAACTTACAAAGACAATCCATTGGTGATTTGGTTTGACAACCGCCGGGGAAACAACAGGATCATTATGGCTCAAAAGGATAATATAGGCTGGCAAAACCAGCTGCTTTCCAGCGCCGCCGCCGAATCGTCGTTCGCGAGACCCGCCGCCGACCGCGACGGCTTGTTTATTTTCTGGCAGAGCACGGCGCAGGGTACGCCAAGAATCGTCCTGCTCGCGCCGGATCATTCCGTAAACAGCCCGCGCGTCTCGCCGGTGAATTTTACTCCTTCCGTACCCAACCGTTCGGAAAAGGCGCGGGTCGCATGGAACATTCCCTTTGACACTTCCGGTATATTAGGATTTTCATGGGTCTGGTCGCAGAGCGCGTCAGCAATACCGACTAATCAAATTTTGATCTATAACACAGGCAACGCGCAAAACATGAATCTTGAACTTAACGCGGACATGGACGGCACCTGGTATTTCAGCGTATCGGCGCAGGATTACGCGGGGAACTGGTCAGAGCCGGCTGGAATTAGTTACGAAAGAAAAACCCGGCCGCCTCCCGCGCTTACAATAATTCAACCGGGTACGGACGGCGACGGCTATCTTCTTTCAAATACTTTCAATCTTGCGTGGCAGCCGTCCCCGGATCCGTATACAGCCGGTTATACCTGGAATCTTCAAGCGCTTGGAAATGAGCATGATGCGGTAAGCGCCCCTCCTTCCAGAATCATGGGAACGAGCGCTTCGGTAAGTTACACAAACAGCGACGACGGTTTATACGCGTTTACGGTTTGTGCGATTGACAAGGCGGGCAACATAGGTCCGCAGTCAAACATTTTATTCAGAACAAACAAATTTATTCCTTCTACCAGCGTAAGTTTTGTTGACGCAAAACAGGACGTGCAGGGAAATCTTTCGATACGGATAATCGGGCGCGGCTTTTCAACCGGCGGAAGGATAACTTCCGTTGTTTTGGAAAACAGCGCAAAGCAGGACATACCCGGCGTATTCTCGGTTCTTTCGGACAGGGAGATAGGCGGAATTAATTTTGAAAATCTGGAAGAAGGCCGTTACGCGCTAAAACTTCGGCATTCGGATAGGGGCTGGTATACAGCGCCTTCCGCCATTTCCGTATCAAGAAGCGTAACCGTAAAAATCGGAGATTATTCGCAGAGCTGGAATCCTTCATGGAAAATAGGACCAAATAAAATAACGCTTAACCCCGCCGTGATTCTTGCCGCGGTACTTGTCATTTTCTGCGTACTGGGAACTATCGCCGCGATACGGGGAATCGCGGGCGTCGCCGCGGAAAGCGCCGCGATAAAACAGGAAGCGTTTGCCATAATTACAGGAGAATTAATGCCTATGGAGAAAAAACACAAAATCGCCCGGATAAACAAAAGAGGAACCGGGCTTCGATTTAAACTTGCGTCATTTACGATAGCGCTTGTTCTTTCGGTAATAATAATGATCTCTACGCCTATGTATATATTGATGACAACGTCTCAGCGCGAAACAAGGCTGGACGGATTATATTCCCGTTCAAGGGTACTGCTTGAAGGCCTTGCTTCCAGCGCAAGGGCGTACCTGCCGATGGGAGATCAGGGCGCCGTGGAAATGGGATTCCTTCCGGCGCAGTCCGCCGCGCTTCCGGAAGCGAAATACATTACCATCACGGGCTACAGGCCCGGCTCGACACATAACGATCATGTTTGGGCGACAAACGATCCCGACATTCTTTCCAAGATTGACACGACGGAATTCCGTCCCGGCGTGTCGCGGATTACAGACGCCCTAACGCCGTCTTACGAACAATTATACACGGAGCTAAACAACCGCGCACGCGCCGAAGTGGGAGAACTTTCCAAGAGCATTGTTGATCTCCTGCAGGAAGGCCAGTCCCTCGCGATCCGCCTTGACGCCGCGAGCATACAGCGCGTCGCCGACATTCAGGTAACGATACGTTCATTGGAAGTAAACCTGACAGAGAGGCTTACAAAAATAGGCGGAGAAATACATTCGTATCCCGAATTCTCAAATGAAAGCATTTTGAAAGACAAAAACAGAACCTTTATTTTTTACAAGCCCGTAATGTTCAGGCAGGGCGCGGATGACAATTACTTCCGCGGGCTTATCAGGCTTGAAGTGTCTCTCAATTCGATCATGGACGCCATTTTCCGCGAACAGTTGCTGCTGCTGCGTACGATTATAATTGTCGCCCTCGCCGCGACGCTCATGGGAATCATAGGCGCGTTCATCCTCTCCACCCTGATCATCAGGCCCATTCAAAAACTGGTAAGCCATATTGAAATAATCCGCGACACCGAAAACAAGGCGAAACTTGAAGGGGTGGACATAAAAATTACCACCAAAGACGAGCTCGCGATTTTAGGCAACACAATTAACGACATGACGCACGGCCTTGTAAAGGCGGCTATGGCGGCTTCGGACCTTTCAATCGGCAAGGAAATTCAAAAGAAATTTATCCCACTGGATTTGGACAAGCAGGGCAACAAGCAGACAAGCGGCGCCAAGGAAGCGGCCCATCTCAGTTTCTTCGGATACTACGAAGGCGCGAAGGGCGTGTCGGGAGACTATTTTGATTACAGGGACCTTGACGGCCGTTACTACGCAATTATTAAATGCGACGTCGCGGGCAAGGGAATTCCGGCGGCGCTCATTATGATTCAGGTTGCGACCATGTTCCTTAACTATTTCAAGCAATGGAAACAAAACGCAAAGGGAATGCACATAGAGGAAGTCGTTTATCAGATAAATGAATTTATAGAAACCCTCGCGTTCAAGGGGCGCTTCGCCGCGTTTACGCTCTGCCTTTTCGACTCCGCGACCGGAACTGCGCGTTTCTGCAACGCCGGCGACAATATCGTCCACCTTTACGACGCCTCGGAAGGCAAGTTAAAAACCATCACCTTGCCGCAGTCCCCCGCCACCGGCGTACTCCCCAACTTTATGATCGAGTCCTCGGGCGGATACAGCGTCCAAACCATAATGGTAGATCACGGCGACATCCTTCTGCTCTACACCGACGGTATTGAGGAATCAAAACGAAAATTCCGCGACAGTAATTTTAAGGAAATAATCTGCAATGTAGGCGCTCTCGACACGCCGCATGAAAATCATCTTTGCGGGCAGGCCGACGAGGAAATGACGCCCGAGCGCGTAGAGGCGATTATCAACGCTGTAATGGCGAAAAAGATTTATTCCTTAAAAAAATACCACAATCCCGAAGGCGATACAGAACTTCAGTTTGATTTTTCATCCTGTAAAGGCAATGCTGAAGAAGTGATAATGGCGATGGTATCGGTAGAAAAAATGTTCCGCTGTTATAAAAGCCCGAACGCGGATGAGGATTCGCGCGTTTTGGTGGATAAAAAAGTAGACGGTTTCCTGAAAAACCATTTCCTGCAATACAGGCGTTATTGCGTACACACAAAAGAATACCCTGAAAATGAAGCGTATATGTATTATACTCATGTTAAGGAAGATGATCAGTACGACGATCTTACCATATTGGGAATAAAGAGAAAGTGAGGTTATTATGACATTCGGCGAAAGAATGAAAGAACTTATGGAACAGGGCCTGGCGGCTTCAAAAGAATTTGTTATAAAAGCCGGCGCGAAAGCGCAGGACCTGGGCGAGCGCGGCATCCTTATGCTGGAAATCAAACAGCTTGAAAATCAGGCGCAAAAGCTGATAGCCCGCATGGGAAATGACGCTTACATCGCTTTTACGGAAAAGGATCAAAGCGTAATCGAACGCGAGCAGGCTGAGTTTAAAAACACATTAAAGGAAATCGCCATGATTAAGGACGCGATTGAAAAGAAGGAAAAAGAATTAAGAGAGCGCAAGCCCGTGTGAATCGATAAATTAATTCTGAAGAGCCGATTCAAGGGCGGCTATTACTTTCGGCGTATTCCAATTGATTGAACCGACAAGCCGGGCGATAATCAGCCCCCGCCTGTCGATTATGTAGGTTGTTGGGATAGCTTGAATATGGTAATACATGCCGGTTAATTTCTTTTCATCCGTTCCAGCCGGAAAATTTAACTTGTAATTATTCATAAAATCGGACACTTCTTTTCTTGAATCGCCCAGATTTACCGCGATTATTTCCAACCCTTTGTCTTTCAATTTTTGATAAACCGCTTCCATGGAAGGCATCTCCGAACGGCACGGCCCGCACCATGTCGCCCAGAAATTTAAAAACACAACTTTGCCTTTAAGCTGGGCTAAATTTACTATAGTCCCGTCAAGCATGGATATAGTAAAATCTACCGGCTCAATACCCTCGGACGCGGCTTGAATTCCGGCATCCTTAAACGCTTTGACTACCGCGGCGGGAATCTTTTTATTCTGGCCAAAAACACTGACATTTATAACACAAGTTATTATCAAAATAACTGATATTTTTTTCATAAATACTCCTGTATATAATTATAGCACAAAAAATTTTATTTTCATTTCAAATTACTGTCGTTAATGGAAGTTCTTTCGCAAGACGAAATTTACCGGTTATTAACAGCGATCTTTTGATTGATGAATGGAAAGAGGCGTCTTAAAAATGATATATTATTGAAGAATTTTCTAATAAATGCGGCAAAGTACAGTAATTCAAACTGGAGACCCACCCCTTGATCTTTTTTGATTTTTTCAATATATATAAAAAAGTGCCTTTTTTAGAGGTACTTGGGCCGCTAGCTCAGTTGGCAGAGCATCGCCCTTTTAAGGCGGTGGTCGGAGGTTCGAATCCTGCGCGGCTCATTAATAAAAAAATAAAAAAACTCGCCGAAAGGTGAGTTTTTTTATTTTATGAGCCGTAAAGGATTCGAAGGGTTTTCGCGGCCTTTGGCAAACGCACATGGAACCTCAACCGAGACCAAAGGTCGAAGGTTCCCCTCTTGATGTGCGTTTAGCGAAAACCCCGGCCTGGAATGAGGCAACAGGATGTTGCCGAATGGAAGGCGAATCCTGCGCGGCTCATTAACAAAAAAAACAATAAAAAACTCGCCGAACGGTGAGTTTTTTTTGTTTTTGCGTCGTTTATTACGCCCTACTCAACATTTTCATTGACTTTTATGAATTTGTGGGGTAAAATTTATAGAATGAACCTCAAAACAGTTATAACAACAGACACAATAGAGCTTCATTTGAAGGGCTCTACAAAAAAAGAAATCATCAATGAGTTGCTGGACATTCTTGTAAGAACGGGAAAAATCAGCGACAGGGAAGGCGCGTTGGCGGCCGTGATGGAAAGGGAAGACAAAATGTCTACCGGCATGAAACACGGCATCGCTATTCCGCACGGAAAGAGCGCCTCTATTCCGGATTTGGTAGCGTGCATAGGCATTTCCGATAAACCGGTAGATTTCGATTCGCTGGATCATGAGCCATGCAGAATATTTATCATGACCCTCTCGCCGGTGGAAAAAACGGGACCGCACTTGCAATTTTTAGCGGAAGTTTCTCTGCTTTTTAAAAGTTCCGAAAAACGCAAGGAAATTTTGAACGCCAAAACTCCCGAAGAAGTGCAAAAAATACTGGCGGAATAATACCGGAAAACAATGCGCGTCAAAGATAATTTAATTCTTGATGACGAAGGCAGAACCTTGATTCTCCGGGGAGTAAATCTCGGCGGGGACTCAAAAATTCCTTATACCGCGCCGGGCGGCGAAATCTCCCCCGATTTTCTGGACAGAAAAAAAGAAGTCTCATTTGTCGGCAGGCCGTTCCCCCTTGAAGAGGCGGAAACCCATTTTCGACGCTTGAAAAAAGCGGGGATGACTTTTCTGCGCTTCCTTGTCACATGGGAGGCCGTTGAGCATGAGGGGCCGGGGATTTATGACGAAGCGTACTTGGCCTACCTGCGAAAAATATTACAGGCCGCGGAACAAGAAGGCATTAGCGTCTTTATCGATCCTCATCAGGACGTGTGGAGCAGGTGGACGGGCGGAGACGGCGCCCCGGCGTGGACTATGGAAAAGCTTGGGTTTGACCTGGATTTGCTCGACCGCTGCGGCGCGGCTATTACAAAACAACGTTACACTTTTTACCACAATAAGCCTTACCCAAAGATGATATGGCCGGGCAACTACAACCGCTATGCCGCAGCGACCATGTTCAGTTTGTTTTTTGCCGGAAATACCTACGCGCCGGATTTGCGCGCGGACGGCGAAAACATACAGGAGTGGCTGCAGAACCGTTACATTGCCGCCTTCAAACATGTTCAACGGCGCTTGAAAAACTGCGCTAACATAGCAGGCTGGGGTTCCATGAACGAGCCTCACTTCGGCTTTATCGGGCAGAAAGATCTTAACGCGGCGGAAGATCCCATGATACCTATTGGTCTGCGCCCTACCCCCTGGCTCGCGATTCGCGCCGCGTCCGGCTATCAGGTTGAAGTGCCCGTGTACAGCATGATCTCCTTTGGCAAACGTATTTCTCATTATGAAACTTTTAACGCCGAAAAAATTTCGCTTTTCAAAGAAGGCTTTTCCTGCCCGTGGAAACAGGCGGGCGTTTGGGATAACGGGGGCGGAGAGCCGAAACTGCTTAAAAGCAATCACTTTAGCCTGTATCAAAACCGTCCCGCCGCCTTTGCGGACGATTTTCTAAAACCTTTCATCATAAAATACATAAACGCGATGAAAGAGGCAAACGAGCAAAACTTTTTCTTTATTGAGGGAATTCCTTTAAGCACAAGATCGGAATCACATCCGTCATGGAACAAGTCTGACCCGGACAATGTGCTTAACGCGTTTCACTGGTACGACGGCTTGTCGCTTTACACGAAAAGTTTCCGTCCGTGGTTCAACATAAATCTTGACACAACAAAAATAATCATAGGCAGGAAAAAAGTAAGCGCGTATTTTAAGGATTGTCTTGCTAAGGGAATAAAAATTACAAGAGAGAAAATGGGAAATGTGCCGTGCTTCCTGGGAGAATTCGGACTTGCTTTTGATTTAAATAACAGAGACGGTTTTAAGAACGGCGATTATTCTTTGCACGAGGAAGCGCTTTCCATGTACTACGACGCTGTGGACGCCAACCTGCTCCACTGTACAATCTGGAACTATTCGGCGAGCAATACAAATGAATACGGCGACAGTTGGAACGAAGAAGACCTATCAATTTTTTCCGAAGGAAAAGAAAGGGCGGCGCTTGGCTGGAAACGCCCCTACCCCATGGCTACCGCCGGCGAGCCTCTTTCTTTTACATGGGACAGAAAACTTAAGGAATTTGTCTTTCGGTACAAAGCAGACGGCAAGATTACTTCGCCAAGCATAATTTTTCTGCCGGCGGAAATTTTCAGAGCCGAACCAAGAGTCGAAACCGCCTGCGGCGGGAAAAATCTGCGGCGGGAATTTCACCCTGAAAAACAGTGCCTGCTTGTTTACAACGACGGCTTTAACAGAGAAGTGATACTTAAAGTCGGGTTAAACTGAAGCGGATTTGAGCCTTGTTCTTTTTCGGAATACCTTTTTTCTTCTTCTTTCATCAGCATGGTGTGAAAACGGCTTTCTATCTTGCTCTTGTTTTCTAAAATGCGGCTTATGTAATTAAGCGTAACCTTAGGCGCGCCCGTAGACGAAACCCGCCCCGTACCGGCGTTGTACATGGCAAGAGCCGAAACCTCGCTGCCGCCTATATCCAGACAGTACCGCAAATGGCTGATGCCGAAGCGCGTGTTGTACCGGACGTTAAAATAAGCAAGCGGATCCAAATCGGGAAAAGATTTGTTGTTAAGCTGAAACAACCCGCGGTCTATGCTGCCGTCGCGGTTCGGCCTTGAAACCGCGCGCGGGTTAAACCTGCTCTCTTCCCAGCTTAGAGCGAAGGCAAGCGCGGCGGACACCTCAAATTCATCCGCGTTCATCAAAATTACCTGCGCTATTTCCTTGTTTGAGCAAATATCGGTAAAAAAATCAATTACCCAGTTTTTATATTCGCTTCTGCGGTAATATTCTATAATGGGATCGGGAGCTCTTTCCGAAACAGCAAGAAAAAAATCACTGTCTTCAATGTCCTCGCCAAGATCGCCTCTTATTCTTATTACGGCGTAATCTTTGGAAAAAATCGCGGTATCGGCGGCAACAACAGAACATAAAAGAAGAGAACCTATTAATCCAAAAAACAGAGGAACTACAATTTCCATTTTCACATTTCGAAAATTCATCCGCCGCTCAATTAATACCGAAGGTATTAATACCTTAGGTATTTCTACAGGCGGATGATCATTATCATAATGTTTACTTTGCAATTGTTCTAACTCTGATAATTCCATTTACTTTACGAATCTGCTCCAGCACAGAATCGGAAATTTTCTGCTCCGAATCAATAATATTGTAGGCATAATCGTCGCGGTGGTGGTTAATCAGGTCGGCGATGTTGATGCTGGCTCCTGCAAGAATGGTTGTGATCTGCCCCACCATGTTGGGAATGTTCTTATTTATCACAAGCAGCCTGAACGGAGCGCGCTGGTCAAGTTTGCAGCGCGGAAAATTTACCGAATTGCGGATGGCGCCGCCTTCCAGATAATCCATTATCTGTTTAACCGCCATAACCGCGCAGTTGTCTTCCGCCTCGGGCGTGGACGCGCCAAGGTGCGGAATGCTGATAACCTTTTTGCATTTTGACAAATCCGGCGTGGGAAAGTCCGTAACATAAGCGCTTATTTTCCCGGATTCCAAAGCCTCAATAATATCCTTGTCCTTTACAAGGCCTGCGCGGGAAAGGTTTATTATGCGCGCTTCTTTTTTCATCATGCGCAATTTTTCCGCGTCTATAAGGCCCTTGGTTGTTTCGCTTTGCGGAATATGCAGGGTGATATAGTCGGATTTCGCGAGAAGGCCCTCAAGAGTGTCTGCGCGGGTAACTTCGCTGGAAAGATTCCACGCGGCGTCTACAGAAATGTACGGGTCAAAACCGATAACATCCATGCCCAGGGCAATCGCGTCGTTAGCGACCATTACGCCTATCGCTCCAAGCCCTACTACGCCCAAAGTTTTGCCTTTAATTTCAGGACCCGTGAATTTTGATTTTTCTTTTTCTACAAGTTCCGCGATGTCGCTCTTTCCCGCGACCGAAGAAATCCAGTTAACCCCGCCGACTATGTCGCGCGAGGAAATAAGCATGGACGCGATGGTAAGTTCTTTAACCGCGTTGGCGTTTGCGCCGGGCGTGTTAAAAACCACTACCCCGCTCTCGCTGCATTTGGCTACGGGAATATTGTTATACCCCGCTCCCGCCCTCGCTATTGCCTGCACGGAAGCCGGGATTTCCATGCTGTTCATTTCCGCGCTGCGGACCAAAATCGCGTCGGGGTTGGGAATGTCGCTTGCAAACTCATACTTGTCCCTTGGGAAAAGATCCAGCCCAAGCGGGGAAATTTTGTTCAATGTCTGAATACGAAACATAATTATTCCTTTTATCCTTCAAATTTTTTCATAAAATCCAACAGCGCCTTAACTCCCTCTATGGGCATCGCGTTGTAGATACTCGCCCTCATTCCGCCGACCAAACGGTGGCCGGCAAGGTTTATAAGGCCTTTAGCCGCGGCTTCTTTTACAAAACGGGTTTCTATATCGGCTTTCTTTGCCTCGTCCTTTTCCCTGGGCACAAAAGGAATGTTCATTAAACTGCGGGAATTTTTTTCTACAGGCGAATAAAACATTTTCGAGTTTTCAAGGTAATTATAGATCATGTCCGCTTTTTCCCGGTTTATTTTGGCGACCGCTTCCACGCCGCCAAGCTGTTTTACCCAGTCCAGAACAAGTCCGATTATGTAAACGCCGTAGCACGGAGGAGTATTGTACATAGAGCCTTCGGCGGCGTGAGTGTCGTAGCGGAGCATTACCGGCGTCCATGCCGGCGCGCGGCCGAGCAGATCATCGCGGATAATAACGACTGTGGTTCCGGCGGGCCCCAGATTTTTCTGAGCGCCGGCGTAAATGATGCCGTACTTGCTAACGTCAAGCGGCTCTGAAAGAATGTTGCTGGAAGCGTCCGAAACCAAAGGGACAGAGCCGGTGTCGGGGGTTTTAGGCCACTTTGTTCCGACTATGGTGTTGTTCTGAGTTATATGTAAATAGGCCGAATCCGCCGACGGAGCGGGAGCGTCCGGTATGTAAGTGTAGGCTTTATCTTTGGAGCTTGCCAGAACTTCCACCGTCGCGTACTTTCCGGCTTCTTTTATCGCCTTGTCGGCCCAAATGCCGGTATCAACATAGGCGGCTTTCTTTCCTTTGCCGGGAGCCTCCCCCGCGGCCAGATTTAGGGGAACCATAGAGAATTGAAGGGACGCGCCTCCCTGTAAAAATAAAACCTTGTAATTTGAGGGGATGCCCATAAGCTCCCGAAGCGTAGCCTCGGTTTTCTCAATAATGGGTTTAAAGTCCTTTGAACGGTGACTCATCTCCATAACCGACTGTCCTGTTCCGTTAGCGTCTGTCATCTCAGCCGCGGCTTTCTCAAGAGCCGGCAGGGGAAGAGCCGAAGGTCCGGGTGAAAAATTGTAAACTCGCATATTTCCTCCAAAATAAAGAGATTTAGCCAAATATACACAAAATTCGCGGGTTTATCAATACCTCGCACACTCGTACATACCTAATGTACTCATTGCACGGACAGCGTATTTAATATAGAATAAAAATATGGCAGACAAAATATTTACCGTTCTTGATCTTATTGATTTAGATCTCAAAGAGCATAATTCCCTTAGTCTGCGGTGTATAGGCGGAAGAAAAGGCCTTAGCAATCCAATTGAAATTCCGGACCTTAACCGTCCAATGGGCGCGATAATGGGCTTTTTTGAGGATTTTGCCTATCAAAGACTTCAACTTTTCGGCCGCGGAGAGGTGGCCTATTTGCGCCGGCTGGAAAAAAACGGCGAAACCAAGACAATCGAAGAAATGTTCATTTACAAAATGCCATGCTGTATTTTTACGCATAATAACAGCCCGCACAAGGATTTTCTGGAAATAGCCGAAAAAGCCCAATGCCCTGTTTTGCAGACCGAGCTGGGGTCGGCCGAATTCTCTACCAGAATAATGCGTATACTCTCTGTAATTTTTTCTCCGCGAAAAATCGTTCACGGAGTGCTTGTAGAAGTCTACGGCCTTGGAATTCTTATTCAGGGGGACTCGGGCGTAGGAAAGAGCGAGACCGCCCTTGAACTTATCCACCGCCAGCACAGGCTTGTCGCCGACGACGTCGTGGAAATTTACGCTTCGGGAAATACGCTGATGGGGACGGGGGCTAACAAGATCATCGGGCATCACATGGAAATACGCGGGCCGGGAATAATTAACATAACGCATCTTTTCGGGGTAAGGGCCATACGCGACAGAAAAGAAATCCAGCTTGTCGTAGAGCTTGAGGAATGGGACCAAGATAAAAATTACGACCGTCTTGGAGCGGAAGAACATACTGTTAAGCTTTTGGGAATTAATATCCCTTCAATAACAATACCTGTAAAACCCGGGCGGAATATCCCTATTATTATCGAAACTGCCGCCATGAACGAAAGGCTGAAGTCCATGGGTTATAATGCCGGCAAGGAATTCAACAGAAACATCCTTAAATGGATAGAAAGCGATTCCACACGCTCTGTCTTCTTCGGACAGGACGACGTGATTTAAGGGATGTTGTTATGATAGAAAAGATCGTAACCGTTACAAACAGAGCCGGCGTTCACGCGCGTCCCTCGGCATTATTGGTTCAAACGACAAAAAATTATAAATGCAATATTTATTTTGAGAAAGGCTCCGACAGGATTAACGCCAAATCCATCATGGGTATTATAACGCTTGGAGCGGCTTACAATACGAAATTAAATATAATCGCCGACGGAGAGGACGAGGAAGCCGCGGTAAACGCCATAGTCAAATTATTTGAGACAAAATTTGAAGAGGAGTAGAGACTCTCTTGAAAAACAACAAGACCCGCCCTGATTATTCAATTGTCAGCATTAGAATCTTAATTCTTATTTATACGATCTTAAGCGTCCTTACCATTCTGTTCTCCCACAATTTTTTTATTGACACATTGCACAACGGAAAAGTTCCTGACAAATTGAATCTTATCGTATTTCTGATTATCCCCGCAGTCCTTTTAATCATATTGGGCATTTCCGGGGTTAGTCTGTTTTCTGATATTATATCGCGCCGTTCGGGGAGCAAATTTAAAGCGAGGCTTTTGGCGTACTTTATTATTACCGTCGTTTTTACGGCAATACCGATAATAATTATTACTATAGGCGCGTCAACAGAAATTGTCCGCTTTTGGCACAGCATAGACACGGCTTCGGCGACTACGGCGGCAAATAACCTTGTGGCAAACAATTACCTGCTGCACACGGAACGTTTTGAAAACATACTGAAACAAAATGATTTTTCAAGGCTTAATACAAGACTGCCGAAAGATATCGCCGCGGTGCAATTATTCCGCAATACGGACATAGGCTGGCAGGAACGTTCTTTTACGGGAAACGCGAAATTCAGGCTGGACTCGCCTCCTTCCCTTGAAAACGGCTTCCCCGTAAGGGAACTTCCGAGGGACAGGGATACAATCCGTTACGTGCAAAGACAGGGACAGAACTCAATTATCGTTATCAATTACAATCTTGGCGAGGATTTTGACACGGGAAAAGACGCTTTGGAAAACCAAACCGCCCGCTTTGACACAATAAGTTTATTAAGGGATAACCTGCGCCCGCTCTTGTTTTTCTTTTACGGCGTATTTTTTCTTCCCACCCTGCTTATGACTGTAATTATCGCGATTTCGTTTACGCGGCGTATTACCCACCCTATTGTGGAACTTACGGAAGCGACACGGCGCGTCGCGGAGGGGGATTTCGCCATTCAGATACTGTCCCGCCGCAGCGACGAGCTTGGGCTGCTTATCCGCTCCTTTAACGCTATGGTTCAGGATTTGGAAAAATCAAGGGCGGCGCTTGTAAAAAGCGAAAAAATTTCCATATGGCAGAACATGGCGCAGCAACTTGCGCACGAAATTAAAAATCCGCTTACTCCGATAAAACTTTCCGCCGAACGCGTGCTGCGCCGCTGGAGGAACGAACCTGATAATATCGGAGAAATTATTGAAAGCTCCATGATGGCGATAATTCAGGAAACGGAAGGGCTTTCCACCCTGCTTAACGAATTCAGAACTTTATCAAAGCCTATGGAACCGTCCCAAACATGGACGGACCTACGCGAAGCCGCGGAAGAATTAATAAACGCTTATTCAACCTCATACCCGCAGGTTCAATTTGACATAAACCATGTGGAAAAAGGAATAACAGTAAAAATTGAAAAACACCGTATCGCCCAAATTCTTACTAACCTTATTATTAACGCGATAGACGCGATGAACGGGACGGGCTCAATTGAAATTCGCACGGACCTTGTAAAAAAACGGGACGTGCTTTATTGTAGAATAAGCGTAAAAGATTCGGGCAAAGGCATAAGCAAACAGGACAGCCATCTTTTATTTACGCCGTACTACACTACAAAAGAATCCGGCACGGGGCTTGGGCTTCCTATTGTCGAGCGTATTGTTAACGACCACGGCGGCGCGATTTGGTTTGATTCGGCGGAAGGCACGGGAACCACTTTTTACATTGACCTGCCCGCTGAAAAAAATGAGGAAGAAAAATAATGGCCTCAATATTAATAATAGACGACGAGCCGGGAATCAGGCGCACTTTTACCTCCAGCCTTGAAGATGAAAAATACAAAGTCTTCAGCGCGGAAGACGCGTTAGCCGGAATTGAAATATTAAAAAAAGAAATAATAGACATTGTTTTCCTTGACGTACTGCTTCCGAAACTCGGCGGAATTGAAGCCCTGGAACAAATAAAAAAAGAATGGCCTGCCGTGGAAATAGTCATGATTTCCGGCCACGCGAATATTGATATGGCGGTGCGCGCGGTAAAACTTGGGGCGTTTGAATTTCTGGAAAAACCGTTTTCGCTGGACAAGGTTCTTACTATCTGCCGTAACGCCGCCGCGATTAAAAAACTTAAAGATGAAAATAAAAGCTTAAAAAGAGCAAGCGGCGTTTCAAGCGAGGATATAATCGGAACAAGCGCGCTTATACGCAACATCAGGGAAACTGTTAAACAGGCGGCGGAAAGCGACGCGCGCATTCTTATCACGGGCGAAAACGGCGCGGGGAAAGAGGTAATCGCAAGGGCGATACACCAGTGTTCGGCGCGCGCGGACAATCCCTTTGTGGACGTAAACTGCGCCGCGATACCGGAAACATTAATTGAAAGCGAACTGTTCGGCCATGAAAAGGGAGCGTTTACGGACGCGGTATCCGCGCGCAAAGGGCGTTTTGAGATGGCGCACGGCGGAACCCTTTTTCTTGACGAGATAGGGGACATGAGCCTTTCCGCGCAGGCAAAAGTCTTAAGGGTTATTCAGGAGCAAAAAATCGAGAGGCTCGGCGGCGAAAAAACCATTGAAACCGACGTGCGCATAATAGCCGCGACAAACCAGGATTTGGAAAAAGCCTGCGAAACGGGGCGCTTCAGGCAGGATCTGTTTTTCAGGCTGAACGTAATACCCATTCATGTCCCGCCTTTAAGGGAAAGACCCGAAGACATCCCCATGCTGCTCTGCCATTTTTTAAATTTATTAAACGCGGAAATAACGCTGGAAGCCGACGCCATGGAACTGCTTGCCTCGCATGACTGGCCCGGAAACGTGCGGGAACTTAAAAATCTGGCGGAACGGATTTCGGTTATGCACCAGGGGCCGCGCATTACGGGCGATGATTTGTCAAAATTACTTAATAAAAAGAGCAAAAAACCGCAAAATACGGGAAATCAGCTGCCGGAAGGCATACTGGAACGTAATTATAACGAGGCAAAAGACAGTTTTGAAAAATGCTATTTGGAATTCCAACTTTTAAAAAACAATGGTATAATTACAAGAACGGCGGAGGCCATAGGGATATATCCCAGCAACCTCCACGCGAAACTTAGAAAATACAATATTACAGCGGCAAACGTAAAGGAAGAAACATGAAGGAACTGACAGTACGCCAGAAAGAAGTGCTTATCTTTATTGCTGATTACAAGAACAAACATTCGTATCCTCCGACAATAAGAGAAATTGCGGAGCATTTTTCCATGTCCGTTAAGGGCGCGCATGATCATATCACGGCCCTGAAAAGAAAGGGGCAGATTAAACACGAAGAAAAACGTCCGCGCACGCTGGAACTTACCAATTCCAGAAAAGACGACCATTCTTCAATTATAGACGTTCCCCTTCTTGGAAGCGTCGCCGCCGGCGTGCCCCTTTTGGCGGAAGAAAATTTTGAAAAAAACATACCCATACACAGCTCTTTCCTTAAAAAGAACAAAAAATATTTCGCGTTAAAAGTTAAGGGCGATTCCATGTCCGGAGCGGGCATTTTGGACGGGGACCTCGCGATTATCGAAAAACTAAGCGTTGTCCACAACGGCGAGATCGCCGTCGCGGTCCTTAACGACGCGGTAACATTGAAGCGCTTTTACAAGGAAAGTTCAAGAATCAGGCTGCAGCCGGAAAATCCCTCCTACAAAGCCACATACAGCAAGGACGTGAAGATTCTGGGCCGCCTTGCCGGCGTTATCCGCTCTTACTAAATGAACGCGTTTATTTATCTTGGTCCCGAACTTGGCAGGAAACAGGACGCAGTTGACGCTGTAAAGAAAAAATTCTTAGGCGCGGAAGAACATGTTTTTTACGCCGGTGAAACTCCGGTAAACGCAATCGCTGATACTATTCAAAATCAAAGCCTGTTTGCGCAGTCGCGAATAATAATAATCAAGAACGCCGAAGCTCTTAAAAAAAAAGACGACATTGAACTTCTTGTTTCCTGTATAAAAAACCTTGAAAACAATACCGCCCTAATTCTGCTTTCCGATGAAAACCGCCTTTCGGCGAGTCTTGACGACGCCGTCCCGAAAACCAACAAGCAGGTTTTTTACGAATTGTTTGAAAGGGAAAAAACCGCGTGGCTTAGGGATTTTTTTAAGCGCGAAGGTTATAACATAGACAACGAGTGCATAGACACGATTCTTGAAATGGTAGAGAACAATACGGCGGCAATGAAACGGGAATGTTCCCGCCTTATCGGTTTTCTTTCCAAAGACAAGCCTGTTAACAGGGAAGACATTGAAAAATGGCTTTCGCATAACAGGGAGGAATCGCCGTTTACGCTTTTTTCCCGCATAGCGGCGGGCGACCTTTCCAAAGCGCTGGAATCGCTCGCCGTCATGACAGGCGCGAAGGAAAGCGCCCAGGGCATTTTAGCGGGTCTCGCGTGGCAGTTCAGAAAGCTTGCCTCTTATTTAACTTTGGCGGCAAGAGGGGAAACAAATAACTACGTCGAATTAAAAAAACTCGGGCTGTCCGCGCCCAAGGTAAAAGAAGATTTTGCCGCCGCCGCCCGCCGCTACAATTATGACGCCGTCGAGGCGTGCCTCGCTCTTACCGCAAAATATGACATACTGCTGCGCTCCACAGCCTCCGCTCTTGAAAATATTTTAATGGACAGGTATATAATAGCAATTATAAATTGCGGCGATTCATAAATCGCGGCAATTATTAATTGCGGCTGTTATTAACCTTGCTTCACAAAGTCGTCTATAGATTTAATTATTTCTTCAAATTCACTGTGCAGTAAGTTTTCGGAAATATTATTTAACATCTGCGCCGCCGAAGCGGGCAATGTTTTCTCTTTTAATTCCGCTAATATTTTTTTTGCGGCTTTTTTGTTGTAAATGGCGCAAGAAGAACGAATCGCGAGCAGTTTTTCTTTTAATAATTTGGGATTTATCTCTTCATCGCCCGAGTTTTCTTTTGCTGTGATATCGCTTTCTAATTTTTCCATTAATCTATAAAGATTTTCCATGAACGCCGGAAGTTCCGCCATGATATATTTGATATTTTTTTCCCGTCCCGCCTGTTCCAGCCTTGCAGCGTAATCCGAAAGGTCATCTTCCCCAATATTCGCAAGGGCGCTTTTCATGCCGTGAATATTGATGATAAACATTGACAAATCGTCGCTTCTGCGGCCGCTGTTAGCATATATCGTTTCCAGCACAGACGCGCTTTTTTTCGCGTCACGAAGGAAAAACTCTGTCAGCTGCCGGCTTAAAGACGAATATTGGGTCGCGTTGGTCATGCTTTCTTTTTGCCGCCGCGCCTCTTCAACCACCGCGGCAGGCTGCTTGTCGCGTACAAATTTATTAAGCGTGCTGTTAAGCTGGCGTATGTCTATAGGCTTGGAAATATATCCGTCAAAACCGTTATCTAAAAATATTTCCGCCTGCCCGGCCAGGGCGTTTGCGGTTAACGCGACAATAGGCTCTTTATAACCCAACCCTCGGATGATTTTCGCGGCTTCAATGCCGTCCATCTTCGGCATCATGTGATCCATAAAGATAACGTCATATACCGAGCCGCTTCTGATTTTTTCTATCGCTTCAAACCCGCTGGTAGAAGCGTCTATTGACAATCCGTACGGAGACATAAGCCCTTTTGCGACATACAGGTTAGATTCCACATCGTCCACTATCAATACGCGTCCATAAGGCATAAAATCCCGTTTTACCTGTATGGTTCTCATTCTGGACACGCCGTCAAGGTTGTGGTGCACAAGGTTGTCGGCAAGTTCCTTACCGATTGTTTCAAAATCAACGCATTTCTGCGGTATATGCACGGTAAACGTCGAACCGAGACCGGGAGTACTGTCTATGGAAATATTGCCTCCCATAAGATGAACCAAATTCAACGTGATATTCATGCCAAGACCGGTTCCTTCGGTTTTGCGGTTAGCTTCCGCGTTAAAGCGGGAATATTCGGTACCCAAATTACGCACTTGTTCCTGTGTCATTCCCTGGCCTGTATCGGTTACGGAAAACACAAGCGTAACAGTATCATCGTTTTGCTGTTCGGAAGTAACGGCCATGTTAACCGTTCCCTCATCCGTATATTTAAAAGCGTTGGAAAGAATATTGTTAAGAATCTGCTTAATGCGCAGTTCGTCGCCGACAAGCATTAAAGGCAGGTTCTCGTCTATATTCAGAATAAATTCAATAGGCTTGCTTTCATAACGCATTATATTCAGCTGAACGGTATCATTTATCAGGCTCGCGATATCATATTGGGCGCATATAAGCTCCAATTTACCGGCTTCAATTTTTGAAAGGTCCAATATGTCATTGATAATACCCAGAAGCAAATCGCCTGAATTGTAAATTCTTTCAAACGCTTCTTTTACTTCCGTTGAAATCGCGTTATCCTGAAGTTGAATTTCCGTAATGCCCAAAATAGCGTTCATCGGCGTGCGGATTTCATGGCTCATTCTGGCAAGGAAGTCGCTTTTTGCCTTGCTGCTCTCTTCGGCAAGTTCGGCCTTGCGCATTTCCGCAAGCTTGGCTTTTTGCTCGCGCAGATCCTTTACGTACCCTGTAACGGTATACTCATCCTTGTATTTAACGCGGACACAGGTAATTTCCGAAGGTATCTGTTCCCCGTTCAATTTTTGATGCATCCACTCAAAATTGGAAAACCCTTCTTCCAGCGCTCTTTTAACAAGTTCGGCGCCCTTCTCCCTTGAATGTTTTCCGTCCAGCTGATACTCCGGCGACAATAGCCCGAATTTGTCGATAAATTCCTGCTTGCTGGAAAGCTCAAACATTTTTATAGTTTCCTGATTACAGTCGATGGGGTTAAGGTCTTTATCCCAGAAAATCGCGCAAAGCGGGGCCGCGTCGATCATTATATGCATGCGCTCGTCGGCCTCGCGCATTTTATTCATTTGTATGTTGCGGTTTACGGCGCTGCTCATCATTAATCCGGCGGAAGTTAATATATTGATTTCCTCGCTTGAAAACACGCGCTCGTTGCGGCAGTCGTCAATGCTGAAAAAGCCCCAAAATTCGTTTTCCAAAAACATGGGGATTATAACGATGGATTTCATTTCGTAATATCCAAGGAAAGCCTGATCTTCCTGTGACATGTCCTTAAGCGGCATATTTATATGATCGCCGTATAAAAACAGTTCTTCCCATTCTTTTTTCATGCTGTAGGGGAAATGAAGCCCCATGGGGACTCTCTTGCATTTTTTGCCGTATTCGCTGAGCCATTCATATCTAAGAACATAGTGCATTTCGTTTTCAACCATTTCATTGCGCCAAATCTGAACGCGGTCAACGTCCAAACAGTGTCCCACAAGCTCAAAACTTCTCATCATAGAAGCTTCAAAAGAACCGGCGTTATTGCTTGACAAAAGGATAGTCGCGGCGCTGTTAACCATATCCAAAAGGTGTGTGCGCCATTCCATCATTTTCATTATTCTCTTTTGCTCGCGCAAATCCCGCACATACGCCATGATGGTAAAATCTTTTTTATATTTAGTCCGGATAAACGTAATTTCGCACGGTATTAGTTCTCCGTCCGGCTTTTTATGAACCCATTCAAAACGAAGAAAACCTGTCTCCATCGCTTCCCTTAACAACTCATAACCTTTAATTTTTGAATCTGAACCGTCCGGCTGACGCTCCGGTGAAAGTATGTCAAACATTTCAAAAAAATCTTTTTTACTTGACAGCCCGAACATTTCCAAAGTGGTTTTATTACAGTCTATAACATGTAAATTCCCGTCCCAAAAAGACATGGCTATGGGGTTGCTGTCGGACATAAGCTGAATACGTTCGTCCGACGCGGCTTTCCCCGCGGAAATTGTTAACAGCATCCAGCCCAGAAGAACGGCAAAAATAATACCAAGCACGGAAAGAATTATCGCAAGATGTTTTGTGCTTTGATAATAATTGGCTTTAGGCGTTACGACTCCCATATACCAGCCGTTATAAAGCCTTTGCATAAATACTATGCTTTGAATCCCCCTGTAATCGGCCGTTACAGCCTCGGAAACGCTGCCGTTTCTCTGCAGCTCGTCCGAATAAGCGGCAATATGGCTTTTTACCTCATTTAAATACAAACCCAGCATCCATGTTTCAGGATGAACAATTACTTCCGTTTCTTCATCTAACAAAAAACCGTATCCGTCTTTTGTAAAGCGCGTATTAATTGCTTCTTGCTTTATTTTATCAAGGTATATATCAAGGGCGATAACCCCCAACGGATGCCCTTCATCATCAAAAATTCTGCGCGAAAATGACAATGAAACTTTTCCGGTAGACTTGTTAACGTCGGGCTGAGTAACGGCAATTTCCCCGTCCGCTTTTACAGCCGCCGTATACCACGGCATGCTTTTAGGGTTAAAATTTTCAGGCTTCTCCCATGATTTTGACCCATTCATAAATTTCCCGTCAAAAATATCAAAGACCCCGTAAAAACCTATAACGCCAAGCATACGTTTGCCGGATTCCGCCTGAACATAACTGTCAATGTGATCTATAAATCCCTGCACGGTATTCGCGTTTCTGTTGTCAAATAACATTGCCCTTAAAGTTTCGGAAACGCCCGCAAGCAAAGTTTCCGGTTCTTTCAGTTCGGCTTTTATATTGGCTTCTGTCTTGGAAATTGCGTCTTTTACTTTATCCTGTAAATTTACGCGCTCTATCTTGCTTGTATAGGAATAACTGAAAATAACCATTAACGCAAAAGCAAGAAAGACGGCAAAGACTTGCGCATATTTCTTGAAGACTGCTTTTGTTATGCGCAATAGTGACATCATAATAATTTTGCCCTTACAGCCTTAAACTGATCTTTTACAGAATTAAAAACCTCGACAATTTTAGGATCATAATGAACGCCGGCGTTATCCAATATTATCTGTACGGCTTCCTCGTCGGAAAACGCTTTTTTATACGGCCGTTCGGAAACAAGGGCGTCGTACACGTCCACTATGGCCATGATGCGCCCCTGCAGCGGGATCTTCTCTCCTTTTAAGCCTCTGGGATACCCTTTGCCGTCCCACCGTTCATGATGGCAGCCGGCAAACAGCCTCGCGCTGTTTAAAAATTCATCTTCTCCCGTTTTGGAAATTATCTCGTCAATTATCATCTCGCCTTCGATTGTGTGCGTTTTAATAAGCTCGTATTCGTCGTCGGTAAGCTTGTCCGGCTTGTTCACAATAATATCGGTTATGGAGATTTTCCCAAGATCGTGCATACGCGCGGAAGAAACAATTTTATCAACATCCCAATCGCGGATTTCTTCAAGATAAACTCCGCGTTCTTTCATTTCCTCTATCAGTATTTTGATGTAAATTGACGTGCGTTCAATATGGCCGCCCGTCCCCTTGTCGCGGTTTTCCACCATGTCCGCGAGGACGGACACTATATTGTTTTGAAGCCTGTGCAGCTGCGCCGTCCGCTCGCGGATTACCTGATCAATATCAAGGTGCGTCTTTATGCGGTTTAACAGCACAGGCGCGGAGAACGGCTTTGTGACAAAATCCACCGCGCCCATCTCAAAACCGCGCGCTTCCACGTCCGCGTCGGTGCGGCCCGTTAAAAACATGATGGGAATTTCGCTGAATCTGTCTTTAGTCTTAAGTTTCGCGAGCGCTTCAAAGCCGTCCATTTCCGGCATTTCTATATCCAGAAGGATTAAATCGGGAATAACTTTTTCCAGAAAAGAGAACATACTTGCCGCTGACGGCATTGTCATAACGCGGTATTGGTCTTCCAATGCCGACTCTGCCATCGTCAGGTTGGTATCGCTGTCGTCAACGACAAATATGGTCTTCATGGCGGAAACCGCGTTTTAGAACGGACGTTCTGCCAAATATTTGTACTCTTTCCAAACTCTTTCAGCGTGGGCTTTTGCTTTTGCAAGCAACGCGTCCGCGCGGCCGGGGTTAGCGGCTTTTAAGCTCTTGAAACGTACTTCTTTGTACATAAAGTCTTCTATGCCTGTTGTCGGATCCTTTGAGTCAAGCTGGAAGGGATTTTTCCCCTGATCCTTAAGCCGCGGGTCGTAGCGGTACAAGGGCCAAAGACCGCTTGTTACAACCGCTTTTTGCTGTTCAAGCCCCTTGCTCATGTCGATTCCGTGGTTGATACAGTGCGAGTACGCGATAATCAGCGACGGACCGTCGTAAGATTCCGCTTCGCGGAACGCTTTGATTACCTGATTCATATCCGCGCCCAACGAAACTTTCGCGACATACACATAACCGTAGCTCATCGCTATCGCGCCTAAGTCTTTCTTTGTAATATCCTTTCCGGCATTGGCAAATTTCGCGATTGCTCCTACGGGAGTCGATTTGGACATCTGTCCGCCGGTGTTGGAATAAACTTCGGTGTCCATGCACAAAAGGTTAACGTTCTTGCCAGAAGCGATAACGTGATCCAGTCCGCCGAAGCCAATGTCATAAGCCCAGCCGTCGCCGCCGAACGCCCAAATGGAACGTTTTACAAAATAGTCGGCTAACGAAAGAAGCAGTTTCGCGGTCGTCTTTGTGTTGTTCTTAATCTCGGCCTTAAGCGCGTCAATATCTTTGCGAAGTTCGTCAATCGCCGCGTCGTCGGCCTGGTTGTTGGAAAGAATCTTGTCGATTATTGCCGCAGCGATTCCTTCGCTCTTTGCCTTCTCGGCTATTTCGCGGGCATGAACGGCGAGCTTGTCGCTTGTAAGGCGGAAGCCCATCGCAAATTCGGCGGCGTCCTCGAACAGGCTGTTTGACCATGCCGGTCCGCGTCCGTCCGCGCGCCTGCAGTAAGGCGTGGTCGGGAGGTTTCCGCCGTAAATGGAGGAACAGCCTGTGGCGTTGGCGATAATAGCGCGGTCGCCGAACAGCTGCGACATAAGTTTAACGTAAGGAGTCTCGCCGCAGCCGCCGCACGCGCCTGAGAATTCAAACAAGGGGCGTTTGTAGGCAAGCGCTTTCGGGCTTTTAAGCTCGCCGGCGGCAGGCGTTTCCGGCAATGAAAGGAAGTAATCCCAAACGGCAACCTGTTCCGCGTGGAACTCGTGATCGTCCGCGTAAGATTTCCATGACAGCGCGGGTTTCTCCTGGCCTTTATTGGACATAGGACAAATATTGAAGCAGACGCCGCAGCTGTAACAGTCTTCGCAGGCGATAACAAGCGCCGCCTTATGTCCTTCTGCCTTTGGTTTAGGTTCAGCCGTCTTAAATCCTTTCGGAGCTTTCGCGACCTGATCGTCGGTAAGGTTTTTAAAGCGCATACAGGCATGCGGACACACGACCGTACAGTTACCGCACTGTATACAAACTTCAGGATTCCAAATGGGAACGCGCTCCGCGACAGAGCGTTTTTCGTACTGTGTCGTGGCTGTCGGGAATGTTCCGTCCGGCGGAAGTTTGCTGACGGGCAGGTTGTCGCCTTCCTGTACAGACATGGTTCCGAGAACTTCCTTGATCCATGAATCCTTCGCGGTGGCAAAGGGTTTTTTCATGTGGATGTCGCCTTCAGTCTTGGAAGGATATTTTACTTCCTCAACGGCGGTCAGTGACGCTTCGACGGTTTTATAGTTCTTTTCAACTACGTCTTTGCCCTTCTTGCCGTATGAGTGTTCGATATGTTCCTTCATGCGTTTTACCGCGTCGGCTTCGGTCAATATGCCGGAAATTTTAAAGTAGGCGGCCTGCATGACCGTGTTGATGCGGTTGCCCATGCCGGTCTTCATCGCAATGTCTGCGGCGTCTATAACATAGAATTTAAGCTTTTTGTCGATTATGCGCTGCTGGGCCTCTACGGGGATATTCTTCCATACATCAGCCGCTTTGAAGGGGCTGTTAAGAAGGAAAGTGCCGCCTGTCTTGAGCATTTTAAGCATATCGTACATTTCCATGTAGGAAAATTTGTGGCACGCGAGGAAGTCCGCGGAGTTGATAAGGTACGGCCTCCTGATACGGCCCTTGCCGAAGCGCAGATGCGAAACGGTAAAGCCGCCTGATTTTTTTGAGTCGTAGGAGAAGTACGCCTGCGCGTTAAGTTCAGGTTTCGCTTCGCTGATGATCTTGATTGAGTTCTTGTTCGCGCCGACCGTGCCGTCCGATCCAAGACCGTAGAACAGAGCTTCGCTCAAGCCTTCTTCTTCCAATACAAAATGCGGATCGTAAGCTATGCTCTTGTGCTCCACATCGTCATCAATACCGACGATGAAGTTGGCGATTTTCTTGCCTGTAAGGTTTTCAAACACGCCTTTTACCATTGCGGGGGTAAATTCTTTTGAACCCAGACCGTAACGTCCGCCGAGAATAACGGGGTTGGCCTTGAATTCGCCACTAGCCTGCATTTCCGCGATAGCGGTGCGGACATCTTCGTATAACGGTTCGCCCAAAGAGCCCGGCTCTTTTGTACGGTCCAAAACGGCAATCGCCTTAACCGAAGAAGGCAGGGCTTTTACAAACAGTTTCGCGTCGAAAGGACGGAACAACCTGACTTTTATCATGCCTGTCTTTCCGCCTTTGCCGTTAAGGTAGTCTATAGTCTCTTCGCAGGTGTCGGCGCCTGAACCCATTATGATTACGACGTTTTCCGCGTCTTTCGCGCCGTGGTAATCAAAGACATGGTAGGCTCTGCCTGTCAGTTTCGCGTATTTGTCCATTTCCGCCTGTACGATACTCGGGACTTTTGCGTAATACTCGTTCACGCCTTCACGGCTCTGGAAATAGGTGTCGGGGTTCTGCGCGGTTCCGCGAATACGCGGGTTTTCCGGATTTAACCCTCTTGTGCGGTGGGCGGTTACAAGATCGTCGTCGATCATCTGGTGCATATCATCGTAGGAGATTTCCTCGATATTCTGCAGTTCGTGGCTTGTGCGGAAACCGTCAAAGAAATGAAGGAAGGGCACGCGGGAACGCAGGGTTGAAGCGTGGGAAATACACGCCAGATCCATTACTTCCTGAACATTATTGGAAGCCAGCATGGCCCAGCCTGTCTGGCGGCAGGCCATTACGTCCTGGTGGTCTCCGAAAATCGAAAGACTGGACGTCGCCAGCGCGCGCGCGGAAATATGGAATACCGTAGAAGTGAGTTCTCCGGCAACCTTATACATGGTGGGAATCATCAGAAGAAGACCCTGGGAAGCCGTAAAAGTGACGGACAGCGCTCCCGTTGTCAGCGCTCCGTGAACAGCCGCCGCGGCTCCCGCTTCGGACTGCATTTCTACAACATTCGGGATAGTTCCCCAGATGTTTTTACGCCCTTGGGCGGAGAACTCGTCTGAGAATTCGCCCATAGGACTGGAAGGGGTAATCGGATAAATCGCGATTACTTCGCTTAAGGCGTGCGCCACATAGGCGGCCGCATTATTGCCGTCGATCATTACTTTGTTTTTTTCAGCCATTTTTTACCTCATTATATGGTAGGATAGTGTGATTATAATCCGATATTTTGGAAAAATCAAGCATATTATAGGTAAAAGTGTTATATATAGACTATTCATATACGCAAAAACCCGTTATACTATGTCTAATGAAGAAAAACATTATATTTTTGACAATTCTGATTGTTACCCTTGTCCTTTGGGGTTGTAAAGGGAAATCAGGCTCCGGCCTTAAAGAAGAAACTTTCGACAAAGACGCGTCTTACGCGCTGGGCATGAACATAGGCTCAAACCTTGCCATGGACGGCATTAACCCCAATTCGGAACAATTCCTTAAAGGAATGAAAGACGTAATCTCCGGCGGAAAAACGCGGTTTAACGAAGATGAGGCCATACAGATAATTCAAGCGGCTTACAGCGCTTTGATGGAAAAAAGGAGCAATGAAGCTATGCAAAAAGGTATCGATTTTCTTGTCGAAAACGGAAAAAAAGCGGGCGTTATAACAACTTCCAGCGGTTTGCAGTACGAGGTAATTAAAGAGGGGACAGGGCCAAAGCCGGCCGCTTCCGATATGGTAAGAGTACATTACGAAGGCAAGTTAATTGACGGGGCGACTTTTGACAGTTCCGGCGAAACCCCTATAGAATTCCCCCTTAATCAGGTTATTTCAGGATGGACGGAGGGATTACAGCTTATGAGCGTGGGCAGCAAATACAAGTTTTACATCCCGCCTGAGTTAGGTTACGGCGTAACCGGAGCGGGTCCCATACCCCCGAATTCGGTATTGATTTTTGAAGTCGAGCTTCTCGATATATTAAAATAAGGAAGGTAAGTATGAAAAGGTTATTTGTTATTGTATGTCTGCTTCTCCCCGTACTGTCTTTGCACGCGAAGGCAATTCAGGAAGATTACAAAAACGCCGATGAAAAAAACCGCGTAAGTTACGCGTTCGGCATGTTAATGGCTTCCAATCTGAAGTCCATTGATCTGGATATAAATTACGACGCCTTCTCCACCGGCGTAAAAGCGATGCTGGAAAACCTTGAGCTTCAGTTCACAGAGCAGGAAGCGATGGAAATTGTCGAGGCGGCCATACAAAAATCCATGGAAAAAACCGCGGCGCAAAACCAAAAACGCGAAATGGATTTTCTTACAAAGAACAGCCAGCGCCCTGAAGTTAAAGTTACCCCGTCCGGCCTTCAATATGAAATCATTACCGCGACAACGGGAGAAAAACCGAATGAAAAATCCATCGTAAGGGTATATTACACCGGAACTTTTATAGACGGAACCTCTTTCGACAGTTCCAACGAAGACGACGGCGCCTATATTCCTCTAGAGATGGTAATAAACGGCTGGACAGAAGGCCTTATGCTGATGAGCGTCGGAAGCAAATACCGTTTTTACATTCCGTCAAGCCTTGCATACGGAAAAGAAGGAATCCAGTCGATTATTCCGCCTTATTCAACGTTGATCTTTACGGTCGAGTTGCTTGAAATTACTGAGGGCGATGATTCTGACGACGAGATTAGCAACAAGTAATAGCGAAGAATAGCGGAAAATATTTTCTCTAGTATTCTTAATATATGGCAAGAATTATTATGAATAAAATCAATACCATCTTTTTTTCAATTCTTGTATTTATAACTCTTTGTAACTGTTCAAAACAACAAGGACAAAATGTTCCTGAGACATCTGAACTCGAACAAAAAACTGAAACATTATCTGAAAAAATCGCGGAAATTCCTGAATTTTCATATGTATTGAACAGATACAATAGCTCTAAAAATACTTTTTCAGATATTTTTGTAAATAATTCGTTAAAGATTTTATTAGGCGATGTGGATTTATTAAATTCAAAACTGGATATTTTTTCATTGGCTCAAATGGACAATAAAAATATTAAATTTATAAGAAATATGATTTATGCAAAATACGGTTATATATTCACTTCACAGGAGCTTTCTGAATATTTTAACCGTTTTAACTGGTATGAACCTAAGTATAGCGATGTCGATAGTTTTTTAACAAATATTGATAAATACAATATTCAATTGTTGCAGATGTTTGAAACAAGAAATGAAAAATTACCAAATATTATTTGGGACAATCCTGTTGGTGTTTGGAACGATGACCCGCCTGTAATTCGCGACGCCTGGGCTGACAGGTTTATTATTCTTCCGCATAATATAATGGAATATCATGAATCCCAAATGCTGGACTTTAAGATGTTTCTTGGAATGACAGGAAGTTATATAATAAAGGGTAATGTATTAATATATTCTGTTACAAAAGTATATTATGTTTATTTTATACCTGATGTTTTCAGCATACAACAGAATAGTCATCTTTGGATGTCAACAAACGGAGTAAATAAAATTATTCTTGAAAAACCCATTATTTTTAAATTTCCTATTTCAAATATAGAAACTTTGTCTAAAGAGGATAAATTATTTGATAATTACAGAAATCAACATATTTATTCTGATGAGATTGATACATTAACAATAGGCGGACAATATTTTTTTAAATTTCCTTTTGAAAATTATATAAGAAATTGGTAAATAATACGGTAAAACCGCAAAGGGGCGAAACCCCGACCGGCGTTTTGCGCAGCCTAGCCGCTTTAGCGGCGTACAGTTACCGGCTTATTAAGTGCAGTTTGGCCTTATTTTATATATCTTTTCTATTATCTAATCCATATATTAAATACAACAACTAAAAACATAATAGGAGTTAATATACCGGATAATCCAATTAATATTTTTTTTATTCCATGTCTTTCCTGCAATAGATAAATCAGCCATAAAGGAAAACCAATAACGAGAGCCATTGCTTTAATTGAATCCATTATATAATAATTATAATTCCAAGGATGTATAATTCCATAAATTACACTTATAAAATAAATAACAGAAAATATAGTTGGAATAACAAGAACGCCGATAAAATCTTTTTTAAATTTAATTCCATTTAACTTTAATTCAATAATAAAAAGTATAATTCCCAATAAACCTTTTACCCAATACCATGTAAAAGCATAACCATTTATCTTCCAGAAATAATCATAATTCGCCCATGTAATAATAACAGATATAGTTATGCTCATTTCAATAAATAACAATATTAAGACAAATATTTTTTTATTCATAAAATATTCCTCAAATTATAAAAAAGAAGTCAATATCTACTGCCAATCAACAAGTTTCTCAAGCTGTCTTCCGACATCGGAATCCTTTTTATATTCATCAATTAACGTCCAATCATTTGGAACGTAAAGCAGATACTTTGATTCAACAATTTCCATTTTAGATGTATTAAAATTTAATTTTTCAGTAACATTGTATAAGAAACAATATGACGGATATTTCGATAATATCGGAACAATGGAGGCGAGTTGTTCTTCGGTAACATTATCCTTAAAGTTTACGTCAGTTTCTGATATATCTTCAATAAGCGTCAAAATTCCATTAATGTATTTACGCGTATAATAATTATGAGTGACAGCGGAACTTCTGCTCATAGAATAAACAAGCTGTTTTTCTTTATCAAATCTTGGAAGGCCAAGATCGCTTAGCCCTTGAGTATCGGGGACATACATATTTTTGCTTTTATCCCATAAAAAATACAAATAGTGTTCATTCCAATTCCCATAGGGACAATCATATATTTTAAGATCTTTGTAACCGTCAAAATTGACGTCTATAAAATCAATATCCAATTTATCGCCGGCAATAGGGTCGCCTGATAATGTATAATCAAGCAAGTTTATTTTATTAATTGCCTCTTTTGTTTCAGAATTGATAATGACAAGTTCTGTAATAAAAATATCGCCGTCTTTTATATTACCCATTTCCCTGAAAAACAAATTAGGTATATCCTGATGTATATTATATAATTGTCCGTGAAGAATTGTTTTTGGGATAAATTGTTCAATAATAAAGTCGGGGCCGTCGTATTCTTCTGGGTCCATACCATAGTTTCCCGTATGTCCCACAAAATACTTTTTTTCTCCGTTTATATCATCGTAGGAAAAGCCAAAACACGACATTATTCCGACTTCCTGCCATGTTACAACAAGCGGCTTTTGGGGAGTTAATTCTTCCAGCGAATACAATTCCTCCTCAACATCGTAGACAAGCTCATCAATGTCATCAAATTCGAAAGTTAGGGACAGCCAGGTAAAATTCTTAACCGGAATATTCGTGGTAAACACAATTTTTCCATGATCTTCATTTTGAATGAACGAGTAATATGTTTTATTATTTTTAAAGAAGGACTCATCCATATATGATACATTTATTTTTACTTCATCGGTATTAATATTTTTTTGCGCTTGTTTTTTACAGCAATTGAAAAATACAATTACAGTAATCAATAGCATGATCTTCATTAATTTGTTGTTCATCATATTAAATTCCATAATATTAATATAACAGACATTGGGATTTTCAACAAGAAAATTTAACTCTTTCTTTATTATTTTTTTTAGTAGTCGGATTCTTATTAATTTTTTTCTTTCTTTTTTTCATCTTCCATTAAATCAAGTTCAATGTCAAAAGCCTGTTGAATATAGAATGAACCTAATTTCTCGTCCTTTTCAACGCCTTTTCCTTCTTTTAATGCAATGCCGACTTCTTCCATAGCGTCTATATTGCAATCCAGCATAAGTTCGTGAAAAATGTTAAACGCTTCTTCTAAATTCTGCGCAACTCCGTTACCGGTACTTAACAGTTTCGCCAGTTGAAATTTTGCCTCTTCGTCGCCAAATTCGGCGGCTTTTCTTAACCATGCTTCGGCGGCTATAGTATCACGGGGAAAATATTCGCTTTCAGTATAAGTACGCGCCAATAAAAGCATTGCGGAAATGTCGCCTTCTTCGGCGTCTTTTACAACATCTTCAAATCTTTTTTTTAATTCTTCGTTTTTTTCATACTTTTTCATCATATTAACCTCTGATTTAAAATATCGGCCTGCTATGGCAGACACTGCGCCGGGAGCCCCATACACAGACCGATATTTAATTTTACTTCCTTCTTGCTTTTTTAGCAAGGATTAATCAGACGTTAATTATTCGGCAATCCGGGCGTAAAATTTCCAATACCGCTAATATACCAATCCGCAGCGTTAAAATGATTCTCCCGCCCTTCGTAACGGCAAACGCTTCTGTTAATATTTGTAATTAACGATGTATCAACAGCGTCATAAGGAGTTGGCTTTTCTCCGTACTTGCTGCCCCACACGCCCTCATTAAATAAAAATTCCATTATTTGTTCAAAATGCGCCAGGCTCTTTTCCCACTTGCTGCTTGGCTGTTTATTTAAAACAACAGCGTCTATAATCTTTCCGTCTGAATCTTTCAAATAGACAATATCAGTAGGATTTAAATGCTCATCATTACCGGCTGCCCATAAATCTCTTGCTGTAGGGCAAGAATCAGTACCGCCCGACAATGCTAAATTATTCCCCAATTCATCTTTACAATTACTTTCTAATGTTTGCAGATGAAGCGTTATATATTCGCCCTTCGATACGTCAATATTTGGGAAATTATAAACAAAATGATTTTTTTCCTTATTCATAATATGAACGCTAATACCGCTCAAATTACAAGCATTCATTACTTTAAACTCGATAAACTCCGCGCGTTTTGAAGCAAACGAATATTCCGTTCTTAATTCATTTATTATCAAATCATTTCTTGGAATCTCAACCACAGGCGGTATCACTTCAGGCGGCTCTGTTTCCGGCGGTTCTACTTCGGGTGGTTCTACTATTGGTGGTATCACTTCCGGCGGCTCTGTCTCCGGTGGTTCTACTGTTGGCGGATCGACAGGCGGTTTCACTTCCGGCGGTATAACTTCGGGCGTTTCGTTGATAGGCGGCGGTACTACTTCAAGTTGCTCAACTTCCGGCTTTTCTACTTCGGGCGGTTCAGGCTCATTTTGCCCTTGTCCGTCCGTATTGTCGGGATTGTTTTCTTCCGGCTCAATCTGGCCGGGACTGGTTTCCGGTGTGGTTTCTTGCGCAGGTTTATCTCCGCCCGATAAATCATCTTTGCTTGAAACCAAACCATTTGAACAGCCAACGGCTGTCAGCAGTAATGAAATAATCATTACTAAGATCAATAAATGTTTCATTTTCTTCCTCCAAAAAATAAAATTAAAATGTTGCAACGCAACACCTATATATATGTGCGGACTTGCGTTTTTGCATTACTTTCGCGGGAAAAAAATGAAAAAATTTTTGTTTTTTTGGGGTTGTTTTTATGCGTGGTATGCGGTATAGTTATGCTTTTACAAGGAGAAAATATGACCCAAGTTCGGAAAATAGTTGATTCAAGTTCTTTAGACGGCATTTTTGATCTGCCTTCTGTTTTTAAGAACAAGAAAATTGAGGTGATTATGTTTCCTGTAGAAGAAAAAACCGATAAAATCCCGCGATTTACTATGGCGCAAATCGAAGAATGGTCACAATCACCGCAAGTACAAGCTTTAGTAGGCGTTTTAAAAAACGCTGGTTTGCCGGAAGATATAACTATGAAGGATATCCGACAAATGCGGCTTGCGGAAAAGTATGGTATATGAAAATCCTTTTAGATTCCAATATTGCTATTGACGCTGTTTTGAAACGTGAGCCTTTTTATAACTCAGCGGAAAAAGTCATTGGTCTTTCACAAGGTGGTATTGGTCTGTTTATATCGGCTTCAACCATTACTGATATTTATTACATAGTTCGTAAATCAACAGGCAATAAAAAAACTGCTATAACTTTGATTAAAGATTTATTGGAAAATATAGATATTGCCGCTGTAACCGGCAATGAAATACGTCAAGCTATCAGTTTGGATTGGGGTGATTTTGAAGACGCTGTGCAATATGCGGCAGGAGAAGCTATTGCGGTCGATTATATCATAACTCGCAATAAAAGCGATTTTGTTTCCGCTGTTTTGCCAGTAGTAACTCCTGATGAATTATTAGCGTTACTTACATCGTCTGAAAAATAGAGTATAAGATAATCACGATTAAAACCTTCGCATTTTTTATTCGCAATCCGATTGCCTGTGCAACCGGCGATAGAATTGAAATTTCCGGAATTAATAAAATTTTCAATACAAAATAATTATATTAATAAAGTACATTTTTTCAATAAAAAATATGTTCCAATAAAACGGAATTCGTGTTTTATTGGAACAAAATGTTCTGCTAACGTTCCGGCTGTAACTGACGTTTGGGGCAGGTAATAGGGCGTTGCGAAGCAACGACCCCTGCCCCAAATGTGCTGGAGCAAAACCTTGCAGAGGGCGTAAGCCCGAACAAGGTTTTGCGGAAGC
>Ga0268262_10000460_pt1 | contig 53867 bp, 56 predicted proteins | sample TergutNc150P3_FD_190354 | JGI IMG/M metagenome (GOLD analysis project Ga0268262, IMG submission 190354) | Nasutitermes corniger P3 segment gut microbial community from laboratory colony in Florida, USA - Nc150 P3 (SPAdes) (version 2) | ecosystem: Host-associated > Arthropoda: Insects >... | reverse complement strand
TCCTCGGCGGCTATAGGCGGCGGGAGACACCCGTTCCCTTCCCGAACACGGAAGTTAAGCCGCTTGCCGCCAATGGTACCTCACCGAAATGGTGCGGGAGAGTAGGTCGCCGCCGAGGTTTCTTTTTATTTTTAACTTTCCCACTAAAGTTTTCTAAATTTATGCCGATATATCAATAGAGAGGTATTTTATGGCTATAACACTACCATCCGTGAGCGGAAACCAGGCAATTAGCACAGATTTGATGTATCGATTCTATGATAATAAGGCTATAACCCCGCAAATCCGCGCTGCCGTGCAAAAAAGGCAGGAAGAAGAAGACAAAGAATCTGGACAGAAAACCTCTGCCAGCGCAAGTGCCAATTCTTCGAAATTTGGCCCAGCTACCCGCGTGGACATAACCGAGCAGGTTGTACGCATGAATATGGCGAATAATACAGCAAAAACGGAAAAAAAGGAAGATTCCTCTAAAAATCCCGCGACTTCCGGAACTGCCACTACCAATGCCCCTAAAAAACCTGCCAGGTACGATGTTCTTGCCGAGGTAAAAAAGAGCGTTGCAGAACGTGAGGCAGCGGCGAGAAAAGAAAAAGATGCGCAGCTTAAAGAAATAGCAGACAAAGTTGCCGCAGGAAGCTCAGCAGAAGGCTAAACTCTAATTGTGTTTCGCTTAAAATTTTTAATCCTGTTGCTTGCTTCGCTTGCCTATGCGGATTTTGATGAGATATGGATAAGAAAACATGCCTTTGCAACAGGCGTGGATTTTGTCTTTACTAAAGGCAATTTGAACGGACAGTCAGAAATTAATTCCAGTGAAAAATCTAAATTTGAAGAAACGGTTATTTTGCCCAAAGTACCGTTTTTTATTGTTTATGCCTTTGATGCCCGCGCCCTTGCAAATGCCCATTCCATAGCTTTTAACTTTGGGCTTGGCTTTCCAGATTACAAACATTATGAGCAAAGCGGCGATGCTAGATATTTGCGCCTTGGCATTGAATATCAATACCATTTTTTGTGGCCAGAACCTTTTAGAATAGGCGCAGGGATTGGCTATGCCTTTTCTTCTATGAGATTTCCAGAGGCTTCTTTTGGGGCAAAAGACGAGCAGTGGAGTTATGCTAATTTCACAGGCAATGGCGGTCATGCGGTTATTTCTACGCAGTATTATTTTACGGAAAGTTTTGCGATAGAGAGTGCTGTTCGTTGTCGTTTTCTCTATTTGAACCGAGTTGCAACAAAATTGAACGATGTATCAAGATTGAGCAATGCTGTTTGGCAGGGAGCAGGAGAACTTGGGCTTAGAGGTATGTTTGTATTCTGACAAAATTTCAAAGGCGCAAGATTTGATTGCGGAAGTATGGCCGGGGCTAGCAGAAAACCGACCTATTTATGAGACTATTTTGCACCTGTATTCGGATGGAGCTTTGATAGAAACCAATCTTGCAGACCTAAAGGAATTGCTTGAACATAAAACTCTAAAAATTCATAAAATAAACGCTGAAACATTCAAGGAATGTGTGCATAATTTGCTGGATTCCTTTCCTGAATTGACATCCGCAAAAGGCATATTGCGTTTCTATGAAGCCGCACCGGATTTTGACTGGCAAGAATGTGAAAAAGCCGAGATTGCCCTTGGCGAGGCACTAACCAGAGATATTTACGGCTGGCAACCCGATTTTTGGACTCTTTTTGAAAACAAAGATTTGGAAACGGCTTGCAGATTAACGGTGATTATTGCAAATTAAGGTTTGGAAAATTCAATAACACTTCTGTAAATTTTTCTGCCCTCTTTTTTGTATTTTTTTTCAAAGCCTGTTTCTATTCCATAAGTTGGCTCCGCATTGTTTTCTTGCAAAATTTTTGTGTTTGGAAAATTGCGAAATGCTTTAAGTGCAAGCGTATTGTATTCCTCGTGGTCGGTTGCCCAGTGAAAAAGCTTTTTGCCAGGTTTTAATACCCTGTGAATTTGCTCCAAAAAGCCTTCCCGCAAAACTAGGCGGTTTTTATGGTGCCGTCGCTTTGGCCAGGGGTCTGGAAAAAACATAAGAACCTCGTCTATGGAAGCTACTGGCGTTAAATCCCTTAAAAAATAAAACAAATCGCCACGCATAACGGCGGCATTTTTGAGTCCTAGCTTTGCTATTTTTTTTACGGTGAAATTTGAGCAATAAGCATCCCATTCCGCCCCCAAAATGCAATTTTGCGGAAAATTCAAGGCATACTGGCACAAAAAAGCCCCCTTGCCGCAACCAATTTCCAATACCAATTTTTCACCTTTGGTCTCAAACAAAGATTCCGGCTGCAAAACCTGCTCTGGCAAATTTTGTTCCTCAATAGCCATCATATAATGCCACAAAAAGGGCAACTCGCCATCCTTGTAAAATTTCATCGGGAATTCCATAGCAATAAATAATTTACATTTTTCTACTTTATCCCTACCATGACCATTCAAATACCATTATGGATTATACCGTTTTTCCCCCTATTGGGAGCAATCACGCTTGGAGCAATAGCACTTGTTCGCGTTAAAAGCAAGCAGGCTGCACCTGAGGCATATATTGGGGCACTCGCAGTTCTGCTCCCGCTTTGCTCTTTTGTTGCAACGGTGATATTTGCAACAGATATGCCGAAAGATGCCGTTTATGCAGAAACTTTGGGCAGTTGGATATCCATAGGCTATATTCAAGTGTCTTTTGGCTTTTTATTTGATTCTTTAACAAAAATAATGCTTTTATTCGTCACAGGAATAACCACCCTTATAGTTCTCTATTCGCTGGGATATATGAAAGGCGACCCTGGCTATACCCGCTTTTTAAGCTATTTGAACCTGTTTTTGTTCTCAATGATAATCCTTGTGCTTGCAGATTCCCTGCCACTTACATTCCTTGGGTGGGAAGGTGTGGGGCTTTGCTCTTATTTGCTGATTGGCTTTTGGAACAAAGATTTGCACAACTGCGCAGCGGCAAATAAGGCGTTTTTGGTGAATAGAATTGGAGATGTGGGCTTTTTGCTCGGTATGTTCGCTTTAATAGTTATAGGTGGGGCAGAAGTCTTGAATTATGAAAACCTTAATCAGGCTTTGGAAGAGGGGCTCTCAGCTCAATTTTCTTCTGGGTGGCTGATAATTGCCGCTTTATTTTTGTTTTTTGCTTGTACTGGAAAAAGTGCGCAAATACCCTTGCTAACCTGGCTCCCAGATGCTATGGCAGGCCCAACTCCCGTTTCTGCCCTTATACATGCGGCTACAATGGTCACTGCTGGGGTTTATTTGGTGGCAAGGCTTTCCCTGCTATTTGTTTCTACGCCCGGAATATTGTTTTTTGTGCTTTTGATAGCCATTGCAACATCTCTGTGGGCTGCGATTGCTGGTTTAGTTCAGCACGATATTAAAAAAGTTTTGGCATATTCCACGGTATCTCAGCTAGGATTTATGTTTATGGCGGCAGGTGTTGGTGCATTTGATGTGGCAATTTTCCACGTGTTCACCCACGCATTTACAAAAGCAGCATTGTTCTTGGCTGCTGGTTCAATTATACACGCTATGGGCGGAGAGCAGGATATTCGCAAGATGGGCGGATTAGCGCATAAACTTCCCTCTACATTCTCAATTATGCTTGTCGCTTGGGCAAGTTTAATAGGGCTGCCGGGGCTTTCTTGTTTTTGGAGCAAAGATTTGATTTTGGAAAGATTATACGGGTTCGGAAACATAGGTCCTTTGTTCTATGGCATTGCGCTTTTCACCGCCTTGCTAACCGCTATTTATATGACCCGCTTATTGGTGCTTGTGTTTTTGGGCAAATTCAGAGGAGATGATCACACAGCAGAACATATACACGAATCCCCCCTTGTTATGCAAATCCCAATGTGGATTTTAGTGGTGGGCTGTGTATTTGCCGGTTATATTTGGCCTGGCCTTCCTGATTTTGCTATGGCAGAAGAAAACCACCTTTCACCTGTTATTTTTGGCGTAATTGGTGGCTTGGTTGCTCTGCTTGGGCTTGGGCTTGCGGGTTTTTATTTCAGAAGGAAAATTCCAAAATATACGGGGCACAGCGAGTTGGTTGGCTTTGCGAGAATTTGGACTTTTGCGTTTGATTCCTTGCATCTTGTAGTTGCAATTTTGCCTATGCACATAGCTATGTTTATTTTGAGTTTGGTTAATAGATTTTTGCGAATCACTATGATGGTTATGGGTGCCATTCCTATTATTTGTGCAGAGGGACTGCGGACAATGCAGGCAAATAAATTGCGAATACAGCTCTCTCTTTCGGTAATTTGTTCAATTATTTTTATTTACTTGTTGGTGTTTTTTGTTAGGTAAGCTATGTTAATATCGTTTTTGCTCATTTTGCCTTTTGCCTTCTCTTGCTTAATGCTTGCCGCTTCTTCAAGAGATGTGAATTCATCTTTTCGCATTGGGCTTTTTTGCACAGCAGTTCCGTTTGTTTTGGCAACTGCGCTGGTGATGATCGGTGGGCAGCAAACCCCTTCTTATGCTTGGTTTTCTGTTTTGGGAATAAATGTTGAATTTTCTTTATACGGGTACGGATTTTCGCTTTGGATGGCTTGGCTTGCATCATTGCTTTCTCTTTTGGCTTATGCTTATTTCAAGGGTATGCCAGGTTTTGAGATAAAAAAATTTACAATAGGCTTGCTTGTGCTGGAAGGTACAATGATAGGGGCATTTTTATCTGCTCAGAATATAGTGCAGTTTTTGTTTTTCTTTGAGGCTATGGTTTTGCCTGCGGCAATTTTAATGGCTTTGCACGGAGGCTTGAAAAGGCGGCGCGCTGTTTTTGTGTTTACTCTTTACACTTTGATTGGTTCCGTGCCTTTGCTGTTTGGCGCATGGTATTTAATGATTAAAGCCGGCAGTGATAATATTAGCGTTTTGACAGAGACATTAAAGACATTGCCAACTTATGTTCAAATCACTTTGCTTTTGGCGTTTTCTCTAGCATTTGCCGTAAAAACTCCTATTTTCCCCTTTCACAGCTGGCAGGGCATAACATATTCCGAAGCTCCATACCCGCTTTCGGCAGTTCTTTCGGGGGCTATGGCAAAGGTTGGCGTTTTTGGTTTTGCGGTTTGGGTAGTTCAAATTTTTTGGAATACTTTGCAAACCTCAGGTTACGATATTTATTTTATAGCTCTTGCGCTTTTTTCCATGCTGTATGGTGCAATTCTTGCATTGAGGCAAACAAATGTGAAAAAACTTTTGGCATTTAGCTCTATGTCGCATTTGAGTCTTGCGGTGGCAGGCTTGTTCTGTTTTAACGGAGTTGTAGATGCTGGAGTTGCCGTTATGCTTGTGGGGCACGGTTTAACAGCGGGCGGGCTTTTCTTTTTAAGCGGCATAGTGCAAAAATGGACTGGCAGCACAAATATAAAGCAATACGGTGCTTTTGTTTCTACAAATCCCATTTATGCGGCGATTTTTGGTTTTGCGGGCATTGCGGCAATTTCTGTTCCGTGCACCATTGGTTTTGTGGGCGAGTTTTTGATTTTGCACGGTTTTTTCTATTCCAGTTTTCCATTTTTTGCTCTTATCGGCGGGGTTGGAATTATATGCTCTGCCGCATATATGCTCAGGCTTATTAAAAACGTGCTGTTTGGACCTGTTCCAGAAAATTCAAGGCGGGCAGGCATTTCTCTTTCTTTTTCTGAAGGCGCAGCGGCAATTCCTATAATATTCTTTATCCTTTATTTTGGGCTACATCCCGCTCCCATATTGAATTCTTTTGGCTCCGCCAGCGTAAACCATACTATGACTGAGCAGGAAAGGCAAGAGTTTGAAGAGTATTTAAAATCTTTGCAAATTAAAGATAATGATACCGAAGAAGGCTTTGAAAACGACACTTTGGAGGATATTGGCGATGTTCATTGAAACTTCTTTTTACCACTTGAAAATTCTTTTGCCTCTCATTGTACTTTGCTTGGGTTCTATATTTGCGCTTGTAGCGGAATCTTTTTTGAGCAAAGATGGAAAACATCAAGTTTTGCCTTGGATCAATATGCTGTTTTTGGCAGTGTCTGCTGTTTTTGTAAAGTTGATTTCTGGTGAAGTTGAAGACCCTTGGAATTTATTTTCGCTGAATTTCGTAAAAGAGATTTTTCTTTATGGAATTATTTTGTGCGCAGCGGTTGGAACGGCTGCCTTGCAAAACACTTTGAAAAACAAAGATACTCTATGTGGCGAGGCTTATTCTCTCCTTATGCTCTCTTCGGGCGGCATTATGTTGATGGTTTTGTCTAAAGATTTTATGCCTTTGTTTTTGGGAATGGAGCTAGCATCATTCCCCATTTACGCACTTATTGCAATGAACCGCCATTCAAAAGAGAGCAATGAGGCTGCCTTCAAATATTTTATCAGCGGTGCCGCTTTGAGTGCGGTGTTTTTGTACGGAGTGGCATTGTTTTATGGAGCAACAGGTAGCACTTTGATTGGTGGTAATGTTTTAGAAGGGCGGGAGTCCATTTACCAAGCTGCAATTTTTATGGTCACATTTGGATTGCTGTTTAAGGTTGGCGCATTTCCATTGCATTTTTGGGTTGCAGATGCCTATACCGGTGCGCTTGCAGCTGTTACTGGCTATATGGCCGCAGTTGTGAAAATAGGAGCTTTCCTTGGGCTTGGGGCTATATGTGTTGGCTTGTTTGGTAGCTCGGTTTCTGTGGTTATTGCGCGCGAGGCTGTTTTGTTTTTATGCCTTGGAGTGGCTTCCATTGTTATTGGTACAATCACAGGTCTTGCTCAAATTTCTGCGAGGCGCATTTTGGCATTTAGTGCGGTTGCAAATGCAGGTTTTATTTTGCTGGGTTTTTGTTATTCGTATTTTGCAAAATTGCAGGTTATGGATTTGAATTCCGCCTATTACTTTTTGCTCACTTATGCAATTGGTTCAGCGGGCGCGCTTGCGGGTATTTCTGCACTTATGCCTTCTAGCTACGACAATTTGGAAGACTTGCACGGTGCAGCTCGCAAAAATCCATTTTTAGGAGCTTGTATTAGCGTGTGTTTGGCTTCGCTTGCTGGCTTGCCTGTTGCGGCGGGTTTTTTGGCTAAGTTCAGAATTTTTGCTGCTCTTGTCAATGCCTCTTTTGAAACTCCGGTTGTTTGGGGCATAGCTATAGCGGCTTTTGTTTTAGCTGTTATTTCTGCAACTTATTATTTGCGCATAATTTATTTTATATGGAGCCACGGTCGCATTGAGGCAAAAAAACGCAGTAAAACCTCGGTTTTGCTAAACATAAGCCTTGGAATGGTGGTTATTGCTTTGCTCGCTTTGGCTGTGAAATTGCCGTTTTAATAAAGCGTTTTCTATATTATTCCCACTGTGAATTTTTCGCAAAGAATGATTTTGTCTATGTTGGCGGTGCTGTTGCTCTTTGCCTTGATAAATGGCTTATTGGTTTATTCAATAATTAAGGATTCCGATTCTAAAAGCATAGAGAATTTTAACGAAATATTGCAAACAGACAATGACGAGACCATGGATTCGTGGCTCAACATTGCTCATGCCATAGTGGATCCCTACGTGGTTTTATCTCGCAGAGAACCTGATAGCACAGAAATTTATAAGACCAAGGTGGCAGGTTTGCTAAAGGAAATTCATTGGTGGCGCAGCAATTATGAATTTTACCGCCATAGTGGCAAAAAATACAATGGTTTTTATTTTATCTTAAATTCAAAAACAGGAAATGCTGTTTTGTTTATGGATTCGCTCGGCAATGTTGTGCAACCTGGCAAAAACGTGCTTGAAGTGGAAGATGTAAATGGCAAAAAATTTGCCAAGGAAATGATTGACAAAGCTGTTGGCAAAGATTTTTCCTCAATAAAATTCAAATATTTTAAGCCAAGCGCAAGCTCTCCTGCTGTGGAGGGTCTGGCAAAAAGCATTTATATTGATGACTGGGACTGGATTGTGGCAATAGGTAGCTATTCAGACAAAATCAATAGAGTGGCAGAATTTTTTACAAAAAAATTCAAGGATAGCCGCCTTAAACTTATAGGAAATTTGTTCGGCATAATGCTGGTTTCCTTTTTGGTAGGCTTGTTTATGATTTTCCGGCAAATGAATTCATTTGTGCTTCCTTTGAATAATTTATCCGCTTATTTGCATAAATTGGCAAGCGAGGGTATTCGCTTTGGTGATTTCAATATGGAATTGAATTCGCAAGAAGAACTTAAAACTTTGGCCGCAGATATTAATGCCTTGATTCGCAATGTGGGTTCTTTTATTGATAATGTGCGCATTAGCGCAGACAAGGTTTCGGATTTAAGCGGTTCGTGTACCGATATGCTAGACATTGTGGATTACGATGCCAAATTGGTTGGCCAGCGCACAGTTGAAATGTCTGTTTATTCCGAAGATGTTATAGACAATGTGAACGGTATGGCTGTTGGCATAGAAGAAATATACATCAATTTGGATGGACTAAAAAAATTGACCTCGCACATAGCAGAAAATACAACAGATATAAAAAATTCCATTTTGCAGATGAGCGAGTCTATGAAAGAGCTTAACGAGAAATCGCATTATATGCAAAACAGCGTTATATCGGTGACTCAGGCTGTAAACGATATTGGTCTTTCAACAGACAAAGAACTTGACAAAATAAACGAGATTGATAAATTCTCTGTGGATTTGTTAAACGAGCTTCATACAATAGCCGTGCAAATAGGTGATGTTCGCAAATATTTAACCCTCACAAAAGAATCTGTTGGTCATACAAAAGAAATATGCGATACGGTGGACGAATTATTTAACAAAATATCTTCTATCCAAATAATGTTCACAAATCTGTACGGTGAGCAAATCACTTCGTTTGCGCAAATTATCGCAGAGCGTAAAAAACTCTCAGAAAAAATATATTCAGATACTTTGGATTTGAATAATTCAATTGGTGGCGTGGCAACCCGCATAACAGAAATAAATTCCAATTCGCAATACATAAACTCAAACGTAAAATATATGTCTGGCGATATAAACGAAGCATATCGCAATTTGGAAGAAATTGTTAGTTCCACAGATACAATGAATGAACACGCCAAGCAAGCGATATTTAGAATGGACGAGTTTTCTTTGAAGTTAAAGAGAGTGGAAGAAGCTCACTCCGCTATTGAGCATACTATGGTAGATGCAAAAGATTCTATGAAAAGTTTGAATGATTTGAGTGCAAATTTGCGCAAAGTTGTAGATGATTTAGTTCGTTTGGAAAATAAGATTTAGCATTAAACTCAGGAGAAAAATATGCGTACTTATATAATAGCCGGAAACTGGAAGATGAACAAAACTCCTTCTGAGAGCATTGCTCTTGCGCAGGAAATTGTTGCAAAAACCAAGGGCATTTCAAAAACCGAAGTGGTTATTGCACCCACATATTTAGCTGCTGCAAAAGTGGCAGATGTGATAAAGGGCAGCAATGTGAAACTCGCCATTCAAGACATTCACTGGGAAAACCAAGGTGCCTACACAGGCAAGGTATCCATTGATATGGTAAAGGAAATTGGCGCGGAATATGTTATAATAGGACATTCCGAGCAGAGGCAGTATTTTCACGAAACTGACGAAACGGTTAATAAAAAAGTCAAAAAAACTTTGAGCGCAGGCTTAAAGCCCATTATTTGCATTGGTGAAACTCTGGAACAGCGCAAAGGAGGCAAACTGGAAAGCGTTTTAACAGCGCAGGTTGATGGCGCATATAAAGATGTTTCCAAGGACGATGCCTTAAAAACCGTTATTGCTTATGAACCTGTTTGGGCTATAGGCACAGGAGTGGTGGCAACAGACGAGCAAGCACAGGAGACTCAGAAGTATGTTCGTTCCTTGGTTGCAAAATTATATGGAGAGTCTGTAGCTGAGGCTATTCGTATTCAATATGGCGGAAGCATGAAACCAGACAATGCAGATGGCCTTTTGGCTCAAAAAGACATAGATGGCGGCTTAATTGGCGGTGCAGCCTTGAAAGCCGATTCGTTTTTTTCTATAATTAGTGCAGCGGAGAAAAAATAATGGGTGCTTTTTTTTGGATTTTGATTGTTGCGCACGTGGCTTTGTGCCTGTTGCTCATATTGCTTGTTCTTGTGCAAAACGATAAAATGGGCGGTTTGGCCGGTTTAGGCGGAATGACAGCGCAATCTGCCTTTTCAACGGCAGGTGCAGCCACATTCATTCAGAAGCTCACTCGCTATGTGGCACTGGTTTTTTTTGCAGTTGTGCTAACGTTGAGCGTTATGGCAACAAAGCAAGATTCCAGTACTCAGGGTTCGGTTTTGAAAGAAGCTCTGAATACCAGCGGTCAAGGTGCCGTTTTGGATGAGAATTTTAATCTGCCAGCCGGGCCTGCTCCTGCAGAAGAATGACCCTGCCAATTTATCCTGATTTCGCTCCTGTTAGTTTAGGCTTGCAGGAGGAAATTCAAAAAATGGTTTTGGAATCAAAAAGCGATATTTCCGCATTGACTTTTGCAAATCTTTACTTGTTCCGCAATAAATACGGATTTAATGTATCTTTGCTAAACAACAGCTTGATTGTAGCAGGCTCTGCCGCAGGCAAAACATTTTTTTCAATAATTGGAAATGTTCCGTCAAAAGAAATTTTAAGTGAATTGCTAAAAAAATATAATTACTGGAAAAACATTTCTGGCGAGCAGGCTTTGCACAGCCCCGTTGCTTTAGTGGAAGATAGGGATAACTTTGAATATTTGTATTTGCGAACAGACTTGGCAGAACTACCCGGAAAAAATTTCCAAAAAAAGAGAAATTTGGTAAATGCCTTTATAAAAACATATTCTTTGGAAAATCCAGAAAAAAAACTTATCAACGGTGAAACTATAAAAGATGCTTTGGTTGTTTTAGATGAATGGGAAAAAAGCAGAGAGGAGCACAGTGATTACGCTTCTGCAAAAGAGGCATTGAATTTGCACTGCGAACTCGGTTTTGTTGGTTATGTTTTTTATGTGGGTGGAAAACAGGTTGGCTATTGCCAAGGCGAAGTACTTGCTAACAAAAGGAGCTTTGCAGTGCATTTTGAAAAAGCAATAGATAGCTACAAGGGCATTTATCAGTACATAAATCAGGAATTTGCAAAAATCCTTCCCCCCAACATAATCTGTATAAACAGAGAGCAAGATTTGGGGCACGATGGACTCCGCCAAGCTAAAATTACTTACCGCCCTGTTGATTTTGTTAAACTTTTTTCAAGCAACGTTTCTACCAAAGTGGAATAGTCCAGCCCTATGTGATTTGCCTGTGCTGGCAAAAAAGATGTAGGGGTCATGCCAGGGAGTGTGTTTGTTTCTAGCACAAAAACTTTTCCGTTTTTATCTATGCGAACATCTGTGCGGCTATAAATTTCGCAATCAAGAGCTTGATGAGCTTTGCGAGCGATATTTTGAATTTCTTTTATTAAACTCTCTGAAAATTCCGCAGGGGTAATCTCTATAACTTCGCCATTGTATTTTGCTTCAAAATCAAAGTATTCCCTCGTTGTCATTCTTATTTCTGTTGGAGGAAGCGGCTTGCAACCTTCAATATAACCGCAGCTTGCTTCTTGGCCAGCTATAAATTGCTCCGCTAAAAGCCTGGTTGCGTGTTCAAAAAGTTTTTCGCACAGTTTGCCTGCTTCATCAACATTTTTTGCAAAACCCATACCGAGCGAAGAACCACCAAGTGGGTCTTTTATCACAAGGGGCGAGCCCAAGTTTTTAAATGCTTCCTCTATTAATTCTTTTGAAAAATTCTCGCATTGCCAAACTCTGAAATTCGCTGTTGGAATATCGTTTGCCTTGTAAATTTCCTTGCTTTTTATTTTGTCCATAGCGAGCGCGCTAGAAAGCACTCCGCTACCTGTGTATGGAATTCCTGCATATTCCAGCATTGCCTGAATGTGACCATCTTCGCCAAAGCGACCGTGCAAAGCGAGCAAGGCAATGTTTATGGGTTTTAGTTCTTCAAGCGAAGGACGCATTTTTTTTTGCATAGCATTTTCTGCGCCCGCAAAAAAATTCACATTAAAATTCTGAACCTGATAAGGGGTTAGTGCTTTGCTACCCCAAGTCCATTCTCCGTTTTGCGCAATTAGCACTGGATGCACATCGTACTTATGCGCATCCAAAGCACGAACAATTCCAGCACCGCTAACCAAAGAAACCGAGTGTTCTGAACTTGGGCCGCCCATAAACACAAAAACTTTTTTTCGCATATTCACATCTCCTTGTACCATTCAAATGGGTTTAGAACATTATACCTTAATCCGCTGATATTTTTTTCACCATTTTTTGATATTTTTCCAGCGGTAACGTGTACGTGAGGCCCCGTTGAGTGCCCGGAGGTTCCCACAGAAGCTATTGGGTCTCCTTCCATAACAGCTTGGCCGTTTAGGTAAAATCTCTGTTCACAGTGCATAAAAACAAGCAAATCTTTTTCTCTAGCTATTGCAATCATCAAACCGCCGCGTTCATCTTCCATTGTCCAAGCTATTCCGCTGAAGGGCGATAAAATTCGCGTTCCCTTGCGCCCTGCAACATCTACTCCATTGTGATACCGTACAGTGGCGGTTTGCCGCGGATTGTATAGTTCTGTGATATATGCAAGGCTATCGTTTAATAGCCCTGTAAAAAAATTCCACGCTCCTTGCATAGTTTTATGTCGTGGATTATTGAAGGTTGGCAGTTTTAAGCGCAAAGTATCGCCTACTTTAAGTTTACTATCCAAAGATAATTCATTGTCTTGCAAATATTCTTTGACCATAGCCTCTGTGCTAACAAGCGAGTTGTATTTGCCAATGGCAAACCTAGCTATTTGCGTTAAGGATTCTCCTTCTTTAAGAATATGAACTATATCGCCTTTTTCTGAATACTTTTGAACTTCGCTTGCGATGCTCCTCAAATTGCTAACCTGCTCATCTGGCTGGCTGGGTATTAAAAACGGCAAAACGCAAAGCAATATGGTGAAAATCCAAGCGTATTTTGCAGCTAAAAACAGAGGCGTTTTGGGAATGTTAATTTGTGCAATTTTGAGTTTTAGCAAATCGTCTATTTTTGCTTCTTGCAAATCGTTCTTGCTAAAAACAGCCAAGCAGGAATTTTCAATGCCTGTCAAAATCTTGCTGGTGCCCTCGTTTTTATCCTGTGGTAGCAACACGGCAATTCTTGCGAATTTTCTTTTTAATGCGCTTATGTTGGCGTAGCAGTTGACAATGTTTTTTTCAGAACATTCAAAATGTTGGTCGCCCAAAATTATTTGCCATCCGTTTTTTTCGCTGAAATTTGGAATGGCATTAACATCTCCAAAAGCATTTTGGCCAAAAAGCGCATTGTTCAGGGGTTCTATCAGAAGTCCTTTTTTATGGTCTTGCATTTCTGGCAGAATCTGCACTAGGTCTGAGCGTTCAAAACCTCGCAATCCAAAAAAACACGCCCTGTCTAAAATTGTTTCAAGCGTGGCTTTTTTCATTGTGCTAGGCTATGGCCTTTGATTTAGGGTGCGTGAATGCTGGAGGTGGAAGCTCTTGCAAGCGGCCCAGCTGCACAGCTGCCTCTTCTGGGTTGATATTGCTTTGAATGATGAATTCTTTGCTTTTCATAGCTGCACGACCCTTGAATTCGGCATCTGTGCTTGCTATAAAGGCTAGGTTTTGTTTTTCAATCTGCGGCAATAGCCCAAAATAGCGGAATAGGCTAAAATTTTTCTGCCAAGTTCCGCGTTCAATAATAAGTCCAGAAATACCTTCTGGCAATTTTCCGCTCTCCAAAAATTCATTCGCGGTTAGTGTTATGATTTTATGGTTTGGAATTTCTCCACTAACCAAATTAGCGTTTACCTTCTTTTGAAAGTGTGGGTCGCAAATAAAAGCAAAAGTCATAATGTGTTTCCTGTGGGTTGGAGTTTAAATATAGAAAAATTTTTCTGTAATTTTAGTTTGAACGCTTAAAAATAGCTAAATTCAATTTAGAAATGTTTACAGAAAACACAGAAACACTAGAATTGAATGGCGAAGCCTACAAAGGCAAATTTGAGCTTAATAAATGGAAATCCATAGAGGATTACTTAAAGAGTCTGAAACAATTGGAAATGCGTAATAAACACACTAATGAGCAAATTAGATTAAGTAGTAAAGGAATAGATAAATTATTGCATAGAGCCACTACCAATGGAGAGGTCTATAAAAAATCGCTTGCACATTTGCCAGAAATAATAGAGAATATGGTCTATATTTCAAGCGAACCAAATAGAAATGAGACAAAAAAAGGCTTTGATGAATATAGGCGTTATTTAACTAGAATAAAAATGGATGGCAAAAATTATACAGTGCTGTCTATCGTGGGTAAAAGCAAAGAAGGATTTTATTACGACCAGCAATTATTCCTTGTTTCGGGGGTGAGTTTGTAAAAGAAAGGCTCGCAGACGTGGGTCAGCTTAGTTGGGCGGAAAACCGCCCGGCTGGCACTGAAAGCGAACCTAGTAACAAATATACAAAAAATTTGGAAGAAAAACAAGATATTTCCAAAAAAAATACATAAAACATCCTTCCCAAACCCATACAACTTTGCTCAATCTTGAATGCAGCGAACAGAGAGCAAATCGCCTTTATGGTTTGTTCTTGCATCTATATTAGCATAGTTATACTTCAAACTACGGCTTCTAGCAACATTAGCATTATTTTCTGTAGCACTCCACCAATAACCGATTTCTCCAAGATGATAAAAACTTCCAAGTGTTTGTATTCCATATCCACAAGGCAAAGCAGAAAAATCAAAATCATCTGTTCCGTTTCCATCACTATTCCAACCTTTTTTAGCTTTGAGTTTTGTTCCTGCAATGTTTCCTTCACCTGCGAAGCGCAAAAGTTTTTTCCATTCATCATCATTTGGCAAATGCCACCCAGCAGGACAAACAATTTCCGCAGTCTCCAAATTGTATAATCTGCCATAAGTTTTACAATGAGCTTCATTATTGGCATAGCATTTACTCCCTTCTGCATTATAGTTCAAATTTTCCGCCATCCAAACCTGCTCACCGATTTTAGCGGATTTGTACTTCTTGCCGTCTCTTTGGTCGGTGAAAGAGTTTTGAGAAAAAACTTGCACTGCAAAAAAAGTAAGAGCGATTACTAGCTTTTTGGAAAAATTGCTATTTTTCATATTTTACCACTATTTTTATCTCGCTTTTTAGTTGCGAACAATCCTAAAATTAGAAAAATGAAACTTTTATCTTTAATCAGGCAATCAATGTAGCCTCTCTCGCCAGCATCTTTTCAAACTTTGCTATATTACTGATAATGCCAGCTAAATTCAAGATTTTTATTTCATATAGGCGAAAAGGCGGATACGATACCGCCAAGCTCATTTATGAGCGTTTGAAAATGGATGGTTATTCCGTTTCTTTTGATTTGGATACCTTGGAAAATGGGAATTTTGGCAATGAATTGGAAAAAAGGATTAAGAAATGCAAAGATTTTATAATAATACTCAATACGGGCATTTTTGACTGCTTTACAGAGCCAGATTACAACCCAAAAGACGATTGGGTGCGCATAGAGATAGGCTGTGCTCTTGCAGCAGGTAAAAATATAGTTCCTCTTAAAATGGAGGACTTTGCTTATCCTAGAAGATTGCCTAACGATATTAAAGACATAACAAAAATAAATTCCATAGACCTAAGCCCTGAGCATTTTGAAGCCGCCTATGAAAAGCTGAAAAACTCTTTTTTGATTTCAAAACCTAATTGGAAAATCAGGCATAAAAAACAAATGTTCTCTTTTATTTTCGCAGTATTTTTTCTTGCTGCCGCCTATGTATTCTTTACAATAAATCAAAAGGAACAAGAAGCTAGGGAAGCAAAACTGGCAGCGCAAAGAGCGGACTCAATAAAAATTGTAAGAGAAATGGAATTGACACTAGAATTGACACGTACGGTAGATTCAATAAATGCAGCTATGGAAGCGGAAATTGCGCGAACCGCAGATTCAATAAACGATGCTATGGAAGCGGAAAGAGCGCGAACTGTGGATTCAGTAAAAATGTATATGCAAGCCAAAGCCGCTGCTAAGGCACAAAATGCACAAAATGCCCAAAACGCACAGAAAAACGCTGTTCAAACCCAACCTAAAAAAACAACGCAGCAAAGTACGCCTAAAAAAACAACGCAGCAAAGCACACCTAAAAAAACAACGCAGCAAAAATCTTCAAAAAAATGAAAATTTTTCTAAATTCATGAGCAATGAAATTCGTAATCCCATTTCTTTTATGTTTTGCAATAGGTTATTCTTTTGCTCAACAGGTTGACGTTAAAACCATTAAAGCTGGCAGTGGCGAGCCTGTTAAAAAAAGGCAGCTTGTTAAGGTACACTACACAGGGTGGCTAAAAGACAGCACAAAATTCGATAGTTCCCACGACAGAAACGAGCCTCTTGAATTTGTACTTGGGGCAGGGCAGGTTATTAAAGGCTGGGATATTGGGATTGAAGGCATGAAGCCGGGGGAAATTCGCAGGTTGAAAATACCTGCTGCTCTTGCTTATGGAAACAATGAAATGGGGCCAATCCCCGCTAATTCCGATTTGACGTTTGAGGTTGAGCTTGTGGGTGCGCAAAAAGTTTTGGAACCAGACACTTTGCTAAAACCCTCTTCAATAAAATGGAAAACTTTGAGACCAGGTATTGAAATTTTTGATGAAGTCGCAGGAACTGGCACAGAACTTCGTACTGGAATGGAATTGACATTTCACTACACAGGGTGGCTTGTGAACGGGTACAAATTTGGAAGTTCCAAAGATTTAGGAAAACCTGCCAAAGCTGTTTTGGGAATGGGAAAAATGGTAAGGGGTTTGGAGCTTGGATTGGAATCGCTTAAACAAGGCGGTGTTAGATGGCTTAGAATTTCGCCCGGCATGGCTTATGGTCCTGTGGCGATGAGCAATATTCCACCAAATTCTGCTCTTGTTTTTCGTGTGCAAGCTGAGTCTGCTGAATATGACGATGAGCTTGTGGCTTCTATGGATTTTTTCCCGAATGTGGATATTGTGAAATGGATTCCTGGCTCTGAGGGCTTAAAATATTTTGTGGAAAAAGAGGGCAAAGGAAAACTGGTGAAAGCTGGAGATGTGGTTAAGGTACACTATACAGGCTGGCTAATAGATGGAACAAAATTTGACAGTTCAAGAGAGAGAAACGATCCGATTTCTTTGGAAATCGGGGCTGGGCGTGTGATAAGAGGCTGGGATTTGGGGCTTGTTGGAATGAAGCAGGGGGAAAAACGTTTGCTATTTATTCCCCCAAACTTGGGATACGGTTCAAGCGGAGCAGGCCCAATCCCGCCAGATGCCACACTTATATTTGCCGTGGAAATTGTGGAATAATGTTTGCCATAATTTTGGTGGAGCCGGAACATCCTCATAACGTTGGCTTTGTGGCGCGTAGCATGAGGAGCAATGGCTTAAGCGATTTGCGCATAGTTCGCAAATCCAAACCTTTGCCAAAAAAATGCTACGACACAGCCCACTCAAGCGCAGAAATTTTAGATAATGCAAAACTTTTCTCTAGCCTAAAAGAGGCAATAGCAGATTGCTCATACACCGTTGCTTTTAGCCGCAGACTTTTTGATACAGTTGTTCCACATTACTCGCTTCCCGAATTGCCGCCGCTTTTCAAAGGCAAAACAGGAACGATGGCTCTTGTTTTTGGCAGGGAATCTCGCGGCCTTTCTTTTGAAGAAGTGGAAATATGCGCCGCCCAATGCGAAATACCAGTTGCCGGACAGATGAGCATAAATTTATCTCACGCGGTTAGCGTGGCGAGCTACGAACTTTGCCGCTCTGGTTTGTTAGGAGATGGCATGGCACCCAGAAACAAATTGCCCATAACGCACAGAAAGCCAGCAACCATAGAGCAAATGCAGAACATTGAAAATTTCATATCCGAAAATTTAACCGACAAATACAAAAACCTCCCTTGGCTAAGGGCTTCTCTTTCAATATGGCTCCAAAAACTGAACCCAAGCCAAGCGGAATTATCCGCATTGTTCGGGGTATTGAGGGCATTGGCTAAGAAGCCTGCGAGGGGTTAATTCGTTAGTGTTTCATTCATGCTTCCAGTCCGATAACCGAGTAAATCCAAAGCGATATATGTAAAACCGAGTTCCTTTAACGCAGCGTAAATTTTCTCTCGTTTATCGGGTGCTGACATCAACGCAAAACCATCTTCGTCTGTTTCTATGCGGGCGAGGTTGCCGTGGTAACGCACTCGTACTTGGTGAAAACCAATGTCTAGCAAAAACTGCTCCGCTTTGTCTATTTTGTTAAGTCGCTCTGGGTTAATCTCTTCGCCGTAGGGAAAGCGGGAAGATAGGCAGGCAAAGGATTGTTTGTTCCAAGTTGGTAAATTCATCTCTTTGGAAAGATGGCGAATTTCTCGCTTGTTCAGTTCAGCATAACGCAAGGGGCTTTTTATGCCAAGTTCTGCCACCGCAGTCAATCCGGGGCGATAGTCGCCCTCATCGTCTTTGTTTGAGCCTTCGGCTATGTGCAGAATTTTGTGTTCCTTTGCTATAGTTAAAATTTTTGTGAAAAGTTCTCTTTTGCACAAGTAACAGCGGTTTGTAGGATTTTTGGAAAAACCTTCAATTTTCATTTCTTCGGAATCGAATATTATATGAGCAATGCCTTCTTTTTTGCAAAAAGCCGTTGCCTCGTTTAATTCACGTTTTGGGAAAGAACAGGAACGAGCGGTAACAGCAATAACACGGTCGCCCAAAATATCGTGTGCGGTTTTCAATAAAAAAGTGGAATCCACTCCGTTCGAAAAGGCGATTGCAACACTTCCCAATTCCTGTAAATAATTTTTTAGCTTTTCATATTTTATGTGTACTTCTGTTTCTGCAATGGAATTTTCGTGCTTTTTTGCCAATGCCGCAACATCTTCATATTCTAATTTAGATTTTCTAACACCAAATCCTTGAGATGTTTTGATTCTCACAGATCCAAACTCCGTTTGTTCTCTTTGCAATGTGTGGCGTGTGCTTGAATATTCTCTAACCCCAAGTGTGGTTGTGTGTTTGAAAATCAGTTGCAACATTTTTTCTCTATCGCTTAGTTTGCACATACAGGTGAAACTAAATCCTAGTCTGCCTTTTTTCATAACTATCGGTGCGGTATAAACATCAAGCGCGCCTTTGTCCAGCAATAGTTGTTGCGCAAAGGCAAGAGCTTCTGGGGTTATGTCGTCTAGGTTGCAAACAAGCTCTATAACTTCTTCATTTGCATTATCGGTATCGCCAATATAAGCCCTGAGGCAATTTGCTTTTTCAAAATCTTTTTTCCCCATTCCATATCCAAGCCTAGCAACTTTCATAACAGGCATTTTGCAAAATTCTTTTACAAAATATTTTAACAAGGCTGCACCTGTTGGTGTACATAACTCGCCGTTTGTGTCATCGCTGTATATTGGAATGTTTTGCAAAATCAGAGCGGTTGCAGGAGCTGGAACGGGCAAAATACCGTGAGCGCATTTAACCTGCCCACTACCCACATTCACCGGAGAAGCCAAAATGAGTTCAGGTGCGAGTTCCTCTATGAGCATACAAACTCCAACAATATCGGCAATCGCATCCATTTCCCCTACCTCGTGAAAATGAATTTGATTAACTGGCACACCGTGAACCTCACTCTCCGCTTCTGCTATCAATTTGTAAACTGCAAGCGCGTTTTTTCTCACCGCTTCAGAAATATTCAAATGTTCAATTAAATGCTGGGTAGTGTGAAAATTGCTGTGGTGGTGATGGTGATGTCCTTCTTCTTTTTCTCCGTTAATAGTTACAGTTATACGATTTCCTTTTATGCCGCATTTTATGGATGGTTCAGCGGTTATGTTTGTGTCTGGAATTCCTATGTTGTTTAGCCTATTCAAAAAATCGGCGGGGTTGCTGTGCAGTTCTAGCAGTGCTGCCATAAGCATATCTCCTGCCGCGCCCATATTACATTCAAAATAGAGCGTTTTCATTTCGCTCCCTTTTGATGGTTTATTATGCTTGCCAAATATCCCGCACCAAAACCGTTATCGATATTTACCACGCTCACACCGCTTGCGCAGGAGTTGAGCATAGATAGCAAGGCGGCTATTCCTTTGAGTGAGGCTCCATAGCCTATGCTTGTGGGAACCCCTATAACCGGACAATCAACAAGGCCGCCTATAACGCTGGTCAAAGCACCCTCCATTCCCGCAATGGAAATAACAACCTGCGCATCCATAATATCTCCTAGTTTAGAGAGAAGCCTGTGCATTCCTGCAACGCCCACATCATATAAACGAACAACATCATTGCCTAGAACCTCTGCCGTTACAGCCGCTTCTTCTGCCACTGGAATATCGCTTGTACCGCCTGTGGCAATAACAATCTTGCCTATGCCATTTGGTTTGGGTATTTCGCCTATTACTCCAATTCGCGCTGTTTCGTAATATTGCAAGGGCAAGTTTTTTTGAAGTGTTTCGGCTATTTTCGCTGGCAACCTAGTTATCAATATCAAACTCTGCCCCTTAGCGAGCATTGCCTTGGCAATGCCCTTTATTTGCTCTGGTGTTTTTCCTGAGCCATATATAACTTCGGGAATGCCTTTTCGCAATTCGCGGTGATGGTCTAGTTTTGCGTATCCCAAATCCTCAAAGGGTTGAGTACGCAGTTTAGATAAAGCATCTTCGGGTGATATATCACCGTTTTTTATCTTTTGTAGTATATCCAGCGTTTCTGTTTTGTTCATGGAACTGTAAATTTAGAAATAGAATGTTTGGGTAGTACATTTTACTATATTAAAATCGGTTGGTGTTTGTATTACTATTACAGGAGGTTAGTATTATGAATTACTCATTACAGCTAGGTCGAAAGCCTAAAGGTGGCGAGGGCGACGGGTTTTTGCCTGCGTCTGACCAAGACGAGGATTTGGATGAATTCGACGAACTTGGCGAGGAAGAGGAAGATGTTATAGAAGACGAAGAGAGCTTGGACGAAGAACTTAATTTTGACAAGCCGCATTTTCGCCGCCTAGGACTGGATTATGAAGAAGAGGAAGAAGAGTGAATTTTTTAAAAGCCATTTTTGTGTTGTCATTGCCGGTTATTTTGTTTTCGGCTTGTTCAACGGCTCGCCAAGGCGAAGCCGTCGTTGGTTCCCAATCTCCAAAACCTGCCATTAAAACGGTGGAATTGCCAGAGCCTGTAGGGGCAGCAGGCAAAACTTCTTGGTTGGAATACAAATCTGGAAAGCAAGCTGCCGAGGCAGAAGACATATTAACAGCCATATACTATCTTGACCTTGCCTTGTCTGAGATTTACACCGAGCAACGCTCAGATTCTCTTGGGCAGCCAGAAGATTCCACGTATTTTTCCACCATGACAAACAGGATAATATTGGATTTGGAGAGCCTTTACCCCAAGCTCCTTAACCAACCCCAAAGTCAAGCCTTTTCGCTGTCAAACGATTACGAAAGCATTGATGATTTTGAAGAAACCCCGATTGATAGCGCGGAAAAAGAGGTTCTTGAAAATTTTTTAGATACTACGGATTTATCAAAATTTTCCTTGCCCCTTCCAATAAATGCACGTGTTATGCAGGAGATTCATTTTTTAACTGTGAATGCTAGAACTTTTACCGAAGGCTCTCTTTCTAGAAAAACAGCTTTGGATAGCATGATTTATGCAAAGCTAAAACAACGCAATATGCCAGAAGATTTAATTTATTTAGCATTTGTGGAAAGCGGCTTTAAGGTAAATGCTTACAGCAGGGCAAAAGCCGCGGGAGTGTGGCAATTTATACCAGCAACTGGCAAACGCTATGGTCTGCCTGTGGATTTTTGGCTGGATATGCGCCGTAATCCAGAAGCAGCTACCGATGCGGCCTTGAATTATTTATCAGATTTGTACAATGAATTTGGCGACTGGCATTTGGCAATGGCGGCTTATAATTGCGGCGAAGGCAGAATTAGGCGGCTTGTAAGGGAAAGCTCTACCGATTCTTCCAAAAAAGTTTCTTACTGGAATTTAAAGCTGCCACGTGAAACAATGCTCTATGTCCCAAGAATTTTGGCTGCTGCCATTATAGGACATTTCCCAGAGAATTATTCATTCACGGTTGAAAAACAAAGCCTTGTTCCTTTTGACACAGTTACAATAAAAGATTGCATACCTCTTGACAAAGCTGGCTCTGCGGTTGGTGCAAGCGTTAACACAATGCGCGAATTGAACCCAGAACTAACACGTTGGTGCACTCCGCCAAACTTAAAGACGTACACGATGAAAGTTCCTGTTGGTTCCAGAGAAAGATTTTTGGCGGCTTACGAAAAAATGGACAAAACCCAGCTTGTGCGCTGGCAGCAATACAAAGTGCAAAGAGGCGACAACCTTGGACAAATATCAAGGCTTTTTGGACTAAGGGTTGCAGACATACAGTCTGCGAATAATCTGAGAAACTCAAAACTCAGCGTTGGGCAAGTTTTGATAATTCCAATGCCTACCGGAGCAAATCCTCCCGAAAAACAGAGGCAAGTAGAAAAATATGAAAGCGCAGAAGCACTTGCAAAAAAGCAACTCTTTGATGTTCCCGAAAAAACAAGCGGCGGACTTAGCACACGCTCTTATGTTGTTCGCAGGGGCGATAATTTAAGTTCCATTTCTAGGCGGTTCGGTATATCTTCGCAAAACTTAATGGCTTGGAATAATTTGCAAACCAACAAGGTTATGATTGGGCAACGTCTTTACCTGCAAGACCCTTCTAAACAAAGCTCCAAAAAGAATGAAAGTTTAGCCAGCCCAATTACCCAAAAAGAAATTAGAGGTACAAACTATATAATAAAACAAGGCGACAACCTATGGGATATAGCTCGCAACAATAATGTGACAGTTCAGCAACTGTTAGAATGGAACCCTGGTTTGGAGAAAAAGATTTATCCAGGTATGAAGATTAAGATTGGCGACTAGCAAACCACGAATTTATATCTTCGCCTTCTGGCAAAAGACCAAAGGAATGTGTTTCCAAACCTGCATCCTGCAACATAGCAGAAATTCTGGCCTCACTTGCCCTGCCTGCCGCATCGTTGTCTAGGCATAGTATAACTTTTTTGTTCTTGAACATTTCCACCCACTCTGGCTTAAATGAATTCACGCCTGGCACTCCAACCGCTGTGAAATTATGCCCTAGTAGCGTTAAGGTATCTATGGCTCCTTCGCATAGATAAACAATGCCGGGTTTCCCATCTAAAACTTCTTTGTTATATGGAAAGGGAATTGCTTTTTGAAGATTCAACTCTTTTGGCACAACATTTTTATCTATTGCCCTAGCTTGAAAAAAGAAGGGGCGATGTTGCTCATCTATGTATGGAATTATAATAGGGTGCCTGCCATATCTCAAAATTCCATCGTTGTTGAACAAGCCTGCATATTGCAAATCTTCCAGAGAATATTTTGCGAGTAGTTCGCGGCTTGTGCGGTGGTAATCGTCTATTAAGCGCAAAAGAACCTTGTCCCAAACTGGTTTGTAAATATGCCTGTTTGCAAGCCACCAAGCAGCTTTGCTATTTGGCGGTATTGGTGAGAGCAAGTTTAAAAAATCAAATATTACTTTTTCTTTGAAAAATTTTGGATGCTCTGAATTTTCCTGTTTTTTCAACACCTCTCTTTTTATTGAAGGAGCATCGCCACTAAGCCATTTAAGAGCCTCTGCAAAATTCACTCCGAGATACATTTGCACAAGGGAAATAACATCGCCTTTAACATTTTCGCACACAAAGCATTTAAAATAACCTTTTTCCTCATTAATGCTAACAGAGGGCGTTCTATCTCCGTGAGCGTGCCGCTCTGGAAAAAAACAACGGAACTGCCCACCTTCAACCGACAATCCAAGCCTTTTTGCAACAACTGTTATTGAAAGCGAAGATTTTAATTCCTGAATTTCGCTGTTGCTCATCATAGTTATTAATAAAGTAGTATTTCTATCTTTAAACAATGAAGTTTAAAGCCATTCTGGTTGTTTTTTTTCTGCTTCTCTCTTGTCAGGGACCTTGGAGCTACTATCCAGAAAACCCTGAAAACTACAGAGGAATATGGATTACCGCATATATTGTCTCTGGCAGGCCGATAAAAGACAAAAATGTGTGCCTTGAAAAAATGCACAACTTGAACGAAGTTTATATGAGAGGCTTTGCTTTCTACGACTCGGCAAGCATAAAAATAAAAGGTATTTTCAATGGGAGAAGAGATTCCATTTTTTTAAAACCGGATATTGAGAATCACAACCCAAACTGCTTTGTTGGAGATGAAAATTTTATTCCAGAAGCAGACGAAAATTATGAAATGTATGTATCTGTAACTTGGGATAGCGCAGGCAAAAGTGTAAAGAGTGAGTTCAGCGCAAAAACACATATCCCAAGAAAATTCAAAATAAAAAGAGCTTACGATTTGCTGGGCAATCAATTCAACCCAAAAGATACTATTAGAGATACCATTGAGTATTTGCCTCCGCCTATGGATATGGGCTCAAATTATTTTATTCCCGAATACAGCAATGAAGATATTGGCGGTGCCCTTGTTTCAATGGTTTATGATACCATTGGGCTTCGTTGGGGTGAGAATTTTATAGATAAGTTAGCAGAGCAATTCGATACCGACAACAGCGATACGGCACGTCATGCTAGGTTCGGAGACAGGCGCCTGTTATACACGGCAACCAATATGCAAATAGCAAATATGAACAAAGACATAGACAGTATTCCTATAATGGGTTTTATGATGCCAGCTAAGGGAAACATAAAGCTGCTTTTTTACGCCACCACTCGCGAATACATGGATTACCGAAGTTCCTTCCTGCAAGGCTCTGGAGACAGTCGTATAAAGCCTATTTACAATATTGAGGGAGGAGCTGGAATTTTCGCTGGAATGTTTGTTGATACCATTGAGCTGAGTTTGAAACCCGCACCAGATTTGAAAACGTATTCTTATGCAGAAGCGAAAAAGAGTTATTGTATGCGAGAAGACGAAGAATATAAAGTTGAAAACTGGAAAACTCATAGCCAGTGCCTAGAATTTTGGGAAAAAATTCCAACCATGGCTTATATGTCGGATTTGATTTCTTGGTGCGAAATGCAAAATTTTCCGTTAGACAAACCTGGTTGCGGCACGGCAATGGTATATTATTATAAAAGTGGCAAATATTCCAAGATTTTAGAGAGGGAAGTAGAGAAATGGTGCAAGGAGCATCCAAATAACAAGGAGTGCCTTTAATGTCTCCTTTTGCTCTGCTCCGCATAGCTTTTAGGGCACTCCTCAGAAACAGAATGAGAACATTCCTCTCTGTGCTTGGCATTGTAATTGGCGTTGCTGCGGTTATAACTATGGTGGCTATAGGCGAAGGGAGCAAGCAGTCCATAAAGGAACAAATTGGCAGTATGGGTGCAAATATTGTAATAATTTCCCCAAACCCTCGCCAAACAAGCGGTGTGCGTATGGATGCTTCGGCAACTCAACTTTTAACTGTGAACGATGCTTATGCTCTGCGAAAAAAATCAAAATATTTAGTGGCAGTTTCGCCGGTGGTTGATGCAAGGGGGCAGGTGGTTGCTGCTGGTGGAAATTGGCCTAGCGGAATAACGGGGGTGTGGTATGAATATTTGCAAATTCGCGGCTACGAGCTGGAAGACGGCGTTATGTTTGAAGGCGATGAAAATATGTCTAAGGTTTGCGTTATAGGAAAAACCGTTGCAGACAATCTTTTCCCCGGAGGAAATCCTGTGGGGCAAACAATTCGCTATAGAAATATTCCTCTTAAAGTTATAGGACTATTGAAAAGCAAAGGAACTTCTGGGTTTGGGCAAGACCAAGACGATATTATTTTAGCTCCCTTTTCAGCAGTTCAAAAACGGATTTTGGCAACAACTAATGTTAGAACCATTTATGCTGGTGCTAGTGATGAGCAAAGCGCGCCACTTGCGGTTGAAGAAGCACAGGAAATTTTGAGCGAAGAGCATAAACTCCCAGCCGGTAACGATGCCTTTCGTATTCAAACCCAGCAGGAACTTTTGGATATGGTTTCTAGCACGGCAAATCTTTTAACCGCTGTTTTAACCGCCATTGCAGGAATTAGCCTTTTGGTTGGCGGAATTGGGATTATGAATATAATGTATGTTTCGGTAACCGAGCGCACCCGTGAAATAGGTCTTAGAATGGCAATAGGGGCGAGAGGCTTTGATATTTTAATGCAATTTTTGATTGAGGCGATTTTAATAAGTTTAACAGGCGGATTAGTGGGGATTATGTTTGGCGGTTTAGCTTCTTTTTTGGTGACGTATTTAGCCAACTGGCCTGTTACCGTCACCTTCTCAAGCATTGTGATCAGTTTTTCGGTTTGTTTTGCCACAGGTGTTTTCTTTGGCTGGTACCCCGCCCGCAAAGCCGCTAGGCTGGATCCTATTGAGGCGCTAAGGTACGAATAATATCCCTGAGACGTGCCGCTTCCTCAAAATCAAGACGCTCCGCAGCCTTCTTCATCGCTTGTTCCAATTCCTCAATATTGTATGAACCCGAACCTCTGATCTTTTTTTCACCGCCCTTCTTATTTTTGCCGTGAACATCCATTAAGGGGTCTTGAATTTCCATTAGGTCTTCTAATTTTCTCTGCACGTTTTTAGGAGTTATATTGTGCTGCCTGTTAAATTCAATTTGTTTGTTTCTGCGGCGGTTTGTTTCTAAAATTGCTTTTTTCATGGATTCGGTCATTTTGTCTGCATATAGAATAACCCTGCCTTTCACATTTCTGCTAGCTCTGCCCATAGTTTGAATTAGGCTTTTGTAATTTCTTAAAAAACCTTCCTTGTCTGCATCCAAAACCGCAACCAAAGCCACTTCGGGCAAATCCAAACCTTCGCGCAATAAATTTATCCCAACCAAAACATCAAATTTCCCAATTCTTAGATCGCGTATAATCTCGTGCCTGTCCAATGTTTTTATATCACTGTGCAAATATCTCGCTTTTACCTTTTTGTCTATCAAAAAATCCGTTAAATCCTGCGCCATTTTTTTTGTAAGCGTTGTCACCAAAACTCTATTTCCATCCGAAACAGTTGCTTGTATGTGAGAGAGCAAATCTTTCATTTGCCCTTCTACGGGCATAACATCTATTTTAGGGTCTAGCAAACCTGTGGGGCGATTTATTTGCTCTACAATATTTCCAGTTGTTTTTTTGAGTTCGTAATCTGCGGGCGTTGCGCTCACAAAAAGCACGTTATTTGGCATTTCATATTCAAACTCTGTGAAGTTCATAGGGCGATTATCCAAGGCACAGGGCAGTCGCCAGCCATATTCCACAAGGGTTGTTTTGCGAGCCTTGTCGCCCTCGCTCATACCATTTACCTGTGGAATACTTGCGTGCGACTCGTCAATAATCATAAGCCAGTCTTTGCCAAAATAATCCAAAAGCGTGAATGGCCTGGTACCCGGTCTTCTGTTTTCAACAATCCGAGAATAATTTTCTATTCCTGGGCAAATTCCAGTTTCTCTTATGAGTTCCATATCATAATGAGCGCGGCTGTTTAGGCGAGCAGCTTCCAAATCTTTGCCCTCTGCTTGCAACTCGTACAACCTCATATCCAGTTCTTTTTGAATTCTTTTTATAATCCTATTTCTGCTCTCCTCTCTGGTCACAAAATGCTTTGCGGGAGCAACAACAATTTCGCCAACCTCTTTTATGGTTTCGCCAGATACCAAATGAAACCAAGAGAGTTTTTCTATTGTATCGCCAAAAAGTTCAATGCGAAGTCCAATATCGTCGTAGCTAGGGTAAATATCTATGCGGTCGCCTCGCACCCTGAATGTTCCGCGTTCCAAAGCATAGTCGTTGCGGTCGTATTGAATGGCAACCAAGTCTTTCAAAATGCGGTCTCTATCCCGTTCTTCTCCAACTTTAAGGCGAACCATCAGTTCAAAATATTCCGCAGGGCTTCCCAAACCGTAAATGCAGCTCACAGAAGCTATTATTACCGTATCTCTACGGGTGAGTAAATTTTTTGTGGCACGGAGTCGCAATTTATCTATTTCATCGTTTATAGAGGCATCTTTGTCTATAAAAATATCACTGGACACTATATAGGCTTCGGGCTGGTAGTAGTCGTAATAGCTTACAAAATATTCAACTGCGTTTTCTGGAAAAAATGTTTTGAATTCATGGTAAAGCTGTGCGGCAAGAGTTTTGTTGTGAGTTAAAATCAAGGTTGGCTTTTCCAAATTTCTAATGACATTTGCCATTGTGAATGTTTTTCCGCTACCCGTTACGCCCAAAAGAACCTGGAATTTTTCGCCGTCTTTGAAAGACTTGGTTATTGCCTCAATAGCCTGTGGCTGGTCGCCTGCTGGAGCATAAGGGCTTTTTAGCAAAAAAGGAGTGGGTTCGCTAGGGGGGCAAATATTCAAATGCCCAGGCCGGCTTTCCTCTGGGCTTAAATGTGGCACTGATAATTTTGCGTGAGACATGCTGTTTGGCAATATAGTAAATTTAGGAAATTATACACAAAGGATTTTCATTTAATAAGATTTCGTAAATCGTCAATAAATTTATCAAACGTTTTTACTTTGTCGCTTTCCTCAATAGTAGTTTCACTCAACACATAACTACCATCTAAATCTTTTTCAACTATTGCCCGACCTTTTTTGGCAGGCTGTTTCTTTGTCAAAGTTCCATCTTCGTCTAGTGTTACGAAATAAACTTTTATATGTTCTGTAACTTTATTAGAAGCCAACTTGAGTTTCCAATAACCCGTTTGTGCAATACGCTCCCGCAAAGTTACCTTGCTTGATAAAATCGCAATAATTTTGCTACATTTAGGATTGTAAATGATAATATCCACATCAGGCAGATGTGGACCAAATTCACCGTAATCAACAAGTAAATGGCTTTTTACAGTACTTAATAATTTGGGCAAATTTGCATCGCTTGCTCTTTCAAGTGAATTTCCATTTATTACATCAAGTCCTAAATTTCTAACTTCATCAACAATAATGTGTTCAATGAGTTTTTCAAGATTTTTCCCTTTGAATGCACGCCAAGACTGATCGTGGTCCTTACCTTTAAAATCCTGTTTGTGTTGTTTTTTTGCTTCGCGTAATATTTCGGAAATGAAACGATAAGCCTCATTTCCAACGTCTATTTTCTTTTTTTCGTATAAACTAATTAAATCATTGATTGTCATAATTTTTCCATTATTAAAATATATTCTGTAGGATAAGCCATTTTTATATTGCTATTAGTTGCTTTTCCAAATCTCCCTGTTTCGGGGTCGCGAGTTGAGGGTAGCATTTTTGAAGGAATTTCACGTTTTATTACATCGTGGGTTTTAAAACCGATATTTTCAAATTGCTGTTGAAAAACTTCTGCATTAAGAATTTTAACTCCTTGAAATTCAGTATTTCCAATCACAATACAAGCACGACCGCCTTTCTTCAAAACTCGCTTTGTTTCTTCAAAAGTTTCGAGCATATCAGCAAAATAATTCCTCACTTCGTTTTGTTTTTTATTTTTTAAATTACTTACTATATCATTGGCTAATTTACTTTTCAAATCTGTATTTTTTCTTGTTTTGTAAGAGCTCCCTATAAATTTTTGACGGAATTCAGGTAATTCTTTCATAAAACCAAACCACAATGACGGAAGTTGATGTAAATCGGCATATTCATAAGAGGTTACATAAGGAGGCGATGTAACAATCAAAGTTGCCTTTTCGTTTTTGCAAGGTAATTTTCTTGAATCCGAACACTGTACACTTCTGAATGTATCAATATTTTCTCTAACTTCCGATTTTAGAATTTTGTTAAATTCATAATGTTTTTTTATCATCTTTTTTGATTGTGCAAAAAATAATTCTATAGGACTATAAATTTTTTTGTTCAAATCTCGTGTCGGTTTAACACTTTTCTGCAACCAAATAGAACTTGATTTTAGAATTTGTGCAAATGTTACCAAAAAGAAATCTCTAACAGAAATAATTTCTATTTCTAAAATTCTTGCTAAAATAATCGCCAATCTTTCCTTTTGTTGAGGCAAGAACCAATAATCAATTCTTTCATTATTTGGCACTTTTAATAGTGCCTTTCTCAAAGAATTTGCAAATTGTCCATTCATTCTTTTTGTTAAATCTTTTTCCAATTTACAATATTCTTCTGTTAATGTTAAATTATCAATAGGGGTAGTCTTAACTTTTGCAATTAAATTAGCAATCTCATTTATATCAGTGCCTATTCCAATTCTGCTATTGACAATCGCCTCAATAATAGTTGTTCCACTACCCATAAATGGGTCAATTACCATATCGCCTTCTGCGGAATTTTCTTTTATCAGTCTTTCTGCGAGCTGCGGGATAAACTTAGCGGGATAAGTGTAATATCCGTGCGTTATATACGAAGTATCTTTAATCGTTTTATCAGAAAACGACCAAGAATAATCTATTTTAGTTTTACTAATTACCATCTTATCTTACCACTGTTTTAGTATCGGAGAAAATAATCATACCAGCTTTTGCCTTCAATATTTAACATACCTTCATTATCAGGCATATTTAGCTTCTCCTTTTGAGTTTAAACGTGACATATTCGTAATATAGAAAACCAGTCTATAGTAAGCAATGATTAACTCATATTCAAATGCTCTGGGACATGGGACTAGGGACAGGGGACATCATTGAGTTAATCGCATTTACTATATTATCTCTTATGACATTCGAACTTCCAAAACTGCCTTATGGGTTCAGCGACCTTGAACCTCATTACGACTCTGCCACGGTGGAAATTCACTACTCAAAACATCACGCTACTTATGCGGCAAATTTGAACAAAGCCGTAGAAGCGGCTGGGTGGCAAGGCAAAAGCATAACGGAAATTTTAACCAGCTTGGAAACAGCTCCCGAACAGCAAAAAGCGGCTTTGAGAAATCACGGCGGCGGTTATCACAATCATTGCTTGTTTTGGGAATCCCTTTGTCCAAAAAGCACAGGCATAAATGGAAAATTGGCAGAGGCAATAAATGCAAAGTGGGGAAGTTTTGAAAATTTTTCCGAAGCATTTACCGCAAAAGCCTTGGGGCATTTTGGTTCCGGCTGGGCTTGGCTTGTGAAAAACAAAGCTGGCGAATTGGAAATTATCGATACCCACGACCAAATTAGCCCTATTAGCCTTGGCTTTAAACCCATAACAGTGATTGATGTTTGGGAACACGCTTATTATTTGAAATACAAAAATGTTCGCGCAGACTGGATCAAAGCTTGGTGGAATATTGTGGATTGGAAAAAAGCCGAAGAACGGTTTATTAATTAGCGATTTTTTCCTTGAACCACTCTTCTCCGTAAATAGGAATTTTTAGTTCCTTTGCATTCTCCAGCTTGCTACCCGCGTTTTCCCCCGCCAAAACCCAAGATGTTTTTTTGCTAACCGAGCTGGTGACCTTTGCGCCATTTGCCTCTAAAATTGCTTTTGCCTCTTCTCTATCCATAGTTGGGAGCGTTCCTGTTAAAACCACGGTTTGCCCCGCAAAAAGAGTTCCGCTCACGCCTTTATATTCTGTGTTTATGCCTATTTCCTTTATTTTTTTCACCCATTCTTCGGCTAAATTTGAATGGAAAAAATTATAAACGCTCTCTGCAATTATCTCTCCTATTCCATTTATATTTTCCAATTCTTTTTTTTCTGCCTTTGCCACCGCATCCAAATTTTTGAAATGCTTTGCCAAAATTTTTGCCCCATTCACCCCAAGATGGCGAATACCAAATCCTGCAATCAATCTTTCAAGGCTATTGCTTTTGCTCTTTTCTATGCCTTCCAAAACAATTTGCGCACTGCGCTCTCCCATTTTGTCTAAAGCTGAGAGCTGCTCTTTTTTCAAATAGTAAATATCCCAAACATCTTTTATAAGACCCTCATTCAAAAGCACCTCTAATAAGGCTTCACCGAGATTTTCAATTTCCATAACCTTGCGAGAAACAAAATATTCCAAAAATCCGAGCAGTTGCGCCTTGCATTGCAAATTTTCACAACGCAAATCCACATCCTCTTTTTGCAATTTTTCTCCGCAAACGGGGCAAAATTCTGGTTCTTTCACAGGTTCCGTATTTGGCGGTCTTTTTTCAATTTGAACCTCCACTATTTTCGGGATAATTTCCCCACCTTTTTCAATACCTGCAAAATCGCCTATTCGCAAATCCAGTCTTTTTATTTCGTCAAAGTTGTGAAGGGTTGCTCTTTTCACCGTGGTGCCACCGAGTTGAACAGGATTGAGGTTTGCAACAGGAGTAATTTTTCCAGTGCGCCCAACTTGAACATCTATGCTCAAAAGCTCTGAATAAACCCGCTCCGCTTTGAATTTATATGCTATTGCCCAGCGAGGTGCTTTTGTATTTCTGCCCGCCTCTTGCTGCTGGAACAAACTATTCACCTTAACAACCATTCCGTCTATATCAAAGGGAAGTGTTTTTCTCAAATTATCAAAATAATCCCTAGCCTCAAAAATTCCCTGCACCGAATCTTTTACAAAATACTCAAAAACCCTGAACCCTAAATTTTTTAGCAAATCTAAATTTTGGCTGTGAAATTTAGAATTAGAATTACTTGGAATTTGGTATGCAAAGAATCTAAGCTCTCTCTTTTCTGTTTCTTTTGGGTCTTTTAGTTTTAAGCTGCCTGCTGCTGTGTTTCTTGGGTTTGCATAAGGGGTTTTGCCAAGAGAAATCATTTCTTCGTTCAATTTTTCAAATGCGCGGTGTTCCATATATATTTCGCCTCTAACTTCGAGTTCGCCATTTGGAGCATTTTTTAATATATGCGGAATGTCTTTTATGGTTTTTATATTTGAGGTCACATCGTCTCCGGCTTCGCCATCTCCTCTTGTAAGTCCGCGTACCAGTTTTCCGTTTATGTACAAAAGAGACATGCTAACGCCGTCTATTTTTATTTCGCAAGCATATTCAATTTTATCGCTTATCAAGTTGCTGAGTTGGCGCTCCCAGTCTAAAACTTCGGTTTCGCTGTAGGTGTTTGCAATGGAGAGCATTGGAGTTTTATGAGCAATGCGCATGAAATCGCCAGAGGTTTCTTTGCCAACCATTTGAGTAGGGGAGTCTGCCCGCTTTAATTCAGGATATTCTTTTTCCAGAGCTTCCAATTCTTTTAAAGTGGCATCAAATTCAATGTCTGAAAAGAGAGTTGTTTTGCCCTCGTAGTAAAGGCGGTTCGCTTCACTGAGCTTTAGGGTGAGTTCTTTGATTCGTTCCGAAGGTGTAGGCATAATACAACACGCACCATCTTTAATTCCCATCAATAGTTAAATTCTCACAATTCAAAAGTTCTTGCGGAATGTTATCAATGGGATTTCCATTTATCGCTAGAAGTCGTAGCGAAGCGCATTTTGCTAGGCTTGTTGGCAATGTTTCTAACTTGTTCTCATCTAAAATTAGCTCTTTTAGTTTGCTAAAACCAGAAAATTCTGGAGGCAAACTTTTTAACTCGTTTCCAGATAAAACCAATTCCTCTAAACAGCTCAAATTAGCCATGCTTGCAGGAATGGCACTCAGATTGTTATTATCCAAAAAGATTTTTTTCAAATTTTTTAGGTTTCCAATTGAGTCTGGCAGGGATTCCAATAGATTATCGTGCAGGCTGAGTTTAACAAGGGATTTTAAGTTGCCTATATTTTTTGGCAGGATTGTCAATAAATTATTTGCTAGGTTCAGCATTTTGAGATTTTGCAAGTTGCATATTGAATCTGGAAGGTCGGATATCGTGTTATAGCCTAGGTAGAGTTTTTCGAGATTTTCTAGCAGGCCAATGCTTTCTGGCAGGTGCATAATACAGTTGCCTCTAATGGACAACTGCCGCAAATTTTTCAATTTGCCTATTTCATCGGGAATATAAGCTAATCTGTTATCGTCTAAATTGAGTTTTTCCAAATTTTCAAGCTCAAAAAGCTCTGGTGGAAGCTCAAAAAGCTCGATATCCGATAAATCCAAGTCATTGCTCTCGGCAGCTTCTTTTATTTTTTCGGTGGCTTGTCCTAAAGCCTCTTGCGCTCTGCTCAAATATATACAAGCAGCCTTTTTTAACAGTGTGTCGTTCATAATTAAACCTTTGTTATGTCTGCTTCTTTCTCTGCCAAAGCCGCATCTATTATACCTATATATTTATCAGTGGTTTTTTGAATATTGTCAATTTGCTTTTTGGATTCGTCTTCGGGCAGTTCTTTGTTCTTTTTAACAGCATCGTTTGCCTCTCTGCGCAGGTTTCTTATGGCGGTACGGCCATCTTCTGCGTGTTTTTTTGCCATTTTTGCGAGTTCTTGCCTGCGCTCGGCGGTTAAAATTGGCATTGCAATCCTAACACTATCGGCTTCTTTTGATGGGTTCAAGCCCAAATTCGCAGCTAAGATAGCCTTGCATATAGGGTCTAAGAATTGTTTTTCCCAGGGGCTAACTAAGAGCATCCTCGGTTCGGGGCATTTCACGGTGGCAATTTGAGGAATTGGGGTTAAAGTGCCGTAATAATCCACTTTTACATCGTTTAGAATGGCTGGAGAGGCTTGACCGGTGCGCAGTCTGGCAAATTCACGGTGAGTAGCCTCAACCGCCTTTTCCATTTTGGCTTCTAATTCTGTTGCCATAAAAAAACCTCCAATGCTATGCTATGTAAATATAACAATTTTATGCGAAAAATGCAAGTCCCTATTTTTTACCCTATACCCCATACCCTATACCCCATACCCCATACCCTATACCCTATACCCTATACCCAAAATTTTTTCTATATTTATATTCCCAATGGGAAGGTGACCGAGCTGGCCGAAGGTGCGTCCCTGCTAAGGACGTGTGGGCTTTAAAACCCACCGCGAGTTCGAATCTCGCCCTTCCCGTTTTTTACGTGGTATATATGAAAAATTTGTGCAATGTAGTTTTGTTGATTTCTCTTTTGGCATTGTTTGCAAATGCCGAGGAAATTCCAAGCGACAGTTCTTTGGTTGTTGTGCAAGACAGCTCTTTTATGGTTGCCCAAGAGAGTTCCTCGTCAGTTGCCCAGGAAAGTTCCTCATCAATTGTGCCAGAAAGTTCTTCCTCATTAGTGGTATGCGAGCAAGAAAAACCAGACTATCAAAAAAACCTTAGGATGGTGGCTTATTTGCACCCCTTACCTCTTTTTTTGGGTGGGGCATACAATATGCTTATGTTCACTTCAACAATTGAAAAACCTTTGAGTTTAAGCAATTCAGTGATAATCCAGCCAACTATTTGGTATGGCAGCTCAGACGATTATGTTGCGGATGTTGTGGAGTACGAAGATTTCACAAAACTCGGTATTGGTATAGGAATACGCCAATATTTAGTCAACAAAGGTTCTGGTTTTTATTTGCAGGCAATAGCTAGTGTATATCGTACTTCTGCCGAGCGTATTCAATACAGAGAAAAAAGCGATAACCACCAGCCTAACGGTTACGAAATTAGAACTTGGATAATAGAAAAAGGCCTCATTTTAACCGAAATAATGTTTTACATAGGTTCGGCGCATAAATGGCAAAATATAAATTTATTCTACGAAGGCGGCCTAGGTTTGGGCTACGATGGCACAAATGTTTTTAAAATGGGTTATATCAACAAATTAGCAATCAACTTTAATTTGGGCATAGGCATACCCTTCTAAAATACAACTAGGTCGTTCTTGTGAATGGCCTCTTTTTGGTTTTTTGTTCGCATTATTTTTCGCAAATCTTCACTGTCAAAGCGGCTTATTCCACGTGCTATTTTGTTGCCTTTTGAATCTTTAACATCTATGAGGTCTTTTGCACTAAAATGACCGCTAAGGCTTTCTATGCCAACCGGCAAAACGCTTGCATTCTTTTTTCTTATTGCGTTCACGCCACCATCGTCTATGGTTATTGAGCCTTTGGGGGTGCTTACAAAAGAGAGCCATTTTTTGCGGCTGCCGAGTTTTTTTGCATTGCCCAAAAATAAAGTTCCAGTAGCGTTTTCAAACAGAACTTCGTTAGGCAGAATTTTGGTTCCATTTGCCAAAAAAGCATTGCAACCGGAGCGGGCAGCTGCTTTTACCGCTTCAACCTTGCTGTGCATTCCGCCCGTGCTAACCGCAGAGCCAGCATTGCCGGGTTTTCCTGCCAAATTTAAAATTTCTTGGGTTATTTCTGGTACCAAGTTCAAAAGTATAGCCTTGGGGTTTGTTTTAGGGTTTGAGTCAAAAAGACCATCTTCATCTGTGAAAAGTAATAGCAAATCTGCATTCCAAAACAAGGCAACATCGCTGGAGAGTTTATCGTTGTCGCCAACTTTTATCTCTGCTGTGGCAACGGAATCGTTTTCGTTTATTATGGGAATAACTTTGTGCTTTAACATTGAGTTGAAAGTGTTTTGCAGGTTTTTATATCGGCTTCTATCCCTAAAATCCTCTGCGGAGAGCAGAATTTGCCCAACCGTTATGCCTTCTTTTTCAAAGGCGTTTCTGTATGCGTGCATCAAGTCTATTTGCCCTACCGCTGCGCAAACCTGCTTGTCTGCGATATTTTTTGGTTTTTTCGTGTAACCAAGCCTTGCCATTCCAGTGCCAACCGCGCCGCTGCTCACAACTGCAATTTCTTTACCTGCTCTTTGCAAAAGAGCAACGGATTTAGCGAATTTTCTTATGAATACCAAATCAACGCCCTTATTGCCTGCATCCACCAATATTTTAGAACCGAGCTTAATGACAATTCGCCCAGATTCAGCGAGTAAATTTTTTCGCAAGTCACTCATCGCCAGCACCCTGCCCACCCTCTATCCACAGGTGCGGAATTTTTGCTTTTTGCACTTAGGTTTTGATAGTCCCAATATAGGAGTTCGCCCTTTTTTCCATCCCATATACTCCATTCGCTTTCCCAGTCAAAGGTTTTTCTGTCTTTTATGTTCACTTCAATATAAGAGGCAAAAGCCAAATAGCGAACCTTGTACCGCGAACTTAAATTTTTCAAAAATGCCTTTAGTTCCTTGTTTTCGCTCAGAGGAATTTCCTTTAAGTTTGCAAAGGCCTTCCAAAATTCCGTGGAATCTTTTTCTGGAACTCTGGAGCTTGGAAAGAGCAAAACCCGTTCATTGTTTGGAAACCAAGTTCTAAGAATAGAATCCTCTTTTGCGGCAAAATCAAATTCCACCGCGCTTTCGCTAAAGCTATGACAATAATCGCATTTTTCCGGCGAACGGGCAATAACATTGAGTGCAGGCAAAACGCCTATCAATTCGCCAGAATCAAGCACTAAAATTTCATATTTCTTTTCCCTATAAGATTTGTTTATTTTCACTTCAAAATCGGGGGCTTCGCCGCTGCGGCAATTATCGCAGGGAGGAGCCTCTTTGCCAGCAGGCGAGTTTTGAACCGCACAGGAAAAAAGCAGGAAACATATTCCTGCCATTGCCTTGATTATATTACACTGCTTTCGTTTTGCCATTGCTTACTGTTCTGAATCCTGAATGCAACGCACTGAATAAAAGTTGCCCTTATTGTAGTCGTCCCTAGACACATATGTATAACCGCCGTATATGTATCGGGCGTAGGCTAAACTACCATTTTCAGAGGCACTCCACCAATAGCCGTAAGTGCTGGCAAGTTCGAAGGAACCACCAGAAGTACCACGACCGCCCGGCAGAGCCGAAAAACCTAGGGCATCCGTGCCTGTGTTATTAGCCCACAAAATGGAGTTGGCTTTCAATTGAGTCCCTTCTATGCTACCAGCATAACTTACCAGAGTCGCCCATTCTACATCAAGGGGTAAATGCCAACCAGTTGGGCATACTGTAAGTGCCGTTGCCCAAGTATATAGCCTGCCATAGGTATTGCAGTTGGCTTTGTTGTTGGTATAGCATACGCTACCTGTGGCATCGTAATTTAAATTTTCTGCCATCCAAGTTTGTGTACCGATTTTAATTGTTCTGTAAGTTTTGCTATCGCGGCTATCAGTGAGTGGTGTACCGCTATTTGGGTGGCTGGGACTGCTGGGCGGTATGTATCCATCCTTAACGCAACGCACAGAATAAAAGTTGCCCTTATTGTAGTCGTCCCTAGACACATATGTATAACCGCCGTACATGTATCGGGCGTAGGCGAAACTACCAGATTCAGAGGCACTCCACCAATAGCCGTAAGTGCTGTTAAGTTCGAAGGAACCACCAGAAGTGCCACGACCGCCCGGCAGAGCCGAAAAGCCGTAATAGTCCGTGCCTCTGTTAGTGGACCACGAAACATCGCTGGCTTTCAATTGGGTTCCTGCTTGGGTACCACCAGCATAATTTATCAGAATTGCCCATTCGGCATCACTAGGCAAATGCCAGCCATCCGGGCAAATGCCCTGAACTTCGCTGGGAAGTGCAGCAGAGCTAGGCGAACCACTCATTATCGTTGGCCAATTGTAAAGCCTGCCGTAGGTAGTGCAATTGATGTCAAGGTCGGAATAGCATTTGCTGCCTGGGGCTTCGTATTTCAAATTCTCTGCCATCCAAGTTTGGGTGCCTATCGTTGCATACTTGTAAGTCTTGCCATCGCGAGCATCCGTGAACGTGCCAAGCTCGGTGGCTCCACTCGCACTGGAACTGCTGGGAGGTATATATATGCTTGAAGAGCTTGGTGGTGTGCTTGAAGAGCTTGGAGCAACGCTAGATGAACTTGGCGGTATGCTTGATGAACTTGGAGCAACGCTAGATGAACTTGGCGGTATGCTTGATGAACTTGGAGCAACGCTTGAAGAAGAACTTTTAAGGGAGCTTGATGTGCCAGCATTCGCAACAGACGAACTGGAAATGCTACCGCTAGGGCTTGAATCAGGGCAACTAAGCAGATCTTCGCAATCGTCAACTGATGAAGACGATTTGCCAGAGGATGACGATTTTTTTACTGACGAAGAACTCGATTTTTTGCCACTGGACGAGGATGGTTCGTCTGGGGCATCGCCACCAGAGCAGGAAAATATGAATGTCAAAGCAAGCCCAAGGGTTGCCACCAATGCGATGCTAGAGAGTTTGTTTCTCATAGTGTTACCTCATTAAAAGCACAATAGATAATATAGTAAGTAATGATTAACTTAATGTTAGGGATAAGGGACATGAATAAGCAGAAAAAATCATATCCCATGTCCCTAGTCCCTTGTCCCAGAGCACTTAAATATGAGTTAATCAGCATTTACCATATATATTTATTTTGGAAAGGGGATAAAAATATTTTTATCCCACAAAATAGCCTTTATTCGCCATTAATTGATATTTATACCACCAATCGCATCTAAAATATCCTTTTTTCTGGCTTCAAATTTTGTGCTTTCGCCAGAGGCTTCAACAACGAACATCTTTTCTTTTGATTGCACCGCTACAACTAAATATAAATCGTGACCTGTGCTATTTGCAAATGAAAATATATATCCTATTGCCGCTTTTCCATCTAGGTTTATGTTCAGGGAATCTTCTTGCTTGTAGTTTGAGTTTTTCATTTTTAGCAAAAATGCCTCTTTCCAAAAATCCATTGAGGCTTCTGATTTTTGTTCATAAGCAGAGACCCTGTACAAAACGCCGTCTGAACTTATGGCTTTGAATTTATCGCTTTCACTTTCATAAGCAGCGAAATTTCTGGGTTCGCTTGCTTTAAAAGAAGCGCACGAAATTGTCTGAACCACGATACCCAGAGTTGCAAGGATTTTTAGGATTTTAAACATATCAAAAATCCTCCCGCAATGAGTTTAAGTTTGTTGAATTTATCCACGCAAATGGCGATGTTGTTTGTTTTACGGGGCGGAAAGTTGGCGCAATTGGCCTTGCGTAAATTGCAACAGAGGCGAGCGCGGCTCTTTTTTCTATTGCTTGCAGCGTTCCTTGCAAATGCTCTATTTGCGAATTCAAGCTCACCATTTCGCGCTCAACGGATTGCAACTCCGCAAAGGGAGCGTTTTTCACCAAATCCATATAGGTCGCTAAAAGTTTTTTTCTGGATTGTATTTGCGAAGTCAGTTTTTCCTTTTCTGTGCTTTTATCTGTGCTTTCAAAGCCTTTTTGCTCAATGGTTGCAAGGCTTTCCACCACCGATTGAAATTCCTGCAAAGCCTCTACAGGAAGCCTTAGAAGAACAGAATACTCCGTGAAACTCGTGAAATAACCGCCTTTGGATTCTGCTGTTTCTATTATTTTTTGAAAAACGCTATCTGTATTTGCAGTTTTAATGTGAAAATCAAAATGTTGCTCAACTTGCGCAAAAGCCTGAACTGCGATTAGCAAACCAACTACTATCCACACTCTCATTTTACCCTCCTCAAAACTTCCAGCACAGCTTCGGAGTTCTTTTTTTCTGCTTCTATATTCGGAAAATAAGCAACTGCTATCCTCAAAGTTTTTTCATCGGATTTTTTTAATATGGCTATATAATGAACTTCGGGTTCCGTTCTAAAATTTTGCAGACGAACTAGGGAAAATTTTTCTTCGGTTTTAAGCTCTGTAGCATACTTGGATTTAAAAAACTCAAGCATTGCCTCTGCCCAAAAGCTGGTTGTGCCTTTAGGTTCGTTTTTCCTTTCAAAAGCGGAGAATTTTGCATTAAGTGCAGAAGCTGTGCTCCATTCGCGTTTGGTATCTGAGGTTTCTATAAAATCTTTTGGAATGGAGAGTTTTAATGCTTTTCCATTAATTGAGTTATTTGCCAAATTTGAAAACCATTCAAAGGCTTTTACGTGTGCTCTATATGGAATTGCTGTGGGTATATTACTAACCCAAAGGTTTATGGTGGAGAATGTGGCTTGGCGCAGCAGCTCTTTTTCTTCCAGTTTTCTCTGCTCAATTTGCTCGCTCACCCTTTGAATTTCTTTTAAGAGGGCAATTTTTTCTTGTTCAGTTTTTGCAACGGCTAAAAGCTGGTGCAACCTTGCCAAGGTGCTTTCTGCTATTTTAAGCCGAGCGGCATTGTCTGAATAGGCTTCTGTTATGTCGCTTGCGGATATGTTTTTGCTTGTGACGCGCCCAAGCCCTAAAATTTGATTGAAGAAATTTTTGAACTCCGCCACGGGAATTTGCAGGGAGATAAAGCCATTTCTGCGAATGCTGATTGAACCGTTCTTTGCCTTTGTCCAATTTGCAACCGTATCTATAAGCATCTCCGGCTCTGAGGTTTGCATAGTGATGTTGCCGGTGTAATTCACCATTCGTGCAGATGCCATATCTGCCAACATACCGCCATCGCCAGCACTACCATACACTGCCCCTGCCTCATCTGCAAGTGCCTGAGCTTCTTCAATAGCCATAGGCGCCGCTGCTGGCATTGGTGCTGACAACATTGCTCTTCTAGCTCTTGGTACAGCACTGCCACCAGCAGCTAAATCGATTGATCTTGACGATTTTGAGTAATATAATGCGTTTTCTTCAGAAGGAATGTCATAGTCATTTTGAGAAGCTGCTTCTCTGTGAGCATTGCTTGCACACGACAGAAGCATAAAAATGCTTGTTAGTAAAAGAATGTATGGCACAAGTGTAATGTAGAAATAGCTACATCACAGGTGCACGTTAAAAGCTAATCCAACAGCAGGCATTCCAGTTTTTGGAACAATTAAAGGATCTATAGAATAGGAAAAGCTGTTATTTGTATTCAATGCCTCATTCAATGTTCTGTTATATCCCCTTTGATGGACAAATGGGAATATCCAGCTCATTATGCGACTAGTACCAAAAACTATCAAGCCCGCTACCATAAGGTCTAAGTATTCTTCATTAGTACGATATTCATGATTGCAGTAGCTGCCGCCGTAGTAACTGTAATTATAACAATCATCGTATTCTTCCTCAATATTTAAAATTCCAATATACATAAGTGTATAAGCTGTCGCATCCATAAGGCTTTGAGCAACTCCGAATGCAATATCTCCTTGTATATAACTGCCAATTCCAAAACCTACAGCGAAATCCAATGCTGCCCAGCCTCCAGCTGCCTTTTTCTTATTTTTATTGTACAAAGCGGTTTTATCGGCAGGAGATAAATAGATAGATGCTTTTTGAATTTCATCTTTGTTTTTCATAAGTCCAGCTTTGATTAACTGCTGAACTGCCGCTCGCTGATCTGGATTGGAGCTATCTTGTTGCTGTTGAGGGTACTGATATTGCCCCTGCTGCTGTGGGTACTGATATTGCCCCTGCTGCTGTGGGTACTGATATTGCCCCTGCTGTTGAGGGTACTGATATTGTTCCTGTCCTTGTTCGTTTTGAGCAAAAACAGCGATAGAAAAGCATACAATTAAGATAAACCCAATTTGCATACCAACCTTTGCATTAGAAAGTGCGTGTTTCAAAGTATTGCCTCCATTATTTAGGGATAATATAGTAAATGCTGATTAATTCATATTTAATTGTCCCTTGTCCCATATCCCAAGCGTTTGGATATGAGTTAATCAATTACTTACTATATTCCCATCATGCAAACACAAAACGAATTTGTTAAGGTTAGGCTGGGAAAGCTGGAGAAAATGCGGGAGCAGGGGCTGAATCCTTATCCGTATAAGTTTTTAACAACGTGCAATTCAAGCGAATTAAAAGAAAAAGCAGAAGAGTTCATTGCAAATAATAAAGAAGTTTCTTGGGCGGGGCGCATTGTACGCTATAACCGCAAGGGAAAAATGTGCTTTATGCACCTAAAAGATGCTTTTGGGCGTTTTCAGGTTTTAACGGTTGCGAGCGAACTCAGCGAAATTGAATATGAGGTTGTTAAAAGCATGGATATAGGCGACTGGGTTGGCACAAGCGGCACAGTTATGAAAACCAATAGCGGCGAATATACTCTGCAAGCTAAAAAAATTGAAATTATTTCAAAGGCTATTTATCCTTTGCCCATTCCAAAAGAAAAACGAGACGAAAACGGCAACGTTGTGATTTTTGACGAATTCAAGGATATAGAAACTCGCTACCGAGAACGCTATATAGATCTTGCTCTAAATGACAATGTTAGAGAAGTGTTCCGCAAAAGGATGCGCATAATTCAATCCATAAGGGAATATATGCTGGAAAAGGGATTTTTGGAAGTGGAAACACCAACACTCCAACCCATTTACGGAGGCGCAAACGCACGCCCCTTTGAAACGCACCACAACGCCGCAGATATGACCCTGTACCTGCGCATAGCACCAGAGCTTTACCTCAAACGCTGCATAGTTGGCGGCTTTGAAAAAGTTTTTGAATTCACAAAAAATTTCCGCAACGAGGGTATGGACAAAAACCACAGCCCCGAATTTTCCTCACTTGAATTTTACGAGGCATTCAGCGATTACAACGATATGATGGTTCATTTTGAGAGTATTTGCGAAAAAGCCTGCATAGCCGCAAACGGAACCACCAAAATAGAATATCAGGGAAAGGAAATAGATTTCAAAACCCCTTGGCAACGCCTCACCCTTTACGAGGCAATTCAAAAATATGCTGGGATTTCCGTTGAAAGCCTCTCAGACGAACAACTCAAAGCCGAGCTTGAAAAAAAGCATATAGAACTGAAAGGCTCTTGGTCAAGGGGCAGGGCAGTTTTAGCTCTTTTTGAAGAGACTTGCGAACATGAGCTTATTCAACCCACCATAATAAAAGATATGCCAAAAGAAAGCGCACCGCTTTGCAAAGCGCACCGTAGCAACCCAGATTTAATTGAGCAGTTTGAACCATATATAAACGGCTGGGAAATTGGCAACGCATATAGCGAACTGAACGACCCTGTTTTGCAGCGCAAGCTCTTGGAAGAACAGGTTGAGCGAGGGCGCGGCGGCGAAGACGAAACTCACCCTATGGACGAAAACTTTTTACATGCCATTGAATGTGGAATGCCTCCAACTGGAGGCGTTGGCATTGGCATAGACCGCCTAGTTATGCTTTTGACAAATCAGGCGACTATAAGAGATGTTCAATTATTCCCATTAATGAAATAGCGGCATTTCAATTCTTTTATATGCTCCGGGTTCCCATCTATCTAACTGCACTTCTGGTGGCAAAGGATCTGAGCTGGTAGGTGTAGTTGAACGTTTTGCAACAGCACCAAAATTTTTGGCAGCTTTTATTGCCTCACTGCGCAGAGCATCTATATAAGCATTATAAGCATCCTCATCGTCAGGGTCTGTTGGTACTTCTACTGGTATATCTGGGATAATGCCAATATTGTGGAATGTTTTTCCATTTGGATAATATGTTTGTAGGCACGTGATATATGCAAGCCCGCCTGCATAAGTTTTTGTGTAAATTTGCCCTATCCCTTTTCCATAACTCGTTTGCCCTATAACAGTTGTTTCGTTTGGGCGGTTATATTTCACAGCGGCGGTGAAACGTTCCGAACAACTAGCAGAACCTCTGCTCATCAAAATAACCCATTTTATATTTACGCCAGTACCTTCTTTATTTAAATAGTCTCTTGCATATTCACGCGAAATTTCTATAACGTTGCCTCTTTTGTTATCGCGATAATGTATCTCGTCATAAATCAATTCATTGTTCAGCGGAACCAGTTCTGCCGCCATTGCCGTGCAATGCCCTATATTTCCACCAGGATTGCCGCGAAGATCCATAATAGCCGCTTTTGCCCCCTTAATCTCTTGCAGAATTTTTCTGAATTCTTCATAGGTTCCTTTTGGGTCATTTGTATTTACCTTATATTCAGAAATTTGTATATATGGAATTCCATCAATGGAATCTAAATATACCGTTGGTTTTTGAATTTCTCCTTTTTGCATAGCCTTTAAAGTTTCGAATTTACCATCGCGCAAAACCTTAAAAACAGTTGAATTGTCAAATGGTTCATCGTTTTTCAAATAAGCAGCTAAATCTTCGCGAGTCAAGCCTATTAAAGAAGTTTCGTTTGCAAATAAAAGTCTGTCTTTTTTTCTTAAACCAGCAGAGGCGGCTGGCGAAATAGGATAAACCCAAGAAACAACCATAGTATCTCCAGATTTATCATAAGTTTTTCTCTCAAAACCAAAAGAATAATATCTCTTTGTATTCTCAATTTGGTGTATCTTATCATCAGTTTCTTCTGGCGGTGAATAGAATGTATATCTAGCACCACACTTGCCTGAATAATTAGCTCCACAAAAATAATCCTCCAAAGTCTCATACATAGAGTCAACTTCCATTCCCCTGTATTCTTTGTATTGCTTTATCCTTTCGGGATGGTAAAAATATGCCTTGAGCAATAGATGATTTTGATAAAGCTCCTGTTCCTCACCTGAAACTTCTATTACACTATCACTACCACAGGCTATAACTAACAAAACGCAAAATAAAAGAACAATACGCATATTCAGTAATATAGTAATTTTCTACTTTCACTTATGATGCAAATATCTGCCGCTAATTTTGTGCTTGGTGCAACCTCGATAAAACAGGTTCCGAGTGACGGAATTCCCCAACTTGCATTTCTTGGTCGCTCAAATGCTGGCAAATCCAGCTTGATGAACGCTCTTTTGGGAAAGACCATTGTAAAAACCAGCGGAACTCCGGGGAAAACTCGCGAAATAAACTTTTTTTTAGCGGAGAGTTCTTTGGGAAATACATTTTACTTTGTGGACTTGCCTGGTGTGGGTTATGCAAAAGTGAGCATAAGCATGAGAGATGATATGGCAGAGCGCATAAAAAATTATGTAGAAAAAGCCAAGGACTTGAAAGGCATAGTTTATTTGATAGACATTCGGCACGGTGGGCACAAAATAGATTTTGAAACCATAAACGGAATAAAAAACTCTGGAATACCCATTCTTTTAATAGCAAGCAAAGCAGATAAATTGAATCAAGGAGAATTCATAGCTGCAAAAAAAAAACTCAAGGAAAATTTTGGTTTGCCAGAACTTCCGCTTGCAACAAGCGCAAAAACAAAAAAAGGAATTCCAGAACTTTGGGAAGAAATAAATGAACTCCTCCACTTCTAATTTTTCAATGCCAGGGCGCGCCATCAGCCAAGTGGGATACTTATTTTTGCGATCACACGTGGGGCAGTTGCTTTCGCTGTTTTTCCTTGCAATACACTCATTTTCTAGCGATAAAGGCAACCGAAAAATAGATATTGAACAGATAATTGCGCAGGTGTTTCACATTGGAGTAAAATCTTTGCCTCTCATATTTATAGTGGGAACAATTTTGGGAAGTGTGCTGATAATAAACACAGCTGGCTTGGTGCCAAAAATAGGTTTTGGAAACTTTTTTGGAAACCTTATGGTGATAGCTATAGTCCGTGAACTGGGGCCAATTTTAACGGGCTTTTTAATAGCTGGCCGTAGCGGAAGCTCAATAACAACGCGCATAGCGAGCATGAAGGTAAATTCTGAAATAGATGCTTTGGAAACGCTTGGCATTAACCCTATGCGTTTTTTGCTTTTGCCCGCACTTGTTGGTGGAATTTTGGCTATGCTCATAGCAAACTGCTTTTTTTGCGTTTCTGCCATAGGTTCGGGTTTTTTGGTGGTAAAAATAGCAACTATTCTTTTAGAAGGTTTTTTCAAAGCACAGTTGGAATGGAACTCTTATTTTATTTCAATTTTAATCGCATTAAAACCAATTGATTTCGTTATGGGTTTGGTGAAGCCGTGTATATTTGCCGCTATAATAGCGACCAATGCCTGCTACTACGGAACCCGAATTGGAAATGACCAGCGTGATGTGCCAATAGCTACTTCTCGCTCAGTTGTAAGCTCATTCATCTTTATAGTGGCAAGTGATTTGCTGCTCTCTTTCGTTTATATTCTGGATTATATAAACAGCGTAAGCTCGGTGATTTAATATACTGGCATGCTTTTATCAACGTCTCTGGCCCAAGCATTGAGGCCGTCTTGCAAGTTCATCAATTTGCCTTTGTAACCGGCTTCTTGCAAAGCCCTTATTCCCAAAATACTGCGCTGACCTATTTTGCAAAGAAATACTGCGTCTATGGATGGGTCTAGTTCGTCTATGCGCCTTTCCAACTGGCCAAGCGGCATAATTATGGCATTTGGGAATTTTACAATGGCTCTTTCGTGAGGTTCGCGAATATCTATGAATTGAATTTTATCTCCGTTATCAAGACGCTTTTTTAAATCAAGGGCTGTTATGGTATCTATCGGTTTGCTCTCTTGATTCTTTTTTAAGCCGCAAAACTGTTCATAATCTATTAGTTCGTGAATGGTTGGATTTTTTCCGCATACAGGGCAGTCTGGATTTTTTTCGAGTTTTAGTTCGCGGAATGTCATGCGCCATGCGTCAAATAAAAGCAAGCGACCTATCAATGGTTTTGCTCCGCCTACTATGAGTTTTATTGCTTCTGCTGCTTGTATGGTTCCTATAATACCCGGCAACACGCCCATAACTCCGCCCTCTGCGCACGAAGGCACAAGCCCAGGTGGTGGTGGAGTTGGGTAAAGGCAGCGATAGCAGGGACCCTCTTTGGCACCGAAAACGCTTGCTTGACCATCAAATTGAAATACCGAGCCGTAAACATTGAGTTTCCCCAAAAAAACGCAGGCATCGTTTACCAAATAGCGCGTTTGAAAATTATCGGTTCCATCTGCTATAATGTCGTAATCAGCAAAAATGTCCAATGCGTTTTCGCTTGTGAGCATTGTGTTGTGAACCTTCACATTTATCATAGGGTTTATACCCTTGATTCTATCTTGGGCAGATGCAACTTTTGGTCTGCCAACATCGCGGGTGCTGTGAATAATTTGCCGCTGAAGATTTGACTCGTCAACAACATCAAAATCCACCAAGCCTATTGTTCCAACGCCTGCCGCCGAAAGGTACAAGGCAAGAGGTGCGCCAAGACCACCTGTGCCAACTATTAAGACTCTCGCCGCTTTTAATTTTTTTTGCCCTTCAACTCCAATTTCTTGCAAAAGCAAATGGCGGCTATAGCGCGCAATTTCTTCGTTTGAAAGGTCTGGAAGATCAGAGCCGCCGGCAATGGCAGGGACAAGCATCATTTCGCCATTTTCTTTTATAGGGGTGTTTAATCCTTGCAAATTGTTGATGTTTGTTCCATCAACAAATAGGTTAATGAAATTGCGAAGTTTACCGTCTTCTGCAAACAGATGTGCTTTAAGCGCAGGATAAGCCTCTGCAAGTGCATTAATAGCCTCGCCAGCCGTGCTGCCTTTTACTTCCACCTCTGCATTGCGTTCGGTAAATGTCCTGAGTGCATAAGGAATGAGAACTTTAATCATGCCTTGAAAAATAGTAAAAAATAATACTACAATATTTCCATTGTCTATACGCTCAGTTTTCTCGATTTTGATGCTGATTTCGGGAAAAACTGTGATGCTTCACCCTGAGGTTCGCTATGCTCAAAGACGGACTTAGCCCTACTCTTGTGGCTTAAAGCGGGTTTGGCTTACGCCAAAGGGTTTTTCTATATTTTCTATTGGAGGCTTTATTATGCTTGCGACAACAAAAATAGGAATTGCTAAAACTGATACCCGCAATAAAGAAGTGGTAATGCAATGGCTTGCCAATGAAGTTGAATCTGGCAGGCTTATACCACCAGAGAAAAAATTTGATATTGGATGTATAGATATTTCAAAAGATAAACGAATTGAACGAGAAACTTGGTGGCCAGATTATGAATTCGCTCGCTCTGACAGGTTTTAAATGAGAATTTATTTAGACAATTGCAGCTTCAATCGCCCCTTTGACGAACAAAACCAACTTAGAATTAGGCTGGAAACTGAGGCTAAACAATTCATACAAATACAAATCATATCTGGCATTTATGAACTTGTTTGGTCTTATGTTTTAGAAATGGAAAATAATCAGAATCCATTTGAAGATAAACGAAATGCCATTTTAGATTGGAAAGAAATCGCAAAAATTCATTGCGAAGAAAATGAATTTATACTGTCAAAAGCAAAAGATTTGCGAAATTTGGGATTAAGAGTAATGGATTCTTTACATATTGCCTGCGCTATTTATTCCAAATGTGATTTTTTTATAACCACAGATAAACAACTTTACAATAAAAAAATTAATGAGATTAAGATAATTAATCCAGTAACTTTCATAGAAGAAATGGAGGAATAGATATGCTTGCGGATACTGTTTTGCGAGATTCTGGAATGAAAATTCTGAAAGAGAAATTAGGCCTAATGGAGGCAGAACGTTTTGTTACGCTAATTCTCAGGGAACCGTTTGATTACACAAAATGGCGACAAGACTTTGTGAAAAAATTTGAAGATATGTCTGTCGAAGATGTTAGTAAATTAGCAATGCAAGGTTATACCAAAATCCAGTAGCTCTTACACCATTTTTAGAATAAAGCGGGTTTGGTTTACGCCAAAGGGTTGGTGGATTATGCCCCATAACCAAAATCAAGCGTTATTGGTTTTGTGATTTTTCCTATGTATTTTGTGATTCCTTTATATGTTAATGCAATAAATTGTTCCATATAGTCGCAAATGTCCTCGGCAGATTCTTTTTTGCTGAAATACATATCAAAAAATATAGGATAATTTTTGGTTCTTACTGCCTTTGTTAATCTTTTCTTTTTTTCCGTTGCCTTGCTCAAACCATTCTGGTCGTTGTATATGAAAACCGATGATTAAATTCTTTATCACAGGATATAAATTTATAACGTGGTATGCGAAGTGTTATATTGCTGGTGCCTTTGAATTCGGTTCCATCAAGATATACTTGTTTTGGCAAGTCAGAGAGGTTTGAGCCACCAGCAGAATTATTGTCGTTGCTGCCGCCATCGCCCGAAGAGCAGCCAAATGTGAATGTCAAAGCAAGCGAAATGCCTGCCACAAACAGAACAGATTTAATCTTGTTCATAAGAAACATCCTGCTCCTGCCCACGGAGCCGAGAAAATCCGCTGGCAAAAATCATATCTTCTATCGGAGTAGCCGGATTCGAACCGACGACATGCAGCTCCCAAAGCTGCCGCTCTACCAGACTGAGCTACACTCCGTAAAACAAATCTCACGCCTTGCCAAAAACCAAAACGCTGTTATGCCCGCCAAATCCAAAAGAATTTGAAATAGCATAATCAAACTTATGTTCCGCCGTAGCACCTTTGCAGCAATCAAAGGGAATTTCGGGGTCTTGGTTTTCCAAATTCAGCGTTCGGTGCAATTTTTGGTCTATCAAAGATTTAATAACAACAATGGCTTCCATACCGCTGGCTGCTCCAAGCATATGACCAGTCATGGACTTTGAGCTGTTTATCTTCACGTTGTCTATTTTGCCACCAAAAGCTTTTAAAATTGCTTTGCATTCGGCAACATCTCCCCTTGGGGTGCTTGTGCCGTGCGTATTAACATAACCAATTTGCGAAACATCTATGCCAGCATCTTTGAGCGCCATTGAAATAGCCAAATTAACGCCTTCGCCGTCTTCCCTTGGTGCGCTCATGTGATAAGCATCTCCGCTCATGCCATAACCTGCAAGCCTAGCCAAAATTTTTGCGCCTCTTTTTTTTGCGTGGCTAAGGGATTCCAAAATCAAAATTCCAGCACCCTCAGAAAGCACAAATCCGTTGCGACCTGCATCAAAGGGACGGCTTGCTTTCTCAGGTTCCTCGTTTCTGGTGGAGAGAGCCTTCATAGAAGCAAAGCCTGCAAGCCCAATGGGGCAAACAGCTTCTTCTGTGCCGCCAGCTATCATTATATCTGCCCTGCCAAGGCGAATTTGGTCTGCTGCGGTGATAAATGAATGGTTAGATGTTGCGCAAGCCGAAACAGGGCTCCAATTTGGACCCATCCAGCCGGTGCGAATGGCTATTTCGCCAGCGACCATATTGGCTATTGCCTGCGGAACAAAAAAAGGCGAAACACTGCGAGGACCTTTTGTGCCCAAGTTCAAGGAACTCTCGTAATAAATTTCCATGCCGCCCATGCCCGAACCCACAACTACTCCGGCTCTGGTCACGTCAACGGCTGTTTTAAAGTCTTCTATGCCAGCCATTTTAAGGGCTGTTTCTGCCGAATGAACGGCATATTGAATGCTTCTGGAAACGCGCTTGCGGTCTCGCTCGCTGTAATAAGGAGAAGCATCAAATTCTTTCACTTGCCCTGCAAACTTAACAGGATAAGCTTCTGTGTCAAAGCGGTCAATAACCCCCACGCCAGACTTGCCCGCTAAAAGGTTATTCCACAACTCATCTGCTGTGTTGCCTAAATCGGTAACACAACCCATTCCTGTAACTACTATCTCTTCCATAATCGGGAGTAAATATAGAAAAAAATGACCAGCCTACGGCTGTTCGCCAGCGAAATGCAAATCGGATAGGCGTTCGTGCCTATCAAGGCATTGTTAGAACCCTGCCCACGAAGTGATTTGGCAGGGTGAGTAAAAAAGCCTCAGGGCTAGACCCTAGGGCTAAATCCAAAAATCTGCACATTTTTGTCAACACTTGTTGACAAAATTCACTTTTTAGGATTTTTTTTCCCGTTTTTTACGTCTAAGTAATAGAACCAAAAAGAAGGAGGTTTCTATGACTGAGGCTAAAACCAACCGCAAATATAAAGATAGCGTTTTCACCCTGCTATTTGGCGAAAAAAGCAATCTTTTGGAACTGTACAACGCCATTAAGAACACCAACTATGGCAGTGACACGGATATTCGCATAACCACGCTTGAAGATGCACTGTTTATGGAACGCATAAACGACATTTCTTTTGTGATAGAAGGCAAGCTGGTGGTGCTTATCGAACACCAATCTACGGTAAATCCGAATATGCCGCTAAAGATGCTTATTTATATGGGTAGAAACTACGAAAAGATAATTGACAAAGACGGTCTTTACAGTACGAAAAAGATGTTTATACAAAAACCGGAGTTTATAGTGCTGTACAACGGAGTTGACGAATGTCCCGACAGGCAGGTTTTGAAACTTTCCGAGATGTTCATTGAGCCACTGGAAGAAGGTATTGAGAGTCTTGAACTTGTTGTGAATGTTTTTAACATAAATAAAGGCAGGAACGAGGAAATGGCAACTCGCAGCGAAAAGCTGAAAGGCTATGAATTTTTTATATATTTGATAAGAGAGTACCTTAAAGCAGGCATGGACAGGGATTCGGCTATAAGTCGTGCTGTTGGTGACTGCATAAGGCAGAATGTGTTGAAGGATTTTTTGGAGGAACACGGTTCGGAGGTGCATAATATGTTGTTCGGCGAATGGAATTGGGATGATGCCAAGAGAGTATGGCAGAGAGATGCTCGCGAGGAAAGAGACGAGGAAATTCTAGCCCTCATAGAGAAAGGTTATACCTTAGCCGATATAAAAGAACACTTGCGTGGACAAACCCACTCTGTAACTGCATAGCGGAATTCTTTTCAAACCCTCACCCTCTCTTCAAAAGCCCTTAGCATGGTGACATCGTCTATGAATTCCAATTCGCTGCCAACGGGTATGCCCCTGGCGAGTTTTGTGCGTTTGCAGGGTAAATTTGCAAGCCTGCGGTCAATGTAAAGCGCGGTGCTCTCTGCCTCTGGGCTAGACCCCAAGGCTAAAATGAGTTCTTTCACGTTTTCCTTTTCTATTCGCTCAACAAGCTCAGGAATGTGCAAAGTCTCCGGCTTTATGCCGTCTAGTGGTGAGAGAACCCCGCCAAGGACAAAATAAAAACCCTTGTATGCTCCAGTGTTTTCAAAAGGCAAAATATCGCTTGCCCTCTCAACAACGCAAAGCAATTCGCCATCTCTATGTGGACTCCCGCATATTTGGCAAATTTCGCTCTCGGAAATTCCATAGCACCGAGTGCAGTGAACAAGCCTGTTTTTTGCGTTTAAAATGGAATTTGCCAAATCTTCCATTTTTTCCCTGTCTCCGGCAATCAAATGGAAAGCGAGCCTACGGGCGGTTTTTCGCCCTATGCTAGGCAGTTTGGAAAGTTCCTGCACTAGTTTTTCTAGTGCAGGAGGTGATGAGTACATCTACTCGGCTGCTCCCTTGCGTGCTTTTTCTAGTAGCTCATCAAATTTATTCATAGTCAAATTATATGTATTGTTAAAGAGTTTAGCGGTTGGACCCGGCAAATCGCCAAGGTCTTTTTTAGCGAGTTTGTATCCCTTTTCAACTGCTGCGCGAACCTGCTCTATATACTCTTCATCGGAAAGTTCCGGAGCAAGACCGCGAAAACTCATTGCAAAATCCACTATGCGCTGAGATGTGTTTTCTGCATTCCAATAGTCAGGAACCTTGGATTCTTCTACGTCTTTCATCCCAGACAAGTCGTACAAAACGGAATCGCTATTGTACTTGGCAAACTCAACGCCTGAGGCTTTGAGCGCCTCCTTTGACTGGTTAATGGACTGCATGAGCGCATTGCGAATACCGCTTTGGAAAGCATCCATGTCAAAGTTTTTCCACTGACCCTTGTTCTTTTCTTTAACGCTATCGCTCTTTTTGGCAGCTTCTTCGCTAATTTCCAAAGTATCTTCTGGGGTCTGGACCTCCTCGCCTTTATTCTTTGGCACATAGCTTGGAACCTGATGGGCTTCGTGCTTCCCAGTTTTTCCGGTTTTACCCGTACTTGAGGCCGAATCGTAACGTTTAACGGCCAACGCGTTTACTGCGGTATTTACATCCATATTACACACTCCTTTTTACTATCTATCGGCATAATATGGATAAAACTTTAATTTCATTTTTCAGCAGGATTAACTCCCTGAACTGCTTGAGTCCCCACCCGCAGAGCTGCTTGAATCGCCGCCTGTGGAGCTGCTTGAGCCTGTGCCCGCAACAGAGCTGCTTGAGCCTGTGCCCGCAACAGAGCTGCTTGAGCCTGTGCCCGCAACAGAACTGCTTGAGCCTGTGCCCGCAACAGAACTGCTTGAGCCTGTGCCCGCAACAGAACTGCTTGAGCCTGTGCCCGCAACAGA
>Ga0268262_10000459_pt1 | contig 53946 bp, 49 predicted proteins | sample TergutNc150P3_FD_190354 | JGI IMG/M metagenome (GOLD analysis project Ga0268262, IMG submission 190354) | Nasutitermes corniger P3 segment gut microbial community from laboratory colony in Florida, USA - Nc150 P3 (SPAdes) (version 2) | ecosystem: Host-associated > Arthropoda: Insects >... | reverse complement strand
TTAACAGGAGGAAAACGGTATGTATAACTTGACCACAAAAGAAGAAGTTGACTTTGAGTATTTTAAGGAACTTCTCTGGAACAATGAATTTCAGGTTATCAACAGGGAGTGGACTGAAGAAGAAAAAGCGGAACTGTCAAGGTTAATCGCCAAACATAGAGCAATGCGGGAAGAAGCCTCGGCATCTCCTGATGCCGTAGCCACCGAAGCTGTTTTAGCGTAATGGAATAACGATAAAAAAATTATTAGCGCGGGGATTTAACCACGAACCAACACGAACTTGTACTCCGGAACTTGTCGTTGTTCGTAATGGTTCGCGGTTAAAAATTCAGAGAACACGCCCAGTAACAGAGGCGCTGGTGCGTTGCTCTCTATTTATATGTTACTGTTTCCCCCATGTAGAGCCGTTAGCCGCTCTTGTATACGTTCCCTCTTTTGGCGATGCCAAATTGTAAGCATTTTTTAAAGTATTTCCGCCTGCTCCTTCGCTTCCTTCAGGAGAAACAGTGGTTCCAAAATTAGCGTCCGGTATGTTGCTTCCTGTTTCAAATGTTATGCTGGTAAGGTTTGTACATCTGGAAAAAACGGTATTCCCAATGCTGGTAACTCCGTTACCTATGGTTACACTGGCAAGGCTTGAGCAATAGGTAAAAGCGTTATTTCCAATGCTGTTAACGCTTGCCGGTATGGTTATGCTGGTAAGACTGGTGCATCGGTAAAAAGCAGCTCTCCCAATTTTGGTAACACTGTCCGGTATGGTTATACTTCTAAGACTGGAACAATCATAAAAAGCGCTATCCTCAATGCTGGTAACGCCGCTTGGTATGACAAATGTACTTCCTGTTTTTCCTGCCGGATATGCAACTAAAACGGTTTTATCTTTGTTATACAAAATGCCGTCCTGTGAACTATACGTGCTATTACCGGCGTCAACGTTTATTGTGGTAAGGCTGGCGGAACTAGCAAATGTACCATTTCCAATACTTGTAACGTTGTTTGGTATTATTATGCTTTCAAGGCTGGTACAACCGTAAAAAGCATAATCTCCAATGCTGGTAATGATGTTGGGTATGGTAAATGTATTGTCTGTTTTTCTTGCCGGATATTGGATTAGGGTGGTTTTGGCTTTGTCATACAATACGCCGTCCTGTGATGAATATGTACTATTACCAGCGTCAACATTTATTGTAGTAAGACTGGTGCAATTATAAAAAGCCTGTTGCCCAATGCTGGTAATGCTTGCTGGTATGGTTACGCTGGTAAGACTGGTGCAACCATAAAAAGCGTAATTCCCAATACTAGGAACGCTGTTAGGTATGATTACGCTGGTAAGGCTGGAGCAACCATAAAAAACGTAATTCCCAATGCTGGTAACGCTTGCTGGTATGGTTACGCCGGTAAGGCTAGTACAATTATAAAAAGCGTTATTCCCAATACTGTTGACGCTGTTCGGTATTGTTATGCTTGTAAGGCTTGTACAACCAGAAAAAGTGGTATTCTCAATGCTGGTAACGCTTGCTGGTATTGTTATGCTGGTAAGGCTGGAGCATCCGTAAAAAGCCTGAATCCCAATGCTGTTAACGCTGTTCGGTATTGTTATGTCGGTAAGGCTTGTACAACCGGAAAAAGCATTTAACCCAATGCTGATAATGCTGTTTGGCAGAGTTATGCCGACAAGAGTGGTGCAATTGCTAAAATCACTACTACCAATGGAGGTGGAAGGAGTATAAATATCAATAAAATCAATAATGATGACGTATCTGTCTGATTTTACTAGTTGATCTTTAATATTGGAGAATCCAATACTCGACCTCACCTTGATTAAATAAGCTGTTGCTGGTGTGTTTTTCGGCTGTTGATTTAACCAATTAGGTAATCGTTCATTTCCACCAGAGCTGCCAAAGCTTGCTTCAAAAGGCATCGTCACGAAACTTACGCTTGCCTCGCCGGCGAGATGATTGCTGTCTTCTTTTGAACGCGCGAATATATAATTAACATACCCATAATAATCACTAATACTCAATATCAACCCTTCCTGCCATTTGCTAACCGTAGCGGCGTTGTTTGTCGTGCTTATTCCGTATTCGACAATCTGTCCGTTAGCTGGTGCGGTTACGGCGTTTATGATTACGGTGTCACTAAAAGATGGCTCACTGCTCAGTGTCGGTGCGTCTACCGTTGCTCCGGCGGCTTTGTTAATAGTGAAGGTTACGTCTCTGCTTCCTGTATAGTCTCCCACGCCTGTTATGGTTATTGTTGCTGTTGTTCCCACGTCTTTGTTGTTACTGTATGACAGCGTGTAATCTTTTCCCTCTGCCAGTGTTCTCGTACTGCCCTCTACGGGGTGCTTTACCGTGATCGCCGGTTCAATGTCGCCGCCGGTATAGGTTGTTGCCGGAACAGGTTCAATGGTAAGGACATCTACATTTACAGCGTTGACGGTTAATTTGCCGGTGGTGTAAATAGGGAGAAAATTTCCGTATTCAATTTTAATGAAATTATCGTTATGTGTTGAACGTTCCAAATGAGTGTTCTGCGCCGGAGTAGGGGTAATGCCTTTGTCCGCAAAATTTATAGCGGCGACATCTTCCGGCGTTTCGTCATCGTAAGTCAGCGTTACTATCATTCCCGTCAGGTCAAGTTCTTCGCCGTGTGTGTATTCCATTTTTGTCGGCGGTGATTTTATCATTATGCTAGAAACTATTTTTGTACTTGTCGCCGGAAATGAGTGTGTCAGCGTTACTGTTTTGCCGGTATTGTTTGATATCGAAGTGACGGCATTATTTACTTTAGCGTTATCCGTATTTAAGCCTGTGAATGTATAACCGCTATTTGCCGTCAGCGTAACCGTGGCGGCGTATTCCGTGTTTGGTTTGAACGGATTATCGTCCGGCGACCATGTTACCGTTCCGGCGGTAAAACGTTCAGCTTTACTGCTTACCGTTGTTGCCGGAGTACCGCCATTGGTTGGGGCTGTAATGGTAATTTCGGCTACCGTTATAGGCGTGTCGTCGGACGGCGGAGCGCCCATAATCATATTAATTACGCCGTTATTCCCCGGTATTAATTCCACGCTTTTAAAACAATATGCCTTTGGTTCATCGCCCAAATACGCCCACACGGTTATATCCCAAGGTCCCGGGGTAACAGAAAATGAGGCTGTTTCCCCCGCCTTTATGTTATTCTGCACTTTATCCGGGACAATACCGTTTGACAGGATTATGGTGTGGACAAGCTCGGATATCTCGTAATTATCGTCTGAAAGATCCCAAGTCAAGGCCGACCTGCTTCCGACGCCGTTTATAGTAATGGTAAACGAGGCGTCTTTTCCAGTTTCGATGACCACAGGTTCGGTACAGGCTGTGAATGAAAATAAGATTAGGGCGATTAGCGAAAAAATCAATGTTATTTGTTTGTTATTCATAAGATACTCCTTTATGGTGATTTACGCCTAGTAACTAATACCAACGCCGACATTGGAAGTATCATCGGCAGGCGTTTCCGTTCCGCTTTTTGCCGCTGTCGATGCTGTCGCCGCTGTCGCTACGGGCGAAGCGTACGATTGCGTCCCTACAGGCATTGGCGGCAAATAAGCGGCATTACCAAAGGCAAGCGGATTTACCGCAACGCCCGTCCGTCCCGCCGTGCTTTCAGATCCCGTTGTTATAAGCGTATACGCGCCCCGCGTCCCCTTGAATAACACGTTCCCGCTGGTTACATAAAGGTTCCGCGCGTCCAGCTCAAAACTCGTTCCGCGCACCGATGCGGTCGCGCTCGGACTGCTTACCGTCATTATTGTTTTACTGCCCGCAGGCGGTTTAACGTCCACCCGCACACGCCCGCTCTGCAGGCTCACGTTCAGGCTTTCGCTTTCGGAAGAAGCTCGTATCTCAGTAAGGGTCAGGCGCGTCAAAGGGCGCACGGCGATAATCGCGCTTCCCACTTCAATCAGCGCGGTACTCTTAAACGACGTGGAAACGACAGTATCCTGTTTAACGATGTCTCCGGCTTTCGCCTCGGTAAAGACTGCGGAACCCGCGTTTTTCAATTCCACCGTGCCTGTTAAATCTTTAATCACCCCGTTTTGCGCAAAAGCGCCCATAGCAGCCAGCATAAAAACAAACGCCAAAATTGTCTTCTTCATTTTTCATTCCCTCCTTTAAACTTTCTAAAACCTTTGGTTTTAAAACAGCGATAATACGACATTGAGTTTTACGCGCCAGTAGGTTTTCCCGTCAGGCGCGGCGTTTCCAAGCGAAGGCAGAAACGCGCCCCCTCCAAGGATTATGCCCATGTCCGGCATGGGGCTGTAATAAAGGGCGGCATAAATTTCACCGCCAAGCGCCTTTCCCCCGTCGCCGGAATCGGTCAGTATATAGTAAGCGGGGTAAAGCCCCGCGGAAAATGTTTCGTGAAGACGGGCGGTATAATCAAGCGCGATAATCGCCATACCTGAAAGCTTGGGTTCAAAAATATGCCCCTGCGTGTTGGTCGTCAGCGGCAAAAACGCCGCCTGTGCGCCGCTTTCCCCGCTTGCGTACTTTGCGCCCAACGAAAGGTAGTGGACGGGGTTTCTCCATGCGGCGGACGCTTCCACGGCATACGCGGAGCCGGTTTTATCGTTCGCTTCGATAAGCTCAAAGCACCCGCCCATATTAAAACTAAACGCCTTATAGGGAATTATTATTTTACCAGCCAAATATTGACTGTTCACTTTTTCTTCCGTTAAATCAAACTGACTGAGCAGGGAAAACCGCGCAATGGCAAATTCCCAAAGCCCATTATGCTCCCAATCAACGGCGGCAAGCATACGGCGCGGGGCAAAATAACTGTTTGCAAAATCATCGTAATCCAAATCCGTATTGCCCGCCGCGTATTCATTATCTGTCATTTCGATATTGACGCGTTTTTTGTAGAGTAACCCCGTGTACCACGCGCCTACGCTGAAACTTCCAATATCGGTTTCAAAAGTTACGCGCCCCCCGTCAAAAAGGCCGGAGGCTATATAGCCTAATGGATCGTCATAAGCCATGCGCCCAACAGTGAAATCCACGCCGCCGGAACGCCAATTAAAATCGGTCCGTAATAACTCAGGCGTAAAACTCCACGGGTTATTCATAAAGTTAAGACCGGCGGAGACGTAAAAATCCCCCGAATCGCCGACAAGCCCCGATATTCTTGGAATGGCGACCCCCGTATAGTCAAAAACCGTATCATCGTCCATGCCTGAATATTCCGCTTTCTGATCCAACACGAACCCCACGTCAACCGCGAAAAGCGTTGAAGGATAAAAACATAAAAACAATAACATAAAGGAAACAACGCAAATCCTAATCGCCCCCGCGACTAAAATCCTTTTCTTCCCTTTGCGCCTCTGCGCCTCTGCGAGAGTCCTTTTCTCATTCATCATTATTAATTACTCCCAGTGCTCTATTAACCGTATACATCAAAAGTTCGCCCGACACCGGCATTTGCGGATCAGAGCGGCCTTGAATAATGCCCCTGTAGACCATAACGCGGTAGGCGTAATGCGGATTTTTGAAAAGCGAAAAGAGGGCGCCGCCTTTTATTTGAAAAGCCCGTACCACAAGAAGCGAAAGCCCGTTGAGTTTTACCGTGTCCTGCGCTTTCGCGTTTTTTGGCAGCCAACCGCGCTCCATAGCAAAACTGAAAGCGTCATCGGCGCTTGTTTGTTTTTCGCCGTCCAAGAGATCCGACGCTTCCAACACCAGCAAAGCGGCATCTTGATAACTCACGCGGTCTTGTTCCAGAAGCCGTTCAATTCTTTCCGCCGTTTGGGCGAAAAGGAAACAATCGCAAAAGAACAGGTAACATATAACAAAGAACAAAGTTAAGCCCTTTCTTTTTTTCATAATTCCTCCTATAGCGCTTGTTTTTAGCGTCTTTTTCACATGCTATATTTACCTTATGACCATAGAACAAACTGTTAAAGTGCCTGCAAGCCGTCGGCTGACAATTGACGTATCTCATTGGGTATTTTATACGCCCGTTTTTTTTATGCAGTTTTATTGGTGAATTTCATAATTGGAGGAAACTATGGTTTATGGTTACATTAAGGTCAGTACAGACAGGCAAACAGTCGATAATCAGCGTTTTGAAATAGAATAGTTTTGTTTAAAAAAAACAATATTATCATTGATTAATGGGCGGAAATACGGTTGTTGCCGGATAAAAATGTCTCTAAAAGCGCTATTGCAAAAAACGCCCGTATCAGGCATAATTGTTTTTAAAAGCGGTTAGTAGTATGATATATTTTAACGAAGGCCGCTGTTTAAAAAAAACGGGCGTATAAATTTCTTTATTCCAACCCAATCGCCCCCAACGTGACATTTCCGCTGCCCCTGTAAACAAAATACAAAGCCTGTATCCCATCAGGAATCTTTACTGGGGATGAAGAAAAATATTTCCAGATATTGCTGGAGACAACTTCTATCTTTCCCAAAGGCTCTCCGTCCCATTTTGTTTTAACTTCCAGAACGCCCCGGCAGTATCCGCGTATTTTCACCTTTACCGACGTAACACCCTTACAATCAAAATACTTAAATCCAACACCACAGTTGTCCAAAATATTGGTAATAAAGCCGTTGTTTTCATTATTAGAAGGCGCGGATACGTCGGTTTCGTCCTGTGAGATAAAAGGCAATTCAGGGGTTCTGTTGGGCCAATACGGCTTAACAGGCGTGACTATTTCGTCCATGGAAAAAATGTTACACGCAATGTAGGCGGGATATTCGCCCCTGCCGGGTAGGGGGCCGCCGTTTGCGCCGCAGGATGTCATTTCAACCTGGGCGATGGAACCGTCTTCTTTTATTTCTATCGGTTCAAGGCAGGCTTGGCGGCTGAACTCGTTGCCGTTTGTGTGCCTGTGGTAAAAGACATACCATTTACCGGCTATCCGCGCGATACTGCCGTGGTTGTTATTGCCGCAGTACATAAATTTAACGGCGGGTTTGTAAGTATCAATATGTAAATCGGCGTTGCTTACAATAACTCCCCCGTATTTAAAATCTTTTAACGGATTCTTACTTGTCGCGTAACACAGCTCGTTCATCGCGAAGGATGAATAGATAAAATAATATGTGTCGTCTATTTTACGGATAGAAGACGCTTCAAAAAATTCATGGCCTTCAAAACCTGTGCCCTTGCTTGCGCCGCTTCCCGGAATGATTGGAAACGGTCCTTCCTGTACCGTAAGCATATCCGGTCCTAAAACTACCGCCGTAGAATATGCCCTGTAATCCTCAACTGTTTTTACTTTTCCCGAGCATTGGCCGCTGTACAGGTATGTTTTGCCGTCTTCCATAAGAACGCCGGGGTCAAACTGCGGAACGTCCCCTTTTTTTCTGCCAAGCATTGTTCCGTCCGGGTAACATACATAGCCCATAAATTCGTATTTTCCGGCGGGCGTACCGCTTACGGCGACCGATACAACGTCCATTTTATCAAGGACATAGTAAAGGTAATACCTGCCGTCCGCTCCTTGCGTTACATCAGGCGCGTACAGGTTCATCGCCCCGTCTTTGTTAAAAGGATCGTCCGTCTTTTTATAAATTATTCCCTCGTACAGCCAGTCGGTTAAATCATTTTCATCCGCTGACCAGCAAATATAGTCGTTCAGGCAGTAGGCGTACCCGTTAAATTTATCATGAGAGCCGTACAGGTAAACCCTGCCGTTAAATATTTTTGGCTCTCCGTCGGGTATATATTCCCATGACGGAAGAAAAGGATTAAATCCCTGTTTTTTCATATACGATATATTGCCTCTGTCAGTAATATGTATTAGAATATTATATTACGCAAGTATAAGCGGGCTTGCCTGTGATTCCGCCATAAGGGATTGGTGTTTTAAGTGAGGTGTTATTATTAAAATAGAACTTTTTACATTTTGCGATTTCGCGCAGGAAAACGGCGGAAAACTTACAATCGTAGGAACATTTGACACTATTATCTCACGTAATTTTCCCTGCGTTCATCCCCAGCTTTCCGTTGTCATCCGCCTGCGTTTTGATCTCTGGGAATTCGGAAACCATGCTTTTAGAATTGAAACCCGCGATTTGGAAGGGGAGATGAGCATGGAAACGATTAACGGAAATATCGAAGTAAGGGGGGTGGGAAACGCCTCTGCGGTTTCCCACCTTGTTTTCAGCATATCAAACCTGCACTTCAAAAATCCCGGCCTGATAAATTTCGTCCTCTTCATAGACGACAAAGAAGTAAACTCAATCCCTCTATATATCAGAAAAGGTCAATAAGTATCACTGGTTACCGAGTAGTTTGATGCGGGCGAAGACGTAATCAAGTTTGTTATAGTTTAATACGGCTTTGTGATACGGTTTTCCGGGGATATTTTCAATATCGTAACCGCCGCGTGTGATAAATTTTTTGCTCTTTCCTTCGGAGAACCAATATACAAGGGCGATGTCTTTGTTTGTCATTTCTATGGCCGTTAATCCCTTCTTTCCAACGGCGCAGCCTGAATTGAACAGGCATGGGACGGGCAGTTCGTCCCCGTATAGGCTTTGACGAAGGACGTCGCGGCGTTCTTTTTGTTTTAATTTTCCTAATTCTTTACGCAGGGCGGTAACTTCGTTTTCTATTCGGCTGCGGTCTTCTCCCGCGCAGGAGGGATAGTCGTAGCAGAGTCTTTCAATTTCAAATTTTATGTAGTCAAAACGCCCCAATGATTCAAATAGGGCGCGGTGTGTATGCCCGATTATTGACAGGCAGTGGTTTTTTATTGAAAATGCGTATGCCATTTTTTCTATTTGAAAACGTTTAAAGGGGCTTCTGGAGTCGGTTATGTTTTTTATGCCGAAAGGTTTTAGAAAAAAACGGACTAATAATCCCAATAACCGGTTGAATTTGACATACACCGAAGACAACTGATGGCCGTGGTACACATAAGCCGGAATAATTCCGGTTTCTATTTTTATAACGGTATGGATGGGGTAGGGGTATGACGTGTTCCGCAAAAACAAAAGTTCTTCATCGTGGTTGCCTATAATTCTGTAGAGCCTTTTTTCACGCTCGAAAAGATTGAAGACCCTGTAAAGCCCCGCCCAATTTTCCCTTATTTCATCCAGTGAATAACGCTGTAATTCTTCAATATCGCCGTTAAGCGCCAAAAACCAGCCGTTTTTAAAGTAATACTCCTCTAAAATACATGTGAGCATTTCCCCATTATGGTGAAGATCGTCCCTTGAGCCCGCTCCCATGTGGAGGTCGCTTATTATCAATATTTTTCCGCCGTTTGAAATATCCAGAATTGAGTTTTCATCCAATTCGTCATTGGAAAGGCGGTTAATAAAGAGTCTATCGGGCATTGGGCCATCAAGGACTTGAACCTCGGACCAAGAGATTATGAGTCTCCTGCTCTAACCAACTGAGCTAATGGCCCCCGTCTCTCTTTTTTAATAAAATATGGAAAAAATGTCAAGAGCGTAAGCGGTTTTATATCGCAGTGGACTAACTCCAATCAATTTACATTCCTCTTGCTTTTCTACCCCATGAGAAGATACTATGTTAATAATGTACAAAGGAGACAGTAAAATGGAAATTTTAAAAGGACGCAGGTTTTTTTACATATTATTTTTTTCTGTAATCAGTATAGGACTGATTTTTACCGCTTGTAAAAAAACGGAAAAATCTTCAGATACGCAGGAATCTGAAAACAGTTCGGTAACGCAAAGTCCGTCCTATAGTAACAGTTCTTCAAATGATTCTGATGATTCTGACATGACCCCATACAGTTTTGAGAAGACGCAGGTACTGAATAAAATTAGCCCGATAGATGAGAAATCTTTAAGTCTGCCGTTCAGTACAAGCGCGCATAGTAAATACCTGAGCGACCCGACGGCTTTTAAGAATATTCCCGATGGAGGCATTCCAAAGGGTAATACCGCGGTTGTAGGAAGCGACGTTTGCCTTTTTTATCCTGTAACAAGTATTTCTACAATGGCGGATTTGGATAAATTACCCAAAGGTGAAAAAATTCCCTTTGCAACTATTATCCCCCTTGGGGACAAACTGGTATGTAAAAATTCGGAATATAATGAAATGTATAATTTCCAGGATAATATAAACTTTTTTTACAAGACGACATGGCAGGGAAAACAGGGCATTGTATTTGGGGCGGATCTGTATGGTATTGACGCTTCCAATGAAGATAACAGGATGAACGCCCTTCTTTATAAAGACAACGGATATTTCAGCGCTTTTCATCCTGTAACCGGCTACGATGCAATCAGAAATGATATTCAAAAAGAACTGGAAACAAACGGTCTTGTCTTTCAGGAAGTAAAACAATCGGAGTATAGCCTAACCGTTACAACGCCGGACGATATGATAAGCCTTTACATTAAAAGAAACAAGGCGACTCCCGTCTTTATTACCACCGATCTTGCCGCCCACGCGAACCACCTTGTGTTTGACAAACTGCTTCAGTATTGCGAAGAGGAATATTTTTTCCCCCGATTAATTACCGTAGTAAACGAGTATATTAAAGCTATTGAACAGAAAAAGGGGCAGATCTCTGACGCGCATTACAATACAAGCATGTTTTATTTTCAGACGGCGCAGGCTCTGCTGGCTTTGGCTCCCAAAAAATTTGAGGAGGGGTATAATTCCATTGGGTATAAGGAAGTTGATGCCGCTCAGGTTCTCAGTAATTATCCGCAACAAGTCGTCAAAGAAATTGAACAGATTAATAACGCGTCGGGATTTGTAGATTCAGCCGCTTCTCCCGGCATGAGAGAAGATTATTCCCAATACAAAGTAAGGGGCCATTATACAAAAAACGGAGTGCTTGGCGCATATTTCCGCGCCCTTATGTGGTTTGGCAGAATTAATTTTAACCTTGGCGGCGAAAGCGGCGACGCAAAAGAAGCGGCAAAAAGACTTGCACCTGTGGCTCTTTTAATTACCGACATAACGGAAAATTCACCGGAAATAAAAACAATCTGGCAGTCCCTATTTGATCCCATTACTGAAATTATTGGCTCCTCTGACGATATCAGTTTTTATGAACTCGCACCGCTTTGGAATAAAATCAAGGGAGCCGGTTTTATGCAGTGGTACAATGATTCGTCAAAACTTGAAACTTTTGTTTCAAAAGATTACAAAGAACTTCGCGCTCCTGCAATTTCAGGTTCTTCTTTATTCAAGAGCGTTCATGACGGCGGCGACGCTCCGGAAGAACGCTTTGCCCCGACAGGATGGCGGCTGTTCGGACAGCGTTATACGCTTGACAGTGAAATACATCATTTTGTTTCCCCGCCAAGAGTTATGATGCGTAACATGGTCAGCGGGCTTGATATAATGAAAGCCTTTGGATCAAAAACCGCAGACCGTCTTTTAAAAGCAAGTGATTATCCCAAGTATCCGGGATTGGAAAACACATTGAATTCACTTCAACGAAACATGGCTAATTTAAAAGACGATTATTGGTTTTCAACATATTATACAAACATCCTGTACCAGATAAGGACCCAGGCGCTTTTTGAAAACGGCGCGGGTTTTTATTTTACTGAAAAGCCAGGATGGAATTTAAAAGCAATGAACTCAGCCCACGGAACATGGGCGGAACTGCGGCATGATACGATTCTTTATGTAAAACAAAGTTACGCCGAAAACGCGGGCGGTGGGGACTGGGAGCCGACATTCAGAACCAAGCCCCTTCCGAAGCCTGTCCCTTATATTGAACCGAATGTGCCGTTCTGGATTACTTCCGCCATAGGGATTCAAAAGTTGTATATAATATTGGAAAAATACGATTTTCTTGACGGCAGCTCAGCCGGTGTTTTGGAAGGCTTGCATAGTATGTTTGTACATGCCGAAAAAATCTCCGAACTGGAAGCGGATGATAAAGAAGTGCCTGCAGCCGATCTTGAATGGATCGAAACCGTTCCCAGCAGCCTTGCCCGTCTTGTGATAAACCTGTCAGGCGGAACCCCATATATGGACAATACGGATCAACTGAAAATGGCGCTGGTGGCGGATGTATTTACCAACGCGGAATCCGGAGTAGTCCTGGAAACCGCGGTGGGTATTCCATACCGCCTTTATATCCCGCTGAACGACAAACAGGGAGGAAAGCGAATAGCGATAGGTTACGGTTTCAGCTATTACGAATTCACCCAGCCCATGTCAAACAGGCTTAATAATGAGCAGTGGAAAACCATTGTGTACAATACAGGTTTTGACATGAAAAAGTACCATCCCTCATGGATGCAGGGAAAAGTTAAATCGGCGAAATGAAATTTGTTGGTTAAACGCGCAGTCTTTCTTGTTTTTATTATTCTCTGTTTTTCCTGCATCAAGAATGAACCGGCTTCACGCGCAGCTGAAGAAACGCCTCTGTACCACACCTGGCATTCTTTAAAAGAAAGGGAATATACAAAGCCTGTTCACCCTCCGTTAGCGGAAAACCCTCCGCCGGGATTTTTTCCCTGGGCGGGCATTGTCAGCCATCACCTCCTTGCCCATGATTATATTGATTCGTGGTTTTCGCGCCTTGCAAAAATGAGGAAAATAAGTTGTTTTTACATTCTGTGCCCGTCGCATTGGGGTCTTTCAACAGAGCCGTATTCACTGACTGACGGTTCATGGGTAAGCGGTTTTGGCCGTGTTGACTCAAGCCTAAAAAACGTAAGCAAACTGGCAAAATCGCTGAATGTTGGTTTGGACAGCAGGGTATTCGATGTTGAGCACGGAGCGTCAACCTTAATGCCGTATATTAAAAAGTATTTTCCAAAAGCGTCGGTAGTGGTTATAGCCTACGATGGCGAACCTCCGGTGAATGTTCCAAAAAGCGCCATGCTTGCGGACGCTCTTGAAAGTTTTTTTGACAAAAAAGAAAAGCGTAAAAATTTTTTACTGATATCAACCGACTTTTCACATCACGGCAATCTCGAACTGACGGAAAAAAGGGATAACAATTCTATTACATATTTAAAGAATCCAAATACCGTTTCCTGGAACATGGCAGGCTGCGACAACAAACCCGGAATTTTCATCCTTGACCGTTTAGGAAAAAGCAATCTTGAATCATTTATACTCTACCACACAAATTCATGGGAAATCTCAAATGAATGGGCGCATGATGTTACAAGTTATTTCTTTGTTTACTATGGGGACAAATAATAAATAGCAAATAGTAAATAGCAAATAGAAGAAAGCGAACTTAGTAGGCATAGCATGTTGTCAACAAGTAATGCTTGCTAACTAATATCTTCATTTGTTATTTGTTATTTGTTATTTGTTATTTTGCAATGGTTCAAGTATCCAAACTGCCGCGCTTCGCCGCCATACCAAATTTTTATTATCACTCCAAGCGTTTTTATCAAGCCCGGCTTTAGCGCAGATTTTTTCAAGAAAATCTTTTTTTTTGTGGTGCCTTTGCACGGCAATCGACGCCTGAAGGATTGTGTTTTCAGGACCGTCGGCGAGCCAGAGGTTGTGACTGCCGGGAATAAAATCGTCTGGCGAGGACATATCTTCCCATTTATCAAAAATAAGCAGTTCCACAAGCGTATCTCCCGCTTCTTCAGGGCGAAGAGGCTCATAACGTGGGTCTATTAGAGCCTGCGCGGCGCAGAATGCCGCGAAGAGATTCATATCGCCTGAATTTTTGTACCATGCAAGACAGCCTCGGTCTTTTCCCTGAACAATAAGGCGGACCGCCAAACCTTCGTTTTCGCCTAGCGGGGGCAAAATCGGAGTATATCCGTCATTCCAAACTCGTAAAATACTTTCTCTGGCGGATTGAAGAAGCTCCTTTAGCCTGTCCGTGTCATAGGATTCCCGAAGTTTCGCATTTATTTGCATTTCTTTCCCAGATTGATTGCAGGAAATGAGCAAGATCAACGCTAAAAAAAGGAAAAAACCGTATTTTTGCATATTTAAAGAATATTATACAACGATTTAGGGAAAATAGCACCGGGAAATTACTTTCATTATTCATTAATATTGATTATAATTGAAATATGTGGAACCCTATTGCATTTATAAAAAAAACATTATATAGATTGGGTTTTTTTGCGAAAACTCTTAAAGGAGCTTGGTATTTTATCCGCCATTCACAGGCTTCGTTTAAGGTTCTTATAATGCAGATTCTCTTTACATTCGTATACGCCATGGGGATTATAACCCTGCTGGCGCTGGCTATCGGCGCGGCTGTTAATATTATCGGAGTGCCGTTTCTTACCATGATAAACCAGCAGCAGCTTATTTATACGCTGTTAATCATAATTATTACAAGGGAATTGGGCCCTCTATTAACCGCTTTTGTCGTTATCGCCCGTTCGGCAACCGCCATTGCGACTGAAATAGCGGGAATGGTTATTTCACATGAGGTTGAAGCTTATATTTCCGTTGGAATAGACCCTATTGAACAACTGGCGGTTCCCAGATTTTTAGGCGTTACCATTTCGCTTGTGCTTATGAATATTTATTTTTCTGTTTTTGGGCTTGCAGGCTCATATCTTGTTACACAGTTGTTCAGTTCAACTCCGATGGATTACTATTTTTCAAGTTTATTGCAGCATTTAAGCATATATGACGTGATAATTTCGATAATAAAGAGTATTGCCTTTGGAACGATCATCTCCATTTACGCCGTAATTGAAGGTTTTTCGGTTGAAAGGGCAAGTACTGAAGTTCCTGTTGCGGGTTTACGCGCTGTCGGAGGCGCTTTTGCACTCTGTATAGTGGTAGATGTCATTATCTCAGCTTTATATTATGTCGTGGCGTAATGGAAAATATTATTGAATTGGACGATATACATTTCTCAGACCATGAAGGCAGGAAGATAGTTCAGGGCGTTTCCATTAAATATAAACCCGGAAAAACCACCGCCATTATAGGGCCGTCGGGCGGCGGGAAAAGCACCGTGTTAAAACTTTCCGCCGGTCTTCTTCAGCCGAGTCACGGGGCGGTTTTTTATAAAGGGCAAAATGTCGCGCTGATGAACCGAAGCGATAACCTTGAATTCCGCCGCGAAGGGGCTTTTGTTTTTCAGGATTCCGCGCTTTGGGCAAATATGGACCTGTTTCAGATACTGGAGCTTCCGCTTAAGATTCATTATCCAAAGATGACAAAACAGCAGCGTAAGGATCGCATCACTGAGATTACTGCTGAAGTTGGTTACAGGAAAAATTTGACTGTCCGCCCTTCAACGCTTTCCATGGGCGAACAGAAATTAATAGCCTATTCGCGCGCAATGTTATGCAACCCATCCCTCCTGTTTCTGGATGAATGGACTGAATCGATGGATGAAACCTCAGCCGAAAGGCTTGTCAGCCTTGTAAGAAAAAAACAAAGCGAGGGAGCTACGATTTTATTTGTAAGCCATGATATGAGGGTAATTAAGGATTTAGCCGATTTTATAATAGTAATCGCCGATGGTAAAGTGGTGATAAATACGCCGAAAGATCAGATAATAGGCAATTTATCGCTTAAGGATCTTGAAAAGATGGGGGTAGTTTTATGAAATTTTCAATAAGGTTTGCGGATCAAATTGTAGGTACTCTTGTCTTGCTCGCGCTCGCGATTTTGGTTTTTGTAATTTTTATGCTGGGTAAGAGCCAGCGCTGGTTTGTAAAAGACTGCGAATATAAGGCTTATTTTACGTCCGCTTCGGGAATCAGCCCGAATATGGCGGTTCAGTACAAAGGTTTTACCATAGGTCATGTTAAAAAACTTTCACTTGCCGATGATGACCGTGTGGAAGTAATTTTTTCCATTTTTGAAGAATACACGGACAGAGTTACCAAAAGCTCTTTAGTTGAAAGAGTGGAAAGTCCAATCGGTCTTGGAAGTTCATTTAATTTTTATCCGGGCGTAAAAGGCGAAACTCCACTTGATGAATTAAGTGAAATTCCGGTAGTAGATTCCCAGAAGTCAAAAGAATTAATATCGGAAGGGAGAAAATCAGGCGACAACATAAGCAATATTATGGATCAGGTTAGTTCGATACTTGATAATATTGACAAAGCTATTGTGGGCGCGGACGGAAAACCGTCTCTTGAAAAGATTATCAGTAATGTGGAAGCGGGTACTGCAAGTCTTCAAACGTTAGCTGAAAATATTTCCGGGCAGTTGCAGCCGATATTGGCAAATCTTGAAGATGTTTCAAAAAAAATCTCTGACCCGGACGGCGGCGTTATGAAGCTTCTTGGCGGGGAAGGGCCGTTATATGAAACCATCAATTCTCTTTCCGGCATAATTGATAATCTTAAAACGGCAAGCGAACTTATTCCCGCAGAGCTTCCACAAATTGCCGTTGCGATAAATAGGCTTAATGTCGTACTTAAGCAGGTTGAGGACGTATTAAAGTCGGTAGCCAATAATCCGCTTTTAAAAGGCGGCATACCTGAAGATAAAGAAGCCGGTCCTGCCGGCGCAAGTCCTAGAAATCAAGATTTTAACCGCAGGGGAAATTAGTATGAATAAAGTTATCGGTATTTTTATCTTATCAATAATTTTTGGATTAGTATCATGTTCAACGGCGCCAAAAGATACCGGAGATATAAATATTTTACACAAATCCATTGAGATAGGACTGGAATCCGCGAATAGGGAAGTGGGACAGGGTAATTTTGTAAACGCCGAGAAGTTATTAATTGAAAATAAACACATGGCGATTCTTACGGATGATTCTTCGCTGATAATCAGGGTTTGCCTATCTTACGGGAACGTTTTATTATCTTTAGGGAAAACAAAGGAGGCTCATGCCGAATGGGATCAGGCTATAGCGGAAGCTAAAAAATTAGATAATAAAGAGCTCTTATCCGTGGCTAATATTTTTAAAGCGAGGGGAAATCTTCTTACTAAAGAAGCGACACCTCAATTAATACAATCAGTAATAGATGAAGTGAACAGGGAAATTAAAAATGTAAAAAATAACCTCTTTATCGCTTATTCCTGGCAGACAATAGGCCTCGCGCAGAGGGCTTCAGGCTCATATGTCGAAGCTGAAGCTTCAATAAAGAAAAGTTTGGAAATTCATGAAAAAGAAAAGGCTCTTGAAAATGCTTCCTATGACTGGTACACTATTGCATCTATACGTTCTATGGCGGGAAATTCACAGGGGGCGTTAGAGGCTTTGAAATCGGCGATAACAATTGACCGCCGTATAGAAAATTCATTCGGTCTTGCCGCCAGTTGGAGGGCGATGGGCGATATTTACCGTAACATGGGGAAAAAAGAAGACGCCTCGGAAGCGTATAAAAGATCGAGGGCGATCTTTGAAGCTTTGGGTAAAAAAGACGAAGTTGTCGAAATTGACAATAGAATGAGAAATTAATTTTTAATTAAAAGAGATAGTTTTAAAAATATTTCTCTTATTTTGTTCATATTAATAGTTAAGGAGAAATAAATGAACAGCGTATTTATGAATACATATCACAGGCTGCCTGTAACTTTCTCGAGGGGAGAAGGTTCATGGCTTTTTGATATAGACGGAAAAAAATATCTGGATTTTACTTCCGGAATAGCCGTAAACATTCTTGGTCATAATTATCCGCCGTTGGTACGGGCCGTTACCGAGCAGGCGGGAAAATGTTTTCATGTGTGCAATTATTTTCAAAGCGATACAAGCGTGGATTTCGCCGAGAAACTTATACAAGCCACATCCGCCGCGGGAATGAAAAAAGTTTTTCTATGCAATTCAGGGGCGGAGGCTAACGAAGGGGCGTGCAAGCTTGCAAGAAAATATTCGCTTGTAAAATACGGTCCGGGAAGGCATACCATCGTCTCTTTAAATGGGAGTTTTCACGGAAGGACTATTACAACTCTGTCCGCGACCGGGCAGGAAAAATTTCACAAGGACTTTGGTCCCTTTACCAAAGGTTTTATCCATGTGCCGTGCGGCGATATTGACGCGCTTGAAAAAACATTGGATAAAAATTCCGTGGCGGGCCTGTTAATTGAAGCGGTACAGGGCGAGAACGGCATAGTGCCTCAGTCGCAGGAATTTTTAACCGCCGCCGCGGATTTATGTGCCCAAAGGGACATACTTTTAATGTTTGACGAAATCCAGTGCGGGCTTGGAAGGACTGGAACATTCCTTGCGTTTGAGCAGTACAAGGACTCGCGCGGCAATCCCATTAAAGCCGATATAGTAACGCTTGCAAAGGGTCTTGCGGGAGGAATCCCCGCGGGCGCCGTTTTAGCCGGAGAAAAGACATACGCCGTTTTTGAAGAAGGCGATCATGGCAGCACGTTTGGCGGTAATCCCATTTCCGCCGCTGCGGGAATTGTCGTTTTAAAGACGGTAAACGATCCCGGCTTCCTTGCCGAAATATCCCGCAAAGGCGAGATGCTGATGAACGCTTTTAAGCAGAACCCAAAAATTAAAGAAGTGCGGGGCAGGGGACTGATGATAGGGCTTGATATTGAAAGCAGTTCATGGATATTCCTGAAAGCGGGAATAGCGAGAGCCGATTTCGCGAAACAGCAAAACGGTCTTTTATTATTGTCAGCAGGAACAAATACCCTACGCTTACTGCCTCCGTACACGATTACCGACGGCGAACTGGAGCAGGGTATTGAGATGATGAACGAATTGCTCGCGGCAAGTTAGTAATTAGTAGGTAGTAATTAGTGGGTAGTAATTAGTGTTATTGTTTGTTATATATGCGTGAAGTAACACGCTGCGTTTGCTAACAACAAATTCACTATCCACTACCTACTACCCACTACTCACTACCTATTCGGCATTCCCGGTGACGCACCTCCTGTGTTGGTTATATACCAGTCTTTTGCGGTGTGGGTATTTTCTTTTCCTTCGTATCTGCTGATGCTTTTGGTTGCGGATGATTTTATTGTCGATGTGTCAACAGCGTCAAAAGGCGAAGGCGGTTGGCCGTCAGCGGATTTCCACGCTCCCTTGTTGTACAAATCTTCCACAATTTCCGCGAAATGTCCCCGACTCCATTTTTCACCAGGCGTTTCATTTAAAATGACGGCGTCCAGAATCCTGCCGTTTGCGTCCTGCAAATACACAATATCGGTTTTATGCAGCCACTTTGTCGTGGAACCTGAAATCCATAAATCACGCGCGGCTGGACTGGAATCAATTCCAGTGGATTCAGCCAGATCTTCACCAAATTCATTAACGCAAACGCTTTCCAGGGTACGCAAATGAAGCGTAATGTATTCGCCTGACTTTACGTCAACGGCGGGTAAGTCAAAAATATATGGTTTTTTAGATTCCCACATTATGTAAAGCTGCAGTCCGTTTAAATCCCCCGCCGATTTTACTTTAAATTCAATATATTCCGCGCGTGATGTCGAACCTGAATATACCGCGCGTAATTCATTTATTTCTATTTCTGGAATCCAGTCATTGACAAACAATGGGACTTCGACAGATAACGAATTTTCCAGATTGTCTTTTACGTCAAGTTTAATAAAAAATTCCGTCTGCAATTCAAAGTTTTCTTTTAAATGGATCTTTACGGTTTTTCCCTCCTGAATACTATAAATTTCCTGATGTGGGGTAAAAGTACAGGAAACATTTTTAACCGCCGCCGTAAAATTAAAATGTATTTCTTTTTTGGAAAATAAATTAAAGTCAATAAATTCAGAAGGTAAAATTTCCATAAAATAAGGTTCAGAATTTCCCGTCTGTTCCTGATCGGTATCCGTATAATCAATGCCGTCTTCCGTCTCTTCCGAATCGATATCCTCCTGATCAGTATCGTCTGATTCCCACCCGTAATTGGGCTCAGGCCTGTTTTTAACCGGCGCTTTTTGAATAATCTCCGGTTTTTCCGTGAATTCCAAATCCTGCCCCTGTTGAAGTGCAGGGTCATTGGAACAGCTGCAGATTACCAACAGTAATGAAAAAATCATTACCAAACCAACAAAAACTTTTTTCATTTTTCTCTCCTTAAAATAAAGTTTGATATCGCATACGCGACTCCTATATATGGCGTGAAAGTGTCATTTTGCTTGACCGTTTTGAGAAAAAAGTTAAAGAAATTTATTGTTATTTTATTTAGATTTTAGGTGAATATTTCTCACAAAGGAAACTAAAGAAGAAAAGAACACAAAGAGGAAGAAAAATTTTCCTACTTGTACTCGCCTTCAAAGCTCATGTATTTTACAAGAATTTCCGTAATCTTCTGCGCGGCCACCTTTGCGTCATGCTCGGGAACCCTTCTTTGCCTGTTAAGTGATTCCACAAAGAATTCGGCAAGCGATTGATAAATTTCAGGTCCCTGGTAGAACACTACCGCGAAATTGCTTCCGGTGGGATTGAGGATTGTAAAGGAACCAAAACTTTCATTGGGTTCTTTTGCTATCATTATCTTTGATTGGTTTTTTGCCGTGATAATTTCCAGTTCATTAAAGCGTTTTGGGATTCTCTCGCCGTCCGTCCTTGAAACAGGTTCCTGAAATTTTAACTGATATGTGTCAGGCTCAACCAGAACATACAATTTCTTTCCGCCCGTAACAAATTGCAGGCCTATTTCCGTCATAAAAATTTCTTTTATGCCGGCGTAAGATACAATTTCGTAAACTGAATAAAAGGATGTTTCGCTGAAAAATGAAGAGACGATATACCCCTGGGCAAACGGAAGTTTTCCCTGTCTGTAAGCGTCAAACAGATTACGGAAGGGGACGTCGCTTATCTCTTCTTCAGGTATTGTTACCGGTTTTTTAGCGGGCGGTTTTTTTTTAGACGATTTTTTGGAAGCCGAATCGTCGGCGGGCTCCCCGCAGACCGGACATATTACCATATCATCATCAAGTTCTTCACCGCATTTCTTGCATTTTTTCGGCTCCACTTTAACCGGTTGCTTACAGTACGGGCAGTATACCCAATTTGGCTTTAAAGGTTTATCGCAATTTTTGCATTTTAATTCTTCTTCCGCAGTCTTTTCTTCCACAGCTTTTTCTTCCATACTTTTACTCCTAGTCTGTTTTCCTATAATTATACCACGATTTTCGCTACTTGCAAGGATTATTTTTAATTATTCATCGCTAAGATAATCGATTTTACCCTCGCCAAGAGCCTTCAGTATACGCCGCTTTACGTCGCCCGCTTCTTTTCCGACAAAATTCGCTATTTTGTCCCGCATGTCGCGGCGTTTTGAATTTTGTCCGTAGGGGCAGGTACAGGCGTTTTTTAAAATGTTCTGTTCCGCGGCGCAGGAGATAATTTGCTTTTCTTCTAGCAGGGCAAGCGGGCGGATAAGGCTTGCGGGGTATTTTCGGTATTTTAAGATAATAGGCATTGCGAGCAATTCGCCTTTTGAGCAGAGGTTCATAAAAAAAGTTTCGATAATGTCGTCAAGATGATGCCCTAACGCTATTTTATTAAAACCGTTCTCCACGGCGTATTTTAACAGTTCCGTCCGTCTCTGGGTTGAACACCAGTAGCAGTTCATTTTCTCGCCTTCTTTTAATCTGCCGATGACGGGGACAAATAAATCGGTAAAGGGAATTCCCCATTCTTCCAGTCTTTTGCAAAGAACCGATTTCTTGCAACAGGCGCAAAAGTCGGTGCTTATGTGCAAGCCCGCCAATTCATAATTTATTTTTAACGCCGGTTTAATTGCTGAAAGCGCCCATGACAATACGCTTGAATCTTTACCCCCAGACACGGTGATTAGTATGCGGTCGCCTTCATTGATAAGAGAGCGCTCGCATACGGTTTTTACAACCATTTTTTTTACAATTTCACTTGCGTTTGTTTTTCTGAAAAATCTGCTCATGCCTTACCCGCTCTTTCTTTAAGCACGCTGTTGATTACCAAACTTGCCAACATCAGTCCCGCGCTTGCGGTTATTGTTACAATACTGCCGTTTACTTTTTTTCGCCCCTGATAAGGAGTATTTCCGCCAGTGTTTACAAATTGCTCTTCATCCGTTTCGTTGTGCATTGGCGTTTCCGTGCTGTACACTGCCGTAAAATCGCCAGAGAAGCCGCGCTTTCTCAGTCCCTGTCGTACAAGCCGCGCCAAAGGGCAGTTGCCTGTTTTCCATATCGAAGCCGTCTTTATCTGCGAGGGGTCTGTTTTAAGAGCCATACCCATTGATGAAAAGAGAGTTACATTGGCGTTATAAGTTATTTCGATTAAGTCGAGTTTGTGGTTCAAGCTGTCAATGGCGTCTATCACATAATCTGACTTTTCAATACCGAAGTTACCGGCGTTTTCACGGTAAAAGATTTCGTCCCACGCGGTAATGTCACATTCGGGATTAATTTCCAAAAGACGTTTTTTTAATGATGACGCTTTTGGCTGTCCAAGAGTTAAAGAAGTCGCCTCCACCTGACGGTTCACGTTTGAGGCGCAGACAAAGTCATTGTCAATGATGCCGATTTTTCCTATTCCTGAGCGGACAAGCGCCTCGGCAGCCCAGCTTCCCACTCCGCCCGCGCCGAAAACAAGCGCGTGGGTGTTGTTCAGTTTTTCAAGGTTTTCTTTGCCGGTGAGCAGAACGAGTCTTTCAAAGATGGGATTAACCATTTGCGTCTGCCCTTATATTATCAATATTTTGATATTAATACAAGTATAATTATTATTACTTTTTCTCTTTCAATTTACACCTTTAAATGTTAATATACTCACAATGAGGAAAAATAACGCCTATATGCTTAACATATATTTGTCATGCGGATATTAAACGAAAAAGGAGAACTTTATGGAAAATCAAACAAAAGATAACGCAGGAACGCCAACTGTTGAATCGCTTGTAAAACGCGGGTATTTGTTTTTGGAAGATTCCGAATGGAATAAGGCGGACGAGTATTTTGACAAGGCGCTGGATATAAACCCCGAACACGCGCCCGCATATATCGGCAAACTGTGCGTCGAACTTAGAGTGCGCCGCGAGGAATCGCTTGGGGATTACAAAGAACTCAGGCAGGGCAAGAAATTTGACAAACTTCTGGGAGAATACAGAAATTTTCAAAAAGCCCTCCGTTTTGCGGACGACGGTTACAAGAAAAAACTGAACGATTACGACCAAAAAATAAAAGAAAATTTTCCTAAGGTTCCGAAAGGATTAACGGACGAATCAATTAAGAGCGAAATCGCAAGGTTGGAAAAGGAAATTGCGAATTGCGACGCGGAAATTGCCGAAGGGGAAGGGGAAAAACTGAGCTGTGAATCTATGATGGAATATTATAAGGAACAAAATAAGATTATATATGATGTTGTATATAGAGTAGAAGGGCATACAGGAGCCCAATACCATACTGATAATGATAAAGATTACCAATCGAATAAAAAGACAATAAATGATTTTATGAACAAAAAAAATGTAGCATTGAAGCATGTCAAAGAGTATACCGGCAAGAAAGCCGGGTTCGAAGCAAATAAACAAGAGATTGAACAGTTAGCAAGAATTTCGTGTCTTGACAGAATGGACGTTTATTATAACCGTGTCGTCGAAGCCATGAAGAAAGCATCAACGGAAGACGACTATAAAAATTTTGCCAAACAGTTCCGTTCGCTGGAAGGATACAAAGATTCGGCGGAGTTAGCCGATAGATGCGATAAGTTTGTGGAAAAACTACGGCATGAAAAACAAGTAAAAGAAGAAAAAGAAGCTAAAGAAAAAATTGATCATAAAGCAAAATTTACAAAGTATCAAAAGTGTATTGCTTCAGCTTCCGATTCCGATTCTAGTCATGCACTCGGCTTAGTAGCGGATGGTACGGTAGTCGCGACTGGAAAAAATGAATATTCACAATGTAATGTCAGAGGTTGGCGTGGTATTGTGGCGGTTGCTGCCGGTTCTTGGCATACACTCGGTTTAGTAGCGGACGGTACGGTTATCGCTGTTGGAAGGAATGATCATGGTCAATGTAACGTCAACGATTGGCGTAATATTACCGCAATTGCCGCAGGTTCTTCTCATACAGTCGGTTTAAAATCGGACGGTACGGTTATCGCTGTTGGAAGGGATAATTATGGTCAATGTGATGTCAGCGGTTGGCGTGATATTGTAGCTGTCGCTGCAAGTTTTCTTTTAACAGTCGGTTTAAAAGCGGACGGCACGGTTGTCGAGACTGGAAAACCTGGTAATATCTTAGCTGGAAGTATCTTTGATACAAATAATTTTAATATGGGTAATGTCAACGATTGGCGTAATATTACCGCAATTGCAACATCTTCTTTTCATACGGTCGGTTTAAAATCAGATGGCACGGTTGTCGCGATTAATAATAATAACTTTGGCCAATGTAACGTCAGCGATTGGCGTAATATTACCGCAATTGCCGCAGGTCCTTCTTTTACAGTCGGTTTAAAAGCGGATGGCACGGTTGTCGCGGTTGGAAATAATAAAACTGGCCGGTGTAATGTCAGCGATTGGCGTGATATTGTAGCGGTTACCGCATGTAATTTTACAATTGGTTTAAAAGTGGACGGCACAGTTGTCGCGGCTGGAATTAATGATGATGATCAATGTAATGTCAGTGGTTGGCGTAATATTGGACTTGTTTCTGAAGAGCAGCTTTTGAAATGGAAACAACCTGAAGAGCTGGCAAGATTTGAGAAAGAAAAGCAGGAAAGAGAAAGAGAAAAACAGGAAAGGGAAAGAAAAGCAAAAGCCGAACAAGAGGCAAAAGAAGCGGAAGAAAGAAAACGACAATGGCAAGCGAAAGGCTTATGCAAATACTGCGGCGGCAAATTGAGCGGTTTATTCACCAAAAAATGCACAAGCTGCGGTAAAGTGAACTGAGGTTTTTAACGCTGTCCGTTGGACGGAAAAATAAAAGCCGGCGGGCTATAAACGTTTATATTAAGGAGGTAAATTATGGCAGATGTAGATTGTCCGTATTTCGACAGGGATTACAAAAAATGCGCGTTATTTGGCACGTATCAGGACGGTTATCAGAAAGAACATTATTGCCTGTCAAGCAGTAATTGGAAGGGCTGTCCTAATTACACAAGCAGAAGTTACGAGGAAAAAGTATCAAAGAAGATTCGGTCAAATCCTGAATTGTGATTGATATAGAGCAATTAGAACGCCTATGCGCTTTTTTTCTCCAGTTTCATTTGCAGTCCTAAAATATCAAGTAGTTTGAAGACGGTTTTGAAAGAAGGGTTTCCGTCTGGGGCAAGCGATTTATACAGTCCCTTGCGGTCAAGGTTCAATTCTTTGGCGATCTGTGTCATGCCTTTGGAGCGGGCAATGTCGCTAATAACTGAAAGCAAAAAATCGGGATCATTTTCCTCAAGGGTAACTTCAAGAAGGCTTATAACGTCTTCTTTGGTTTCTATTACTTCGGCTGGATCCCAGTCTGCAAACGTAATTTTCTCTTTCGTTTTTGTCGGCTTTATTATTTTTGCCGTTTTCTTCTTTGTCTTTGTTGCAGTTCCCATACCCTTATTCCTCCTCGTATAGCTCAGCAATTTTCTTTGCTCTGTTAATATCCGCTTGCTGGGTAGATTTATCTCCGCCGCAGAGCAGAATAATAATCTCCTTGCCTATGTCCTTGTAATAGACTCGATAGCCGGGTCCATAATGAATACGCATTTCGAAAATGTTATCGCCTACGGGGCCGACATCGCCGCAATTACCCTTCTCAAACCGTTTTATTCTGGCAACAATAAGGGATTTAGCAACATGGTCTTTCAGTTTTTTCAACCATTTGATGAAAGTGCTCGCTCTGCGTATTTTATTCACTATTTAATTGTGGACTATATGCCCCAATTTGTCAAGGACAAGAATAAGATTTGCAAGCGTTTGTCACCTATTTTCCCTATTTGTGTTCTTTGTATCTTTGTGTCCACTCTTCGCCAAATACCGCTCTTCCTCGCTGAACACGCATCCGCAGTACTTCTGCATATACATATTCGCGGCGCGGGCGTTAGATTGCCCTTCACGAAACAGCGGCCTAAAATCCCTGTATAAAAATTCAACTCCGTATTTTTCCGCCGTCTCTTCTCCCGCTAGCTTAATCTCCTCATGATCCTGATACGGGCTTATAAGCAGAGTCGTGCTAAAGGCGGAAAATCCTTCCCGTGACGCGAAATCAGCCGTCTTTTCAAGGCGCATACGGTAACATTTTTTACACCTATGCGGATGGGATATTGAATCACTGTCAGTCTGTGAATAAACTTCGTTTAAAAATACCCTAAGCCCGTATTCATCAATTGACGTAAGCGCTAATTTTTCGCTTTTTGCAAAATCGATTAAACAGTCCCTGCGCGATTTATATTCAGTGTACGGGTGAATATTCGGGTTGTACCAAAACAAATGCGGCTCTATTTTCTCAGCGCGGAGACTGCCGATACAGGAGACGGAACAGGGAGCGCAACAGCAGTGAAGAAGGAGTTTCATATTTAAAATAATTATAACATACTCAAAGGATCAACATCAATTTCAAGGTAGGCCTTGCTTTCCTTACCTTTTTCATAAATGGAAACCAGTTCTCGCGCCATTGAATGAATCGCGCCAATTGAAGGGCTGCGAAGGATTAATTGCCGCCTGTAATTATTGTTTATAATACCGATGGGGCACTCCGCGGGACCGAGCATGTCGGCATCTTTGGGAAGTAATTTTGCGGCAATGGAGGCAAGTCTGTTAATAGCTGCGTTTGCGCAGGTTTCCTCTTTGGCGCGGACAGTAAAACGAATCAGTCTTGAATAGGGGGGGAAGCCAAGGGAGCGGCGGTGTTTTAATTCGGCGTTAAAAAAGCCCGTAACGTCAAGCAGGCAAGATTTCATAATTACAGGGTCGTCGGTGCGCAGCGTCTGAACAATTACTTTGCTGTCGGGGAAATATCTGCCGGCGCGGCCAGCGACCTGTACAATCAGAGAGAAAGTTCTCTCCGCGGCGCGGAAGTCCGGCAGGTGCAGGCCAGTGTCTGCGAACACTACGCCGACAAGACGCACTCCGGGAAAATTTAATCCTTTTGCGACCATCTGCGTACCAAGCAAAATGTCAATTTCTCCTTTCTTAAATAATTTCAGCGTTCCCTCAAGTCCGCCGCCGCCGCTTTTTTTTGAGGCTGTATCCGCGTCAACACGGCGAAGGCGGAGGTCGGGAAAAGTTCTGCTTACTTCTTCCTCAATCATTTCCGTGCCGAAACCTCGGAAACCGGCTTCCACACTGCCGCAGTTGGGGCAGGCTGTGGGCGGCGAAGTACTGTAGCCGCAGTAGTGGCAAATACAGCGGTTGCGGTTTTTGTGCCATGTAAGCGATACTGAACAGCGCTTGCAGACCAGGTCCCAGCCGCATTCAGGACATTTGTAAAAATGAGCGAAGCCTCTGCGGTTCATAAAGAGGATAGTCTGCCTTCCCATCGTGGCTGTCTGGCGGATTTCATCTTTTAATTCCTTTGTAAGGCAGCCTTCGGTTTTTGCGAGGCTGACGGCTTTTATCTCAGGCATTCCCCCGCCGGAAAGACGGCGCGAGAGGTCAAGCCTTTTAATGCCGCCCTCCTGCATAAGTTTCCACGCTTCGGCGGAAGGGGTCGCCGATCCCATAACAAGACGCGCCCCTTCTTTTGAACAGCGGTGAAGCGCGATTTGCCGCGCGTGGTAGCGCGGCGTGTTACCCGATTTATACGAGCCGTCGTGTTCTTCGTCAATAATGATAAGCCCAAGATTAGGCACGGGAGCGAAGACCGCGCTTCGCGGTCCTACGACAATCGGCGCTTTCCCGTTTTTTATTCTTGTCCATTCGGCAAGGCGAGTAGAGGGAGTCATTCCAGAATGTAACGTGGCGGCAAGCGTGCCGAAACGGTTTCCAATCATCTGCGCCGTTTGATGGGTTAGCGAAATTTCAGGCACAAGGTAGATAACGGATTTTCCTTCGTTTAACATAAATTGAGCGGCGCGGAGAAACACTTCCGTTTTGCCAGATCCCGTAACGCCGTAAAGGTAGAACATCGGCGGCAGACTGGAATCGGAATTTTCTATGGGGGCGGTTATCGCGTTTAAAGCCACCATCTGTTCATCGGATATTGAAAGTGAGGGAATTATTTCCTCATCGCCCTGGGGCAGGGCAGGGACTTTTTCCCTTTTTCCTGACGGAATCATCGAAGAAATCGCCTGCCCCGTACCGCAAATGTAAAATCCCGCTATCCATTTGGCAATCTCTATTTCTCTCTCGCCGAATAACGCATCGCCATCAACCACGCGGCGAATTTTTTTAACCGCTTCTTCTTTTACCCCTTCCGGCGGGCTTTCACGCTCCCCAATGATATAGCCTAAGCAGTCCCTTTTACCAAACGGAACCATCGCCCGTTTCCCGACAGCCGCCTCTTCTTTTTCGTCGATATGATAGGTGAAACTGTTATCCAGAGGAATGTCAAATACTAAATCAAAAAAAGCCGCCAATAATTTGCCCCGTCAATTAAAATTTTGAATGAAGGAGTTTTAAGTCTTCCCACGTCGGACGTTTTTTCCCTTCGTCACGCAAAAGCGCGGCGGGGTGGTACGTGGCGATGAGCGGAATCTTCATGCCTCCAACTTCAAATTCTTTAAACTTTCCGCGAATTTTTCCTATTGTCTCGGTTGTTTGCAGTAATGACTGCGCCGCGACTCTTCCCACAACAAGAATGAATTTTGGTTTTAATAAAGTAATCTGTCTTTCAAGATAATACGCGCATGCGGCTGTTTCCTCAGGGTAAGGGTCGCGGTTAAAAGGCGGACGGCATTTTACCACATTGGCGATAAAACAATTAGTCTTGCGCGAAAGACCGATAGAATCAAGCATTTTATCCAAAAGCTGTCCGGCCCTGCCGACAAAAGGCCGCCCCTGCCTGTCTTCATCCTCACCCGGCCCTTCGCCGATTACCAACACAAGCGGCTGTAAAACCCCTTCCCCCGGCGCCGCATTTGTCCTTTTCTCCCAAAGCTGGCAATTCCTGCAACCCCTGATTTCCTGCGCTATTTGCTCAATAGTATCGGCGGTATCAAGCCGCTCTTTTGGCTCATCGTCTGTAAAAAAGTACTCTTTCGCGGCGGTATGGTATCCCGAAGACAGGTGATCAGAGGCTAAATCAAGGAAAATCGCTATTTTTTGTTTATCATCTTTTGTCATTATCAATTTAACCTCAGGAATACTAGTACTCTGTAACATCTAAAATTTTACAAAAGGACCTCACGCAGAGGCGCGGAGGCGCAAAGAACGCAGAGCTTTTGTCCGATAGATTTTCGTTTTACAAGATATATTATCTTTAAAACAAGGATCATGAAGATATAACGATAATATTTCGAACAACAACTTTGCGTCCTCTGCGCCTCTGCGAGAGGTCTTTTAAAATATAGCATAAAAACTTTGTATATATCTATTGACATTTTTTTTAATTTCTTATACAATTCCTATTAAACACGTAGGTATTATGTGTGAACCATAAGTAAGGAGAATAACAATGAAAAATTACAAATTTGAAACGCTCCAGCTTCATGCTGGGCAGGAAAAACCCGATCCGACTACAGACGCGAGGGCCGTGCCGATTTACGCGACAACATCTTATGTTTTTAAGGACTGCGCACAGGCGGCGGGAAGATTCGCTTTAACTGAAGGCGGCAACATCTACACCCGCCTGATGAATCCGACATCTGACGTATTTGAGCAGCGGATAGCGGCTCTTGAAGGAGGCGTAGGCGCGTTGGCTACCTCATCAGGAGCGGCGGCTGTAACGTACGCCATTCAGAATATTGCCACGGCGGGGCATAACATCGTATCGGACAAGCGCATTTACGGCGGAACCTATAATCTGTTCGCCCACACTTTGCCCGACTTTGGCATATCCACTACCTTTGTAGACGGCAGTGATCCGAAAAACTTTGAAAAAGCGATAAACAAGGATACAAGGGCGTTGTTTGTCGAGACTTTGGGAAATCCCCATTCCACTATCGTAGATATTGACGCCCTTTCGGCAATCGCCCATAAAAACGGCATTCCGCTCATCGTAGACAATACTTTTTCGCCGCCATGCCTGTTCAAGCCAATTGAGCATGGGGCGGACGTAATTGTCCATTCAGCCACAAAATTTATTGGCGGCCACGGAACTGCTATCGGCGGCGTGATAATAGATTCTGGTAAATTCAACTGGGCGGCAAATGATAAATTCCCCGGCCTTTCAAAACCGAATCCAAGTTATCACGGCGTAGTTCTTACCCAGGCTGTGGGAAATCTTGCCTACATTATAAAAATTCGCGTTACGCTGATGAGGGACACAGGCTCGACAATTAGCCCGTTCCATTCATTCCTGTTCCTGCAAGGCTTGGAAACCTTGTCTCTGCGGACTGAACGCCATGTGCAGAACGCGCTCAAGGTTGTAAGTTACCTGCAAAAGCACCCGAAGGTGGAATCCGTAAACCATCCGTCGCTGCCGAATCATCAGGATCACGCCCTGTATAATAAATATTTCCCGAATGGCGCGGGTTCCATATTTACTTTTGAAATTAAAGGCGGCGCGGATCAGGCGAGAAACTTTATCGACAAACTGGAACTGTTCTCACTTCTTGCCAATGTCGCTGATTCCAAATCGCTTGTTATTCACCCCGCAAGCACGACGCATTCCCAGCTTTCCGGCGATGAACTTCTGGAACAGGGAATAAAACCCAACACGGTTAGGCTCTCCATAGGGACTGAACACATAGACGACATAATAGCCGATTTGGAACAAGCATTTAATTGATAAAAAAATAATAAATAACAAGGAACAAATAACAAAGGGGAGAAAATCTCTTCCCTTTGTTACCTGTTATTTATTATTTGTTATTTATATATAATATTCGTCCGCGCCGGCTTCTTTGTAGTCATTTAGTATGTTTTGAAGGGTGATGCTATCAAGATATTTGTTTATCGTTTTTTCAAGTCCCTGCCATACGGGCAGTGTTTTACAGTATGTTTTTTTATCACATTTATTTGGATTATCCGCAAGACATGAAACGGGAAACAGCCCTCCTTCGGTAATCCTTAAAATCTGGCCTACCGTGTACTTGTCCGGATCTTTTGCAAGCATATACCCGCCCTTATTGCCTCGGTTGGTCCGTAAAATATCAGGACGGCTCAGCAGGGTAACAATCTGCTCAAGGTACTTCTTTGAAATACCTTGCCGCAGTGATATATCCTTTAAAGAAATAAAACCGTCGTTTTTATGCTCAGCCAAATCCAAAAGCATGTGAAGCGAATATCGCCCTTTAGTTGATATTTTCATATTCCTAATATACCATGAATTTACTATGTTTTCAAGGTTTAAAGTTGAATAAAATTAAGATCGTCTGTATTATACATAATTGAGGTTGTTGATGCGTTTTAAAATACCAAAATTTTTCTCACAACGCCCGCTTTACGTACAACTCTTGTTTACTTTTTTTGCTTTTCTTGCAATGGTTGTTTTTAGCTATATTTTCACCAGCAGAATTGTACGTATCAATCTGGTACGCCATGTTGAAAGCGTACTTGACTATGTTGAGTCCCAAATCTACGCCGATCTTCTGGAATCACAAACGGTGCTGGACGATTTCGCGCAATCTATACAAAGTTTAGTCCGGCGCGGCGATGATTCCGCAAAACTGACCGCTTTTAACACGGATTTCTCAAGTCATTTACTTTCAAAAAAAAAGGACACTTTCAGTACTAACGGTCCTTTCGGCTTTATAGAAAGCTCTCCGGAAGGTCCGTTCTTTTTCAACGGCATTGGATGGAAGGCGCCGGATAGCTGGAATCCTATGGAGCGTCCCTGGTACGAAGCGGCCGTTAAAGCCGGCGACGGCATTGCCCAAACTGATACTTTTAAGGATACGGTTACCGGCGAAACGGTTTTTTCATATTCCCGGTGTCTTTTTGACGATGAAGGGAAGCGTTTAGGGGTTGTCGCTATTGACGTGCGTGCCGGCCATATTGGGGAAAGAGTCGCTTTTACGGATTTTTCAAAAGACAAAAGTTACGGAGTATTGGCAAGTCAGGATTTTACATTGATTGGCCATCCTAACCCGGATTTTGTCGGAATGAAAATGTACGATCCCGTAATCCCGCTTTCAATTGTAGTTGATTATTTAAAAAAGAACGGGTATGTCTCAGAAATAACATTTACCACATGGAAAGGCGATCCTGTCGTCGGTTTTTTCAGAAAACTTAAAAACGGCTGGAGTTTAGGCCTTATGACTCCGACAGAGATATATTATAAAGACGTATTTAATATGGTTATAATACTCGGTATATTGGGCGCCGCGCTTGCGGCCGTGTTGATTGTCATTCTAATCAGCGTTGACACGGCAAAACAAAAATCTGATACGGAGAGCAGGCATAAGAGCGCGTTCCTTGCAAATATGAGCCATGAGATACGCACGCCGATGAACGCGATTATCGGCATGACCACAATAGGGAAGTCAGCTTCAGATTCAATTCGCAAAGATTACTGTTTTTCAAAAATAGAAGACGCCTCTAACCACCTGCTTGGCGTTATTAACGATATTCTTGACATGTCAAAGATCGAGGCCAATAAGTTTCAACTTTCCGAAACGGAATTTGATCTTGAGAAAACCCTGCGGCGGGTAGTTAATGTGGTAAGTTTCCGCATAGATGAAAAACATCAGAAATTTTCCGTACATATCGATCGTTCCATTCCGCGCATACTTATAGGTGACGATCAAAGGATAGCGCAGGTAATCGCCAACCTTTTAGGAAACGCCGTTAAGTTTACCCCCGAATACGGAGCCATCACACTTGCCGTGCGCCTTGCCGGAAAAGGTAGCGACATCTGTACCCTGCAAATTTCGGTAAGCGATACCGGAATCGGCATAAGCCCAGAACAAAAGGCAAGGCTTTTTAAATCATTTGAACAGGCCGAATCAAGCACAACCCGCAAATACGGCGGAACGGGGCTGGGACTTGCCATTTCCAAAAGAATAGTGGAAATGATGGGCGGCAGTATTTGGGTTGAATCGGAAATTGGGAAAGGTTCCGCTTTTTTCTTTACCATCCAACTAAAGCGCGTCAATAATGAAATACACAGGTTTTTGTCACCCGATGTTAATTTAAAAAATGTCCGTATACTGACAGTTGACGATGACAAGGACATATTAACTTATTTTAATGAAATAGCGCAGGGCTTCGAACTAATGTGCGATACCGCCATAGGCGGGGAAGAAGCGCTTAAACTTATAGACAAAAAAGGCGGCTACAATATCTATTTTATAGACTGGAAAATGCCTGAAATGGACGGCATACAACTTGTGCGTGAAATAAGATCGCGCGTTAAAAACAACGCGATTGTAATAATGATTTCCGCCGCCGAATGGAGCGTGGTCGCCGCGGAAGCAAAAGAAGCCGGAGTTGATAAGTTTCTTTCCAAGCCGCTGTTTCCCTCCACCATTGCGGAAATGATTAATGAATGTCTGGGCGTTGACAACCAGCAGGCGGAAAAATCAAAAGCCTCGGACATTGCCGGTATTTTTGCCGGAAAGCGCATACTGTTAGCTGAAGATGTGGAAATTAACCGCGAAATTGTCCTGACCTTGCTTGAACCTACACGGTTGGAGATAGACTGCGCCGAAAACGGCCTGGAAGCCGTCCGTATGTTTACCAAAAACCCTACCAGGTACGACATGATTTTTATGGATATACAGATGCCAGAAATGGACGGCTATGAAGCGACAAAACGTATCAGAGAGTCTAATAATCCTGTTGCAAAAACCATCCCTATAATTGCCATGACTGCCAACGTTTTTAAAGAAGATATTGAAAGATGTATAGCCGCCGGAATGGACGGCCATGTCGGCAAACCTCTGGATTTTGACGAAGTTTTAAGCAAACTACGCCAATATTTGAATATTCCAAAATAATACCCATAAACCACACAAAATATGGTACTATCTATTGACAAGTACGCTATATATGTGGTACTATATATAGCGTAAGTTGATAGGCAGGAGACACTATATGCGTTGCCCCCATTGCGGGACTGTTGAGGACAAGGTAATTGAATCGCGGACTTTGGCTAACGGGGATGCCGTGCGCAGGCGCAGGGAATGTATCAACTGCAATTACCGGTTTACCAGTTATGAAAAGATTGATGAAAGACAGTTCATGGTAGTCAAGAAGGATTTAAGAAGAGAGCCTTTTGACCGCGAAAAACTGGAACGGGGAGTGGTGCGAGCGCTTGAAAAAAGACCGTTTTCACAGATGCAGATTGAGAATCTTGTGAATGAAATCGAGGATGAAACGGCGATTATTAGCAAGGGAAGCCGTGAAATTTCAAGTTCGGTCATTGGAGAATTGGTTTTAAAGAAGCTTAGCGAGCTTGACAAGGTGGCGTATATCCGTTTTGCCTCGGTTTATAAGTCGTTTAATGATTTAGAGGAGTTTATTGATGAAATAAAGCAAGTTGGAGAGTAGCCTTGAGGTTTGCTGCAGGTTTATGGGGGGATTTCTGACTTATAAGGGATATTCCTTATGGGTGACGGGAAAAACCGGCAGCCCCCTTCATTTTGAAGGGTTTTTTTCTAAGACCGTATAAGAGCTTGATGCTTTTATGCGGTCTTTTTTTAACTGACACCTTTTAAAATTTATGATATGATAAAAATGCGTTTATTTGCATAGCGCCCGGAGGAACTGAATGAAAATAGGGCTGGATACTTTTGCCTGTGACGGCGGCAAATCCGGAGTGGGTATGTATTTATCCCAATTTTTAAAACGCATAAAACCATCTGAAGCCCTATTTGAGCTTTTTGGCTGGGAATACGACAGGTATACGTACAGTGAAGTAGCCCCTAATTTTGAATTTATTCCGCAATGTTCGGTTCACGGAAGAACCGCGAATTCATTGTGGCACGTTTACAGATACCCAAAATTTGCCCTGAACCGTAAATTTGACGCCTGTTTTTTTGCCGCCGCGCACAGACACCTTCCGTTTAATTCGCCGTGTCCTACGATAGGTGCCGTTCATGATATGGCGGCATATTACGGCAGCCGTAAAACAAGAGTTCATCTTGGCGTGTTTTTAAGAATGATTTTTCCGAATTCTTTACGCAGGCTGGACAGGATTATCGCCGTAAGCGAATTTGTAAAAAGAGAATTAGTGGAACTGGCGCATGTAAAAGAAAACAGAATAGAAGTGGTTCCAAACGGAATTAACCACGAAACGTTTTATCCCAGGCAAAGAAACGAAGAGAGCGTAATTTTAATTCAGCCTTTTAGTTTTAAACGTCCCTATGTGCTTTGCGTGTCGCGCATTGATCATCCCATTAAAAACCATATCCGCCTGATAAACGCTTTTAACATTTTTAAGGAAAAAACAAAATATCCGCACAGGCTTGTAATGGCGGGCGGCGACAGCAACAACGCCGCTCTTGTAAAGGAAGCCGCCGCTTCTTCCCCGTGGAGAAGCGATATTTTCTTTACCGGGCATTTTCCGCCAAAAAGCCTGCCGGAACTTTACGCCGGCGCGGACTTTGCCGTTTGTCCGTCCATGTACGAAGGTTTTGGCATGGGCGTGGTGGAAGCGATGGCCTGCGGAGTGCCCGTGTTATGCGCCCGCGCCGCGTCTCTGCCTGAAACCGCCGAACACGCCGCGCTTTACTTTGATCCTTTAAACGTCGAAGACATGGCGGACAGAATGATTACGGTCAGCACCGACCGCAATATTTACAACGAGTGCCGCCGCCTTGGCCTTGAAAGGGCGCAGGCCTTCTCATGGGACAAGTGCGTGGAAAGGACATTACAGATAATTTACGAAACGGCGGGCAAGTGATTCTTCACTATATTTTTTGTAACGCAGACTTCAGCGCAGTGGCCGCATCCCGTGCATTTTGAATAATTAATCTTTGCGTGATTATCTACGATAACAAGGGCGTTATCCTTACATTCCCTTACGCATTTGCCGCAGGCGATACAGCCAGTTTTGCATTTTTTTCTGGTTACTGCGCCTTTTTCAATGTTATTGCACGCGAGAATCACCGGTATATTCATGTTTTCTATCCAGATTAATTTGTTGGGGCATGTTTTAACGCATAGGCCGCAACCGGTGCAAAGATTCGGAATAACGCGGGCAAGTTTGTCTTCCACGCAAATCGCGCCGCTGGGACACGCGAATTTACAATCGCCGAAACCAAGGCATCCGAATGTGCAAGCTGTATCTCCGCCAAAAAACTGTTTTGCGGCGACGCAGGATTGCACGCCCTTGTATTCCATCTTCCTGATTCTGAATTTCTCTGAGCCTATACAATGAATAACGGCGCTTTTTCTTTCTATGCTTCCCGCTTCAACTCCAAGGATTGCGCTTATTTTTTTTAAAACTGACGTTCCGCCCGGCGTGCAAAGATTGATGGCGACCTTTCCGTCCGCAAGAGCCTGCGCGTAACCTGAACAGCCCGGATAACCGCATGCGCCGCAGTTTGCGCCAGGTAAAATTTCCTGAAGCTGGGTGACGCGCTCGTCAATTTTTACATACATGAGTTTTGACGCGGCTGAAAGAATTATGCCGCAGATTCCGCCAATGGCGGTTACGGAAATTATCGCAAATAAAATCATATTCATACTGTAATCCTGTTACTTGAATAAATTTTCAATTACGCCGTTAAATCCAAAAAACGAAAAAGAAAGTATCGCCGCGGATATAAGCGTAAGAGGAAGCCCTTTAAAAGATTCGGGAGGATCGGCGTTTTCCGTATATTCCCGAATACCGGAGAAAATTACCATGCCAAGGAAGAACCCAAGCCCCGTGCCAAGAGCGTTCACGAGGGACTCGGCGTATGTGTACCCCTTGTTGATATTTAAAATTGTTACTCCCAATACGGCGCAGTTTGTCGTGATTAGGGGAAGATAGACTCCAAGCGCCTTGTGCAGGGAGGGTACGAATTTTTTTAGGGTGATTTCTACAAGCTGCACAAGGGAGGCGATAACAAGTATGAATACGATAGTTTGCAAAAAGCCAAGATCGTTTTTATCAAGAAGGTGTTTTTGTATCGGCCATGTTACCGCGGTCGCAAGAAGCATGACAAATATTACCGCGACGCTCATGCCGATGGCGTTTTTTAACTCTTTTGAAACTCCAAGAAACGGGCATATCCCCAAAAATTGGCGCAGAACATAGTTGTTTACAAGAACCGCGCTCATCAGTATTGTAACGAAAATTCTAAAGTCCATTAGTTACTCCCGGATAATAATTTACCGCAAACCGCCGCCTGAGGGCAGCTGTCACAGCTAAAATCAGTTTTCTTAATAGCCGTTCCGTTTGAAATCTTATTGACAAAAGCTATTAAAAGCCCAAAAACGACAAATCCGCCCGGAGCGATTGAAAAGGCGGCAATGTTGTTGTTGACAAGGACGGGCAGTTCAATGCCGTACCATGTTCCGTTTCCGAATATTTCCCGTATCGACGCCATTGCGAATAACGCGAGGGTAAAGCCCGCTCCCATGCCTATCGCGTCAAGAGTCGCGTCCAGGACGCCGTTTTTATTCGCGAACATTTCCGCCCTTCCCAGGACGATGCAGTTTACCGTAATAAGGGGAAGAAAAATCCCCAATGCCTCATAAAGGTTATAGGCGTATGCTTCGACAACCATTTTTACAATGGTTGTAAATCCGGCAATGAAGACTATGTAGCAGGGTATACGCACTTTATCGGGAATCGCTTTTCTTAAAACGGAAACGGCGACATTTGAGCCAAGAAGGACAAAAGTGGTCGCAAGCCCCATTCCAATGGCGTTTTCCGCCTGAGTGGAAACCGCAAGCGTAGGGCATATGCCAAGTATAAGCACCAGAACCGGGTTTTCTTTTATTATTCCGTTTAATAGGACGGAGAGTCGTTTGTTCATAATTTTTCCCTCATTATAATATCAAACGCGGTGAAAGCGTCTTGAATGCCTCTTTTATAAGCGGTAGAAGAAATAGTCGCGCCTGAGATGGCGATAACGCCGTTCAGGTTTTTATCCTTGCCGATGTATTGGCTTTGATGTTGATTTTCAAATACGGGGGTGGCAATGCCTTTTGTCTCCGTCTGAAAAGAAAGCGCGGAAGTTTTTATTATTATACCGTCAGGATCAATACCGCAAATAAGCTTAATATCGCCGCCGTATCCGGCGGAGGTTATCATAAAAATATAACCTATATTGTTTTTAGTTTTGTAAATTTCAGTGATTGTTGACGGTATGCCGTTTTTGCCGCGCAAATTTTCAATATTTAACAACTCAAATCCAGTTGCCTGCGGGATTACTTCATTTCTTGCCGCCGCCGCGCGTTCTTCCGCGGCTTTTTCAATAATGGGATTTGTTTTGCTGTTTACAACTGACAGCGCGCCTGATACAAAGAGGCAAATAAGCGCAAGAACGATTATTGGTTGAATTAAATTTTTGTTCATGCCTTTAAACCTCCAAGCGCTTTTTTATAAGTGATCTTGTTGATAAATGGAACAAGCGTGTTCATGATAAGTATTGAGTAAGACACTCCTTCAGGATAACTTCCGAAGAGACGGATTAATACGGTTAGTATGCCGCAGCCAACGCCAAAAATGACGCGCCCCATGTTTGTCTGCGGGGTAGTGACATAATCGGTAGCCATGAATATCGCGCCTAAAAATAATCCGCCCGAAAAAATGTGATGGACGGGATTCACTCCAGCTAACGCCGTCAGCGCGAATACGACCGCGATGAACGATACGGGCGCGTGCCATGTAATAACGCGGCGGAATAAAAGATATAAACCGCCAAGCAAGAGCGCGGCTTCGCTTACCTCCCCAAAAGAGCCGCCGTGGAATCCCAAAAAGAGATCCAATGTGTTTAAGCCGTCCGCTTGGCCTTTAAAAAGAAGCGCCAGAGGCGTGGCTCCCGTAACAATGTCGGTTGAAGTCTTCCATACGAAAGGCTCTATCCATGTCGTCATCGTTACCGGAAACGCGAGGAACATTACAACTCGCGCGGTTATCGCGGGGTTTGCGAAATTTTTTCCAAGTCCGCCGTAAAGCTGTTTAACAAGAACAATTGCCGTAAAACTTCCAAAGATTGCCTGCCAAACGGGAATTGTTACGGGCAAATTGTAAGCGAGTAATATTCCCGTTACTACGGAAGATAAATCGTTTATTGTATTTTTTCTTTTTAAGATTTTTTCAAAAGCCCATTCAAAAAAAACGCAGGATAATACGCAGACGCAGGTTACAAGGGCGGCGCGGGGGCCAAATACCCATACCGCTATAACAAACGCCGGAAGAAGGGCGATAATAACGTCAAGCATTATCCTGTTTGTCGTGGCTTTATAGCGTATATGAGGCGCGGGTGAAACAATCAAATTAGGTTCCATTATTTTGCCTCCTTTTGCGCTTTCTCATATTTATAAAGCATATCCTTGGCAAGAATCATTACCTGCACAAGAGGCCTTTTTGCGGGGCATGTATAAGCGCAACAGGCGCATTCAGCGCACATATTGACTTTGAATTTTTTAAGCAGTTCAGGCTTTTTAAGCTCATATGCGTTCTCTATATTAGGCGGCATAAGGCTCATTGGACATCTTGACAGGCATCGTCCGCATCTAATACATGGGGTAGGTTCAGGAGGCAATGCGGTCTTTGCCGTGAAGGCGAGAATCGCGCTCGTAATTTTTACAATGGGAATATCAATGCTGGGAATAGCCAAGCCCATCATCGGTCCGCCCAGGGTAATTTTTTTTACATTATCGCTGAGTTGTCCATTGTTAAGCAGTTTTTGTTTTTCATCGGTAAGCTGCTTGTCGCAAAAATCAAGTAAATCGCGGACGGGGGAGCCGATGGGGGCGATTATATTACATGGTTTTTTTACCGCCGGTCCGTCAACGGTTACGCATCTTGAAACAAGGGGGATTCCCGTTTTTATGTACTTTGTAAATACCGCGACAGTAGTACAGTTTACAACGATGCACCCCACGTCGGGAAGCCGTCCGCCTTCTGGAACAATTCTCCCCGTAACATTGTAAACCAGCACTTTTCTTTCACCCTGGGGGTATAAAGTGGGCAGTACCCTCACCGATATTCCCTCTTTGCCTTCGCAAAGGGCTTTAATTTTTTCTATCGGTTTGGGTTTATTTTTTTCGATACATATAATTATGTTTTTAGGTTTAAGGTATTCCTTCATAAGAAGAACGCCTTCAAAGAGTAAATCGGTATCGTCTACCATTGTCCTTGTATCGGAAGTGATATACGGTTCACATTCCGCGCCGTTGACCAGTATATAATCAAGCTTAACGCTTTCTTTTAACGTAAACTTTGGCGCCGTAGGATATCCCGCGCCTCCAAGGCCGACTACGCCGCTGTTTCTAACGGCTTCCAGAAACTCGGCAAGGTTAGTAACCTTAGGCGGCGCGATGCCTTCCCAGGGTTCCTGTTTTCCATCCGAAGTAATTGTAATAGTTACGGCTTTTTCGCCCGTAATAGAGTCAAGGGTTTCTATGCTTTTTACCGTCCCCGATACGCTGGCGTGAACAGGCGATGAAACAAATCCAACGGCCTCGCCGATAACCTGTCCTACCTTTACATAGTCTCCCACGGCGACAACCGGTTTTGCCGACGCTCCGGAATGCATGGACATTGGCAGCCTGACTTCCGCGGGTACAGGCATAATCTGCGGCGCGTTATTTGCCGTGTATTTATGGTGGGGCGTCCATACGCCGCCCAGCTTTTTCATAATGTCTCCTTAATATTGACTAGGATAACATTTTTTTAGAATTTATTAAAGTGGGGAAACCGACATTATTGACGGAATCAAAATAAAATAGCTATTCTAATAATGGAATTCATGTATAAAGGGAGGACAAATGGGGCAATACGACAGTTGGGATTATTTAACCGTCTTTATAAAAAAGAATATTGGCAATTTTCAAGAAGAATTGTCAAAGCCCCCCTTTGCCATAAAAACCAAACAGCATCCGGCTTGCCCTAATCTTTATATGTTTAAATACAGCCAGTTCGAATCCGATTTTACCAATCCGATCGTCCGCTGCTGCCGCGGCTCCGTGTACGATATTCGCGAAGACGGAACAGTCCGCCCCCTGCTTATGCCGTTTTTTAAATTTGCCAATTACGGAGAGGCAGGCGCCGATCCCATTGATTGGAACAACGGTTTGTATGTGCGCGAAAAACTTGACGGTTCGCTCATCAAACTGATAAAGGTTACCGAGCGCGAAGGTTTTCCCGCAGAGTTTGATTTGTGGACTACCAACGGCAGTTTTGAAATTGACACTGAAGTGCCGGAATTTTATCCGGTTGAAAACGATGAAAACCTCCCGCCGCCTCATACTTTCGCCTCCCTCCGCGATTACGCCTTGCGCGGCCATGAAGAAGAAATAAAACGTCTGCCGCAGTTGTGGACTTTTATGTTTGAACTGACGTCCCCCTATAACAAAATAATTGTTCCCTACCATGAAACCAAACTGACGCTTCTTGGCTGCCGCGATCCTCAGGGTACTGAACATACTCCCGAATGGGCGGTTAAAAATTTCGCCCTTACTTTTGACACTCCAAAAATTCATCCGCTAAAAAATATTGATGACGTAATCGCGCACTGTAAAGCCATTGACACCAACGACCGCGAAGGCGTTGTCGTGCAGGACGGGAATTTTAACAGAGTAAAAATTAAATCCGAACATTACCGCAGTCTTTCTTCCCTTAAAGGAGAAGATCATTTTTCTGACGAAAAACTGTTTACCGCGATCAAGGAAGAATGGATTGACGACGCGCTCGCCGCGTGGCCTGAAATTAAAAAGCGTACCGATGAAATTATCGCGGAATGGGTGGATTTCAGGCATAAAATAATCGCGCTTTGTAAAAAAGCGGAAAATTTTTATCAAACTTGTAAAAAAGATTTTCCTGACGACCCAAAAGAGGCAAAGAAGCGTTATGCGCTTGTTGTCATGGGAAATTACAAACCGTTTTCCACGTTTCTTTTTGAAACTGTTAAGGAAAACGGCGATATTGAGCCTGTTTTTAACAAGATCGAATACAAGGAATTAAGAAGCCACTGGATGCCGGAAATGGAGGGCGCAGGGCAGGGGAACAATTTTGCCGGGTAAAACAAAAACCGCAGGTTCAGGAAAATATGTTTACATTTACACCGACGGCGGCCTTGAAAAATGGGCGTATGTGGTTGTTAAGGACGGCAAAGTAATTTTTGAAGAGTCCGGTTTTTTCGGGATTTCCGCTTCCACCAGCAACGATGACACCGAATCCGAAGGAATATTCCGCGCCATTCAGTACGCGAAAGAACATCCGGGTAACTATATTCTTGTTACAGATTCCCAGGCGATTATAGCGAAAGTAAACGGCAACATGGTAAACGTTACGCGAAACCCGAATATCAATGGGATTCGCACAATACTGAAAGAATTTAAAGAATCGCAGGCTCCCGTCAGTTTTTCAATTAAATGGGAGAAGAGGCTGTCTAATGAATTTATGAAACGTGCTGATTTTCTCTGCTCTGGATAGTGGATAGTATATAGTGGTTAGTATTTAGTATTTAGAATTTTGCTCTCTCTACCCACTACCTACTACCCACTAACCACTACCCACTAAATCCTATGCCAACAAGCTACAACGCGCCCTGCAATTCTGATGTTTTCCAATTCATGGCCTGAATAGCGGCGGGGGGCATAAGCGGGGTTTGCGCTTACAAGAAGAATTGTTTGCCCGGGACCGTCAAATTCTACCTGCTTTACCAAAAGGGCGTTTTCTACGGACACTACATATATGCCGTTGCCCTGAATCAGATCGGGGTAAAAAACCGCTACGTCGCCGTCATGGATATTTGCGCCCGTCATGCTGTCGCCTGAAACATAAACCGCCCTGAGTTTTTCCGGTTTGTAGGGGGATATTAGCGGCATGGGAAGCCGTAAGGTACGTTTGTTGACATATTCATCAACTTCACGGCCTGCGCCCGCTGCGGCTTCCTGTTCCAATAATTCTATTGCGGCTTCCTCGCCGGCAAAAGGTTCGCCCTGTCCGTAGAGATACCAATTCAAGTTGATTCGGTATTTAAGGGCAAGGAGTTGCAGTGTCCGGCGGGGGGCTTTTGCCCTGTCTGTGGCTATCTGATAGCCGTAAGCCTTTGAAATGCCCAAACTGGCGGCAAAATCGGACTTGTTCAAGCCCGATAATTTTTGAACAAAAATGTACCTTTCCCCTTCATTTCCCATTGACAACCTCTTTACAAAGGTATAGTATATACTATACTGGTATAGTATAACATATGATTAGGAAATAGTAAATAGCAAATAGTAAATAGTAGATAGCAAATAGTAGGTAGTAAAGAGGGGAAATAGAGAGGAGTTGGGGATTGGGGAGAGGAGTTAGAATGACAGATATTTTGATTGGGACGTCGGGGTATTCGTATCATGAGTGGGTGGGGCCTGTTTATCCGGAGGGGACAAAGGCTAAGGATTATTTGGCGCGTTATTCGGAGCTTTTTCCCACTGTGGAACTCAATTTTTCCTATTATACCATGCCGAAGGCTGATAATTTGGCTAAAATGCTTGCCGACGGCGGGGATAAACTCACCTTTTCGATTAAAGCCCATAAAACACTCACCCATGAGGTTGATCCTTCACTGTGGGAGGGGGAGGCAAAGACCTACCTGAACGCCATAGGGCCGGTGTTGGAAGCGGGGCGGCTTGAGGCGGTTTTGTTTCAGTTTCCGTATTCTTTCCATTATACGCCCGATAACAGACGGTATTTGGACAAACTTTTGAAGTATTTTAAAGGCGTTCCGCTGGCTGTGGAATTCAGAACCGCCGACTGGTTTACAGGGAAGGTAATAGACGGGATGAAAAGCCGCGAAGTGCCGCTGGTTTCCCTTGATCTGCCGGAACTGCCAAAACTGCCGCCGACTATGGACGTGGTTACGTCCCCGCTTGTATATATCCGCCTGCATGGCCGCAATAAAGAAGCGTGGTGGGGGAGCGATGATCATGCGCGCTACGATTATTTATATTCCGACAGGGAAATTGAAGCGTGGGCTGACCGCATTAAAAGAATTACGGAACAGGCAAAACGTATTTTGGTTTACTTTAACAATCACTCATTCGGTAAAGCCGTGCGAAACGCTCAGACTTTAATGAAAATAATAAATAGCAAATAACAAATGAAGAAAAATATTTACCATTTACTATCATCTATTCACGATCTACTATCTACTATTCACTACCCACTATCTGCTAACCACTATTTACTAACCACTATTTGCTATGCTTCATCTTAACATTATTGGTTTTAAGGCGGCGGTTGCCGCGGTTAAAGATAAGAGTCTCCGTTTCCGTCCTTATGTGATAGCGGGGGCGGCGGGGGGGAGGAGTCTTGCCGTTGACTGTTCGCGGGAAGCGGTAAGGCAGGGGGTTATGCCCGGCATGGCTTTGGACGCCGCGCAAAGGCGGGTAAAGGATTTGATTGTACTTGCCCCCGATATTCCGGCTTGTCAGGCTATGAATGACGAACTGGAAAAGGTCGCGGCGCGGTATGCCCCCGTTTGGGAAAATGATAAAGCGGGAAATTTATTTTTGGACATTACGGGAACGGCCAGGATTTTCGGCCCTCCCGCCGATTGTTCAAGCCGCATACTGCGCGAAATTTACGAGCGGGCGGAAATAAAACCCGCAGCAGCGGTTGCGTCTAACAAACTGGTTTCTAAGGTGGCTACACGGACTATACGCCCCACGGGATTGATACAGGTGCGCGACGGGACGGAAGCTGAATTTTTATCCCATCAGGATTTACGGATTCTTCCGGGCATGGGCGGTAAACTTTTGCGGACCGCGGCTATTGTCGGCATGAGGGAGATTGGCGAGATTGCCGCCCTTACGGTTACGCAGGCCATCGCCCTGTTTGGCAAACAGGGGCCCCTGTTGCGGAGTATGGCGCAGGGGATAGACGGCTCCGGTATTGAAAGGCAAAACGGAAACAGGCGTATACTGCAACAGGCCGATTTTGAGACGGACGTTATAGACGATACTATTATCCGCGGGGCGATAGAATCCCTTGCGGAACACGGCGGATTGCAAATGAGAAATGAAAAGTTAGGAATGAGGAGTCTGTCGCTGGTTGTCGTCTATGCCGACGGTGTGAGGGCGCAGGGGCGGGAACAATTAAAGCGCCCCCTTATAACCGACGGCGAAATAACGTCTGCGGCCTATAAGGTTTTTAAAAAGACCGTCAGCCGCCGTATCAGGATACGCTCCATCGGCATCAGTTTTGAAGATTTGGTCCCGCTGGGGTTTCAGCCCGATTTATTCGAGCCGGAAACGGAAACCGCAAACCGTAAGTTACAGGAAGCGGTGGATAAAATTCAAAACAGGTATGGAGAGGGGAAGATTACGAAAGGGTTAATTTTGGCAATTAACAATGAGCAATTAATAATTAGCAATTAACAATTAGGAATGGAAAGAAGAAAGATTATGGTTGGAATGAATATTAGGCTTGGGTTGGTTTCGGCGTATTCGTTTTTGTATGGGGTGCGTAGGCCGAGGGAATTATTGGATAGGGCGGCTTCTTTTGGGGTAAGGAGCGTTTCAATTTGCGATTTGAATAATCTTTATGGGGTGCATGCTTTTCTTGAAGAGGCGAAAGAGCGGAGGATTAAACCGATTATAGGGGCGGCTTTAACAAATAGCAAAGAGCAAATAGCAAATAATAAAGGGAAGAGTGTTGTATATTGTTTTGTGGAGAACCGTGTTGGGTTTGGGCGGTTATGTGAAATATTAACGGAACGGAATAAAGATACGGAGAATTTTAATCCTCTGCCAATGCTGAGGGAGAATGCCGGGGGGCTGGTTTTGGCTTCCTGTGACGATGGAGTTTTGGAAACTCTGTCCGGGAGGGTTAAGCGTTTGTATGCGGCTATTACTCCTACCGATATTCGGGCGGTTAATAGCGGCAAAAAACTCAATATTCCGCTTGCTTTTCTTGACAATTCCGTTTTTCTTGAGAGGGAAGATTTTGCGGTTCACAGGGTGTTACGCGCCATCGACCTTTTGAAAACTGTCGGTAATTTGGGGGCGGATGATACGGCGCAAAAAGAGCGTATTTTTTGCGATTCAGGGGAAATGCGGCGCAGGTTGATTACATGGCCGCAGGCGGTTAAGGGGACTGAAGAAATAGCGGCGTTATGCGGTTTTGACGATTTATTTGACGGCTGGATTTTTCCCGGTTATGAAACCGGAGTGGTTTCCGCCGCCAGTGAATTACGCGGGCGGGTGTATGAGGGGAATGCTTTGCGCTATGGGGAATTGGCGGACAGGGAGATTGGCAGGATTGATTACGAGCTGAAAATTATCGAGGAGAAGGGGTTTTCTTCCTATTTTTTAATTATTGACGATATTGTGCGTATGGCTTCGCGGACGTGCGGGCGCGGTTCGGGGGCTGCTTCCATTGTGTCTTACGGTTTGGGCATTACCAATGTAGACCCGCTTAAGTCTAATCTGTATTTTGAGCGGTTTTTAAATCCAGCGCGGCCTGACCCGCCTGATATTGATATTGATTTTGCGTGGGATGAGCGGGACGAATTAATTAAGGCTGTAATAGAAAGGTTCGGCTCAGATTACTGCGCCCGTGTCGCCAATCACAATATGTTCCGTTACAGGTCGGCTTTGCGGGAGACGGCGAAGGCTTACGGGTTTACTGACACTGAAATTACGCTAAAGGAACGGGAATTGCAAATAACGGACGATAAAAAATTGATAGTAAATGATCCGCTATGGAAAGAAATATTTGAAATAGCGGTAAAGATTGAGGGGCTGCCCCGAGGGTTGGGTATGCACTGCGGAGGCCTGGTGATTACGCCTCAGCCTATACGCCGTTATGCGCCGATAGAAAAATCCGTGGAGGGGTATCCTCTTTTGGCGTGGGAAAAAGAAGGCGCGGAAGCCGCTGGGTTTGTGAAGATTGACCTGCTTGGCAACAGGAGTTTGGCGGTAATAAGGGACGCGATTACAAATATCAAATATAAAATATCAAATAACAAAGAAGATAGTGATATTGAGTTGCGGTTGTCAAGGGCGATAAATGACAGGGAAACTGTTGAAGCGCTGGCAAGGGGGGACAGTATCGGAGTTTTTTATATTGAAAGTCCGGCTATGCGGCAGTTACAGAAGAAAACAAAGCGCGGGGATTTTGAGCATATTGTCATTCACAGTTCGATTATAAGGCCTGCGGCGAATAAATTTATCGCCGAGTATGTAAGGCGGCTTAAAGGCGGAAAATGGGAGCCGCTGCATCCGTTACTTGAAAATATCCTTGACGAGACTTACGGAATACTCTGCTATCAGGAAGACGTTTCTAAAACCGCCGTCGCGTTGGCGGGATTTAATGAAGCTGACGCCGACAAATTGCGTAAAGTGATTGCCAAAAAAATGGGCGGGGCAAAGCTTGACATTTATAAAAATAAGTTTTATGAAGGCTGCCATAAAAACGGCGTTAGCGATGATACTGTCAAAAAGATATGGGAGATGATGTTGTCATTTGACGGCTATAGTTTCTGCAAACCCCATTCCGCTTCTTACGCTATGGTGTCTTTTCAGTCCGCGTATTTAAGGGTTCATTATCCCGCGGAATTTATGGCGGCTGTTTTGTCAAATCAAGGGGGGTACTACCGTCCCCATGCCTATATTGCTGAAGTTCGGCGCATGCGGATTCTTACCGCCGGGCCTGATGTTAATTTGTCGGTTTGGCGCTATTGCGGAAATAGCAAAGAGGGAATAAATGGGGATGTTTATCGCGGCAGGGTGGTTATCGGGTTTATGGCCGTTAAGGGGGTGTCGGCGGCGGGGGCGCAGGCGATTGTTGATGAGCGGGAGAGGGGAGGGGACTTTGCTTCTTTGAATGATTTTTCCAAGCGGGTAAGGCTTAACCGGGACGATATTATCGCGCTTTGCCCCGCGGGAGTGTTTGACGGTATTGCCGATGGTTTACCGCGCTCTTTTCAGGCGCGTGAGCTTTTGGCAAATAGCAAAGAACAAATAGTAAATAATAAAGGGAAGGGAGTAATCAGGAATTTGGATTTGTTTACTGTGGAAGATTCTTCCGCTTTTGATATTACGCAAAAAAGTGTTATTGCGCCGCAGGTAAAAAGGGAGATTAAGGGCGATAATAATTTATGGGAAGAGTATAACGCGCTGGGTTTTTTGCGGAACGCCCATCCGCTCGTGTTGTGGAAAGACGAAATATCGGCGGTAAAGTACAGAACTAAGGCTTTGCGTATTGGGGATTATATCGGACGGAATGTAAAAATGGTCGGCTGGCCGGTTACCCAAAAAGACGTATGGACCAAAGACGGCCTTACCATGTGCTTTTTAAGTTTGGAAGATGAGACCGCCCTTTATGAAACGGTGATTTTTCCGCGGATGTATGAGAGTTATAACAAACTGCTTTTTGACCAACTGCCTTTGGTGGTATACGGATTAGTTACGAGTGACGGGGGGGCGGTGTCTCTTGAGGTCAGGAGAATTGAACGGTTGGGTAACAGAGGGGCGCAACCCTATTGAATATTAATGCAGCGTAAAGTAAATTATAAAGATAATCAATTTATTATAAAATATCATAAGGAGGAGTAATTGTGATAATTAAACAATTTATTATAAAAGTGATTATTTTATTCATTTTTCTTTCGCTCCTCCTCTCCTGTAAAAAAGAAATCTGGAAACCCGGCATGCCGCTTGCAAAAGAGAACGTAAAAATAGGGGTAGTCCACACAACCAACCCTTTCTCTGAAAGCTCCGGTTACGCTTACGCCCATCAGATAGGCATAGAGGAAATGAAAAATAATCTCGGCCTGACGGACGGTCAGATAATCTACAAAACAAATATAGACGACACGGATTTAATGAGCCTTGAAAACATATTCCGCGAACTTATCGCGCGGGGAGCCAACATCATTTTTTCAACAAGTTGGGGGTACCTTGAAACTTGCGAACAACTGGCGTGGGAATTTCCGTCAGTCATATTCGCCGTTATAGGGAATGTATACAATGACACCAACCTTACCAATTACTATGGAAAAACTTATCAGGCGTATTACCTCGCAGGTCTTGCCGCCGGTATGAAAACAGAAACCGACAAAATAGGGTTCGTGGCCTCATGGGGGAAGGAAAAAAGCGACGTAACCGGAGGCATAAACGCCTTCGCGCTCGGAGTGGAAAAGGTAAATCCAAAAGCGCGGATTTACGTCAAAGTTACCCATAGCTGGTTTGATCCAATGGGAGAGGCGTTTGCAAGCCGCGCCCTGATTAATGCGGGCTGTGACGTCATAGCGCAGCACACCGACACGCCCACGCCGATGATAGAAGCTGAAAAAGCCGGAGTATGGGGAATAGGCTACAGTACCGATATGAGCGTGGACGCTCCCGCCTCGGTCATCACTTCGGTAATATGGCGCTGGAGTGCGTATTATACTTTCCTTGTGCAAAGCGTTATAGACGGCACTTTTACCACCACCCCCTGGTGCGGCTCCCTGAAAGACGGAGTAATAGACATCGCCCCCCTCAATAAAAATATCCCGCTGAGCGCGCAGACCGCCATTATAATTAATGAAGAACGGCTGCGTATGGAATACGGCGCGTTTGACGTGTTCAGCGGAGTAATGAAAACCAACGATGGCAAAAGTATAGGCAGGGAAGGCGGAAACCTGACCAATGAAGAAATCCGTAATGAAATGAACTGGTACTACCGCACGGTAGTAGACGGCGCGGCGGCAAAATGAAAATATTTAAATTGCCGCAATCTGTATCGCGTAACAATTATCTTCAGTTGTTATTCGTATTCGCCGCGTTCGCGCTCATGGCAATCACGTCATTTATATTTATCGGACGCATATTGCAGGACCGCCTGTCAAAAGAGGCGAATGGAATTCTGTTTTCCGCCGAATTGAACGTGAGGGCAAGCCTTTCGGAAGCGGAAACAACCCTACTTAATTCCTATTACATCGTACAGGGCATGATAGAACGAAACGCCTCACACCAGGAAATACTTGATTACCTCAACCTCACCACCGAATGGATGCGCAAACGCGAGCCGGGACTTATGATTTACGACGGTATTTTCGGATATATCAACGGGGAATTTTACGACAGCGTAGGACTTAACGCCGACTCTGAATATATTCCGCAGACGCGCCCCTGGTATCAGATAGGGATACGAAGCGGCAAATCCGTCGCCTATACCGTACCCTATAGGGATTGGCGAAACGGAAATACCATTATGTCCGCCGTCCGTAACATCGACTTAAAAAACGGCGATATGACGGGAATCCTCGTCTTAATCATTAAGATTGATTGGCTGGTTGAATATGTGGATTCGCTTTCTCTTGCGTCAGGCGGCTACGGAATGCTTCTCAGCCAAAACCTGACATTTATGACCTACCCTGACACCAGATTTATAGGCCGCCAGCTTAGGGATTTAGGCGGCGAATATCGTGACATGGCCAGAAAACTGCGCTCGGGAAAAGACATGTCCGCCGTCAGAATAAAAAATCCAAACGGCCATTCCGCAATCGTTTTTTTTAAACGCATCTTTAATAATTGGTACATAGGGATCACAACGCCCCTCTCCAGATTTTACTATGATCTTTATGATTCCGCCCGTATACTCACCGTGTTAGGGCTTGTTCTCGCCCTTTCGCTGTGCATAATACTGCTGCGTTTAGCCATAGCGAAAACACGGGCCGTAGAAAAATCCGTCAGCCTTGAACACGCCCTTATAAAAACAATGGCGGAACTGGTAGATTGCAGAGATGACATTACGGGCGGCCACATAGACAGAACGCAGCGGGGAATTAAAATACTGTTAGACGAAATTCGAAAGAAGGGCGTTTATAAGGAAAAAACAAAGGACTGGGACATAGACCTGATAATCCAATCAAGCCAGTTACACGACATCGGCAAGATTTCCATAGAAGACAGAATCTTAAAAAAAACCGGCAGGCTTGATGAAGTTGAATTTAACGAAATGAAAAAGCACACGACGTTTGGGGAGCAAATAATATTAAAAATTGAGAGCATGACAAAAGAAAGCGAATTTCTGGAATACGCAAGAATTCTCGCCGTCAGCCATCATGAAAAATGGGACGGCACGGGTTACCCAAAAGGGTTAAAAGAAGATGAAATCCCCTTATTGGGGCGCATCATGACTATTGCCGACGTATACGACGCGCTTGTTTCAGAGAGATCATATAAAAAGGCGTTTACGCACGAAGAAGCCGTCAAAATAATGACGGACAACAAGGGAAAACAATTTGACCCCTGCCTTATTGATATATTTCTGACGGTTTCCGACAAGTTTAAAAAAGATTTGAGGTAACGGTACCGCATGAGGGCGATAAAAATGAACTTTATTATTTCTTTAAATAATCGGCCAGTTCATTTAATTCAAGATTAACAGTCTTAATTTTCTTTTCATTATGCAGTTCTAACGGAAACCATTCTTTGGCTATTTCCCTTAAAAAATCAGCTTTGTGCTCCAAAGAATGACTGTTCTTTAATATTTTATAAAGTTCATCCTGATCAACGGCGCCTAGATCTTCTTTAGTTTTCTTAATTTGATATGAATTCATGGCCGCTAAACCGCATCTATACGCGTAAATTATAGCTTCTCCGATATCGTTAAATTCAGTACCGGCTATATTAATGCTAAATTCCAATTTAGTGGATATAGTGTTCTTAATGCTCTTGTCTTTAAAATCATTTACCAATTTACTGTCAACATTATTTAACATGCTGATTTTTTGCGCCATACTTGCTCCTTATTATCCTTCAAGCCGAAATTACTTAAAACAGCCGGTATATTAAAACTTGATTGTTCCCACATTATGCACTATCTGTTTATTCCTTGTCAAGCGGTACTTCTTTATTAAAAATGACAATTTTTTATTTTTTCTTTTTTTTCGTTCCGCCGTCATCACCGGTCATAGATTTTTGCAGAAAGCCGTCAATTATATCTTCCACTACTTTTTTTTTTATCATCGGGCAGAAGGCGGAATTTAGCGAGAATTTCCGCTTTTCCCGAAGACAGAGGCACACCGGGAATACTAAAAACGGAACATCAGACGGCGTTGATTACGCCGTGGAAATATTCGAACTGGTAGAGCAGGACTCAAAGGATCAGATAATGGGGGACATAAGAGCCAAAGACTCCGAACTTGCCGATGAATTGCAGAAACGGCGGCTGGTGTCAGGAAAAGGAGTTTTGTCAAATACTGAAATCAATGATCTGTTAAAGAACCTTTGACATTATTATGTTACAATGACACTGCAATAAGGAGGAATAAGCAATGCAGGAAAAACTGACACAAGAAGACGGCTCAGTCTACGAAGGCGAAACACTCAACGGAAAGCCCCACGGCAAAGGGAGGCTGACACGGACATACGAATTTGATGTAAACGGCGTTATTAAAGTGAAAGAACATACAGTGTACGAAGGCGATTTTGTAAACGGTAAACGCCACGGCAAAGGAAGATTTACGTCTAACGGGTTTAAATACGAAGGCGATTTTGCCAACGATGATTTTAACGGTAAAGGAATAAGCTCCACCTCGGACGGACTAATTTATGAAGGAGATTTCGTTGACCACAAATTTCACGGCAAAGGTAAAGCGATCGACGACGACGGCATAATATACGAAGGTGATTTTGTTAATAGCGAACCTCACGGCAAAGGCAAAATGACTTACCCCGATGGCAGAGTCGAAGAAGGGGAATGGAAAGACGGAAAGTTTATGGGGAAGGGATAACGCAACATTTCACCTTATATAGGCATTATTTCGCCATAGATTAAAATAAATAAGTTAATTACAATTTAACAATAAATGAAATTGAGGTAAATATGAACGAAAAAGAATTTAACGAACAGTACGGCGCTTTTATAAAAAAGGCGCTGCCGCTTGCTGAAATGGCAAGAAGGGAAGGGCTTTTGTCTCTGACCGCCAACACGGAAAAAATAAGCGAACGCGACATTTTTGAATATGGCTTGAACTTTGTCATAGACGGGGTAGACTCGTCAATTATCGAAAAAATCCTAAGCAACATCATCGCGCAGGAAAAGGACGAGTACGCGCGCATTTTAAAAACCATACAAAAAGAAGCCGTCATGTGGATTCAACAGGGGCTTAATCCGCAAATGCTCTATTACATCTTAAATTCCCTAACCGGCATATCATTAAAAGATGACAAAGCGTACCTCAACATGAAAACCGATAAAGCAAAAGAAAAAGACGAGGCTTTTGATAAAGAGATGACTGTCATGTTGAAAGCATTAGACGAGCAGTTGGGCATTAAATCGAAAAATGAAACTAGGCAAAAATTTGTCTTTGACAATATTATTCGTCTTGATGACCGCTGTGTTCAGCACATATTGCGTAATGTAGACTCACATTATCTTACCATTGCTCTAAAAACCGCAAATCAGGCAGTACAGTGCAAGATATTCAAAAATGTAAGCCGCAACACTGCGGTAATGCTAAAAGAAGACATTGATTGTATAGGAACATTACGCGAAGAAGACATACAGGAAGCGAGGCAAAAAATTATTGATATTATCTTGTGTTTGGAAGGAAGAGGAGAAATTATTGTAAATAACAATGATCAATGAAAAAAATTCTACCACGAACCAACACGAACTACCACGAACAAAAGAAAGAACTTCCAAAAAGTAAAATTGAGCAAATCCTGCTCCTACCTCGGCGAATTTGAAATTGAAATACCGGAACCCGATACGGATGGGCAGTATGAAGGGTGGGTGTGAATAAAAAAAAACGGTATAGTGTAACCTATACCGCTCTAATGGGGAGTGGAGGATTTGAACCTTCGAAGGCTGAGCCAACAGATTTACAGCAAAAAAATAGCCTACCAACGAACCCCATTTAAATACATTTAAGTTATTTTAGCATGAATTATTTAAAATTGTCAAGGCTTTTTGCACATTTAATTATTTTTAGTATGATTGAAACGCATTGAAAACTGTCGTTTTATATGTCGTTTTATATGTCGTTTTTAGGTTTTTAATGGGTTT
>Ga0268262_10000458_pt1 | contig 54012 bp, 44 predicted proteins | sample TergutNc150P3_FD_190354 | JGI IMG/M metagenome (GOLD analysis project Ga0268262, IMG submission 190354) | Nasutitermes corniger P3 segment gut microbial community from laboratory colony in Florida, USA - Nc150 P3 (SPAdes) (version 2) | ecosystem: Host-associated > Arthropoda: Insects >... | reverse complement strand
CCCCCCCCAACACACACATTCCCTTCCCACATATAGGCGCAACACCCTACAAAAATCAAAAAAACAAGCCCCTCGCACGCGAGAGAGAGCCTATCCATACATACGAATCAACTCGCCGCCGTACGCCAAAATTGCATTCAGAGACCGTTTTGACCCGTCGCGTAACCGCGAAACGTCATTTGTTGTCGGCTTTGGATTTTATGATAATCACTTTACTTTATCCTATAACTTTCTTAAAGGAGCGGTTGTATGAAAATCTTTAAACAGTTGCGTCGGACGATTATGTTGTTGACGGCGGTGTTGGCGGCGGCGATGTTGGCGGGGTGCGGCGGCGACAACGGGGCGGGGGCGGGCGGAGGAGGTGGTGGCGGTGGAGGTGGTGGAGGAGGAGGTGGTGGTGGTGGCGGCAGCAGAGACGGTAATGTTGTTGGAGATTGGTGGCAGGGATATAAGAATAACTATATTGGAGTCACGTCTTACAAAGCATCAGGCGAGCTGTTGGAGACAATGTTCAATAAAATAAATGATACTGATACTGACTGGCATGAGTCTTTGATGGCATGCGGTGCAGTATATACTTGTACTTGGCGCACGGACGGTTCGCAGCTATATATTAATCAGAATGGGACTGAGGTGCCTATATACTATAAAGTCTCCGGTGACACTCTCGCACTCTCGTTTAGTAGTAGTTTAGATGCTAATGCTACTTGGATAAGGACAAATCTTGCCGATGTCAGAAGAAGCCTCGGCCTATAACGACAACGGCAACCGCCCTTCCCCACCCCCGTTTCCCGCGTACCCATTGTCAGTTCGGTGGGTACGCCTTCCACCCTTCGCCACACGTCCCCGCCCCTAAGATTAATTTGACTTTGCCCGTCCCCAAATATTATCTTTATATATATTAATAGTACCCAGTCGTAAAAAGGATATAGGGCATGACCAAAGACGAGAAGTTTCAATATTGGCTCGACACTGCCAATCAGCACTACAAGGCGCTTGATACATTGCAGAAGAACGAGCACTATTTGCTTTTGATGTTTTCGTGCCAACAGGCGATAGAACTGCTGTGCAAAGGTCTGTTTGAACTGCACAACGGCGCTACTCCGCCGTACACCCATAACTTGCTTAGTGTATTTACGAAGTTTTCCGACAAACTCAAAACCGCAATTTCCGAAGAAAACAAAAATTTATTCAGAATACTGTCGGATTTTTATATATGCGGACGATATCCGGACTTCAAAAGGAAACTTACAGCCGGTCTTACCGAAGAATATACGTCCGATATACTTAAAAAAACAAAGGAGGCTTACGAATGGTTGCTGACGTTAAAACCGTAAATGGTGTTTTGTCTTCGTATGTCGCCGAAGTCAAAAAGGAGATGCCCATAGATAAGGCGTACCTATTCGGCTCATACGCTAAGGGAAATCCGCGCGAAGACAGCGATTTGGACGTATGTTTCTTCTCTGATTATTTTGAGGATAAGTGGGTAATTGACATTGGCGTGGAACTATTGAGAATCGCGGAGAAATACAACAAAATCATCGAGATAGAACCTCATACATTCGCCACGTCGGAACTAAACGACGACAACCCGTTCATACAAGAAATACTGCGGACGGGTATAGAACTGCCGTAACCGCCGCGACCCGCGACCCCGCCGGTCTCTGTGAGGTCGGCGGGGTGGGTCGGTCGGTGGTCAGTCATCCTGCCCCTAAGATTAATTTGACTTTGATCGTCCCCAAGAATTATCTTTATATTTGTTGCATTCATTACAACATCCCCAATAAGGAGGTATAACATGGAGACTTTAGTGATTGACCGAGGCACGCCGCTCGACGCATTGTTTTCCTTTGTGGGAGCGGAGCGTGTAAAGATATCCAAGAGCGGTACGGGAGCGTTGTTTACTACCGTTGCGGACGCGGACGACGACGCTGCGCGCGCCGCCCGCCGCGCCCGCGTAAACGCCGCCTTTGACTCAATCCAGATTGATTTAACGGGGTTCAAATTCGATAGGGACGAGGCGAACAACTATGAGTGAGATTGCGCTCGACACGAACATTTTGCTGTATAGGCACAACAGGCCGTACGATAACGCCCAACGTGCTATAGCGTACAAACTTCTTAGCGAAACTCCTGTGATTTCCTCGCAAGTCATATCCGAGTACTTGAACGTCATGCGGAGAAGATTCAAGGTCGAGAAGAGGAAACTGATACGGGCTTGCGCGGTATGGTTGCAAGATTGCTATGTCCACCCCGTTACCGCCTCTACGATAGAGCGGGCCGATGAGTTAATAAACCGTTACGACTTCCAACTTTTTGATGGAATAATTGTGGCGTCGGCTTTAGAAGCCGGTTGCGATATTTTGTATTCCGAAGATATGCATGACGGTCTAATTGTAGAAGAAACGCTGACGATTGTAAATCCGTTCAAATAACGTCCTATAGTTTTCAGCCGCCGCCCGACCGACCGTCCCCGAATCGGGTCGTCTGGGGCACTGACGATCGGCGGGTTCCGGCGAATTCGGGAGATTTTGAACTTCCGGAAGGCGCCGCCTAAACGCTGAAAAATAATTTGATTTCGGCGGCGCAAGTATAGTATATTATAAGGTACAGTTTAATCCAAAAATCCTTAAATAGGAGGTTTTATGAGCGTAAAAGCCGGCGCGGCGCGTAAATCTAGGGCAACCGGCCTTGACGAGGCGACCATTAACGAGGCCTTTGACGCCGCGATGGGGGCGTTGCATAAGGCCCCTGCGCATCAAGACTCGTCCTGCCGGTCTACGGTCGCGGGGCAGGTGGCGGCCGCGAAGCGTTGCGGGTCGAAACTTAAAAACTTTCTCTAAGAAACAGCGCGGGAGCCTAAAATGACCAAGCGCAAAGAGATGAGCGTTGAGATGTCGGCGCTCTTAAAGAGCATAAAGGCGGAACGGGTTAGGGAAGACGGCAAAGCGCTGGAGTTGAAGTATATCGGGGACAGGGTGGACGAAAAAGCGCGAAAGTTGATGCAATTAGAAAAGCGCGAGCACTATTTCTTTGACAATTTTTGCCACTCGCCTGGGTTTGGGAACGGGAGCGAATTTGAGGAGTTCTTAAAATTATTGCCTCGGGAAGCCACAGACTATAAGAGAACTATCGGCCTTTATTTGACCTTTGCCGAATTTATTAAGAAAATAGGCGTCAACAATGTGTACAAATTGGATTCAAAAATAGTTTCAACCGTGGTTGAACACTATCTTGACGATCTTGACACATTGAAAACAAGATCCGGCAATACTCCCGTCCAACTGCCGAAAATTGCGGGATTGATGACGAATTCTCTTGTAAAATATCGCCCGATAATGCCGACTAATATTGAAAAAGATCCGTATCCGCGCATAAACGAACTGTTCGCTATTCACCACGCGCTGTGCATTTGCTCGGAATTTTCGGACGGGGTGGAATTAGAGGAGTTTGAAAATACGGATAAATATGATTCTTTCATAGAAGATATGCTATATCTTCTCAATAGAGACTATACTTCGGAAAGCCTGATCATGGTGTTTAAAACGCTGTGTTTATACCAATTCAGGAGTTTTCTGAAAAATAACGTTGATAAATAATGTTTAACACGCTTTTGGAGAACAACAAATAATTATGGCATCGCAACCAAAAACAGCCGTCACGCCGACGCGGCAAGAAGACTATCCGGAGTGGTATCAGCAGGTGATAAAGGCCGCCGACCTTGCCGAGAACTCGCCGGTTCGCGGGTGCATGGTCATAAAGCCTTGGGGCTACGCGCTCTGGGAGAATATTCAGCGCGTGCTCGACGGGATGTTCAAGGCGACCGGGCACAAGAACGCATATTTCCCGCTCTTCATCCCCAAGAGTTTTTTGGAGAAGGAGGCGCAGCACGTGGAGGGGTTCGCCAAGGAGTGCGCCGTAGTCACCCATCACCGTCTTCAAGCGGGGCCGGACGGAAAGCTTGTTCCCGCGGGCGAGCTTGAGGAGCCGCTCATTGTCCGCCCCACTTCCGAGACCATCATCGGCGCGATGTTCGCCAAGTGGACGCAGTCTTACAGGGATCTGCCGCTGCTCATAAATCAGTGGGCCAACGTAGTACGCTGGGAGATGCGGACGCGGCTCTTTTTGCGGACGGCTGAGTTTTTGTGGCAGGAGGGCCACACCGCGCACAGCACGCCAAAAGAGGCGCAGGAAGAGACGATGAAGATGCTCCACGTATACGGCAAATTCGCCGAGGAGTACATGGCGATGCCGGTTATAATGGGCGAAAAGACGGAGTCGGAACGCTTCCCGGGGGCGGTGTCGACCTACTGCATCGAGGCTATGATGCAGGATCGCAAGGCGTTGCAAGCCGGGACGTCGCATTTTCTCGGTCAGAATTTCTCCAAAGCTTCCGACATAAAGTTTCTTGACGCGGAGGGAAAAGACGAGTACGCCTGGACGACAAGCTGGGGAGTCTCCACGCGACTCATAGGCGGGCTGATCATGACGCACGGCGACGACGACGGCCTGATCGTACCGCCGAGGCTCGCTCCGTCGCACATCGTCGTCCTGCCAATAGTACACGACGACGCCTCGTCAAGCGGCGTGTTTGAATATTGCGACAAATTAGCCGCTGAACTGTCGGACGTGCGGTACGACGACAGGCGGCTTGAGGTGGAGGTCGACAAACGCGAGGGTCGCGGCGGCGACAAGGTCTGGTCGTGGATAAAGAAGGGCGTCCCCATCTACTTAGAGATAGGCCCGCGCGACATCGCGTCGGATTCTGTGTTCGTCGGGAGGAGAGATAAGAGCAGAAAAGAGCGCTTTGGGATGTCTCGGCAAGAATTCGTCTCTAAGGTATCCGATATCTTGACCGATATCCAGAACAATCTGTTCAATAGGGCGAAGACTTTCAGGGACGGCAATATCAAGACCATTGACAATAAGGACGAGTTCTACAAGTTCTTCACCCCCGCGAATAAAGAAAAACCGGAAATCCACGGCGGCTTCGCGCTATGCCACTGGAACGGGTCGGCGACGGTGGAGGAGCAAGTGAAGAACGATCTAAACGTAACGATCCGCTGTATTCCGCTCGATGAAAAAACAGAAGAGGGGAAGTGCGTTATCAGCGGGGAGCCGTCAAACCGTAGGGTTGTCTTTGCAAAGTCGTATTAAAAAAAATCTTTAAAATCAAATTGGCTTCGCCGAGATAAACAAGTTCTTTTTAAGACGAAGCCTTCGGCTTCATAGATAAATGCGGGGCTATGCCCCGCATTTTCAGTCAAAATCAAAACAAGGTGCGATTTTGACTTTATGTGTTGACGTTGACTGAAAATCGGGGGGTTTAGCCCCCCGATTTATCTATGAAAGGCGCGTAGCGCCTTTCGTCTAAAAATGAATTTGATTTTAAAGATTTTAAAGATTTTAAAAGAAAAGGATAATATATGCACCCGACATTATTCCATATTTTTTCGTTTCCGGTTCCATCTTACGGAACGATGCTCGCGCTCTCGTTTTTGAGCGGTATTCTACTTACCATGTACTTTGCCAAACAGCGCGGATTAAATCCCGATGTTGTGGCCGACGCGGGGCTTTACCTTATAATATCCGCTATCATCGGCGCTCGCGCCTACTACGTGATGACGCACTTCGACGAGTTCAGCGGCAACCTGCTCTCCATCGTCAACCCGTTTCAGGACGGGCGCATCGGGATCAGCGGGCTTGTGATGTACGGCGGATTCATAGCGGCGATTATCACTACGGCGCTCTTCTTTAAGATTAAAAAGCTCCCGATTCTGCCCTATTTAGACGTATTCTCGCCGGGCGTAGGTTTGGGGATCGCGCTCACCCGCGTAGGGTGCTTTCTCAACGGGTGCTGTTACGGGTTGGCGGCCAAGGCAGGGAACTTCTTGTCGGTGAATTATCCGATTGACGTTCATTCTCCTGCCGCACACTATCAGCACAATATCGGCGCGGCGGGGTTGCTGCCTTCGCAATTTTTCGAATCAGCCGGCGGGATAATCATAGCCGTCACGCTGTATTTGGTCGGCAAGAGCAAGTTTTATTTTGCCGGGTTGCAATTCTATCTATTGGTGGTGATGTACGCCGTGCTGCGCTTTTTCATCGAGAGCGTACGCTACATCGAAACGCAAAAGATAGGGCCGTTTTCGCATAATCAGGTGATATGCATCGTCTCGTTCTTGGTGTTCGGGGGGATCATTGTTAGGAAATTTATGGACGGGAAACATAAGGCGGCTGGAAAATTAACATCAAAATAACATCGCTGCTACGGCGCGTTCAAGACTTTTTCATCCCCCCGCTCTGCATAGTCTGCGACGGCCCTTTGCCCGACGACCGTAAAGGCGGCGGCGGGGTTTGGCTCTGTCCCTCTTGCGTCGCCGAGTTGGTTAAAAACCACGAGCGGCGCGACCCTTGCCCCCGTTGCGCGCAAAACCGAAAAAAGCGGGAGTGCGCTTGCGAGTTCGCCTGGGACTTTCCTTTTGAGAGCGTATACTGCGTTTATGATTACGACGACACGTTGAGCGTTATCGCCAAGCATATCAAGTATTACGGGAAGAGCGGGCTGGCCTACCATATCGGCGTGATCAGCGCGCCGTTAATCCCCGCGGATTTTTTCTCCGGCGTAGACGCCGTCGTGCCGGTGCCGGTGCACCGTTTGAAGCGGCGGCGCAGGGGGTACAACCAGGCGGAGCGTTTCGCCGCCGGCGTTTTGGCGGGGCTCGGCATGGACGCGGCGCTGTTGCGTACCGATTTGCTGACGCGGGTAAAGAACACGAAGACGCAGACGCGGCTGGATCGGGACGAGCGGCGGGATAACCTCGCCGGCGCCTTCTCGGCGAACGACCTGGCGGCGGCGGCGCTCGCGGGGGCGCGGGTGGCGCTCATAGACGACGTTTTTACGACGGGGGCGACCACGGAGGCTTGCGCGGCGGCGCTGCTCGGGGCCGGGTGCGCGTCGGCGGCCGTGCTGGCCATGGGGCGGGACTGATAAAAACGGGCCGTCCCGCGCGCCGGTTTAACACGCGGGACGGCCTTACTCCTTGTACCGCTACGCAGACGCGATGCCGACCGGCTTGGCTTTACGCCTTGCTTATCGCCTCCGCCGGGCATGTATCGGCGCAAGCGCCGCATTCTTTGCACTTTCCGGCGTCTATTGTATAGGGCTCACCCTCTTCGATGGCCCCGACCGGGCACTCGGGAACGCAGCTTCCGCACGACAGGCACGCGGCTGAAATTTTGTAAGCCATAGTGCAACCTCCTTTGTAAATGTTGGATTTTCCGGTTTCAGGGCGGCCGGCGCCGCCGGCTCCCCATATCTATAATTATAGTTTATGCGGGGGTAAATGTCAATAGGCGGCGGTTAAATTTATGTATGGCCTAAATAAATATCCGCCCCGGCGCCGGTATCCGCCTATAGGCTAAAATATTTTTTTTTATTTTAAGTTTGACTTTTTCGCCGGCATACATTACTTTATTAATATGGTGGGTGGCGGCTGACCCCGCCGAGCGGGTTAATTTTTCGATAATTTTGTATAATGAAGTATCATTTCATCTTCTAATTCCTTAAAGGAGGAAGCGTTATGTTAAGAAGGCTTATCGTTGTTTCAGCAGTTGCGGTTATGTGCTTTGTCGCGGCCGGTTGCGGCGGCAGCAAGACGAAGGCGGCTCCCAGCTCGAGCCAGGATCAGTCGTCCAGCTCCAGCGAGTCTTCCGCGCCGAGCGAAGACACCAGCTCCGAGACCCCGTCGGAGAGCGAGTCTGGTTCCGAGGAGTCATCCGAGGAATAGCCGTAACGGAGTTTTTGTACGTGAAGCGGGGATGCGCCTATCAGCGTATCCCCGTTTTGCTTACCCAAGCCACAAAATCCCCGTAACCCCGCGAGGGTAGTAGGCGCTGCCGCAGAGCTTGCCCGCCCTCATCTGGTCGCTGAACGCCTGAGCCGCGTTATCAGGGTCTAAAAGCCACGAAGCGTGAACCTTGTCGGCATTCGCGTCCTTAGGAAGCTTAAATACTTTCTCCGCTATGAACTGGCACAGGAACGTCTTGCTCAGCCACGAGTTGTCGCTCGTCTTGGACATCTTCCAGGCGCCGTCCTCAAAACGGCAGCCGTCGGCTAAAGCGGCCTCTAAGTGCTTTTTAAGGGCGGCGATGAACACGCAGTACCTCTCGGCCAGCGCCATATCCTCAAAGACCCCCATGACCACGGGGTACGCCAGCCCCTCCACGACGGAGATGGTCAGCGCGACGTCGCCATCCTCAAGAAGCGCGGGGATCGTCCCGTCGGGGCGGCGGCGCTTCATAATAGTATCGGCGCACCTGTCCGCCTGCTCCGCCGCCGCGTCGGCCGCCTCCGGCAACCCGAGCGCGTCGAACATCTTATAGAGCGCCAAATACGCCGCCCAACACTTGACCGCCAAATACGCGCTGCGCCGGGCGCGCCCCAGGGCGGTGTCCACGTTGTCGTAGGTGGTGATCTCCGCGCCGCCGCCGGTCTTGCAAGAGTCCAGGTCCATGACGCCGTCGCGGCGGCTTTTGTCCGCGCCGTCGCGGTTCATCATGCTCGTCAAACACTGACACATCGTCTGCCGGCGGCCACGCAGCCAAGCGTCGTCGCGCGAACCCTCCCAGTAGACGCCGGCGCAGAGTATCCAGTTTACCAGCTGCTCCTGCGACATGTAGGAGTAGCAGCCGACGCGCCCGCTAAGCTCGTAGGCAGAGCGCCCGGGCGCGGAAAAGACGTTCGCCACGCCCATGTCGTGCGTAAAGCTGATGCCGCCGGGGAACTTGCCCCCGCGACCGTCCTTCACCTCGTCAAAGTACGCGTAGTTATCGGCGTATTGATCCAGCACGGAGCGCACCGTCCACGGGTTCTTCAGCATCTCGAAGAACAGGTGGTCGACGGCGAGGTCGAGCGTGTTCATCATCCTATACGCCCCCTCGTTGACCACCCACAGCGGCGCGCCGGCCTCCGTGTCGAAGAGCAGCTGCGTCGAGCCGTAGTAGCTCTTTATGGCCTGCGAGAGCATAAACAGCCTGCTGACGCTAAGCCCGCGCTCCATGACCATCGCGTCGAAGCGGGCGGCCTCGGCCATATAGCGCTCAAAATTTTTCAGCGCGTAGCCCGCTACATCCTCTATGTTTTTAAAGTGTCGCGTGTACATATAGACCGCCTCGACGCCCGCGGTCGCGACGCCGGCGCGGTAGAAGCAGACGGCGAAACGCCACGTGCGCAGTTCGTGCGGCTTTGCCGTCATTACCAATAATCCGGTATTCCCCAGCCCAAACGGCAGCCTGTCGGTTATGTCGCCGGCAAGCAGCTCGTCGGCGGAAAAAGCGAGGGCGCACGTTGCGTCGGGGTCGTCGGTGAAGATACCGGCGACGCCGCCCTGGGCGACGCCTTTGACGTCAATACCGCCAACACTGTCGGTTTTAATAGCCACGGCTTTTTGGACTACTTCGTCAAGATCGCAATGACCGTCATTGCCGGGAACGAATTGACGAAGCAGCTTGTTTATCTCGCCGTAAGGCAATTCGGTTCCTAAATCCGTATCAATACCGCGGTCGGCCTTCCGACAGTCTATGCGCCGCATAGCAGTGTACGGATCGTTGCCCTCGTAGCCGAAGAAGGCCTTTCGCGGCGACGCGCCGGCGGTATTGTCGAGGGTAAGCTCCGCGAAGACCGCCGGTATAAGGACGTCCTTCGTAATCGTGGGGTCAATCGACATGTACTCCGCCTCCAAGGCCATGTCGGGCACGGATTGGGACGGGGTATATATTTTGAACTCAAGGTCGCCGCAACGCCAAATATCGCGGGCGGGGGTGGTCATGCGGATGATTTCGCCGTCGGGAAAAGGTTCTATCGTTACGGACTGATTTTGGGTATTTGACGGCAAATCCTGTTGAATCCCGCTCTGTTTGTCGCTGTCGCCCCATACGTCTTGGGCGGTCGGCTCGGTCTCCACATGACGATCGACCGCATCATTGTAGAACGGCAACGCCGAGAAGCACCCCGGACGATCGGCCGACTCCGCGCCGATGTAGACATTTTGGCAAGCGGGGCCGGCGAGCTCGATTCCCAGCCCGCCGGACGCGCCTTTGAAACCCAGGGTGAACGAGGCGAACGCGCCTACCGGAGAGTGCTGGGAGTTGTAGAAGGGGTTCATCATTATAGGTCGGCCGCCCGCGTTGAAAAAATACCCCCAGCAAGGATCGAACTTGCGACACCAGGTTTAGGAAACCTGTGCTCTATCCAACTGAGCTATGGGGGCATTTGAAAGTAATATAATATTTTCTACGTACCAACGCAAATTTTTCGCGCTTCGCCCTTTAACCGTCGTTCCCGCCGGCCGCGACGGCGTGGGCGTCCGACTCCCCGTACTCCGCCAGGAAATCGGCCTGCAAAAGCTTCAAATCGCTCTCGTCTATGGGGATATCCGCGCTGTCGAAGATTTGCCAGAGGCGCTCGTCGTACTTGGGGCAGACCTTTCTGCCGGAGTCGCCTATCTTAGTTTGGTGGCATAGTATGTCCGCCACTGTGACCGTGGCCACGAAGGCGGGCTCCACCTTGGCGTCCCAGGGGGCGTGGTGGTACTTGACGGCGTCGCAGATGATGGGCGGGAGGTTCCAGTTTTCGGCGAGCCACGCGCCCACGTAGCCGTGCCCCACGCCCAATATTTCGCTCTCCGCCTTATCCAAATCGTAGCCCTCGCTTTGCGCGGTCTTGAGCACCTCGACCAGCTCCGCGCCGAAGTAGCGGTTCAGCATCATCTTCCCCATGTCGTGCAGCAGACCGGCCACGAAGGCCTCGCCGGCGTACCGCGAGGCGCAGTTTTTGGAGAGCATCCGCGCCGCGACCCCGCAGGCGGAGCTGTGCTCCCAGAACTTAACGGCGTCGAAGCCCGTCGCCGCGGCGTCGGCGCCCTTGAACGTGTCAAAGACGGAGAGCCACAGCCCCATGTCCTTCACCGCGCCGAAGCCCAGCACCGCTATGGCCATGTTGACCGTGGATATCTCCCGCTGGTACCCGTAGTAGGAGGCGTTGGCGCGCTTGAGCAGGCGCGCGGTCAGCGCCGCGTCGGTGGAGATCAGGCGCGCCAGCGTGTCGGCGGAGGTGTGCTGATCGTCGATCAGACCGATCATCTTGGAGACGACGGTGGGCAGCGTCGGCAAGTCCCCGACGCCCTGGGCCACCTTCTTTATACGCTCCGTGTCTATTCTTCTTGATTCGTTCATAGTCATCGCGCCTTACCGCCTTTACGCTTCCAAGTCTATAAGTCTGCCGTTATCGAGCATCCTAACGGCTATGTCCTCTTCCACGCTTACGCCCTCCGCAAAACCGTCGTCATCGTCCTCATGACCGTCTTTCCTCCTCTTGGAGTTCCGCTTCTCCTCCCTGTGATCCTTGGGGTCGACGATCTTGCCCTCCGCGGCCTCCGCCTCGTTGGCCGTTCTAAGATGTATGTCCAAGTGGTCGCGGTTCAGATCGGCGTTTTGCGCCTGGTGCGCAATGGGCACGCGGTGGACGTCCGCCTGTTGGGTGGTGGCGAGCGGGAGGTTCGCTATCGGTATGTTGACGTTTACGCTGTTCATACGTCACTCATCCATAAACTTCTGAAGCAGCCTTGCGCGCAGTTTCATCATTGCTTTAGAGTGTATTTGGCTAACGCGGCTTTCCGTAAGGTTCAGCACGACGCCTATCTCTTTCAGCGTTAGTTCTTCATAATGATATAGCGCCACGACCACGCGCTCGCTCTCCGGCAGGCCTATTATCGCGTCTTTCAGTATCTCCTTGACCTCGTCAGTCCCCATCTCCTTGAGGGGATTCATGCTGTCGGGGTCTTCCACCTGGTCTATCATCCGCATGTCTTTCGCGTCGGAGAAGGGGTCGTTCATCGTCTCGTCTAAGGAGACGATGGTGGCGGGGGTGACCTCGGCCAATATCTGCTCGTACTCCTCCATGGACACGCCGAGCTCTTCGCAGACCTCGTCGTCGTAGGGGGCGCGTCCGAGGGTGTTTTCCATCCGCGTGAACGTTCTCTGCAGGTCGCGCGCCTTCTGCCTGACGGAGCGCGGCACCCAGTCGAGCGCGCGCAGTTCGTCGAGGATCGCGCCGCGTATCTTGTGGCCCGCGTAGGTCTCAAATTTGAACCCGCGCTCGGGCTCAAAGGTGTCCACCGCCTTTATAAGCCCCAAAATCCCGGCGCTGTACAAGTCGTCGCGATCCACAGAGTGCGGCAAGTTTACGGCGAGCCTCTGAGTGATATATTTTACCAAGTGGGAATACTCCACAAGCAACTTGTCTTTAGCCGCCATGGATCCCGCTTCCTTAAATTCTTTCCACAAATTTTCCAGTTCCAGCATCCGTGCTCCTGAAAGTTTTTTTATCTTTTTAATCCTAATTCAGACAGTGTTTTTACTTGTCATCATTCTTCTTAATACGAGCCGACTTCGTTTTCACTATCGTATCGCTCCTCGGGTCGATCTGTATTATGTTTCCGTCCATGTCATAGTTCAAGCGCTGTTGATACATATATATACGCTGCAATATGCCGCCGTCTATCAAATGGTTTTGGTCAACGGGGATATCCGTTATCAGGCCTTTCAAAAAGATGTTGCCTATAATCAGGCCGGCCATCCAAAAGAGCAGGGCGGCGCCCGTTCCTTTTATCACGGCTATCACGATCATCATCGAGTCCAAGTAATTCTCAAAGTCGAAGCTGAGCAAAAACATCACCCCAAAGCCGCAGACGCCCAAGAAAGAGGCCAAACGCCTCGTCCACAGCACCATTTCGGCGGCTTTATCGGTTTCATCCTCCTCTTCCTCATCATCATCTTCTTCCTCGTCGTCGTCTTCATATTCGTCGTCTTCGTCCGCCATTACGCGCCTCCAAAGAATTTGCTGAAGAATCCGCCGCGAGCCACGGACTGCGACTGGTGGCCGCCAAGACGTTTGGCCAGCGCGGCCACCGTTTTGTAGAAGTTTACGCCCTCGCCGCCGGCCAAATGGAGCTGCTTGCGGCCAAGGCGCAAAACCTCGCGCTCACTAACTAATATAGCATATAACCTTATCGGTTTTTTTAAAAATTTTTCAACCATCGTCCGCAGCATTTCAAAAGCCTCGCGCCCCTCCCCCTCGTTAGCCGCCATGTTGACCACCACGGCCACGTTCGTGTTGCCCTTTTCGTATAGCACCTTCACCATGGCGTAGGCGTCGGCCATAGAGGAGGGGTCGGGGGTCATGACCAGCAAAACCAGGTCGGCGTGGCGGGCGAAGCCTGTGACGGTATTGCCTATCCCGGCGCCGGTGTCCATGATCAGGAAGTCGTAACCCTCCTCAAGCCCCATAAAATCGGTGCGCAAACGCTCAAAACGCCCCATGTCTATGTTCGACAGCTGCTCGAACCCGGAGGCGCCCGGTGCCAAGAACATGTTCGGCGCCGCCTCCACCACAATGTCGCCTATGGCGCACGCGCCCGTCACGACGTGCGCTATGTTGTACTTCGGCGCTATGCCGAGCAGTATCTGGATGTTGGCCAAACCAAGATCCACGTCCATGAGCAGCACCCGCTTGTCCAATTTGGCCAAACTCGCCCCAAGCACAAGCGACAGCGTGGTCTTCCCCACCCCGCCCTTGCCGCTCGTCACCGCGATGCTCTTGCACCGCCCCTGCTGCTTATGCCTCGCCGGCGCCGGCGCCGGCGCGCCAACCCCGGACGCGCGCGCCATCTCCCGCAACTTCTCCGCTTGATCGTTCACCTCACACGCCCCTCCATAAGCCTCTTGACAAATTTAACCTCATCGGCAAGCTCTATATCGTCCGGAACGCTCTGACCCACCGTGAAGTAAGACACCGGTATCCCCAAGTCGCTCACCACGTTGAAGATGTTCCCAAGCCGCGTCGTCTCGTCCAACTTCGTAAAGAGCAGCCGGTTCACCTTGATATTGCGGTAACGGTGCACCATGTCGAGCAGGTCGGAATCCTTGGTCGTGGCGCTCAAAACAAGGTGCGTCTCGTCCGGGCGAAGCACGTCCATGAGCAACCGCAGCTCCTCCATGTGCTCCTTGTTCCGCTGGCTTCTGCCCGCGTTGTCCACAAAGATAACGTCGCTGTCAGAGCACTCCTCAAGCGCCGCCTGCATCTCGTCAGGGGAGAAGACGATCTGCAACCCCACGTTCACGATGTCGGCGAAGGCGCGTATCTGCTCTATGGCCGCGATCCTGTAGGTGTCGGCGGTGATGATAGACACCCTCTTGCTCTTGTTCATGCAACAGTACGCGGCAAGCTTGGCGAGCGTGGTGGTCTTGCCCGACCCCGTGGGCCCCACGAACGCCACGACCAATGGAGCGTCCTTTTTCAACTTGAGCGGGCCGGAGACGGGGAAATGCTCGCTGAGCGCGTTGAAGAGCTTCTCCTCCAGCTCCGCGTCCGTTATCTGCAAACCGCCGCGTATAGAGTTGACTAACTTCCTGGCGATATCCGGCTTGACCTCGGCGTCGGTCAGCCTCTTGACAAACGCGTCCCACTCCATATCGCCCGCCGTGGTGACGCCGGACTCGTCCTTAGGGGCGCTCATGATGTGCGCCGACGCGGAGGTCAGCACATTCTTGACAAGGTCTTTAAGCTCATGGATGTCGGCCTTGAGCGCGGCGATCTCGTCCGGAGAGCGCTTGACCGTAGAAAACTGCCTTGGCGGCGCCGCCTGGGCGCTCTGGCTCGACTGGGCGAACTGCGGCTCGGCCGTCCTGACGGACGGCTGACGCGGCTGAAAGTACGGGCGCACGTTCGGCGGCAGCGCGAGCGGTTCCGACGTTTCAGACGGCGGCAAAGACGACTGCGGCGGCGACATAGGATCGGAGGCGAGCGACTGAGCGGAGCGAGGAGGAGGCCCGTAGAGCCCGATGCCGCCTCCCCCTGGCTTCGCCGCGCCCTGGTCGCCAAGACGTATCGGACCGAACTCCGGAGGCCTTTTGCCCGGCGCCGGCGCCTCGTCGTCCACGCCGGCCGTAACCTCGATCTCGTCGGAACCGCCCAAACCGAGCAACCCGCCCTTCTGCAGCTTATTGGTCTTGAGGATCATCGCGTCCTCCCCAAGCTCCGCCTTAATCTGCAAAAGCGCCTCTTTCATGTTCTTAGCGACATACTTTTTTATGCGCATCAATCCAAGCCTTTTATGTTATGAAACGATAAAGTCAACCCCTATCCCTCCGCCGTCGTAATCATCCCAAGCGACCTAATCTCTATCCCCGGCACTATCTCGTTGTATGACAACACCACCAATTCCGGGAAATTAGCCTCCGTCAACCTCTTGAGCTGCGGGCGGACCGTGGGCGAGCATATCAGTATGGGATACTCCCCGGCCTGCTTCGCCACTTCCATCTGGACGCCCGTAGCTTCTAATATACGATTCGCGTCGGAGGGAGAGAGCGAAAAACGGAAAACTCCCTCGCTCTCCTGTATCGAACCCTCCAGCTTCGCCTCTAAATTCGGATCCAACGTTATTACCGGGATTACCCCCTCGTCGTTCTTGTAGGCCTCGCATATCTGCGACGCCAGGACGTTTCTCACGTACTCGGTCTGCACGTCGGAGTTCTTGCTGCGCGCGGCCACGCCGGCAAGCGTTTCGAGTATCAGCAGCAAATCCCTTATGGAGATGCGCTCCCTCAGCAGGTTCTGCAACACCCTGTGCACGTCGCCTATGCTCATCATGCCGGGGATCAGCTCGTCTATGACCGCGCCGCCCTGCTCTTTGAGGTTGTCTATCAGCGACTTGACGCTCTGCCGCGTGAGTATCTCGTGGGCGTGCTTCTTTATAGTCTCGGTGAGATGGGTGGCGATCACCGCCGGCAGCTCCACCACCGTGTAGCCGGCCACCTCGGCGTCGCTCTTCTGGCTCTCGGTGATCCAAATGGCCGGGAGGTTGAACGCGGGCTCCACGGTCGGCACGCCGCGTATCTTGCGCACCGCCGTGCCGGGGTCCATGGCGAGGTAGGCGCCGCTCATCAGCTCGCCCTTGCCCACCACCACGGTGCGGATCTTTATCTTGTACTCGTTGGGCGTCAGCTGGATGTTGTCCCTTATGCGTATCGGCGGGATGATTATGCCCAGCTCCGAGGCGAGCTGTTTGCGGATCATGGTTATCCTGTCGAGCAGGTCGCCGCCCTGCTTGACGTCCACTATGGGTATGAGGCCGTAGCCGATTTCGAGCTCCATGGGGTCGACGTGCAGGTAGTCCTCAATCCGCTCCTCCTTCTTGCCCTGGTCGGCACCCTGCTGTTTGGCGGGGTCTTCCTGAGCCGCCTCGGCCTCCGCCTTCTTCCTCTCCTGCATCTTGAAGTAGGCCGCCGCGAAACAGACCACGCCAAGCGCGCCGAAGGGAATCGCGGGGAACCCCGGCATGACCGCGAAGAAGAACATGAGCGATCCGGCAAGCCACAGCACCTTGTGGTTCGACAGCAGCTGGCTGGTGATCTCCGAACCGAGGTTGTCCTCGGAGGCGGCGCGGCTGGCGATCATGCCGGAGCCCACGGATATCATCAGCGCCGGCATCTGCGAAACGAGGCCGTCGCCGATGGTCAGCCGGGTATAGGTGGTAATGGCGTCCGCCCACTCCATCCCCATCTGCGCCACGCCGATGATGAACCCGCCGATGATATTGATGGCCGTGATGATGATGCCCACGATGGCGTCGCCGCGCACGAATTTGGAGGCGCCGTCCATCGCCCCGTAGAAGTCGGACTCCCGCTGTATCTTGGAGCGCCGCGCCCGCGCCTGCTCCTCGTTTATGAGCCCCGCGTTGAGGTCGGCGTCTATGGCCATCTGCTTGCCCGGCATGGCGTCGAGCGTGAACCGCGCCGCCACCTCCGCTATACGCCCCGCGCCCTTAGTGATGACTATAAACTGTATCAACACCAATATCAAAAATATGATGACTCCCACGACCATGTTGCCGCTGGTCACGAAACTCCCGAACACGTCAATGACCTTCCCGGCGTTCGCCTGCGTGAGGATAAGGCGCGTGGAGGCGACGTTGAGCGATAATCGGAACAATGTGACGGTGAGCAGCAGCGACGGAAAAACGGAAAAATCCAGCGCCTCCTTGTTGTACATGGAGACAAGCAGTATGATAAGCGCGATGCACAGGTTGAGCGACAGAAGAAGATCCATGAGAAAGGTGGGGATCGGAATCACCAAGACGATGACTACGCAGACCACGCCGATAATGACGAACAAGCTGCTCTGCTTGCCTATGCTCTGCAAGACAGGCGAGTTGATGACGCCGGAGAGGAGGCCGGAGCCGCTTGCCGTTCCCTTTGTGTTCATCGGTTGACCGTACTTTCCGGAATTTGGGCAGTTAAGAGCATAATAATGATAATATATATTATAGCGTCGACCAAAATCAACTCCTATAATTTACCATACCCGCGTGGCACAGCGAAAAATCAAACCTCACCGGGTCTTCGGGATCAAACTTTCTCAGCGCCTCCGTGATCTCCTCGGCCATCTTCCAATCGGCGGCGTTTCGGCCCGTCAACCCGTAATGCCTCGCGATCTGCGCCACATGGGTGTCAACCGGCATTAACAGTATAGACGGCGGGACATCCTTCCACACGCCCAGATCGATTCCGTCGTCCCTCCGCACCATCCAACGCAGGTAGAGCGCCATACGTTTGCAGGCGCTGCCGCGGCTCGGGGATGGGATAAGGTACTCAAAACTCGGGCGGAGGGCGTTGCGGGTCGCCGCGTTTTCCGCCAACACCCCTTTCAACTCGTCGGTGAACAACGTAAGCGCCGCCCTGAATTTACCGCCGGAGCGCGTCAGGCACTCTTTAAAACATCCGCCTATAGACCCGTGCCGCCGCGCCGCCATATTCGCCGCTTCCAATAAAGCCGCGACGTCGTCCCCGTCGTTGAAACGATGCTTGAACTTGGCCAACGCCTTCCGTTTCTCCGCGTACGACGCCCCCTTGACAAACGCCGCCGGATCCCCGCCCATCGCGCCGTCAATCAGCCGGTTGATATTGCGGACAATAATCTCCACCCGCCCGTAAGCCAGCGCCGATGAAAACAAACCCGCCACCTCGCGGTTCTCATCGTCGTCAAATTTACGGACACAGACCAAAGGATCTAAGCCGAGATAACGAGGATGATGGTACTCGCGGTATATCGATTCTATCTTATCTTTTGTTATTTTGGGCATAATAAAGTCAAAGTCTTTAAAATCTTTAAAGTCTTTAAATCATATTTAGACGGAAGGCTTCGCCTTCCATAGATAAATCGGGGGGCTAAACCCCCCGATTTTCAGTCAAAGTCAACATCAAAAGATTTTGACTTTGATTTTGACTGAAAATGCGGGGCATAGCCCCGCATTTATCTATGAAGCCGAAGGCTTCGTCTTAAAAAGATTTAGATTTTAAAGATTTTAAAGATTTTAAAGATTTTTATTTTATATCACAAACTTCCCCTTACGATAGATAACCATCTCCGTCCCGTCTTTCAGCACCGCCGTGACCGTCCTATCCGCCGTGGATATTATGTCCGTATGCTCCTGCGAATGGTTGAAGCCCAATTTCGCAAACTGCGCCTCCGTCATCTTCGACGTGTTCCCGGTGTACGTGTCGTGGTAGCTCTTGCCCACCGCGATGTGCGTGTTGCCGTACTTGCCGCCGAAGTTCTCGTCAAAGAGCGTCTCCGCCATGAACTTCGATATCTTGGAAAAGCGTATGTCCGTAAGCGAGAACTCCCCCACCTTGTCCGCGTTCTTCTGCTTGATGAGCTCTTTGAGCATCCGCTCGTTCTTGGAGGCCGCCGACCTCACCACGCGCCCGTTCCTAAACTCCAGCCTGATGTCCTTTATCACGTTCCCGTACCTGTACAGCGGCATGTCGAAACTGATGTGCCCCTCCGTACCGCGCCAATCCGGCGAGGTGAAAATCTCGAACGACGGGATGTTGCGCCCGCTCCCGCCCAGCCACTTGCGCTTCTCGCCGAGCGTGATCCAAAGATCCGTCCCCTTAGACTCAACGTGCATACGATCTATAGGCAGCGCGTTCAGCCTATCCAAAACGCCCTGCAAATCGTGGAAGACGCGCCGCCACTTGGCCACCGGATTTACCTCGTTCAAGAAACAAGCCTTGGCGATCTGCCCCCAATACTCCTTAAGCGTCAAACCCGCCTCCTGCGCCATCCTCTCCGTCGCGTAGAGGCAGAGCGTCCACGTGAACTTGCCCTGATCCTCCTTCTCGTCGAGCCAGTCGCGGAAAGTGCGCGCCGCCTGGTTCGAGAGAAGCACCTTCGCCGGGTCGGCGGACTTCAGGTACATAGGCTCCTCGTCGGCCACAACCCGTATCCAATGGTCGATGGTGTCGGCGAGGCCGCGGTAGTACTTGCCCGGGAAGAAGGTCAACTGTTGATGGGAGGCGTTTGTCACATGCAACAGCTTGAAGTCGTCGTCGATCACGTTGACTATCGGGTACGCGCCGACCTCAAGGATCGTCTTGTAAATAGCCTTGGCCAACGGGAGGCCGGGCTGCTGGGCGGCCAAGTAGACGACGTCGCCCTTTTTGATCCCCTCGCCGCCGTTTAAGGCGAACTTGACTAATACGTCGGAATATTTTTTCAACATTCGGGCGGTGGGAGTGAAAATTTTAGACTTTTTCGTTCCGGACGTTTTAGATACTCTGGACGACGTCTTAGACGTTCTACCGCTCCTTGCAACGCTTCTTGTTCTGTTCATACTTCGCTCCGTTATTGAATGAGAAATAAAAAGATTAAAATCAAAGTCAAAGTCAAAATCAAAATAATTAAAATCAAAGTCTTTAAAATCAAAATCTTTAAAATCATATTTAGACGGAAGGCTTCGCCTTCCATAGATAGTTCGGGGGCTAAACCCCCGAACTTCAGTCAACTGCAAAGTCAAAGTCAAAAGACTTTGACTTTGATTTTGATTGAAAATGCGGGGCATAGCCCCGCATTTATCTATGAAGCCGAAGGCTTCGTCTTAAAAAGATTTATATTTTAAAGCCTTTGACTTTAAGGCTTTTCAGCGAATCAATATTAATCCTATAATCCCAACAACGGCTATCCCGACAGCCACACCCGCTATTATCCACGGCAATTTTCCTAATCCCCGCGTATCTTTTTCCTGCGTCGACGGCTCTTGTTGTTGCCGTTCCGTCCACTCCGGGATTGATTTTGGGTCTCGCATGTAGGCGGATAAAATGTCGTTGTGGGGTAAATCTGAGACCTCTCTTAGAACCGCGTAGATGGCGCGGGCCATTTCCGCGGCGTCGGCGTATCTGTCTTCGGGGAGCAGGGACATCGACTTGTTCACCGTTTGCTCTAAGCGTTGCGGGAACTTTACGCCGTGGCTTGACAGGGGCGGATATTTGCCGGCGGTCTTTTTGGGCACAAGTTCGGCCATAGTCTTTTGCGGGAAGGCTCGCGCGCCGGTTACCATCTCGTAAAGCGCCGCGCCGAGGGAAAAGAGGTCGCTCCTGTGGTCGAGCGCGCCGCCGCTCAGCTGTTCGGGGCTTAGGTAGACCAGCGTCCCCATCACCTTGGCGCCCACCGTATGCAGGCTCACCTCGCTCGGACGCGCTATGCCGAAGTCCATCAGCTTGACGCCGCCGCCCTTAGACACAAGTATATTCTCCGGTTTGATGTCGCGGTGAATCAGCCCCTTGTACACCTTGCCGTAGAGCGTGTAGCTCTTCAGGTGCGCGTAGTGCAACGCCCGGCTCACGCTGTAGGCGATGGAAAGCGCCACGGCTATGGGCAACCGGCCGCCGCTCGCTATCAACTCCTTTACAGATATGCCCTCCACGTACTCCAGCACAAGGTACGGTTCGCCGCGCTCCATGTAGCCGATGTCGAATATCTCCACTATGTTCGGGTGGCGTATGTCGGCCAATATCTTAGCCTCGGTGAAGAACCGCTCCCGCGCGTCGGATCTGCCGCCCTGCTTAAGCACCTTTACGGCCCGCACCGTCTCCAGCTCCTCGTGCCAAACCTTGAAGACCGCCGCGCTGCCGCCCTCCCCTATGGGCCCCCGGACAACATACGCCCCCAGCTTCGCGCCGGCGGCCGGCATCACCGTCAACCGCTCGTTGTACGGATTGGCGACGCCGGACACACCCTGCGGAATCCGCAAAACGGCCGGATCTTGTTGTTGACGCTCTGAGTCTTCCATTATATAAATATAATTTATGCGAACAGGAGAGTTTATATATTGATTTTTTAGAGAACTATCTACATACCCCAAAAAACAAAAAAAAGTCTTGACCTGTCACCAAGCACCTATTATTTTTTATAGAATTTGGGCGACCGGCCCCTGCGTGGTAAACGGCCCGTCCGTGGGCCTAAATCCGCCTGGAAGGCGATTAGGGCGCTCTCTTTATCGGCCCGAGGCCGTGGAAAGGAAGACTGGCGTGGCAGCTACAAAAACGTTGGGCGGAACATCCTCCGGGCGGAGTAGTGTGGATGAAGAAGCGCGCGATCCGATGAAATTCATGAACGGAGACGATTCTTTGAGCGACATCGCTTCCAAACTAGAGGCGTCGGGTAAACGTATTACCTTACCTAACAAGGAGATGTTCATAGAAGCAATCTCGAACGCGAATTGGAATTGAGATGGATTCACTAATCGATCAGTGGTTTAATTACATTTTTGATTGTGTCATAGACGATTTGGAAAGCTGGGGTGTTGTACCAAACACGGCGGCGCTTTGCGCGTTTCTAAGGAAAAAGAAAACATCATTGTTCCGAAACTATGTTTCTGTCCGAAATTCTACAAAGCTTAGTTATATGCAAAACCCCGATGGGTTTCTGGACCGCCATAAGTGCGCGGCGGCCTTTATGGTGGCTTTTCTAAATCAAACGTCTATTGAAGACGGAAACGTTTATAAGGAAAATGTTGCAATTCTAATTGGTCTGTATATATTAAAAATATTCATAAATTCACCGAGTGACGGCTATCGTGATCCAGCCATGGCGGCATACATAGAGACAAACGGCTTTTGTTTTCCAAAATGTAAGCACGATAATGGCCCTTATTTACACAATTGGGCTCTTGGAATACACTATGACTATAAGGAAAACAAAACATCGGTATTATCAATAGCAAACGCGCTATTTATGGTCGAAATGTACAATCGCCAAATTGCCGGACTTGAAAACTGATCCACATACCGCCGGCTTCGCCTACCGCTTGCCCCGCTGGTAACCCCGGTACTGCATGTCAAACAAGTACTCCTCGGCCAAACACCGGTAAACGCCCCCGCTCTCAAATATAGAGCGCCTTATCGAAAACGCCTGGCGGGTGAAGTCGGCGGTCGCCCGCGCCGACGCCTCGTCCGTGCCCACGCAGACCGCGCCTATCCGCGGATGGACTATGGCCTTAGGCAGCAAGTCCGCGGCGGGCTGATTCGACACGCCGTGTTCTTTGAGATAATCGCCGTACTCTTTAACGAATTTGCCAACCGCCGCTTTTATGTAAGACGACATCTCATCAATACCGCCGCGCAGATCAACATCCAGCCACAGCGGCAGTATCCGCCGCAACATCGGGTAATCGGGCGTAAGCGGCGGCTCGCGGACAATACCGGCGTCCGGCGAATTGATCAACTCCATCACGTCGGGCGCGTTTAGATGTATTAACGATACCCCGTCAACCCCCAACGCCTCTTTTATTAGCGGCGCTACTCTTTGATAATTTTCCTCCGACTCCTCAACCGACACCTCCGCACCCCGCGCTATCGGCTTTAACGGCATAGACGCCAAAAACGTCTCCGCCTTGTTGACAATCTCAATAGTCAAATCATATACCTCACGCGCCCCGTCCCCCCACACGACAAGCCCGTGGTGGACGATAACAACGCCTTTGCATCCGGTATTGTGTTGGGACGCGGATGATACCGCCGAGGCGAGGTCGCAGCCCATACGGGCGTAGGGGATCACCGCCAAATCCCCCCCGAAACACTCCGCCAACAGCTCCGCCCCGCCGACACGGTTAGCGATTTTCAGTAAAGCCTCCGGATGGGAGTGATCCACAATCTTCGCCGGAATAAAGGCGTGCATAAGCGACTCTATCGACGGAAGCCTGTCCGTTTGCACCAACCGACGCCTCTTAAACTCCGAAGCCATCTCCGCGTCGTCAATCCCCCCGCGAGCCTTTAGCCCAACCAATCCATCCAAATCCATCACCACGAAATACCCCGGCTCAAACAAATCCAACGGCGTCCCCGTAGCCTTAACATACAACGCGCGTTTCCTTACCCCATCCGCATCTATATCAATCTTGATAGACGTATTCCCCCCCCCATGCATAGTCAACCCGCCGTCCCCCCCCAAAAGCACAGTAGCGTAAGCCTGTCTAAGCACCTCTTTTTCAGTATCGGTATGATGATGATACTTACCGATATAATTCGTTTCATCAGTTTCATTCCATAAATTTTTCATTTTGATTCAGTTCCCAGATTTTAAAGACTTTGACTTTACACAAATCCAAAAAGCTACTAATATTAATACCGCCGGTATCACAATCTTAATTATCGACACCTCACGCCGCCGTAACGGCTTACCCCTCCTCCCCCCGTCATACACACTTTCCGGCTCCCCGCTGTTTTTTTTCGCCCGCGAGACAATTCTCTCCGCCAACGCCTCGTCCACATTCCCAAAGACGCGCTCGCCGGTACGCTCGTTATTCATCTCCGCCGTCCCCATATCACGCCTCCGCCCCTTTCTTTCCCTTGCGGAACCTCTCCTTAGCCTGCTCGCTGACATACTCGCCGCGTTTGCCCATAAGCGCTTCCCATATCTCCTCCTCGCCGCGCGCAAACAGCTCGTGCACTAGTTTCACGTAGCAGGCCGCCCCCTTGGAGTACAGCCTATGCAAAAACAGTATCTTCCCCTCCGTCGCCACCTCGTCGAACACGTTGTCGGTCAGTATGCGCGTATCCGTCACCCGACCCTCGAACATCTTGTTTAAGGCGGCTATAAACGTGTTGTGGCGGCGGACGTTTCGGTAATTGTTCGGGATGATCTTCGTGATCCGCCCCCCGCGCGGGCAACGCTCCAAAAGCGTCCGCTCCATCTCCACCAGCCCGTCCACCGCAAACTGGCGCAGTTCGGTCGGCACAAATATCTCGCCGCAAGCGTTGACCGCGGACATCTGCAGCTTGTCAAGACCGGGGGCGTTGTCTATCAAAACAAAATCGTAGTAACGGTCGAGACCGCAGACGTCCGCGACTTTTTTTAGATGATAAACGTCGCCCACCGCGTCGTCAAGCAAATCGCCGCAGGAGGTCACCATGTGCAGATTAGGCAACCCCGTCTTAACAATCGAACTCAACAAGATTTTCGGCGCGCTCTCTATATTAGCGCGGTAGACGTCCAAAATATTGGGCTGTTTGACGCCGACGTTGAGCAGCGAGGATAAATTGTGCTGGCTGTCGTTGTCAACGGCCAATACGCGATAACCGGTGAGGGCGAGCGCTTGGGCTACGCTGCCTGTGAAGGTCGTTTTGCCCACCCCGCCTTTGTGGTTTAGTATAGATATTATTTTCATATAGTGTTTAATCCTATAATCCTTATAATCCTAAAAATCCTAGTTCAGACAGTGTTTTGCAACCCAAACCTAAGCGCCATCTCAGATAATATATCTAAGTCGTCCGCCGTCTTTATCACCGCGTACGAATCGGGCGACACCGTAAGGATCACCGGATTTGACGCGAGCGGCAATAGGTCGGTGGCGGCGTAGCCGACTTTTGGCGAACGCGGGATGTCGGGCAATACCTCTTTGGGCGGCGTCGCGTAATCCGGCAATTCGTTATCCCGCAATAGGTTTGCATCAACGGCGTATAATCCGGTGTTAAACGGCAAATAAGATCCGGTGCGGCTATCTGTAATTTTGCGCGTCTCGTCGTTACGGATGGCTTGTTCTATGATACAGACCGTGCGCTTGCCTCCTTTTTCTATCGTCACGAACGTACCGAAGGGATCTTTCGGGTCGAAGCCGCTTCGCGGAATCCCCACCCCTACGCAGTCATGACCGCGCGCGGCCCGCGCCATTTCGGCAAGCATTATAGGCTCGTATACCGCGGTGGCCTGTACTATGAGAATCTTTTCGCAGCTTATTGACGATAACCGCCGCCTCAGCGCCATGAGCGGCCCGCCGGTCTCGTCCGGCTGAACCACCGGCGACAATTTACCATCCGTCAACCGCGCGGCTATCCTCTCGTCGTTCGTAAAGTGCAAACGCTCGCCCTGCGGTATTACTTGTACGTTCGACAAACCGAAATTATTGTATCTATCGATGATCTCCGGGATCACCCTGTCCGTAACCGACCCGGCGGGGCCTGTGGTGACGATCACCGGCACGTCGATCCCATAGTCGCGGCATATCCGGCTCACCATGGACAAATTTATCTGCAACGCCCCGAAACCGTTCGAAAAACCTTTGAGCGGATAGGTCGCCTTGGTAAAGTCGCGCAACGACTCCTCCGGCATTCCCCTCTCGATCAAACTCAGCCTGAGCCGCTCGCCGTCGCCGCCGGCGGTAAAGAGTACGGCGCATCCTGCCAAATCGTTTAAAGAGCAATCTGATACGGATTGACTCTCCGACACCTCGGGAAAACTCTGCGCGGCGCCGTCCAATAATTTTTTGGACGACTCCGCGTTCTCAATAGCCCGCCCGCGCTTATTCAACTGATCGGAAAAGACGCTCGGCGGGAAGCGGGCGTTCATCAACTCGACAAACGCGTCGACGACGTCCGCGCGAGAATCTTGAAGCAATTCCCGGTTGTAAACCGCGTCGGTTAATGTATTGATGTTCCAAATGTCCATAATTATCTTCGGGTAATGACCGTCAATATCGTACTAGGCGGCTGAGCGAAGCCGAAGCCGCGCATTAACTCCTAACCACAATATTCGCCCCGATCCTCACGAAATCCTCGACAAACGTGGGGTAGGTGACCTCCGCCGCCTCCGCTCCGTCTATCTCTGTTTCTCCCTCGGCGTTCATTCCGGCCAGCGCGAGCGCCATGGCCACTCTGTGATCTTTGTGGCTGTTCAGCTGCGCGCCTTTGAGTTGTCCGCCGCGCACCACCATGCCGTCGGGGAGTTCTTTTACGGATATTCCCATTTTCCCGAGTTCCTCCGCCATCACCGTTATTCTGTCGGTCTCTTTGATTCTCGCTTGGGCTACGTTTGTGAAGACCGTTTCCCCCTCGGCGGCGGCGGCGGCGACGGCCAAAGCCGGCAGCGCGTCCGGGGTTCGGTTCAGGTCTATTATCGTGCCGCGGAGCCGGCCGCCGGAGGAGACTATCACCGTGTCGCAGCCGCGTTCCACGGACGCGCCCATAGACTCTAAGTGTCTGAAGACCTCTTTGTCGCCCTGGGTGTCGGAAAAGTCCAGCCCGCAGAGTTCTATGGGCGCGCCGCCGATAGCGGCGGCCACCGCCGCGAAAACGGCGGATGAGAAATCCGCCGGTATAACCATGTCAAACGGCTTGTAACTCTGTCCGCCGCGCACATTGTAGGAGGTCAGCTCTTTAGAATACTCTATCTCTATCCCCTGGCCGGCAAGCCACCACAGGGTCATCTCCACGTAGGGCTGTTCGTGCAGGTTTTGCACTATGATGTGCGTGTCGTGCGGCATGAGCGGCGCGGCGAAGAGCAAACTTGACACATACTGCGACGAGATGCCGTCCACAACCGCGCGTCCGCCCTTGAGCGGCCCTCGCACGACAAAGGGCAGGTCGCGCCCCCCCTCCCCCTCCACCGTGATAGCGGCGCCAAGCTGCTCGAGCGCGCTCAGCAGCGGCCGCACCGGACGGGTGCGAAGAGAGTCGTCCCCGTCAAAGCGGCGCTCCCTATCCCCAAGAGCCGCCGCGGATGAGAACAGGTTCAATCCCGTGCCGGAATTTCCCATGTCTATCAGATCGGTGCCCAAATCGTAGTCTCCGCCTATGCCGGTCACGAAAACGTCCCCGTCGCGGATCTCAACAACCGCCCCGATAGACGCCGCCGCCCTAAGCGCCGACGCGCCGTCGCCCTGCAACAGCGGACGCCGCACCACCGAACCGCCGGCCGCCAACGCGGCGGTAAGCAACGCCCGTATCGTGTGCGATTTAGACGGCGGAATCACTATCGCGCCCGTAGGCGATGATCGCCTTACTGTCCATTTCATAATGTAGATTCTCTCCCGTCAACTATTACTATTATCAACCAATGATCGCAACCACGCCTCGTCAAAAATATCCTCCGGCGCCACCGCTCCCGTCCAATATCCGAATGATTCCAACCCCTGATACAACAACATCAATAGCCCGTTCCTCACCCTGCATCCGGCCTCCGCCGCCTCCCTCAAAAATCTCGTCTCCCCCGGATTGTACACAACATCGAAAACCGTCATCCCGGAATGAAAATATATCTTGTGAAGCGGCGTATCGTCTATATTCGGACGCATCCCGACGCTTGTACAGTTTACCAGCAGGGAACACTTGACAAACGCGTCCGCGCATTGGGAAGAGCCCATCTTTATGCACTCCGTATACGCCGAGCCCAACCCCCTTATGGACGACGCCAACGCCTCGGCTTTGTCAATCGACCTCGCGGCTATAACAAGCGACCTGCACTTCTTGTCAAGCATCAGCGCCGCCCCAAGCGTGCGAGCCGTACCTCCGCTGCCCAAAATCACAACGTCGTCCCCGCCGTCAAGCGTATGCCCGGACGCCTCAAGCGCCCTATAAAACCCTATGTGATCGGTCGTAGTCCCGCAAAGCCTCCCGTCTTTAAAATAAAGGGTGTTCACCGTACCCGTCGCCGCCGATATCTCCGATATCTCATCGCAAAAGCGCAACGCCCGCTCCTTATGCGGAATAGTAACATTGGCCCCGGCCATACCGGAACGCAACGCGTAAACCGCGCTGTGAAACGCCCGCGCCTCAACTCGCAACGGTATATAAACATACGGCAAACCAAGCGCCTCAAACGCGCGATTTTGTATCTGCGGCGAAATAGAGTGCGCCACAGGATCGCCTAATAAACAGACACCCTTTGTCGCGCCGGTGATACGTATGTTATCCATACCTCAATCTTCCTCTCCCCGCGCCTCAAGCCCCCCGTCGTCTATCGCTCCGAAATCCTCACGCCATGATTCCAACTCCTGCACCATACTCGACTGTTTTAATTTGCGTAACGCTTTTATCTCTATTTGGCGGACTCTCTCGTTTGTCAAGCCTAATCTTGCTCCTATTTCTCCTAACGTTTTGATTCTGCCGTCGTCCAAGCCGAAGCGCATTATCACAGTCTCGCGCTCCTTGTAGTCCAGCGAGTCCAGCACGGCGGATATGCAATCCTTTAGGTTGTTGAGCGACAGGCGGTTGAACGGGTCCTCGCTTTGCGTGTCCTCTATGTACTCGCCCACCGTCGTACCGTCGTCGCTGCCCACCTCCTTGTCCAATGAGATAAGCGTCGCGGCGCTCTCAAGCGCCATCTCTATCTTCTCTATCGGGCACTTTAGCTCATCAGATATCTCCTCAAGCGTGGGCGGCGCTCCGTGAACCAAGCTCCACTTACGGCTAAACTGCTCTATCCTGTTGACAAGGTCAAATGTGCTGGCCGGCAGGTGGATGGTCTTGGATTTCTCATGAATGGCGCGTGATATCGCCTCACGAATCCACCATATCGCGTAGGTGGAAAACTTGTAGTATTTCCTATAGTCAAAGTTATCCACCGCCGTTATCAAACCCTTGTTGCCCTCCTGTATCAGGTCGCTTATCTCCAAACCCCTATGCGTGTAGCGCTTGGCAATGCTGACCACCAGCCGCACGTTCGCCTCTATCATGGCGCACTTAGCCCTATTGCGCTCGCCGTCCCAATAGGTAAAGCTCTCCATGAGCGACTCGCGCTTCCCCTCGATCAAATAGTTCTTGTACTTGCCCAAAATGTCCCGTACCTGCCGAGTGTTCAGGCGCAACTGTTGGAATTTCTCTATGTAGTGATCCTCCATGTCCGATATTTTCTCAATAAGAGCCGCGTCCTTAGTACCGGCGGAGGCGTTGCGCAACTCCTCGACCTCCTTCGCCGTCTTCCGTATCTCCTCCAATCGCTCTAAAAACGTCTGCCGCAAAGCCTCCACCCGAGTCGGATCCTTAACCTGATCTTCCTGTATGCGCAACACATCGGCGGGCTCGATGTCCGCTTCCCGCAACTTTTCGCCTATGCGGTACACTATCTCCTGCACAAACGGCTCGCGAAACGCCATATCCATCAACTTGCGCTGCGCGTGATACATGAGAATAGCGTTTACGCTCTCCTGCCCCTTGTTTATAAGCGGCACCCGTCGCAAGCTGTTCATGTACAACCACATCGGGTCGCCGTAATGCATGTCCTTCTGCAATTCCTTTTGGGCCTCTTTTTCCATTTCCGTTTCACAATCTCCTTGTGTATATAATTTGTTTTTACATTAACGATCCGTTTATTTTACCGCGAACCCTACCCTCAGCCCAAACTCCAGCCCGCCGTCCGCGCCCTCCACGCTGCTTGACAAAATCGTCGTCCAAATGGAAGCGTTAAGACGCTCCTCCAACGCCTTGGCGTCCAAACCTATCGTAAAGCCGGAGACACGCTCGAAGCCCTCTAAAAAGAGCTCCGGACTATAAAGCGGCGCCTTGCTCTTGCCCGGCACAATGTTGAGCGGATCGAGGCTCAAACGCCGCTCGCCCACAAGCCCCGCCGTGCCGGAAGCAAAATAACCCAGCCTCGGAACCAGCGTCACCGGTATCTCAACAAACTCGTTTAGCTTGCTAGACACGCTCATCGACACATGGTGCAGCACCCGCGACCTCTTCCCGCCGGGGTTGTTGTCGGGATCGACCGTAAGCGACATATCGGAGAGCGCGTACTCCACGTGAATATCCGCGTACTTTTGCGCCTCAAAGCCCGTGCCCGCGCCGAACCATATCCCGGACAGCTTGTATGTGGATCGAACATCGCCTATGTTGATGATGCTGTTATCCTCCGACGGATTTCTCATTTCGCCCGAGTTCTCCGTGTACCCCACAAGCAATCCGGGATTGAAAGTAAACCCGCTCTCATTGACCGGAACCCGCATACGCGTCATCCAAAAGAGATTGAAACTGTCGTTCGTAATAACGGACGCGTTGCCGTTGCTGTCTATAGGCGGAACCGTAAACAGCGACGGCGCCGGCTTAGAGGTGTATACGAAACGGCTGAGCGCGTAGGAGAACGTCACGATACTGTGAAACGGCATCCCCTCGCCGCCGAAATCCAAACTGCCGCCGAACTCCGGCAAATTTATCTGACCGCTGCGATCCTGCCGCAACGTGTCTTCCGGCACATCCAACGTGTCCACCCGCCCTATCACCCCAAAGAACAGCCCAAGCCGCACGAGCGAATGCAACTGCGACCCTACGTCGAACCGCAAACGCTCAAACCCCATAATCGATCGCGAACTGTCGCCGGCGGCCCACTTTTGACCGCCGTAAAACCCATCCGCCAAAATCGACGACCTGAAAGTTCCGTCGGTACCCTGCGCCGCCGCCATAAACCCAAACCGATGCAACGCAAGACTCGCCTCATTGCCGCCGTTTTTATGCGACAAAATATCCGGCCCGTAAAACACCCTAAAAAAAACATGATCCGGATTGCCCATAGTAAACGACTGCCCGCTCAAATAATGCCCGCTCCCATCGCCCCAACCGGCATACCGGTAACCGACATCAACGGCAAGACGCGGAGACCCTTTCTCAAACAACCCAAGCGGAGCCCCGCAAAAGTCGTAACTGTTGTAAAGCGCCGAATCGGTAAAAAACGGACGCCCCTCAAACAACATATCCCCGCGCTTATCCATACCCTTTGTCTGAGCGAAACAAATAGATACGGACGCGAAGACGGTAAATGTAAGTATACAAACACGATGATGAATCCTCATAATTATAATCCTCCATAAAGTAGACGGAAGGCTTAAAATCAAAGTCTTTAAAGTCTTTAAATCAAATTCATTTTTAGACGGAAGGCTTCGCCTTCCATAGATAGTTCGGGGGCTAAACCCCCGAACTTCAGTCAACGGCAAAGTCAAAGTCAACGTCAAAGTCAACGTCAAAAGATAAATCGGGGGATAAACCCCCGATTTTCAGTCAAAGTCAACGTCAAAAGACTTTGACTTTGATTTTGACTTTGATTTTGACTGAAAATGCGGGGCTTGGCCCCGCATTTATTTATGGAAGGCGAAGCCTTCCGTCTTAAAAAGATTTATATGTTTTATATGTTTTAAAGATTTTAAAGACTTTGACTTTATATCACCCACGACGCAATGGAAAAATATATCAATATTCCACTTATGTCCGCAATACTCGCCACAAGCGGCGCGCTGGCGGCGGCGGGGTCTTTTCCCAATTTGTACAGTATAAACGGCAGCAACAGACCCAACAGACTGCTTGCCGTCACTATCACCACCATAGACAAAGCCACCGCTATTCCCACGCGCGACCCGCCCCTGTAAAACGCCAAGCCGCAGATGGCGGCGGACATGGTGGCGCCCAGCAGCGCCGATACGGACAACTCCTTGACGAACATCCGCCGCAAATCGCCCATCTTCACATTTCCCGTGGCAAGCGCGCGCACCAAAAGCGTGGCCGACTGCGAACCCGCGTTGCCGCCGCTGCCCACAAGGAGCGGGAGGAAAAAGACCAGCGCGACCGTAGCCGCTATCATGTCCGTGAAAAACGACATCTCGAATCCGGACAGAATGTTGACGACCACAAGCAATACGAGCCACCCGATCCGGCTGCGGAACAGCACCGACACCGCCGCCTCGCGTATGTTCTCTATCGGGCCGCCGCCCTCCGCGTGCAAACTCACCGCGCCCATCTTCTGGAAGTCCTCCGTTACCTCCGCCTCCGCCACGTCCATAAGGTCGTCTATCGTCACTATCCCTATCAGCACCCCCGCCGAATCAACCACGGGCAGCGCCAGGTAGTTGTATTTCTTAATAAGCGCCACGGCCTCCTCCTGGTCGCTGTAACCGCTGAGCGACACGAAGTTGCCGTCCATGATATCCTCCACCGTCTTATCCGGCGGCGCCAATATCAAATGCCGCAAAGAGATCTCGTCCAACAGTTTGCCGGCCGCGTCAACCACGTACACAACGTTTATCGTCTCGCTCTCCGAACCATGCTCCCGAATATGCTCAAGCGCCTCCGCCGCGGTCATGTCGGCGCGAATATCCACAAAACAGGGGGTCATCACCCTGCCGACGCTCCTCTCCGGATACCCAAGCAACTGGCGCGTCTCGGCCAAATCCTCCGGCGAGAGCAGACCCAAAAGCCTCCGCGTCACCTCCGCCGGCATCTCGTCTATGAGGGCGGTGCGGTCGTCCGGGTTCAGCTCCGAGAGCAGTCCGCGCACCTCGCGGTTGGTCAGCTCCTTAAGCAGTTCGTTCTGCATTCCAGGCGTGAGCTCGGCAAAGACCTCCGCCTCGTAGTATCTCGGCAAAAAACGCAACAACAGCACCCGCGTGGGCTCGTCTATAGACCCTATAAGGTCGGCGACCTCCGCCGGCGGCCAAATGATAAGCGCGTCGCGCATATCAGTCCACCGCCGCTCGTGAATGAGCTGCACAATCTCCGGCGTAAGCAGTTCTTTAAGCATCCGCGCCCCTATCCCAAAACATATTTATCCGCCGAACTCCTCAAGCGCCAGCGCGCCGGCGCCAAGCACCCCCGAGTCCTCACCCATCTCCGCCGGCACTATCTCGCACAGCTTGAATATCTCCGGCCAACAGTACTGCGCCGCGTACTTCTTGACCGTCTCGACGACCACGCTCCCCGCCATCATCACGCCGCCGCCCAACACCACCCTGTCTGGGGAGAACGTGTTGATCATTATCCCCACCGCCCTGCCGAGCATGTCGCAGGTTTTCTCATGCACGTGCAGCGCCAGCGCGTCGCCCTTAGCCACGTACTCGTACACCGTCTTGCTGGTAACATCGCCCGGATTTTCGCGGACAATTTTGGTAAGCTCAGTCGTCCAGCCTTTGCCCAAGGTGACCGTCTCTATCGCCGATTTAACTATCCCTGGCGCCGAGGCGTAGCGCTCCACGCACCCGTACTGGCCGCACGGGCACGGCTCCCCGTCCGTCTCCACAACGATATGCCCTATCTCCCCCGCCATCCCGTGGCTCCCCTTGTAGAGCCGCCCGTTGGTCACTATGCCGCCGCCGACCCCCGTGCCCAGGGCGAAACAAACCATGTTCCGAACCCCGCGCCCGGCCCCGAACATAAGCTCCGCCAACGCCACCGAGGTCACGTCGTTGGCCGCCGAGGCCCTAAGCCCGAAGCGCTCCGCTATCGGCTCATAAACCCGCGTTCCCGTCCACCCCGGCAAATTCGCCCCGCCGTTCAAAATCAACCCGTCGGCGTCCACAAAGCCGGGCGTGCCGATCCCAACGCCGATAAACGCCCCCGGCCCGCCCCCGCCCTCCGCAAGCTTCCCGATGAGCGACAGTATGTTCTCCATAATGCGCTTACCGCCGCCCTCAGCCTCGGTAGGCACCCGCGTAACCTCGCCGCAAATGCCGCTCTCGTCAATAACGGCGCCCTTTATGGCAGTCCCGCCCAAGTCTATCCCTATCGCCTTTTTTCCCATTGTCCCCGTCTCTGGTTTTATGTTAAGTTTTTTGACTTTGACTGAATTATTTCCTCCCCCGCACAATCCCCAAGTATTTGGCAAACGAGTGCTTTTCCTCCACCTTGCCGCCCTTTTTGTACTCGCACGACGCCTTGAAGAGATAGGTGCCGGTGCCGACCAAGCGGCCTTTGCTGTTTTGACCGTACCACTTCCAATAAATCTTCTCGTCCTTAGTGACGACCTCCTCATACAGCACAAGCGTTCCCAAATTGTCGAATATCCTTATATACGCCGCGATCTCCATATTATCCGAACTCTTGATGTTGGGCGACATCTCCACCTCCATATACTCCGGCCCGGACACGCCTCCGCTTACAAACGGGTTGCTCTTAACTTTGATCGTCCACGTCTTCGTCGCGTCAACATCCAGCGGCTGCCACTTGTTGTCAGGATCCGTCTGCACGTTGAGTTCATCCACATTGTCCCGGATATTCGCTTTAAAGTTTACCTGGATAGAGTCGCCGGCCACCAAGGGATAATCCAGCTCTTTGGTTATCTCGTAACTCACCTTGTAGTACCCGCCGCCCTCGTCCAACGACGTCAGCACTTTCAACTCCGGATTGTACTTATAGTCTTTAATGCCGTCGTTATGTTTTATCGTCACCGGATCTGTCAACGACAACGCCAACGACGCCGAGTTCAACTTCTCGCTGTAGGTTACTATCAGCGTGTCATTGTAGAATGTCGACGATTTCTCATCCTTGACCGCGCCGGTCTTCAGAACGACGGGCTTGGCGATCACAGGCGCCGCCCTGTCCCTCGCTATAACATCTTTATTAGGCCAAGTTGTTTCTTTATTGTAGCCCAACGTAAATTGCAGAACGCCGCCGGTCTTGATCGGCCCGGACACCGCAACCGACGGCGCCGCCTTGACCAAGTTTATCTCCAGCGTGTCTTTCTTGGTTCCCTTAACCTTGACGTATTCCTCAATATCATTCACGTTGTTGGGCAGAGTCACGGTTTTGCCGCCGGCCGTGACGCTTCCGCCGGTGAAATCGCTCGGCTGAACACCCTTGTTTAACACCACGTAGGCGAAGTTCGGCTTACCGACGGCGTTGCCGCCGGTGTACCAAGCGTCATTGACACCGGGCGGAACCACCCACAGCTTCAACTGCACCCAGCGGTTGCGCGCGTGCGGGGGATTGTCTTTTAAAACGCCCGCGGACTGAGTAGCCGCGTTATCGGCGACACCCTCCGTGAGCCGTATCCAACCGCCCGCCTCGGCGTGGCCGTTGTTGGCCGTTTGGCCGACGACCAACCTATAGGAGAGAGAGTCCTGAACGATGATCTTGAGCACGTCAAGCGGATCGCCGTCGGTTATCCCGCTCGGTTCGCCGGGGGCGGGAGGGTTTGCCGGCGCCTTGTACAAGATCTTAGTCAGCTTTGTGTAATCGCGCAATTTCTCGGACAAGGTCACATTGATCGTATCATTAGGGGCGCCGGTATTCTGAACAATCCTCGGACCGCTCCCGTCAAGGGTGTCGGCAAAAATCGGGCCGACCCCGTCGTACACATCAAAATTATCCTCAACCGCGTCGCCGCCTGTCACCTTCACACGCCCGCGGCCGAAATCGCCGCCGCTTATGGACGTATACCCCGTAGGCCTGTCCGTGAGCGACGTAAGGTTAGCGCGCAAGGTAACGTCGTCCACAACCGTAATCATCGCGTTCGTAGCCTCCAATGTCTTCTTGCCCCAATCCAACGACACCTTATTAGGCTTCGCCGCCGCGCTCAACGGCCCGGCAGCGCTGCCGTCGGCTCTCTTATACTTCACAATCACGCTGTCCGGACGCCCGTGACCGTCGCCGTACACCACCGCGTAATCGATTTTGGTGACCGGCGTTTTAAAGTTAATCCCGTCCCTGAACCCTCTCGCGACAGAACCGTCAACATCTTTCGGATCCTTTGTGTTCAACGCGTAAATGTATACCCCGCCGTCTTCAATATCCTTGGCGATATCGGGCGCCGTGCTGACCCAGAACGTCGCGACGCCGCTCCTAAGCTCAAACACCGTGGCTTCCGCCCCTCCCTGCGTCGCGCTGAAAATCATCTTGTCGCCTTGAGAGACGCTCTCAACATTAATCCACTGCGCCGGACGCGACGTTACCACCATGTCGCCCACCACAACCTTCACGGTTATCTTGAACCAATCGCCCCTATTGCCGTCTATCGTCACCGAAAGATCCTGATAGACGGTAATGTCGTTGCCGCCGGCGCCGGTGTCGCTGAAAAACACCTCGAAACGGTCGGGCGACTTACCCACGCGCAAACGGCCTACGTCGGAACCGCTCTTGCCGTTGAAAGAAAAATTAGCGGTCAGGTCAAACTCATCCTTCGTCTTTCCGTTCGTCACGTTGGCTGTAAACGTGGCTATACCGGTCTTGGCGCCGCTCGTGGCGGTGTTAGCCGACGCCGGAGCCACGTTGCCGATGTTCGGATCCTCCGACTTTATGGTCACCGGAACGGCTACGTCGACCGGGTTGTCGTACTTGTCTTGGACCATAACCTGCACCTCGTAAGAAACGCCCTTGAATATAGTCGGGGCCGGGGCGCCGGCCAACCGGCTCTTGGGGATGGGCGAGACGAAAGATATGTGGTCAGGTGCGCCGGGTTTGATCGTTATGTCGGCGGTGCCGAGAAAAACCAAACTTTTGTCGCCGGAAAGATTGGCTCTTCCGGAACCCATCACAGTCTCCGCACCGGCTTTGGTGAAGTAGATGTTGTAATCTTTACCGGTACCTCCGGATATATTGGCGCTCGGAGTCGGGCCGTCTTGGAGAAGCGCGGTCTCGGTACCCCATTTGTACATGAACGCCGAGGCGCTGGATTGGAGATCGAAAGAGATCTCGTTAATCGCGCCCTCCCCGTACGTACCGCAGGTGGTCGGGTCGGAGCCCTTGCACGGTGTCACGTGCATACGGTATTGCTCGCCCACTTTTATCGTTTTAGTCGCGGTGGTCGATCCGGCCTCAAAGAACTCGATCTTCAGAGAGTACTCGAGTTTGCGGTAGGGCAGGAAGCCTATGTCGGAGGTTACATCGTTGCCGCTCGCGTCCTTGCCGGTAATCACCACCTCGAAGAAGCCGTACTCGTCGCTCATGGTCTTTTGCAGATTGAACGAGGCCGAATTTCCGCCGGCCAGCACCGTGGTTGTCGGCGGCGTCAGTTTGGTGATGGAACCCGACGGCACGTACGGGGCGTCGCCGTCTTTTTCGCCGAACGGCAGGGGCGCGATCCACCTAAGGAAAGAAATCTTGGCGTTGATAAGCGATCCGTTCTCCACCGATACAAAGAATTTAGCGTCCGCCTTGGTGCCGGAGATAAGCACGACGTTGGACGGCTTAACGCGGACAGTGGTCGTAGGGGCCCTGCCGGTATACGGAACGGCGCCTATGTCGGCGGGGGTGCCGTCCGAATTTCTCATCCCTATATCAGACCATCCCTGGCCCTTTATGTACTTTACGACAAGCGGGTGCGTCCATTTCGGCCTGAGGAAATCGGCCGAGGATTCCGAGGTAGACTCAAATAAGTCCTCCGTGCCCTCCACCGACTTGGTGGTCTCAAGCCAACGGATGTTTGCCGACGCTTCAAACGACCCTTGATTTTGTTGCGGAGGTTGGTTCTGCGCAGTGGCAATCAACGCGCCGTTCGGCATAAACTCGTTGGTGGTCGCCGTCATACTGGCAAGCGGGGGATTGCAGGTAACCGTGGTGGGGCCTGTGAGCGGGCTTGGAAAGCCGTTGGCGACACGCACCTGCGTAATGCCGTAGATATTTTGTCCATGTATATCGGCCGATTCTTGCCTGCACCCGTTAACGTAACGTGTTTCTCTTTTCATTTCGGCGGTGGCGGAAAACACACAGTTGTGCATCCTATACGGAAGATCTTTTTCAAGGCTGTTATTGGCTATTTCGTTGGGCTGCGCCCCCAAAGCGAACCCCGGTTTGCCGAATATATTATTAAAAGCCAAATGCGGCTTTCCTTTCTTCCACCCGCCGAGAATATTACCGGAATTATTGTAGAAGGTATTGTTGTAAATGGCCACAGGCGATAGTTTCACATCCCTGAAAAATATGGCGCCGGCGCTTTTCGTGACATCGTTATTCGCTTTCAACGTACTTACAACCGTCGAGCTGTATATGTTGTTGTAAATGAGGTTGTGGCGGATAGACGACCCCAAGTCCCAAGACGACTCAAAGAACACGCCCAATATATTGCTCTTTATTTTATTGTATTCGAAGAGGTGGTTGCCCGCCTGCCCGAACCCGGAGAGGGGGATCGTCTTATCGTTGTCGTTCGGGTTCGGGTTCCCGAAGACGCCGCCCGTATTCCTGTCTTTTACGGCGATGCCGAAAAAGCCGCTGTCAATAACGCAATTTCGAATTATAGCCCCGCCCGATCCATGAACAACCACCGCCGCGTTGCCGCCGACGACCGGGTCTTTTCTGCCCCACACGCCCTCCCAGGCGAACGGCGCCGCCCCGCCGCCGCGAATCTCGATTCCGTCTATTATAACGCCCTGCGCGTTCATAATCCTAAGCGCCCCGCAAGTGCTGAAGTTACCCGAACCGCCCGGCAACTCGCTCTCATTCAGCGATTCTTCGTAGGTTTTCGGACTCTGGTTAGTCACATCCTTCCACCTGATAACAGGCCGCGCGTGATTCCCGAACAACCGCGCCCCGGTCGGCGCGTACTTTATGGTAATCCCGTTCTTCCCCCCGTTGACCTTGCTAGTGCCACCCCCTTGGTTCTTCCCGTCCCAAATACTCGGCTTAGTCGGATCGCCACGTCCGTCTATCGTGACCTGCTCGTTATAGACCTCCGTATCCCTAATCTCGATAACGTCCCCCGGCGCAGCCTTGTTGACAGCCTCCTGAATGGATTTGGCGTTACACTCATCCTCACCGTTCTTACCGTCGGTTTTGCACACGGTGATAAGCCCGGCCCACCCCGTGGAAACCGTCACCGCCACCGCCATAACCGCCGCCGCCGCGACGCGTTTCGCCAATTTGATAGCGCCAGTCTTCATAATAACCTCCATTTTTTAGTTATAACAGCGCTTTCGGGGCGCTTTTATATGGTAAGTCTATAGTAAATTTAGCCACGAATGATCCCGTATTCCGCAGCGATCTCCTCCACCGTCATCGGTTTCACTTCGCCGCTGGCCATCTGCGCCTTTAAGACCAAATACTCTCTGTCGAGCCGTTGGAGCACATGTTCCGGATACTCCACTTCCGGCAGATTCTCAAGCTCTTTCAGTACGCGTTCATGTTGTGTCAAAACCGGCACGATTGGCTCCTTTGGTTTACCGTTGCGGCTCTCCCCCCCCAAAACGCCGTATTAGTATATATAATATACCGCATCCCGCCCGAAAAAGCAAGGATTTTGTCTTTTTACACAAAAAAAGGGGCGGCCGCTTCAGGCCGCCCCTCACCGTTTTTGGGGGTTTTTAGGTTTTTTTAACCTTTTAATCCTATAATCACTTCTTCCCGCGCACCACACCCAAATACTTGGAGAACTTGTGCTGCTCCTCCACCTTGCCGCCCTTCTTGTACTCGCACGTGGCCTTGAAGAGGTAGGTGCCGGTGCCGACTAAGCGGCCCTTGCTGTTTTGGCCGTACCACTGCCACTTGATCTTGTCGCTGTTATCCTCGTTCTTAACCTCCTCATACAGCACAAGCGAGCCCAAATTGTCGAATACCCTTATATAGGCCGTGACCTCCATATTGTCCGAGCTCTTGATGTTGGGCGACATAATCACCTCGAATTCCTTCCCCGGCCCGCCGCTTATGAGCGGGTTGTTCCTGACAGTGATCGTCCACGCTACCGACGGGTCGATATTCAGCGGCTGCCACTTGTTGTTCGCATTCGTCTGCTCGTTAGCGACTTCCATTTTATCCCCGATTTTATAGGGTACTATGTGGACGGAGTCGCCCTTCCCCGACAGGGTTATCTCATTATCCATAACGTAGACCGCCTTGTAATACCCGGCCTCGTCGCCGGCCAGAACGTAGGTGCACGACACATAAGTCAGACTCGGCGTGATCGGCGTTCCGTCGGCCAGCTTTATAACCAACGGATCTTTCAGCGTCGCCATCTTTGAATTATCGTTGATATCCTCGCTGTAATACACTATAAGCGTATCCTTTTCGAAGCTGTTCCCGTCGCTCTTGATCGCCCCCGTCCTCAGGGTGGCGGGTTTGGCCAGCACCGGCGCGGCCTTGTCCTTGGCCAGATCATCCACCGTCTTGGCTTCCCACGTGACCGAAGCCGAGTAGCCCAGCGTAAACCTCATTACGCCGGAGGTCCTGATGGGGCCGGACGACGCGATCTTCGGCGCCGCCTTGCTCAGGGTTATCTTAAGCGTATTGTCCCCGTCTTTCTGGAAGAAATCGCCGAGATTCGCCGCGTTCACCTGTTTGGTATCGCCGTCGTCGGCGAATTTGACGCTGCCGCCGTTACCGCCGTTGCCGCCGGCAAACCACACGTCCAGATCGATCGGCTTGTCGAACTCCACAAAAGCGAAGACCGGCTTGCCCGTGGCGTCGTCGCCCTCGTACCATGCGTTTAGGACTTCGGGATTCTTCTCCGAGAGCCTCAACTGCACCCAGCGGTTGTCGGGATGCGGTTTGTTCTTTCCGCCGACGTTGTCAGGCTGCGCGGGCGCGTTATCGGTGACCGCGTCGGCCCCGCTCGGATCAAGCCGCACCCAATAGCCCGCCTTGAGGCCGGCGGCGTTACCCACAGTCAACGTGAAAGTGCGATTATCGGAGGTAGTGGCGCTGATCACCGCAACCGGCGTCCCCGCGGCCGTCGGGGGAGTGGTGTTCCCGACTGTTCCCGCCACGTACAAGATCGTTTTCGGCTTTTCGGATATCTGCTCGGATACCGTCACCGTAATAACGTCGTTGGCGTCCGCGGCAATCCTCTCGTTTATCAACGGACCGCCGCCCGCGCCGTCGCCCGAAGCCCCGTTGCCCAACACCGGGCCGACACCGTCGTAGACTACAAAATTTTTCTCCTCCGCGTCAGCGCCGCTGGGCCCGCCGTGCACGATCACAATACCTTTCTTGCCTGTTTCAATGTAAGTATATCCCGTGGGACGCGTCGCCGCCCCGCGAAGGTCAACCCACAGCACATAGTCCCCGCGAGCCGCCAAACTCGTCCCGCTCGCGGACAAAACGGCGCCGCCCCACTCCAAATCCACCTTGCTCGGCATCGCGCCGGAACCGCTGAGAGGGGGGCTCGTGTTCTGATAGACTATCCGCAAACTGTCCGGACGCCCCTGGCCGTCGCCGTACACAACCGCGTGGCTGATGGAAGCGGACTTAACCTTAAAGTTGATGCCGTCCCTGCTGCCCAACTGGATGGCCGCGTAGCGTTCGGAGCCGGCCGCGTCATTCGTCGCGGTAACGACTATGCCGGCGTCTATTATATCCGCCTTGGCGTTGCGCGCGTCAACATAAAATATCGCGACGCCGTTCGTAAGCGGAAATACCGTTGCGGGCGTTCCCGTTCCGCCCGGCGTGGCGCTGAAAACCAAATCGGCCTCGGATTTAACCATCACGAACTTGCCGGCGCTCCCGGTCGTTTTGACCGTGTCGCCGTTCACAACCCTGACCTTTATAACATCATACTCGCCCACATTCTTATCAATTATCACGCTATAATCAACATTATAGGTTTTTTTGTCGGCGGCGAGGGCGCTGTCGCCGCTGTAGAACACCTCCAAGCGGTCATTCGACTTCGCCACGCGCAGACGGCCTACGTTGTCCTTGTCGGTTTGCGCGGGAACGCCGGCGATGGTGGCGGTCATGTCAAACCACGCCCCCGTGGTGGCCTTGTCGTCCGCTTTCGCCGCGAAAGCGGCTACGCCCTTGTTATTGGTAGTCGCCGTCTTAGTCGCGATGGCTCCGCGACGGCCCGCGACGCCGATCGTTTCGTCGCTTGAGCTTATCGTTACCGTCACTCCCGCCGAGTCTATGGCGTTGTCGAACTTGTCGCGAACCTCGACCGTAACATCCTGCTCGGCGCCGCGGTAGATGGGCGGGGCTGTGCCGTTACCGAGCTGCTTCAAGGAGATCGGGTCGATGAACACCACCTTTTCGGCTTTGCCGGGCCTTACCACTAAGTCGAGGGTGCCGTTTATGGGCGCGCCGTTTGACTGCCCGGGGAGCGTGATCGCCCCGGCGGCGAAAATCGTCTCCGCGTTGGTCGCGTGCGTGAAGTAAATCTCGTACGATTGCGGATACGCCTTATTTTTATCGATGACAAGCTCCTTGTCCTTATTGGCTCCCGACGTGTAATACATAAACGCCGTCGGATCGGACAGGAGGCTGTACGTCACCTCGGGTATAACACCGGTATAGTTCCCGCTCTCGCCGACTTTCTTCGCGGTAACCGTGAGCTTATACGGTTCGCCGGCCGTCACCGTTTTAAGGGCGGCAGTGCCGTTCGGCGCCGTCACCACCAGCTCAAAGACGTAGTCTAACTTACGGTAAGGGAGGAAACCGACGTCCGAGTGGACAGCTTTACTGTTTGCGTCCGTACCTTCCGCTATAACCTCAAAGAACCCGTACGTGGGGACAGAGCTCTTTCCTGTTGTGAACGAGAACGTGTTGTTGCCGACTTTCAGCGCCGATGTGTTTGCGATGGCGGTGACGGCGTCCTTCGCAACGGGTCTCATCCTGCTCGGCCAATTCCCGCCGGTCGGATTCGTCGTTGAAGCCACGCCCGCATTCTCCAATGTGTTTGTAGGTATCGGGGCGATCCAGCGCAGCAATTTGATTTTGGGGCTGCCGCCTATCGTCCCTCTGTTCTCAATGAGTTTGAAGTTGGCGGTGGCGTTGGCCCCGTTGGCGGACAAGAGAACCACCGCGTTGGGCAGAATACGGGCGACGGTGGTCTGGCGGACGCCCGTTGAGGGTATGGCGCCCAAATCGGCGATGTTACCGTCGTTGTTGCGGATGCCGGCGGCCGGCCAACCCTTGTTTTTTATAAAATCTTGGACGGCTTTCTTGTCCCAATCCGGAACGAGAAAATTCTCATTTGTCGGGGAAAGCGACTTGAAGAGCGAAGGCAGCAATTCGCTCCACGCGCCGCCAAGCCCTTCCGTCTGAAGCCAGCGGATATTCGCGTCGGAGAAAAACGAATCGGCAGCGGTTACCATCTGATCACCCAATCCGGGAATTTTCGCGCCCGGCAACACCATATCTTGGCCTTGCGTCTGACCGGACGGGGTGTTGCCGTTGTTGCAAGTAGACACCTGCACCCTAGTCCTCGTCGGATGAGCAAAACCGGTACCTTGGAACCGAAGATCAGCCACAAAGCGCCCGCCCGGCGTTTCCGGGTTGCTGCTGCAATAGTTACCCTGCTGCTGCAATTGCAGATAAGACGAATCCGTGGAAAAAACACAGTGATACATACGGAACGGGAACTTGCCGTCCATCGCCATGTGGTCGTTGCCCTTATTTTCGCTCGGCCTTGATTTGCTGAATATATTGTTGAATACCAAATGCTGCCCGCCGGCCTGCCAATGGCCGCAGAAGTTTCCGGAATTATCGTACAACGTATTGTTGTAAATCGCGATGGGAGAGAGGTACATATCCTTAAACATGAACGCGCCGGCGTTCTGGTTATTCGGTTCCGGCAAACTTGTGATCGAAGGCTGATTGGCAATCTTATTGCCGTAAATAAGGTTATAGCGCACCGTAGACCCAAGATCCCACGCCGACTCAAAGAATAAGCCGACTACGTTTGTGTTTATCTTGTTGTACTCAAAGAGATGCCCGCCTACCATACCGAAATTGGACAGCGGGATGGTAGAGTCTCGATCCGCTTTGTTCGGATTTCCAAAAACGCCGCCCGTGTTTCTATCTTTTACGTTTATGCCGAAATAGGCGTTCTTGAGGTCGCAATCTCTGATTGTAACCTGCCCGGCCACGGCAAGCGTTATAGCGGCGTTTCCGTGAAACAACGGACTGCAATCTCCACCCTGAGCATTGCACCACGTATTATCCTGTCCAAAAGCAAACGGGCCTCCCCCGTCAACCGCGATACCCTCAATTGTGACGCCCTTGGCCCTCAAAACGCGCAACGCCCCGCAAGTCTCAAAGTTTCCGGCTCCGGTTAGTTCGTTATCCTGCCTAGCCTCATTCTGACTTTTCGGATGCGTATTGGTTATATCCCTATACAAAATAGTAGGCCGAGTGTGATTCCAAGTCGCCGCCGCCCCCGCCGCCGGCACATACCTCAGCGTAATACCGTCCTTCCCCCCGGTAACCCCGGTCCAAGGGCTCGTAGCCCGCCCGTCGATCGTCACCTGCTCACGATACGTGCTCTCGTCCAATATCTCGATAACCTGCCCTTTTTTAGCCGCGTTCACCGCCGCCTGCACGGTCGTATAACATGAGCCTTCGGCGTCCTCGCTGTTTTTAGACACGCACAAGTTCGACCCCGGCGACATCTTCCTTTGCGCAAAAGACCCGCTCACCGCCACCGCCAGCACCACCATAACCGCCGCGACCCCCAGCCGCGTTGCCTTAGAAAGCAATCCGTCCATTTTTGTACCTCCCTTTTTTATTATTTCTTATTATTTATGTGTTTCGCACGGTTTTCACCGCCGCCATTATCCGTTTTCATTTTCATTCAATAGGCTTTCAGACATTCCGCCTCGACCTTGATCCCTTCGCCGATTTGTTTCACTATTCCCACGCCGTATTTTTTCGCCTCAACCGGCACCGCATCATCAAAAGAAAAACCCGCGATGCCGAGGTAAATTTTGTAATTATCGTATTTAGGGTATGTCTCTCTAAATTTTTTTAAGCGTTTTTCCGCGAACTCCGTTACAAAGTCCGGGTGTACCCTGTATTTCACCTCCAGCAACGCCAAAGAATTTCCGTTAATCAGGGCGATGTCGATCTCCATTTTTACTTCGTCGTCGTTGCGTCCGAAGTTGGGGATCATCTTATCGTACTTTATCCCGCCGAATTCCAATCTTCTTTCAAAGATATCTTGAAAGAAAGTTTCGGAATAGTATCCGTTGTTGTTGCTAATGCCGCCGACCTGTTCGCAGAGCTTTTTCAGCCTCCGGTCGGTCTCTTCCATCTTCAGGGACAACTCCCTGCGATCCTCCGTAAGCGCGGCTATCGCGTCTTTCAGCTCTTGATCCGTCATAATCTCCCCCCCTAAGACGCACCCCTAAACAAGGGGTGCGCGTACGTGTGTTTATCGCGCCATTGTTACTTCTTCACTCCCACCATCCTCTGGAACTTAAACGAACTCTTGCCCTCGTCGACCACGCCGGACACGCGCACAAGGTATGTTCCGGGGCCTACGGTTCTGCCCTTGGAGTTTTTCCCGTCCCAAACGAACCCGTAGGAGCTCATAGCCCCGTCGGACCTGTAGAGGGCGTCGGTTTTCACCACGTTGCCCACGGCGTCGTATATGACTATCTTGCCGTAACTGCCGTCTTTGCCTTTATTGGGCTCAAGCGGGCCTTCGGCGTCAACGGCTATAAGCACGCCTCTGACGTTGGTGCCGCCGGCTTTATTTATCACGCCTCTATAGAAATCCTGCACTTTGGGGGGCAGCAACTCTCCTATCGTCTTGTCGCCCGGGTTGAACGGGTTGGGGCCTACGGCTATTTGGCCCTCGCTCTTGCTGCCCACCTCAACCGAGTCCTTTATCTCCGAACATGCCCCGCCCTTGTCTTTAGGCACGCAGACCTCATAGGTGACCTTCAGCCAATCTCTTGTTCCCTCGCCCATGAACTCTTTCTTAATTATGGTCGTATAGCCCGTCTCCGGGGTCACCGTGGCCACATCCGTGTTCTTGCTCTTCCAAGCCGCGTCCGCCTTGCCGCTCCAATCGTTAGTGCCGGTAGCGGTATGAAGGCTGGCGTAACCCACGAAGTTGCCGTGCTTGTCATATAAGAGGGCGTAGACCTTAACCTCTTTCTCGCCTGGGGTGAAATATACGTTGCCGCTTGTGTTCGTTTTTTGCGCGTCCTCGGGGTTCATCGGCTTATCCGTCGTCTGTATACGGACAAACCTCGGCTCACCAGCCACCACGTTCATGTTGGTGCGTCCGTTGAACGTGCCCGCGTCGGGGTCTTTGTATTTAACTTCTATCTTTATGCCGTCGGGGCTGCCGGCTCCCGGTTTAAGCGTGATACTGCAATCCGCGTTTTTCTGATAATCCTGCCCCTCCTTCAAACCCGGCACATTCCAAGTGAGATATTCGCACTTGTAACAACCGCTGTTTTCACCGGCGGCGCACTGTTTCATAGGTTTGTCGTTGTCGTCGAAGACCACGGGCCACAATGTTTTCGACGTATCGGCATCTTTGTCAAAGGTTTTGTCGTTGACCAAACCCGAACCGTCGTTTTTGTTATTTGTGCTTATGCCCACGCCGGCCGGCGGAGCCAATATGTTGGTCTGTATGCGGATATTGGACGCGGTGGAGTGCCGCTCGGCGTAGAAGACGCGCAAATAGCACTGCTTGCCGAATTTAGAGGCATCCAACACGTCGTCGATGTTGAAACTGCCGACTTGGGCGCTGTGGATGCCGCCGATGTCCATCACTAACTTGTCGTCTATGAACACCCAAACGTCGTCGTCGCCCCTAAAGTTAAACGTCATGCCTCTTTTGGCTTGGAACGGAAATTCCAGCTCCATTGTAAAGGAGAAATTATGCGAGTACCGGTTGTCCCCGGCGGAGACCCATTCGTTCGTCCTGCCGTCGGCGTTAGGAAGTCCGCGGCCGTCCAACGGAAAGAACCCGCTGCCCGTGCTGGCGAATTCGTACATATCTTTGGTGCCGGAGACGACGGTAAATCTCAGACTGTCTTTAATGACGACATTCTTGAACGACGTGTCATGGCCGACATCGGCGTTTCTATCTTCAAGTGTGACCGCGGCGCCCCACTCGTTATTGTAGTCTTGCTTGATACCGGGCGTCGGCGAGTACTTAGGCGCCCTATTTGCGCCCTTTGAGTAGGGGCCGTTTAAGTAGGTGTTCCAATCGCGGAACCAGTGGTCGATGCCGTAGTTCCTAAACGGGGTGGGGCCGAGCGTCGGTTTATTGTCCGGGCCGAGGGTGTTCGCCACCATGCCTTTCCATATACACTGGGTAGTGGAGTTGTCGTTGCACCCGGACGGCTTATTGTGCGGCTGCTCGAACTCCGGGTTAGACCTGTCGGAGTGGAAGTCGTAAAAAGTCACCGGGACCCAAATGGGATCTTGGGCGGACGCCCCCCCGACCCACAAAAACATCGCCGCAACCGCGGCGGCCGCCAGCGTTCTTCCGCATTTCGTCTTCATAATAGGCCTCCCCTACAGTATTACTACATTAATATTAATAGTTTACAGAGTGAACCGCTCCGTTAGTTTACGTTAAAGGGTATTGAATAATTATAACATAACGCCGGCGGCATTGCTACAAAAATCTTCGGCGCCGCCCCGCCCGCCGAAAAACGGCGATATACGCCGCCCGTCGGACGGTACAATACGGCATTATATTTAATATAATCATTTTTTACGGGCGGCGGTGAAAAAAAATATTTTTTTTTAGCGGCCGCCGGCGGCCGTTTTTATAAGCTCCGCCGTAAGCTGCCCGCAGGCCCCGAAGACGTCCCGCCCCCTGCTTTTTCTGACCGTTGCCGCCAAACCCCGGCCGTAGAGGGCGTCCGCGAACCTCTGAACCGCGCCGTCGTCCGGCGCCGCCATTCGGGGGGCTACCGGGTTCACCGGTATCAGGTTCACCTTGCACGGAAAGCCGCCCAGAAGCTTGGAAAGCGCCTCCGCCGCCTCCGCCGTGTCGGTTTTGCCCTCTATCAGCACGTACTCGAAGGTGACCCGCCTGCCCGTCTTGTTGTGGTAGCGTTTGGCTACGTCCACAAGGCTGGCGATGGGGTACTTCCTGTTGACCGGCATGAGTTCGCCGCGCATCTCGTCGTTCCAGGCGTTGAGCGATATGGCGAGGCCTATCGTCAAGTCCTCGCCCAAGAGCCTCTCTATGTTCGGCACGACGCCCGCCGTGGAGACGGTGATCCGCCGCGCCCCCAGGTTGAAGGCGTCCTCGTGCATGATGACGGAGAGGGCGGCCGTGAAATTTTCGTAGTTGCTCAGCGCCTCGCCCATGCCCATAAAGACGACGTTGGTAACGATCCTGTCGCCGCGGGCGGCCTGGTAGTCGTTCATCCCTATGAGCTGGCCCAGGATTTCGGAGGCCGACAGGTTGCGTATGAAGCCCAATTTAGCCGTCTCGCAGAAGGCGCACCCCAGGCCGCAGCCGAGCTGCGAGGAGAGGCAGGCGGTGCGGCGCTCGCCGTCTATCAAGAGGACGCTTTCCACGGCGTAATCGGAGCCGTCGAGCGCGAAGGCGAACTTAACGGCGTCGCCGGCGGAGGATTCGAGGGCGCGGACGGGGGGGAGCTTGGCTATGGAGGCGCGCTCGGAGAGGGCGGCGCGGAGGGTTTTGGGCATGTTGGTCATGTCGGAGAAGTCGGGGAGGCGCTTTTGGTACATCCACTTAAAGAGCTGGCGGGCGCGGAAGCGCTGGTCGGGCAGTGAGAGGACGAAGTCCTCGAGCTGGGGGAGTGTTAGGTTTTTTAGGTTTTTCATGATAACCAAACAACCCGCCTACCAACAACCTTTATCTTCCCCTCTGTAACGGCTTCAACGGCTCGCCAATAGGATTCGTGTTCGGCTTCCAGGACGCGGGCGGCTAGGGTTTGGTAGTCGTCGGTGTCTAATACCGGGACGGTTTTTTGCAGGATTACGGGGCCGTGGTCGTACTCGTCGTCTACGAAGTGGACCGTCACGCCGGAGACTTTGGCGCCGTATTCTATTACGGCTTTGTGGACGTTTGAGCCGTACATCCCTTGGCCGCCGAAAGCGGGCAGCAGGGCGGGGTGGATGTTCAGGATTCGGTTGCGGTATCGGGATACTATGGCGGGGGGGAGTTTTTTCATGTATCCGGCTAAGGCTATCAGTTCGACTTTCGCTTCGTTCAGGGCGGCGGAGAGGCGGGCGGCGTAGGCCTCTTCGGTGGGGAAGCGCGAGGGGGCTATGTGCAGGGCGGGTATGCCGTGCTTTTCGGCTCGGTCGAAGGCTCCGGCTTTGCTGTTGTTGCCGACCATCAGGACGAAGTCGGCGCGGGCGAGCGAGCCCGCGGACTTGCGGTCTAACAGGGCTTGAAAGTTGCTCCCGTTGCCGGAGGCGAAGACGGCGCAGCGCATCAACCGCCTCCCCTGTCGATCTTTTGAACATCCCCCCGGAAATCCAGCTTGTATTTTATCCCGGCCCAAGTTATAGTCCTTGTAATCCACGTTCTAAAATAGGATAACATCTGCGCCAGCCTCATAACCGGCTGGAAGAGCAGGAAGCGCCCGAAGTACGGCATTTTCCCAAGCGCTGGGTAGAGCATCGCCACGGCGGTGTGGCCGAGTATGAATATCAGCGAAGCCCCACCGCCTTGTTCCAGGAATGTTGTGGGCTCCGCCGCAATGAGCGGCGCGACGGCGGCGTAGGGCAGGAGCAGCATAAGGTACCCTACGAGCAGCGCCATAGGCAGGGCCGGGAAGACCCACAGAAGCCGCTGGTACGATTTCAGGTACATGATTTGGCGCTCGAACCACGAGACGGTCGCGCCCACCGTCGGCAGGAGGTCGTCGGTCTCCGTGACGCAGCCGGCGACCACCACGGCTTTGCGTTTGCTTTTGAGCACGAGCGTAGACAGGCTCATGTCGTCCACGGCGGCGCGGCTCCACGCCTTTTCCACGCCGAGTTCCTCGTAGTCCCGCCGCCTGACGGCCATGGTGCCGCCCCACAGACCCACGCCGCCCACGTAGCTTGCCGTGCAGAAGCAGGTGTAGATGAAGATGTTCACGTAGGCGTGGCAGAGCTCCCCCAACGTGCCCTTGGCCGGCAGGAGCCAGCGGAAGCCTGTCGTTACGGCTACGTCGTTGTTCTGCAGAGGCATCACGATCTCCCTGAGCCATTGCCTGTCGGGTTTTATGTCGGAATCGGCGAAGACGAAGACCTCGGAGTCCGGGCGCGCCTCGCGCAGCGCCGCCAGCATGTTGTGGTTCTTCTGGGCGCATTTCGTAGAGAGTCCGGCCACGGTAAACTTGGCGCGGCCGTCGTCCGCGAGAATCTTTTTTATCTCCGGCACGGCGGCGTCGCCCGCGCTCTCGGTTACGTATATTACCTCGTAGTCCGGGTAGTCGAACTGCAGGAATCCGCGGAGGTTGTCGCCGAAATTCTTGGGAACGCCCTTGCAGGGCACCACCACGCTGCACGGGGGGGTATAGAAGTGGTCGTAAGAGGCGCGGAGCCTCTTGTAGATTGACCGGCGGTAGACTATGGTGAACAGCGTGGCGGCGAAGTCGCCTATTACCATAAGCATACCGAGGGCGAAGACTATTTTTGTTACTACGCTTGTGCCTAAAACGGTAGTTATTGTCAAGATAATGATCTCCAAAAAAAGTCAAATCATTTTTAGACGGAAGGCTTCGCCTTCCATAGATAAATCGGGGGCTAAACCCCCGATTTTCAGTCAACGGCAACGTCAAAAGATTTTGACTTTGATTTTGACTGAAAATGCGGGGTTTAGCCCCGCATTTATCTATGAAGCCGAAGGCTTCGTCTTAAAAAGATTTAGATTTTAAAGCTTTTTTGCCTAACCGCACAAAATATAAAAATCAACATCAAAATACATGAAAAGCCAACATCAATATATACGCGACGTACGTACCGGTCAGCAGGCCGCCTATCCATCTGTTCAATATACTTTTGGCCAAAAGCGGCGCGAGCAGGACGAAGTTTATCAGCGACATGATCAATAGGTCATAAAACTCTATCCCGCGGTCTTCGCCGCCGCGGGCCGAAATCGGCCCCATAGCACCTACTACGCCTAAGATGCAGAGAATATTGAATAAATTCGAGCCGACCACGTTGCCTATGGCTATGTCGTTGTGTTTTCTCAGGGCGGCCACAACGGATGTGGCGAGTTCCGGCAAGCTGGTGCCGAAGGCCACTATCGTGAGGCCGATGACCGCTTTGCTCATGCCGAAACTCTCGGCGATTTTCACCGCGCCTTTGACCAAGAGATCCGCGCCGCCAACAAGCATTCCCAAACCCAGAATCACGAGCAGCGTGTTTTTGACGACGGAGATTTTTTTCACGTCGCCGACGATTACACCCACATCGTCGCCATCGCCGCCATCGCCGCCGCCCGTCTTCGCGTTGGCTATATTATAGGCCATGTACCCGGCGAAAAGCGCCAAGATTACGATGCCCTCCCACACCTGTATCACACCGTCGCTGAGAAAGTACCACGCCAAGAAAGAGGCGCCGATAAGTACCGGTATGTCAAATTTGAAGAACTGCTTCGACACCAATATAGGGCATATAAGCGCCGATAGCCCAAGCACGAGCGCGGTGTTGCAGATGTTCGACCCTACCACGTTGCCAACCGCGATGCCGCCTACCCCGGCGAGCGTCGACTGCACGCTCACCACGAACTCCGGGGCGCTCGTGCCCATCGCCACTATGGTAACGCCCACAAGCAAAGGCTTTACGCCGAAACGGACCGCAAGCTTAGCGCTTGCGCCCACAAGCCACTCCGCGCCGAAATACAGGACAATGAAGCCGGAGAGAAGATAGGCGTATGGGATAATGGCGGTTAATGACACTAATGGTTTGTCTCCTTAATAAAGTCAAATTCAACGTCAAATAATTAAAATCAAATTCATATTTAGACGGAAGGCTTCGCCTTCCATAGATAGTTCGGGGGCTAAACCCCCGAACTTCAGTCAAAGTCAAAAGCTAAAGTCAAAATCGTCGCTTTTATCTTTTGATTTTGACTGAAAATGCGGGGCATAGCCCCGCATTTATCTATGAAGCCGAAGGCTTCGTCTTAATATGATTTAAAGATTTTAAAGATTTTAAAGATTTTGACTTTTTCGGCTCCATATTAATTTATCAAAAGAATGAGGTTACTCCTACAGTTATTGACCACGGCTTCCCGCCTTCGCCGTCTTGGTAGTTCATCAGTCCGATGTGGGCGCGCAGGTCTACTGTTGCGCGGTCTAGATCTATGCCGACGCCTATTACCGGGCCTAGGGCGAAAATGTTTCGGTTCGGCTTCCTTATAACAACGCCGGTCTTGCCCCACACGCCGCCGTCGCACTCCGTCCGCCTCGCGTATACGTTGAATCCGAGCTGCGGGCCTACCTCCGCGTAAAGCGGATAGCCTATCGCCTCCTCGGCGTTTATGCGGAGTAGCACGGGGATCTCCAAGGAGTGCAGCTCAACGGTCACCTCGCTAAGAGGCCACGAGACGGCGTTGCTAATCGTATTGCCGAAATTATCTTTATTGGCCAAGTACTCCCCGCTCGCTATGTAAAACGAGTACTGCGCCTCAAACGATAGGCTAATCATGGCGTTTATACGGGCCAGCAACGACAAGCCGACGCTCCCGCCGAGCGAGGCTCCGAGCTTAATCTCGCGGTCGTAGTCAATGTGCCTGAAAACAGAATCCTTGCCGTCCATGTGAACGAATTCGTCATCTTTGTTGTTTCTTTTGCTGCCCTCTTCCACAGTAATCATTACGGTGTCGGGGCCGAGATAGGCGCTCTTGTGCCCGCCGAGCCCGCCGACGCCTAACGAGGCGCGCAGACCTATGCGCAAGCCGGCGTTATCGTCCGTCCGCCGCTTGTCTCGGCCGCGCCTCTTCTCGCTTTCGGGGTTCTCGCGATCCGCGACCCTCTCCTCCGCCGCCGGCGCGGAGGCATCCGCTACAACCGCCGACTCGGGGGACGGAGCGGGCTCGGCCGGTTTAGCCTTGGACGCCGCGGATTTTGACGGTTCCGACGCCTTTGCCGCCCCGTCCGTCTTTGCCGGCTCGGCCGGTTTTGCGGGTTCGGCCGGTTTGTGCGTGGGCTCGGCCGCCTTTGCCGGTTCCGCCGCCTTTGCCGGTTCGGCGGGTTTGGCGGGCTCGACGGGTTTTTGCGCCGGCTCCGTCTTAGGCGCTTCCGCGGGTTTCGCCTGCCCATCGCCCTTTGCCGGCGCCTCCGGTTTGGCCGGCGTCGGCGCGGCGGGCTTAGCCGGCGCGTCGTCGCCCGCGGGTTCGGCGGGCTTAGCCGCCTTTGCCGGTTCGACGGGTTTGGGCGGCTCGGCCTGCTTGGCCGCCGGAGCCTCGGTTTTCGCGGGTTCGGCGGATTTGGGCTGCGCCTCCGCTTTGACCGGCTCGGCAGGCTTTGGGGCCGCCTCGGATTTTACAGGCTCCGGCTGCTTTTTAGGCTCGGCGGGCTGTTTCGCGGCAGGTTCGGGCTTGGCCGGTTCCGGCGGCTTTTTCGTCTCCGCCATATCCTTTTCTTTCTTCTCCCGCTCCTTCTTCTCCTGCTCTTTCTTCTCCTGCTCCTTCTTCTCCTGCTTCAGCCTCTCTTTTTCTTTCTTTTCCTGCTCTTTCTTCTCCTGCTCTCTCTTTTTCTGTTCTCTCTTCTCCTGCTCCGCCTTCTCCTTATCCGCCTTGGCCTGGGCCTTCTTGTCCGCGGCGGTCGACGGCTGCGCCGGCTCCGCGGCGGGCTGCGGCTTGGGCTTCTCGGCGGCCTTCTTCACCGCCTCCATGTCCGGCTCCGCGGGCTCCATGAGCCTCTCCCACGGCGGCGTCTCGTCGGCAAAAGAAAGAGCCGCGCAGGCGAACAGCGCGGCGAAGAACGCAAACGGCGCGATTGATCTTGATTGCGGTTGCGGTTTGAACGGACTTTTGCTTGCAACGGTCTTTTTCATGGCCTTATTGCCCTCCCATTAGCTAAAAATAATTAGTTCTCAATAAAAAGTCAATTCACACCCTACTCCCCGATGAACTTCACGGCCCTCTCCGCCGCCGAGCGCGCCTCCTCGTTCGGGTCTTCGCGCGCTATCTGCCGCAGTTTCGGCAACGTCGACTTCGCCGGCTCGCCTATTTGGGCAAGGACGTTTATCACCGCCACGCGCATCTTTTCGTCCTTGGAGTCTATGTTGCGTATCAGCGACCCCATGGCGTCGCGCCCCAGGTCGGCGACCGCCGAGAAGGTGAATTTCCTTACCTTTTCGTCGGGGTCGACAAGCATCTTGACCAAGTGCGGCGTGCAGGTGTTGGGGAACGGGTTGAGCGACCCCATAGACGAGGCCACGGCGCGGCGCACCTGCACCGACGTGTCGGACATCCCCGCGATCAACGTGCCCACAACGCCCTCGTCGGCGCGGGCGTCGACCCGGCCTATGGCGTAGAACCCGTAGGTGCGCACGTCG
>Ga0268262_10000457_pt1 | contig 54029 bp, 43 predicted proteins | sample TergutNc150P3_FD_190354 | JGI IMG/M metagenome (GOLD analysis project Ga0268262, IMG submission 190354) | Nasutitermes corniger P3 segment gut microbial community from laboratory colony in Florida, USA - Nc150 P3 (SPAdes) (version 2) | ecosystem: Host-associated > Arthropoda: Insects >... | reverse complement strand
TTGGGCAATATAGTATATTCTGCGCCGTCAATTGTAATTACGGATTTTTCTTTGTTATTTTCAATTTTCTTTTGATTTCCAGCGCATGAATTACATGCTATCAACATCGGGAATAATATCAGAAGCAATATGGATACAATATTTTTCCGCATTTTAACATACCCGCCTTGCGCCGCTAAAAGACTGAAATAACGCCGTATCGTAAGTATAACAGGTCAGGAATGTCTTCAACAATACTAATAACAACCCGCTATCCCCTACCCAATAACCCCTAACTACTATATACTACCCCTATGGTAATTTCTTCAATAGACATACAAAACGGCAAAGTCGTCCAGCTTAAGCAGGGCGAGGAACTGGTGCTGCAACGGGAAAATTCTCTTGAACTGGCGGCGGAATTCGACCGTTACGGCGAAGTCGCGGTCATCGACCTTGACGCGGCGATGGGGAAGGGCAGTAACCTTGAAATGATAAAACCCATTTTGCGCAAAGCCGAGTGCCGAGTAGGCGGCGGCATAAGAACGCCCCAGCAGGCGCAGGAATTAATCAGCCTTGGAGCGAGAAAAATAATCATCGGCTCAAGCGCTTTTCGCAACCCCGAAAAAAAAGGCGCGGGTGCCGCAGGCGGCGAGTTTGCGGTAAACGTCCCCTTCCTTGAAGCCATGTCAAAAAAAATCGGACGCGAGCGGCTGATTGTCGCCGTTGACGCCCGCGACGGAGAAGTTGTCGTAGACGGTTGGAAAACCCTCACCGGAATTAATATTGTAGAAGCGGCAAAACAAGTCGAGCCGTTTGCCGGCGAACTGCTTTTTACCTGCGTCGAACGCGAAGGCACTATGACAGGCATTGATTTAGAGCCAGCTCGCAAATTACGAGAAGCCGTCTCATGTCAAATAACAGTAGCAGGCGGCGTCTCCACGTTAGCTGAAGTTGAAGAAATTGCCGCCCTAGGCTGTGATGTGCAGCTCGGCATGGCGTTATATACCGGAAAAATAAATCTCGCGGACGCGTTTGTTGTTTCGCTTAACTGGAAAAAAGACCAAAATTCACTCCTTCCTGTAATTGTTCAGTCGCCGGACGGACAAGTAATGATGACAGGCTTTACCGATAAACAAGCGTTAGCCGAAACTTTTAAGCGAGGTAATGTCTGCTTCCACAGCAGAACGCGAAACAAACTTTGGATGAAAGGGGAAAATTCAGGCAATGTGTTAAAACTTGTCAAATTAAGAACCGATTGCGACAGAGACGCATTGCTTGCGACAGCGGTTCCGGCAGGACCCGTCTGCCACACAGGAGCGTGGTCATGTTTTGCAACAAACAGAGACTATACACTGCAATTTTTGCAGAATATAATAGAAGAACGTTTTCGCAACCCCGCGCCCGGTTCGTATACAGCCACACTTGACGACGAGCTTGTGCGTGAAAAAATAATGGAAGAGGCGCAGGAGTTATGCGACGCAAAAACACACGAAGAAATTATATGGGAAGCGGCAGATCTTCTTTATTTCTCTACCGTGCTTATGACAAAGGCGGGAGTGAGTATTAAAGAAATACTTGACGAGCTTGATCGGAGGCACAAAAAGTAATGAGCGAATTCTGGAACAGCCGAACAAAGAAAATTTCTCCGTATACCGCGGGCGAACAACCAAAGGATAAGCAGATAATTAAACTTAACACCAACGAAAATCCCTATCCGCCGTCTCCCAAAGTTATAGAAGCGATTAAAAACGCCGCAGGCGAGCGTCTTAGACTGTATCCCGATCCCGAATGTGCCGTTTTCCGTGAAGCCGCCGCCGCACGTTACGGCGTAAGTCCGCAGGAAGTTTTCGCGGGCAACGGCTCCGATGAAATTTTAGCGTTCGCTTTCGGCGCTTTTTTTGAAAGCGGCGAAAAAGCGCCTCAAATACTTTTCCCCGACATCACCTACAGTTTTTATCCTGTATACGCTAACCTTTGGGAAATCCCGTATCGCGCAATCGCTCTTACACAGGATTTTTCAATTAACATAAAAGATTATAAAATCCCGTCAGGCGGCGTAATATTTCCCAACCCGAACGCGCCAACCGCTGTCGCTCTGCCGTTAGATGATATTTTATCTCTCGCAGAATACCTTGAAAAACAAGGAAAGCTCCTTATTGTTGATGAAGCCTACATAGCGTTTTCAAATTCAAGCGGCGTAAAATCGGCTATTGGCTCTATAAAAAATCACCCCAATCTGCTGACCGTGCATACAATGTCAAAATCGGCGTCTCTTGCCGGTTTGCGTTTTGGTTTTGCCATCGGTAATGAAAAATTAATCGAAGGTCTTTGCAGAATACGCGATTCGTTTAATTCCTACACTGTCGATCTACTCGCTCTTTCGGGAGCAACAGCGGCAGTCTCCGATGCGGCGTATTACGAAGAAATTAATAACCGTGTAATTGCAACACGTGAACGAGTATCGAAATCTTTAAGCGATCTTGGGTTTACGGTTTTACCGTCGTCCGCTAATTTTCTCTTTGTAAAACCCACCAAAATCGGCGGCGCGGAATTTTTCGCCGCGTTAAGAAGCAGGGGTATTTTGGTACGGCATTTCAACAAAGACAGAATATCGGACTTCTTGCGTATCAGTATCGGAACAGACTCCGACATGGATAAAGTTCTTGAAGCGGTTAAAGATATATTAAAAGGTGTAAAATGAAAATAATTGAAAGCGCAAATTTTGACTCCTATTGGAAAAACGAAACAAAACGCTCTGAAGATACAAAGACGGAAAAAGCTGTCAAAGAAATAATTACGCAGGTACGGGCGAAAGGAGACGCCGCTGTTAGAAAATTCGCTTCCAAATTCGACAAATCTTCTCCGCAGAAACTTGAAGTCCCCCTCTCCGAAGCGAAACGCGCACTTGAACAGTTACGCGCAACAGACTCGTCTTTGGCGCAGGCGCTTGAAATTTCTGCAAATCACATAAAACGCTTTTCGGAAAAACAGCGTGAACAATTCGCCGATTTTGAATTTGAAATGGAGCAGGGGCTTGTTACAGGTCAGCGTATACTTCCTGTTGAAAGAGCCGCTGTTTACGTTCCCGGCGGACGCTTCCCCCTGTTTTCATCAGTCCTCATGTGCATGATACCCGCGTTTTGCTCAGGCGTGGAAGAAGTGATACTCTCCTCGCCGCCGACGCAAGACGGTCTGCCCGATAAAAAAATTCTCGCCGCTACCGCAGTCGTCTCTGAAATTGTGAATAACAACAACATTCGCATCTTCGCTATCGGCGGCGCACAGGCAATAGCCGCTCTCGCGCTTGGCACGGAAACCGTTCCCCGTGTTGACGTTATCGCCGGACCCGGTAACAAATATGTCGCCGCCGCCAAGCGGATACTGTTCGGCGAAGTAGGGATTGATTTTATCGCCGGTCCCACCGATGTGCTTGTTATCGCCGACGGCAAGGACGGCAATATTGATAAAACCGCCGATCTTATCGCCGCCGATATGCTCGGGCAGGCGGAGCATGATCCTGACGCACGGGCGAGAGCATTGGTTCCAAACAAAGAGCTTGCAGAAAAAATTCTTGCGGCTATTGAGCGGCGAATTAATTCATTGCCGACAGAAAAAACTGCCCGAGCTTCCTTGAACGCGGGCGGACTTATTATCGTCTATGAAACACAAGAAGAGGCGCTCCGTATCGCCAACACAATCGCGCCGGAGCACCTAGAGCTTCAAACTGCAAATACAGACGCTTGGATACCCAAACTTAAAAATTACGGCTCGCTGTTTATCGGCAGTCTTTGCGCCGAAGTCCTCGGCGATTATTCGGCGGGAATAAATCATACTCTGCCCACATCAACAAGCGCCCGTTTTACAGGCGGCTTATCTGTCCGCCACTTCCTAAAAACTGTAACCACCTTGCGCTGCTCCCAAGGCGAAGGCTTTGAAAAAGCGCGTAACGCCGCCGAAATACTTGCCCGCGCCGAAGGGCTGGAAGGTCACGCTCAGAGCGCGGCGGCAAGGAAGAGTTAGTTTTAACCATGCAGCGTATCGGTGTTGTCGGCATAGGAAACATCAGTAAAATTTATCTTGATAACCTTACAGGCATGTTCGGTAAAAGAGTAAAGCTGACGGCAGTAATGAATACCACTTATGAAAAAGCGCAAAAAGCCGCAACGGAATATAACGTAACGGCTTTTAAGACGTTTGACGAAATGTTAAAAAGCGCCGACATTGATATATTGCTCAATCTTACTCCGCCCAAACAGCATTACGAAATCGCTCTTGCCGCTGTAAAAGCGGGCAAACATATTTACAACGAAAAACCCATTTGTATAAAACGCAAAGAAGCCGCACAGTTGCTTAAAACAGCGGCAAAAAAAGGCGTAAGAGTCGGCTCCGCTCCCGATACATTTTTGGGAGCGGGTATTCAAACCTGCAAAAAAATTATTGAAGACGGAAAAATAGGAAAGCCTGTGGCGGCTGCCGCTTTTATGATGAATCATGGTCCTGAAAGCTGGCATCCGTCGCCTAACTTTTTTTACAAAGACGGCGGCGGACCGATGTTCGATGTAGGACCGTACTATTTAACCGCTCTGGTCAGTCTTTTAGGGAGGGTTGCGAGAGTGAGCGGAAGCGCGAAAATCAGTATGCCGCAAAGAACAATCACAAATAAAAACAATTACGGCGAAATTATAAATGTTGAAGTCCCCACTCATGTAACAGGAACGCTTGATTTCGCTAACGGCGCTGTCGGCGTTTTAATTACCAGTTTTGACGTATATTCACATTCACTGCCGACCATAGAAATTTACGGAACTGAAGGCACGCTCAAAGCCCCCGATCCAAACACATTCGGCGGCGCTGTTCTTGTTCGGCGTTTAAACGAAAAAGATTGGACAACCGTGCCGCTTATCAATGAATACTCAGATAACTGCCGAGGTTTGGGAATTACTGAAATGGCGGAAGCGATAGAAGAAAACCGCCCGCATAGCGCCAACGGAGAACTTGCTTTTCATGTACTGGACATTATGCAGGGAATACATGACGCTTCCGCGTCGGGGAAATATTATAAAGTCCTTACTGTGAAAAATCCATACTCAAACTAATCGTCTGTGTTCCTCGGCATGCGCCCGTGAACACTCCGCGCTCTATGGCGCTGTCGGCGAAATCGCGGCCTCTTGAGATAGCTATGTAGTTTTCGTCTATAAGTTTGTTGCGAGTGGGGTCTATTGCGCAGTATTTATTTTCTGTCCATGCTTCAACCCAAGCGTGAGTTTCTCCGTAATCGGAGGCAAGACCGGCAACGTAGCGGCAGGGAATTTTATCAAGACGAAGGAGGGCGAGCAGTATTTGCGTGTAGTCTTGGCAGACGCCAGCGCCTAAGTCAAAGGCGTCGGCGGCGGTTGTTGAGTTTATGGTTACGCCGCGTTCATAGCGCAGATGAGAGTGCACGGCTGTCGAGAAATGCTGAATACGGCCGAATGCGCCGGGCGGAGAGGATTTATTAAGGTTATTGTAAAAATCTATAAGAGCGCGATGAGCGCGGGTTAATTCTGTCGGATAGAGCAGTACGCGGTGCGGTTCATCGGAATTTATGTAGGGTTCGCCGGATATTTCGGCTGTCCCTTCTATTCCAAAACGGAAATGGTCGTGCGGCGCGTTAATTTCACCTGAGAGCGCGTTATTGCCGAAGCCGTCAACAGTTGGCCAGATAGTATTGGAATCAGGGCTTATAAACCACGACAGATTTTTTATCTTTTGCCTGTCATCGCTTTGCGGCAGTATTCTGAGCATAAACTGATGTTCCGATGCCGGCGATGAGAATACCAATTCCGTTTGATACTTAAAATGAACATTTTTCAAGCGACCTGCTCCTGAAACAGATTGTTTAAACTTGCAAGCACTTCGTCAAAGCGTTCCTTGTAGCTTTCTTCTATTGCGAGCGCTTCAACCAGTATCGCCAGATTTTGTGTGTTGCAATAACCTTTGCGTACCCGCGCGATAACGTGGCACAATTTTTCATATTCGCTGTTGATAAGCTTGTAGTCGTACGAAAATCTGAAATATAAGTCGAGTCTCTCAACCAATTTGCCGCATTTTATAATTGTACGCGCCTCGCCGCTGGATATTTTATCTTCTACGCTGCCCCAGAACGCAAGTAAATAATCAATGACAGGCATCAGCGATAAACGCAGGTTTTTTTCGTTGCGGCTGTAATTAAACTTGTCAATAACCAATTGGATGTAGGCTAACGCTTCGCTGCCGATTACATTGCGGCATACAAGAGCGTTGTCGTATGCGAAACGAAGCGTTGAGTTAACGCTGAAGCTGTCAGTCTCATCATATAAATACCCTTTAATAAAACTATCGTGATCGCCGTACTTGTCTTTAATATCCAAATTGTCAAGGAATTCCCTGTATGCGTTTTTATCCCTGTCGAGTGATTTGTCGTGATAATTAAAGAATGTGTTAAGCGTAGTGTAAGCGCGCTCGACATACCTTCCAAGCCAGTACAGGTTTGTGCTGTACTCTACCGAAATAGTACCCATGTGTCTTTAAAACCTCCTCCCTGCGAAGAATTAACAATAAACGATCCTTTAACACGCGAAAAACGCGTAAGCCCGCTTGCCCATACGCGCGTTGTTTTGCCTGTCAGCACAAACGCCCTCAAATCAGCTTTTCGCTTTATAATCTCGCCGTTTTCTTCCATAGTATCAAGATCGATAAAGTCGATGACTTCCTGCGATATGAAACGCCTTGGTTCTTTTATTATGAGCTCTCTTATTTCCGCTAATTTATCTTTTGATAACTCACTGCCGAACACTACGCCGTAGCCGCCTGCCTCCGACACGTCTTTTATAACAAGCCGCTTGAGGTTATCAAGCGTGAATTTTAAATCATCTTCGTAGTAGGGCAGATATGTCGGCGCGTTTTTCAGAATCGGCTCTTCATTAAGATAATATTTTATCATTTTCGGTACAAAATAATAAATGCCCTTGTCGTCAGCGACTCCGTTGCCCGGCGCGTTTAATATCGCGACATTTCCCTTGCGGTAAGCGTCCATGATATGCGGTACGCCGATAAGGGAGTCCGCTAAAAATGTCATTGGGTCTAGGTATTCGTCTGAGAGACGGCGGTACACAGCGCCTACTCTGGCTTTAACGCCAAGATAATCTTTCATGTACAGAATAGCGTCCTCAACGGTTAATTCCGACGGCCTGACAAGTAATGCGCCTGTGCGTTCGGCAAGGTACGAATGTTCAAAATACGCGGCGTTGTATCTGCCGGGCGTTAAGATTACATTCAACCCGCCGCGATTTACAAATTCCATAGTCTCGTGAAGCATGTCCGAGTAGTTACGGTTGTCTCTCACGTCATTATTTGAGTAGGAGTCGGGGTTGGCAATTCGGCTTAACTCTCTTGCAATTAACGGATAGGACGCTCCGGACGGTATGCGAAGGTTGTCTTCCAATATATACCAAGAGCCGTCCTTTGCCTGAACAAGGTCGATACCTGAAATATGGCTGTACACATTTTCAGGCGGAACAATGTTACTGCACTCATGCAGGTATCCTTTGGAGATATAGACAAATTCTTCCGGCACTACTTTGTCTGTTACGATAGAAGCTTTTGAATAAATGTCTCTTAAAAAGCAATTTAAAGCGTCTACCCTCTGGATAAGTCCGCTTTCCAGCAGGGCAAATTCTTTTTGCGAAATGATACGGGGTATGGCGTCATAGGGAAAGAGCTGTTCAATGAACTCGCCGTTTTTGTAGATCCCGAACTTAACGCCGTATCGAGACATGAGTTTGTTTATCTCTTGCGCGGTCGTTACTGAGATTTCCACCCCAATACCCCCTTAGAAACGAAAAAAGCAACGGCCCTCAATTGAGCGCCATTGCTCATGTCTCATAGTAATACATTTTTAAGAAAAGATCAATAATTATCGATCTTTTTTAGCAAAGTCAGCGTATAAAAGGCTTTAATTTTTCAGTGTAATGAAGTAAATTTGATTAACAGTATGTTTTGACAGCGGTGTTGGCGTCAAATATCGTAAAACGGAGGCTTTAATGATAAAACCTGTGTCTGTGGCGGCATTGCCTGTTGCGGAGAACTTCGTTATACAGAAGAATCGCATCGAGAACAATGTAGTGCCTATGTGTAAACGTGTCTGTATCGTTACGGGAACTCACGGCGACGAATTGGAGGGGCAATATGTCTGCGCCCGTCTGGCGAAAATTTTAACCGAAGGAAAAGATAATCTGTCAGGCATCGTGGATATTTATCCTGCCATAAACCCGCTTGGGATTGATTCGGTTACGCGCGGTTTCCCTATGTTTAATTTGGACATGAACCGTATTTTTCCCGGCTCTCCGTCCGGCTCGCTCGCCGAGGTTGCGGCTTATGACGTTATTCGTGACATTGAAGGCTCGGATATGTGCGTGGACATTCATTCCAGCAATATCTTTCTGCGCGAGACGCCTCAAGCCCGCGTAAGCGAACAGACAGCTGACGAACTCTTGCCGTATGCGATGATGCTTAATGTCGATCTTGTATGGATACACTCGTCGGCGACAGTATTGGAATCGACGCTGGCGCATTCGCTCAATATGCGCGGAGTTAAGACGCTGGTAGTAGAGATGGGTGTAGGTATGCGTATTACAGACACTTATTGTACACAGCTTACGGACGGCATACTTAATTTGTTAAGAGAAATAGGAATGTGGAAAGGCGAGACTGCCAAGATACGAGAGCCGCTGGTCTCCAAAGACCACAATGTAGGTTTTTTGAACTCGGACGCCGGCGGAATATTTATTCCCCGCTCCGCTCACGGCAGCCATGTAAGCGCCGGAAACTGTATAGGCGTAGTCATAGACCCGCTAACAGGTTCTGTTGTTGAGGAAGCGCGCGCGCCCTGCGACGGTTTATTATTTACATTGCGTGAATACCCCGTTGTTTTCGGCGGCTCTCTTTTGGCGCGGATTATAGAGGACGACAAATAATGAATAAAACAACCATATTTTCGATTAAGTCGCCGTATCGCCAGAGCATGGATATCGCGGGATACATATTCGGCTCAGGAGAGCAGTCGTGCTGTGTGGTCGGCGCGTTGCGCGGCAACGAAATTCAGCAGATGGCAATTTGCGCCCAGTTAATTGACACGTTAAAGCGTCTGGAGGAAAACGGATGCGTTGTCCCCGGCAAGAGCATAATGATCATACCGTGCGCGAATAACTATTCCATGAACATCGGTAAACGCTTCTGGACAATGGACAACACCGACATCAACCGTATGTTTCCCGGATACGATCAAGGTGAGACAACTCAGCGTATTGCGGACGGACTGTTCAGGGCGATAAAGGACTACGTCTACGGCGTACAGATGGCGAGTTTTTACCGCGAAGGCGAGTTCTTGCCGCACATCAAAGTTACTAACACGGATTCAGGGCAAACCGAAAACTACGATTCACTTTCTGATTTTGGTCTGCCGTACGGTCTGATAAGAACGCCTCATCCCTACGACACCGCGACGCTCAACTATAATTGGCAGATATGGGGTTGTGAAGCTTACTCGCTGTTTTCAACTTACACAGAGCATATCGGAAAACAGTCTACGCAATCCGCAGTGAACGCTGTTTTGCGTTTTCTTATTGCCAAAGGAATATTAAAATGGAAATTGCACAAAGGCTTTCACACACGCATATTAAAAGAAGAATTGATAAAGAATGTTCAGACAAGCAAAGCCGGTATACTGAAAAAATATGTTTCTGTGGGCAATGAGGTTACCGAAGGAGATTTGCTCTGTGAGATATTCCATCCTTTAGAAGGAAACGTAATAGGCCACATAATATCGCCGGTGGATGGGACAGTGTTCTTTGCCTACAACAAACAGCTTGTAATGGAACATACCGATGTATTTAACATAATACCGTTTGCCGATGTGTGATAGAGTGTACGGTTTAATTTGCAAGATATTTTTTTAATGTTGCCATTACTACGTCAAAATCAAGCGGCTTTCCGATGTGATCGTTCATTCCGGCGGCAAGGCAGCGTTCAATGTCCTCGCGGAAAACGTTCGCAGTCATTGCAATTATCGGAACACCCTTCGGGTTTCCCGATAATTGCTTAGGAGTTTCCTTCGGAAACTCCATGCTGTTATTCTTGCCTTCGGTGAAACTCGTGCCTGAGTTTATTAAAGAAGTTTCTTTCGGAAACTCCATGCTGTTATTCTTGCCTTCGGTGAAACTCGTGCTGCGGTTGGCTTCAAAGGTGCGGATAAGTCTTGTGGCTTCGTATCCGTCAACGCCGGGCATGTGAATATCCATAAAAATAAGATCAAAAGCTTCCGGGGATGCGCGGAATAAATCATACGCTTTCTGTCCGTCTTCGGCTTCAATTATTTGCAATCCCAGAGGTTCCAATACAGTGGTGACTATTTCGCGGTTTATTTCAACGTCTTCCGCAAGCAGTATCCGTTTGCCGCTGAAATCAAACGCATCGCCGCCGGACGCTTTTTCTTCGGGAGCATTTACGGTTAATTCTTGAGTTTCCTGCTCTATAATTTTGGAGCGGAAAGTAAATATAAACGACGCTCCATTGCCTGTTTCGGATTCTATCCAAATTTTACCTTCCATTAATTCTACAATTCTTTTGGAAATAGCAAGACCAAGCCCTGTGCCTCCGAATCTTCTTCCTATGCTGGAATCTATCTGAACAAAAGACGCAAAAAGTTTATTCTGCTGTTCTTTCGGTATTCCTATTCCTGTATCTCTGACTGTAACTTCCAATGTGCAAAAATCCCGATCTTTTTCTTCTATGCGCCGGATAGAAAGAGTAATGTTTCCTCCTTCGGGAGTGAATTTAACGGCGTTACTTAACAGGTTGGTAATAACCTGAGAAAGCCGCTGATCATCCGACAGTATCCTTTTAGGAAGGTCAGTAGACATATTTACTGTAAGCGTTTGTTTCTTTTCTTCCAGACGGAATTCGAAAATATTAACAACTTCCTGTATCATGGCTGATAAATCAAACTCCGTGTAAGAAAGTTCAAATTTGTTTTCTTCTATTTTTGACATATCCAAAATATCATTGATAATTCCAAGCAAGTGAACGGATGCGCTGCTTATTCTTTCAAGGCAATAATCCTTCCGCTCCAAGTCGTTTGAACTTTTAGCGATTGTAGTCATGCCGATAATGGCGTTCATAGGCGTGCGTATCTCGTGGCTCATGTTGGCAAGGAAATTAGATTTTGCGCGGCTGCCTTGTTCCGCTCGTTCCTTTGCTTCCAATATATCAGTCATGTCATGGAAAAGTATAAAAGCGCCCTGAAATTCATCACTCTTGTTATATATCGGAGTAAAATGAATTTCATAATGACGGTTATTTCCCTCGTTGCTGAAATCTAAAGTACGTTCAAAGGTAACGGTCCTTTTTTCGTTTATTGATTTATTAAAAAAAGAAGTAATATCGTTTAACATTTCAATATCGGTAAAGCGATCAAAAACTTCTTCATAAGGCGATTTGCGTATTTCGTCAAAATTTTCAATTTTTGCCATTTGCAAAAAAGTTTTAGCGCAGTGAATAAGACCGACATTTTTATCCAAAAGCATGATAATGTCGGGGCTGTTATCAAAAACTAAATTCATGTAATTGTCCTGGCGTGCAAGCCAGCGTTCTTTGATTGAACGTACATATTCATATACGGATGTAAGAATCATTACAAAGAAATAAACGCCGCACAGAAGAGCCGCTTCTTGGTGCGTATAATTGTACTTGGAAAAACCGCCGAAAGTTCCTGCCATGGCGGCTATAAAAATAAACAGCGCCGGAATAAACCCGACGGGAAGCCCTAACGTAAAAATGGACATTAACGGATACGAAAAAATCCAAAAGCTGGAAAGTCCGTGCATTTCATATTTAATAAAAATTGACAACCCGCAAAAGACGCCGAAAATAGCGGTAATGATTAAACCGCTTGCGATAAAAGGCATTTCCGTACGCAGTAAAAAAAGATTTAAAAGAATCATGAAGCCAAGCGTTATCTGAATAAGTCCGTCTCCTATAATTCCGTTTTGCATATCAATAACGCCCAAAACTATGATTAAAATAGAAGCTATTGTGTAGGTGATGTTAAGTACGATAAGACGCAATATGTCATCCATGTTGGTTTCGTATTGTAATCTTGAGTATTTTCCGCTGGTTAAACTTGAAATAATAATGTCGCTGAAATTTTTCATAATTATTCCGCGCCCGTTTCAGTAATTTCGTTTTTTTCCAGTAATTTTTTTGCACAGGAAACCGCTACAAGGATTCCCAATACCAAAAGCAAAACAATTATACATGTTTGAATAGCGTCAACCGCCGGATTAAATTTACCGTTCAACAAAAGCGTGATTTTATTTTTCAGGCTCAATGAAAGAGAAGTATATGTAACGGCAAGCATAATTATTGTAGGGATTAAAAGCATAGAAAAAGATTTCCCTGTTTTTTTGAAAAACAAGGTACAGGCGATTAACGTAAGAGCCGCAAGAAGCTGATTGGCGGCTCCGAATAAAACCCATATATTTTGATAACCCATTATCGCTAAAAGATAGGCGGGCACTAGGGTAAAGATTGAGGCTGCGGCTCTGTTTTTTAAAATCTTAGCCCAAAATTTATTTGCCTGTTTCGGTTCATCAACGGAAAAAAGTTCCTGAAAAGAAAGCCGCCCCAGTCTTGCAACCGTATCCAATGTGGTAAGTACAAAAGATGAAACCGCAAGCGACACAATAATAAAGGACGCCTCGTGGGGCAGTCCAAGCTGTGAAAGAAAACCAGAAACAGCGGTCGCGAAGATAACAGGGGGAGTGCCTTCCGGCAGTTTTCCGTTCCATGCCAAAGAGCCTACGGCGATAAGGGCAAGAACAGCGACCAGAGTTTCAACTAACATTGCGCCGTAAGAAATGGGAAGCATGTGTTTTTCATTGCTTATCTGTTTGGACGCCGCTCCGGTAGCTACCAGTGAATGAAAACCGGAAATCGCGCCGCAGGCAATAGTAACAAAAAGACCGGGAAACAAAAAATTACCGTTTATGTTAAAGCCGGTGAATGCGGGAATTGAAATCGGCGGCGCTGTAAAAACAACGCCTATAAAAGCCGCCAGTATCATTGCCATTAATAAAAATGAATTAAGGTAATTGCGCGGCTGACCTAAAGCCCACACAGGAACAATGGAAGCGATGAAGATATAGCCGAAAACCAAATAGAGCCAAAGAGATTTTTCCAGAAAAACAGGAAAAAATATTCCCATGACAATGCAGATAATAAGAAGATCAACTGCAATTATGCCGCTTGCCAAACCTGAAGCTTTGCGCTTACGGATAAATAAACCGAGTATTATAGCGGCAATTATAAAAAGGCTAGAGCTTGAAGCAACCGAAGCGTTTATAACGTTAATCGTTCCCACAGATGTAAAACCGGCAAATGTTCCGGCTACAATGTCGGCGAAAGCCGCGGCGATAAGTATCGAAAAAAGCCAGACAAAAATTAAAAAGAAACGCTTGCCCGCCTTGCCCACATAACATTCAATAACATATCCTATGGATTTTCCCTTATTTTTTACCGATGTATAAAGCGCCGCAAAATCATGAGCCGCGCCGAAAAAGATACTGCCGAATATCAGCCACAAAAACGCCGGAACCCAGCCGAACATGGCGGCGATAATAGGTCCGTTTATCGGTCCGGCTCCCGCAATGGAAGCGAACTCATGTCCGAAAAGCACAGCCGGAGATGTCGGTACATACTCTTGCCCGTCCTCCAGTTCCTGCGCCGGTGTTTTTCGGGAAGGGTCTATCCCCCATTTTCTGGCAAGAAACCTGCCGTAAAGCAGATAGGCAAATAAAAGCGTAATTATAGAAATAATTAAAAGTATAAGACCGTTCATTTATATAATTATAATATAATAAAAACACGCTGTTGGATATAGATAAATTACCCAATAAAACAAAATCTTATGAATTAAATATCACACTTCCGCCTTATCTGCAAACCTACTGTTATTAATTTTAATATTTAGTATAATATTACCATGAAAATAAACAGAATATTTAAACGACTCCCCATAATTTTATGCTCCGTATTACTGGCATTTTTTATCCTTACTTGTGTTTCAACATCGAATTACGCCGATTTGGGCAAGGGCACGGATGTTATTCCGCTTACAAGCAGGGCTTTAACGGGAGTGCTTCCCAACGGACTGCGTTATTATATATTGGAAAATTCTCTGCCTGAAAATATAGCTCAGCTTGCGCTTGTTGTAAACGCAGGTTCTGTTTTGGAAAGGGAAGATCAAAGAGGGTTGGCGCATTTTGTCGAGCATTTGTGTTTTAACGGAACTAAACGTTTTCCTAATAATTCTATTATTGATTATTTTAGATCATTGGGTATGCGTTTCGGCGGCGACTCCAACGCTTATACTTCCTATAACGAAACCGTTTACCATTTTGATATTCCCGTCGAGAAGACAGGCGGAATAAAGCGTATACCCGACAAAGCGTTGGCTGTTCTTGACGACTGGACACATGCGGTTACTTTTTTACCGGAAGATGTAAAAAGCGAAAGCCGTGTTGTTCTTGAAGAATTGCGGTCAAGGTCTGACGCAATGGACAGGGTGCGCAAAAAACTCCTGCCCATTCTTTTTGAGGGAAGCGCCTACGCTGCTCGTCAGCCTATCGGGCTTGCGGAAATTATAGAGAACGCAAGAACGGAAAATGTAAAGGAATTTTATGATCGCTGGTATAAAAGCGACAATATGGCGATTGTTATTGCGGGCGATTTTGACGGAAAAGCTCTTGAAGCGCAGTTGGCAAGGTATTTTACAATGCCTGCAGCGATCAGGCCTGTAAATCGTCCCATCTATGAACTGCCGCCGCCTAAGAACGGCAATTTTAAAGTAAATATTATCACAGACCCGGAACTTACATCGACCAATTTCACGATCTATTACAAAATGAACAGGGGAGCGCAAAGGGGAACGATTGCGTCTTACAGGGAATCGGTAATTGATTATTTAATTGACTATATGCTCACGCTTCGTCTTGATGAAGCGCAGTCCGATCCGCAGTCGGCATCTAACGGTTCTTGGGGCGGCATCTGGCGGTGGGCAGGGAATTCCATGTTTTATACTATGGGCGCTGATCCAAAGACGGGAAGGGTAGAGGACGCTATCGGAGAAATTCTTTTGGAAAAAGAAGCTATGGTTCGTTTCGGCTTTACGGAAGGAGAGCTTACGCTGGCAAAATTGGATCTTGTTTCGCACATGGAAAAAATGTTATCCGAAAAAGACAGAACGGAAACACGCAAGTTTATCAGGGGGTTTACAAATCATTTCTTGTACGGCGAGGATATGGCGGATGTTGAATGGGAAGCGAAAGCGATCAGCGCAATGCTTCCTAATATAGGCTTAAAGGATATTTTAAAAGCGGCGAGAAATTATTTTTCGGCAAATGATGTCAATGTTTTTTTAATTGCTCCGCAGGCGGAAGAAGATAATCTTCCCACGGCGGAAAGAATAAAGGCGATTTTTGATACGACACAATCTCTCAAAATTGAACGCAGAAAAGATAATGCGCTTTCAGGCGATTTAATGGACAAAACGCCGCCCGCCGCAGAAATAACGTCGGAAAGTGTTGATTCTCCTACAGGGGCGCATCGTATTACATTGGCAAACGGAGCAAAGATAATTTTTAAAGAGACAAAGAATAAAAACAACGAGATTGTAATGTACGCAATGGCAAAGGGCGGAACAACCAACGCTGCGGAAAAAACGATTGTCTCTGTCGATCTTCTTTCCGAAATGATAGCCGCTTCCGGTCTTGGTCCGTATTCAAGGAATGAGCTTTCAAATAAACTTGCAGGAAAGCAGGCGTCAATGTCTTTCTGGACAGGCGGTTATTACCGAGGATTTCAGGGAGCGTCTACAACATCCGACTTAAAAACGCTTTTTCAAATGATGCATCTTTTCTTTACACAGCCGAGGCTTGACGAAAAAGCGATTGAGGCAATGCTTGATCAATACAGGTCTGCGCTCAAACATAAAGATGATGATCCTGAAACAGTGTTCTCTGATGAATTGACAAAAACAATTTACAGTAACCATCCGCTTTTTAAGCCGCTTGAATATGATGATATTGCCAAAGTTTCCGTAAAAGACGCCGATGATTTCTTAAAACAATGTATTAATCCAAGCGATTATACTTTTGTGTTTACAGGCAATGTCAATATAAATGTCATAAAAGAATTGTCAGCCGCCTATATCGGTTCTATTCCAAATTCCAAATCAATGAACAGTTGGAATGACCCGAAAATAAAACGACCCGCAGAAGGCAGAAAAACAATTAACAAGGGAAAAGATGACAAGAGTATTGTTTTCCTTGGATGGTTTGCAAACGGTTCGGCGGATTTTAACGAGCAGAAAAATCAGACTGCCGCGGTTTTATCCGAATACCTTGATATTTTATTAACCGATGAAATCCGTGAAAAATTAGGCGGAGTATATTCAATCTCCGCAGGCGCGTCGGTTAATACAATTCCGTCGGGCGAATACAGGTTAAGCGTTTATTTTGTGTGCAATCCTGCCCGCGCGGAAGAATTAATAAAAGCGGTATCCGATCTTTTAACAGGACTGACAGAACAGCTTCTTAATCAGGATATATTTAACAAGTCAAAAGAAGCTCTGTTAAAAGGGCATGAAAGAGCTATTCAATCAAATTTACATATAGCGCAGAGTTACGCGAATTCATCAGTACTTTACGATACGCCCCTTTCAAGGCTCAACTCAAGACCGAATGCGATAAAAGCCGTAACAGCGGAAGATGTTCAAGCCCTTTGCAAGGATATACTGAAAAATAAGCCCATGCAGGTTGTTTTATTTCCCGAGAAGAAGTAGGGGATTTTATAAAGCTAGCTAACCTTAAACCGTGAAACTTCTTCTATCAGCGTATATAATTGATTATAAGAAAAAAGCCTTTTTACCGTCTTGTACAAATTTCACAATTTGTATATAATACTTTCAATATATAGCCAAATTAAAGGAGAAAATAATGGGCAGACCTTATTATATCGCCGGAAACTGGAAAATGCATAAAACAAGAGCCGAAGCAGCCGAATTGGCGCAGGCGCTTGTTACGGAATTAAAAGGCGGCAAGCACGAATATCTTATCGCCCCTTCGTTTACAAGTCTTGAGACTGTATCCGCTATCATCGAGGGTACAAATATCCGACTTGGGGCGCAGGACTGCGCTTGCGAAGAGCAGGGTGCTCATACCGGTGAAGTATCGGTATTGCAGTTAAAAGACTTAGGCGTACAGACGATTATTTTGGGGCACAGCGAAAGGCGGCACACATACAAGGAAGACGACGCTCTTATCAACAAAAAAGTAAAACTCGCTCTCAAGCACGGGTTTGAGGTAATTCTTTGTATCGGCGAGCTTTTGGAAGAACGCGAAGCCGGTAAAGTTGAAGAAGTTTGCGAAAGACAGACCGTTAAAGGGCTTGAAGGCGTAGACGCAGGACAGCTTTCCAATGTTGTCATAGCGTATGAACCTGTTTGGGCAATCGGCACGGGAAAAACTGCTACACCGCAGGATGCGGAAGCCGTCCATGCCTTTGTGCGTAAAGTAATTGCCCGCCTGTACGGACAAGACGCCGCTGCGAAAATTGTTATTCAATACGGCGGTTCTGTAAAACCGGATAATGCCGCGCAGTTAATGGCAATGGAAAACATAGACGGCGCTCTTGTGGGCGGCGCTTCACTTAAAACGGATACATTTGTACCAATAGCGAAATTTTCCTGATATGACTTATTTTTGTCTTTTATGGGTTCCGTTATTTTATCTCCTCCGCCGTTCATTGGTTGGCGGTGGAGGATCTTCCGGCAGCGTGTGGGCTCTAATATTAGGCAGTCTTACCGCAATAATTCATTTCCTCCTTGGCTACATTTTCACCCCGGGAGGATTTGGTTTTTCACGCTGGCTTTTCGGTTTCTTTGAAATCGTAAGTATGCCGGTACTTCTTCCGTTTATAGCGTATTTTGTAATGTATATGTTCGGCGGTTTTTCAGACGCCGATTTTGCCAATTTCACTCTTCTTTGGCTTATACCGGTCGGCGCTTTCAGATCTTCAAGCTGGAGTTCTATGGACGATCCTATCTTGCTTGTAATGACTCCGATGTTATGGACAGCTCTTGCAGTTGGTATATCCTTTTTAATTAACTGGATGGTAAACAGCTACAATGTTTTCTTTTCCGTCCTAGCCGTACTATGCATGATCATTTTACCTGCTGCCGCAGCCACTGCTTACTGGGCGTTCTTTTCACAGCAACCCCTGCTTGGTTTTATTTTCTTCGCCGTTGCGCACATACCCTTAGGTTTGTCATTCACTCAAACAAGCTGATTCTACTGCTGGTACTGAGCCAAACAAAGCTCATAATATCTTCCGCGCAGAGCCATTAATTCCTCGTGTGTGCCGCTTTCGACAATTTGTCCGTCGTTTACAAACATTATCTGCGTGCAGTTGCGTATTGTGGAAAGTCTGTGGGCGATGATAAATGAAGTGCGTCCTTTCATCAATGTTTGGATTCCCTCTTGTACAAGCTGTTCCGTACCTGTGTCGATACTGCTTGTCGCCTCGTCAAGAATGAGAATGCGCGGGTTGGAAATAAGAGTGCGTGTAAAAGCCAAAAGCTGTCTTTCGCCCGCAGAGATACCGCTTCCGCGCTCTGTTATGCGGGTATTATATCCTTCAGGCAATTTTTCAATAAAATGGTTAGCGCCTATTAGTTTTGCGGCAGCGCGGATTTCTTCATCTGTGGCGTTAAGTTTACCGTAGCGGATGTTGTCGGCTATTGTTCCCGTGAATAAAAAACTGTCCTGCAGCATTATTCCCATCTGGCTTCTTAAAGAATGCAGGGTAACCTTCATTATATCCTGACCGTCAATAAAAACCTGTCCGTCCTCGATGTTGTAAAAACGCGAGAGCAGATTTACAATGGTTGTTTTTCCGGCTCCCGTAGGTCCTACAATGGCTATGCTCTGTCCGGGATGTCCGTTAAAGCTGACATTATTCAGTACCTTGCGATTACCGTCATAGCTGAAACTTACGTTCTTAAATTGAACGTGTCCGCGCACAAACGGGAACTCCACGGCGTTGGGAACATCTTGAATTGTTATAGGTTCGGCTATTGTGTCGAAGATACGGTCAAGGTACGCCATTGCCGTTATAAATGTGTTGTAAATGTTGGCAAGGTTAATTATCGGCTGCCAGAAACGCCACGCGTAGTTTCCCATAACTAACAGCATTCCGAAACTTGCCATCGGGTTCATCCAGAAAACGCCCATGATGTATACAAACGACCACACCAACTGGCTGATAGATTCCGTAGAAAACCAAACGGTATTGGAAATATAAATCGCCTTCATCCAAACACTGTTGCGCTGGTCGGCAAGATCGTTCATTATTTCAAGGTTTTTATCCTGCCTGTCGAAGGCTTGCGTTACCTTTACGCCGTCTATTGATTCCTGAATATATGCGTTTATATTAGATCCTTTATTTGAGACTGCCTGCCATGCCCTGCGCTGAGCGGGTTTGATTGTCCAAATGAAAATGGCAAGCAGGGGAAGCCCGACAACTGTAACTGTCGCAAGGTGAGGGTCTACTTTGTACATAAAGAAGATAATAAAGAAGATGTTAAGCACTTCTATTACAAAATTGATAATTCCGTTGGAAAGCGCGTCCGATACGCTGTTTACATAAGGCACAACGCGCACAAATATTTTTCCGTGCGGGCGTGAGTCAAAAAAACTAAATGATAATTTTTGCAGGTGCGAAAATAAATCCTGTCTTATATCGTGGATAATGCCCGCTCCCGCCCTTGCTACAAGTATGTTGCGCACCGCGCTTAACGCTACGCTTACAATGATTGACGCCGTAAGGTATACGCCCATTAAGAGTAATTGGCGCATGTCTTTGTTGGGGACGGCTTCGTCAAGCGCCGTTTTAATAAACAGCGGTCCTACAAGACCGGAGATCGAGGCAAGGATACTGAAAATCAGCGAAAGCCTTAAATGACTTTTTGCTTTTAATAGATAGCCTAAAACACGCTTTACGTTAAAAAGACTCACCTTCTCGTCAAGGTATTCGTCCATGTCGTAGCGGTTTTTTTCTTTGGAGGTTTTTTGTTCTCTTTTTTTGCTAAAGAAGCTCATTTTGCCTCCATTGCTTCAATACCGGCATTGTACTGAAGCGACCAAATATGATAATAAAATCCTTTCTTCGCGAGTAATTCTTCGTGAGTGCCTCTTTCGATAATTCTTCCCTTATCCATGACAAGAATTAAATCCGCCTTTCTAAACGACGATATCCTCTGCGCTATAATTATCTTTGTGCAGGGAAACTCTAGTTTTTCAAGATGTTCCTGAATGTACTGTTCAGTCTCGCTGTCAACGGCGGAAGTTGTGTCGTCTAATACAAGAACAGCCGGCTCTACGGCAAGCGCCCTTGCAAGAGCAATCCTCTGCCTCTGTCCGCCAGAAATCCCCACCCCTCGTTCTCCTACCAATGTGTCATAGCCGTCCGTCATCTCGTTTATAAATTTGTCAGCGTCGGACTGCACCGCGCGTTTTTTTATTTGAGCCTCGTCCAAATCCGGTCTGCCGTAAGCTATATTGCCCTTTACGGAATCGGAAAATAAAAACACATCCTGCATCGCAAGCCCTATATACCGCCTTAAAGACGATAATGTGTAGCGCCTTACGTCCTCGCCGTCTAAAAGAACAGCGCCGTAATCGGGCTCATAAAAACGCACAAGCAGGTTTACAAGCGAAGTTTTACCAGCTCCCGTGCTTCCAAGTATGCCGATAGTGGAACCCGCTTCCGCCGTAAAATTAATATCCTCTAAGATAGCGTTTCCGTTAATGGTAAGTTTTACGTCTCTGAATTCAAGTCTTCCTTTCGGGCGCTCTGTTAACTGAATCGATCCCGACATATCGCTTATTCCCTTGGGCGCTTCAACCACTTCGCGGATCATCTGCCCTGCGGAAGTCCAGCGTTCAAGGTCGGCGAGCAGGGGACCGAGCATCTGCATCGGCATAGACAGCGCCCATGTGAGCGAAGAGAAAGCCATGTAATCGCCGGGCGTCATCCAGTCTTTAATAAGGAAGAAACCGCCCGCTAAAAGCATGATTACCATGAGGAGTTGGCTGGCTGTATCAAGGAACGGCTGATATTTTGCCGTTATAACTGCGTTCTCACAGCTTATGTCGCGGAATTGCGCATTTTGTTTTTCCACTTTTTCTTTTTCATATTCTTCGCGGGCAAACGCTTTTACCACACGGTTGCCGTCAATGTTTTCCGTTACGGCAGTGCCTAAGTCTGTAAGTTTTTCCCGCAATAATTGGAAACGAGGTCTTATTTTCTTAACGAATCTGCTGCTTATATATAGAATAAAAGGAGTAATTCCAACAAGGCAGAGGGCGAGCTTCCAGTTTAAGAACAGATAAAGAATAAATGTGGCTGCAAAAAGGGCGATAGCGCCGACAAATTGATAAGAAACCCACGCTACAGTATGGCGCAGGCGGTCTAAGTCCTGAGTCATACGGGTCATAAGGTTTCCGGTAGGGAAGCGGTTTAAAAATTTGAAATCCTGCCATTGAACAGTCTGGTACATGTCCCTGCGAAGGCGCGTCATTACGTCTGTACTCGCGATTTCCATCAGTATTATCTGAAGATAGTTGAGTAAAAGGCGGGATAATTGGACTATCATCATAATAACAAGAATCTTTATAAGAGGGCTTGTATCGCGGTTTATGATAACCACGTCAATTATTCTTTTTCCTAATAAAGCGTTAATTACGCGCATAGATGATGTAACCACAGTAAGAAAAAGTCCGCCCATAAAGACAGCTCTCTTTCCCTTCATGTAGTTCCAGACCCATTTAACTTGTTCCATGATAAATTTAGTGTATAGCAGTTAATGATTAGTGTCCAGTAATTATAAGAAAGTATGTTAAAATTATTTTTTAAAAATGATGATTTTTGTTCATTATTTTTTTCTTAAAAACCTTTTATTTTTTTGCCGAAAAGCATATTCTGATAACAGCGCAGGCATCCCGGGAACATGCCGCCCTCGCATTCATGCAGGGTTTTTCTGAATAAATTAGCGCGGTCTCCGTTGTATATCTCTTTAATTGACTGATTTTTTATATTGCCCAAAATGTAGTCGGGGTAATCGGCGCAAAAATGCACATCCCCGTTATAGTTTACATTTAATTGACACCAAGGCACTACGCAGTTATTGCGCACTGGTGTTTCAAGCTCTGCGTAGTATGTGTGCGTTTTTTCAGGGTTTAACGCGGGAACTGTAAGTACTGCGTGCCCGAAGTTTTTTTCCTGAATATCATGCAGAATTTTGTGCAGTTTCTGTCCGTCTATTCCGGTGTTGTAACCTGTGTTGTAAGCGTCAAGACAATCAATATCGGTGTCAAATTTTTCTTTCATAAAGCGCTTTTGAGTGGCGACAATGCTGTCGTTTGTGTAAGTGCCCAAATTGTAAATGTGAAGATCGATATTGTATTCCTTGCTTGCTTCGGAAAGGTTCGCAAGATCCATGTAATTTTTATTTGTAACTGTTGTTACAATATTTAACAGAGGATATTTCTTTTTTTGTTTTATTTTTTCGTTGTTAATGGCTTTTAATCCGGCTACTACCTTATCGTAAGAACCTTGACCGCGCAATTCGTCGTTTACATCGCGGAAAGCGTCCAGAGAAACAAAAATCGTGCTCCAGCCGTCGCGGACAATTTGCTCAGCGTGCCGTTCCATTAAAGTGCCGTTGGTGTTTACGCTTACATATAATCCCTTTTCCACCATATATCTTGCAAGGGGAAAAAGATCGGGGTAGAGGAACGGCTCTCCGCCCCAGATGTAGGAAACAGGCTTTTTAGGCGCGACTTGGTCAATAAATTTTTTCCATGTTTCAAGCGGAAGGATTTTTTTGTTTTCTTCCGCCATGCAATCTTTCATTACGCCCTTGTCGCCGTACTGTCCGCACATTTTACAGCGCAAATTGCAGGCTCCTGTTATTTTAAAGTAAACAAGAGCCAGATTTTTAAAATGGTTATACTTATAATTTTTGTTTAGAAAGTATCTTGCTTTACCTATTCTGAACAAGCCGCTTGATATCTTTGCCGCCAGACTAAGATTCTTAGTCAGCAGCATAGGTATCATTGATGTGTTTTTTTTCACGCACGTCCTGCCGAGCCAAGAACATTCTGATTCTTGTGAGAGTAAAGTTTTTTAAGCTCATCGCGCGCCGGTCCGAGTATCTTGCGGGGATCAAACTCATCGGGTTTCTCAACTAAAATTTTGCGGATTAAAGCCGTCATTGCAAGGCGTCCGTCTGAATCGATATTGATCTTGCAGACTGCGCTTTTTGCGGCTTTGCGGAGCTGTTCTTCGGGGATACCGACTGAATCCGTAAGTTTTCCGCCGAATTTTTCTATCATGTGCACATATTCAATGGGTACTGATGAAGAACCATGCAGAACGATAGGAAAGCCGGGAATCTGTTTTTCTACTTCTTCAAGTATGTCGAAGCGCAGCGGAGGAGGAATAAGTATGCCGTTGGCGTCTCTTGTACATTGTTCGGGTTTGAACTTCGCTCTTCCGTGGCTTGTCCCGATGGAGATAGCCAATGAATCGACCTTTGTCTTTCCTACAAAATCCACGACTTCGGAAGGCTGGGTGTAATGGCTGTGTTCCGATGAAACATCGTCCTCCACTCCGGCAAGAACACCAAGTTCTCCTTCTACCGTAACATAATCTTTTTGTGAATGAGCCAATTCGCAGACCTTTTTTGTCAGGGCAACATTTTCGTCATAACTCAAATGTGAACCGTCTATCATTACCGAAGAAAATCCGGTCTCAATACAGTCTTTGCAAAGCTCAAAACTGTCGCCGTGGTCAAGGTGCAGTACGATTGGAATGTCATAACCAAGCTCATGGGCGTATTCTACCGCTCCGCGGGCCATATTTTTCAGGATATTCTGATTGGCGTATTTTCGCGCTCCTGAGGAAACCTGCAAAATAACAGGTGATTTGGTTTCAACGCAAGCTTGAATAATCGCCTGCATTTGTTCCATGTTGTTAAAATTGTAAGCCGGAATGGCATACCCGCCCGAAACCGCTTTTTTAAAAAGCTCTTTTGTATTTACTAGTCCTAACTCTTTATAACTGGTCATAATAATCACTCCTTTTTGTTTTTTTACAATATACCTGTTTTTTAAAGGTTTGGCAATAGCGGATAGTATGTCCTATTTATTAAAATTATGCTAAAATCTACCATAAGATGAAATTTAACTTTAAATTTAAGCTGAAACTCGATAAAAAAACGGGAATTATCGCCATAATTGCCGCGGTTTTTATTATTCCGCTTTTAATATTCTTTCTCCGTTCACCTGTGCTTATACTGACAGAGCTGTCATTTATAGAAATTTACGGTAAAGAAAGGTTCCAGAACGAATCTTTCTTTGTCTCGATTGCCATTTTCCGTCCTGTAAAACTTGTCGTAGTTGCCAATGATGCCGGCGAGGATGTCGTTCCTTTTGCCGTTACGCAAGTATCGATTAAACCGTATTGTGTGATTTTTCCGCTAAGATTTGCCGGCTCTGCGCGGCTTTACAAGAATTTAGGCATCAATGTTCCCATTATTATACTTGAAGGAAGGTGTTTAGAGGATGAAAACCCCGCAGAAAGCATTTTGGGAGAGGAAAAATCGGATTATTTCATATTTAAAACCGATATAAATGACGATTTTTACAGAATCGGGCTTGCGGTTACCGCTATTAAGCCTAAAATCGTTCAAAAACAAGAGGAATCCGCCAATGAAGGTGTTAAAAAAGGCAAGGTAATCGTGTTTCTTGAATATAAACTGGAAAAAATGAAGGATGTTTTCTTGCGGGGATTGTATGACAGGGGAGAACTTTACGAGACTCATTTTTTTAATTCTTTTCCGCAATACACGGAATTTGAAGATATTCACTGCGTTGTCATGGCGGGAGTCGGAGCCGAGTTTTTAGAAAAGAAGGCAGAAGCCCCGGTATTGCTTTTTACATGGCTTGACCCGGCTTTACTGCCCTTCGACGCGGTCATGACCGTTAACGACTCCCCCTTGGCGCAGGTCAGGCAGGCGGTCAAAATGGTCAAATCCGGGGTAAAAAAAGGGCTTATAAAGTCCGAATTTAGGGTCTTAAATAAGGCAAAATTCAGTAAAAAGGTTATTGCAATTATTAAAAAAAACAGGTAAATTGTTAAATACAGATGTCATAATGATTGACAAGAATTGTTCAAACTTATATAATTTACTTAGATTATTAAAGGAGCTTTAATGATGAAACAAGGTAGCTTGAAGTTTATCTGCCTGATTATTTGGGCATGTATAACGGTTTTATCAGTCCATGGTCAGTACAGAGCTGAGAACCTTAACAACTGGGTTTTAGAGACTTTTAACGGCGTAGGTGATTCTATATACAAATGGAAAACTGAATCAAGCCGTTTTATAAGCAAAATAGGCGACGTTCAATATCCGGTACTCGGTTATATCGACGCTTATCCAAGCCAGGCTTTCAGAGGCGGAAGAGTTGAAGGCGTTCCCAGAAGTCTGGGTATTAATGGCAGTTTTGATCGCAGAGGTTATAACTGGATCGATATTTATCCTGTATTGGCGGAAGACAAAGATCAGAAGCCGATAGGCATTCCGATTCCCGGAAGAATGAAAAGAATGGATATGTGGGTATGGGGATGCAATCTCAGATATTACTTAGAAGTTTATTTCGTGGATTTCCAAGGCGTAGTGCATGTTCTTCCCTTAGGAAATGTTTCTTACAGAGGTTGGAGAAACTTGTTTGTTACAATTCCCGGTAACATTAACCAAACACAGTGGACTCAATCTCAGCCCCTCGAAAGAGCTGAAGAACTTAATCTTGATTTAGGCGATCAGCCTCAGATCCGCGACGAACCCGCTTATCCAAGCCTGCACTTTATAAAGTTCAGATTGTGGACTCAGCCTGTTGAAAGAGTAGACAAGTTCTATATTTATTTTAAACAGTTGAAAATTCTTACAGATACAAACGAAGCGTTGTTTGACGGAAGCGATCTTAACGATCCCAATAAGATTAAGAAGCTTTGGGCTGACAAAAAAGAATAATTAACGGTAAATAAGGAGTATCAAAAAATGAGAAAGATATTAATAACTATATTAATCCTGAGTATCGGCGGTTATCTTTTTGCCCAAAATCAAGAGATTGGCGCGCCTGATCCGGAAAGACTCGGAATTGAAGCCGGTCAGCAGATGATACGTGAAGTATCCGTAGAAAAATTCGAGCACGACGGCGCATGGAGATCCAAGATGTCAGGCGACGAAGGTTATACAACAACCAGATTGTTTGTCGGCGCTCCCGCTGCGAAACAAAAAATACCCGAAGAAGAAGGATTGGACATTCCGGACAAGTATGTACTTGGTACAAGGGTAGACTTCCTTCGCAGAGGATACAGCAGTTTTACAATTTTCCCCGCGCGCCCGATTCCGGTAGAAGGTATTACAAAAACCATCTCCGTATGGGTTGCCGGTCGTAACTTTAACCATGAACTTTATGTACTCATTCAGGATTTCTTCGGAAGAAATTATGAGTTCAGTATGGGAAAATTAACCTTCATGGGTTGGCAGAAAATGACCGCCACTATTCCCCCGGCTCCGGAGGATGGAATGAGCGGTGTAGCCCAGAGAAGCTACCATTATCAGGGCAATTTCGGAATCAAGATAACGGGTTTCAGAATTGACTGCGATCCAATGGAAGCCAGAGGCAGTTACTACATTTACTTTGATGATCTTCGCGCATATACAGACCTTTTCTCGGAAAACAACCGCGACCCGGACGACATGGTCGATGGCTGGTAGAAACAAGGGGCTGTTGATTGAAAAATCGACAGCCTTTTTTTCACTAAGATGATTTTACAAGGAAAGGGAACCGCCCAGGGTTTTGCCGTAGGGCGTATTTATATCTACAATGAAAAATTCAGTATCCCCGCCGAAAGCACTGTTTCTTTGGGAAAAGAAAAGGCGCAGTTAGATCGTTATTATTCAATAAAAAAATCCGCTCTTGAAGAGCTTGATAAATTTAAAAATTCTTTGGAAAATATTGATCCTTTAAAAGCAGAGATATTTGACGCTCATAAAGAGATAGTGGAAGATGTTATAATTAATGAAGAAATCCCCGCAAAGATATTAAATGAACGCTGGACAGGCGATTGGGCTATTTACCATGTTTACGGTACGGTTATAGCCGTTTTAAAAAAGACGGCGGATCCGCTTATCGCGGAAAGAGCGGCGGATTTTGACGATGTACGCGCCATGCTTTTGCGTTTATGGTACGGGGAAAAGACAAGCTCTCTTTCCGATATAAAAGAACCCTGTATAATTGCCGCTCATGAAATTAAACCTTCCGGGGCAGTCGGTATTAACAACGGGAAAGTTCTTGCCATTCTTACCGAAGAAGGCGGAGTAACGTCTCACGCCGCTATTATTGCGAAAAGTTTCGGGATACCCGCAGTGTTGGGCATTAACGGGCTTATAAGTTCCGTAAAGCAGGGCGGGCAGTACGCCGCGGTTGACTCCATGGAAGGCACTGTAATTCTTGACCCTGAAGAAGATGTTATAAAAGACTACCTTAAAAAGAGCGGCGATTTATCCCGCGAGAAAAAAGATACGGATGTGTTTTTAAAAAAAGAGGGAAAGACGGCTTGCGGAGTTAAAATAGACATAGGGCTTAATATTTCAAGCGTAAGCGACGACGAGCTTCACGCGCAAAGTTATACGGATTCCGTGGGCTTGTTCAGGACTGAATTTCTTTTTTTGGGACGTGATAAATTGCCTTCCGAGGAAGAACAATTTAATTCCTACCGTAAGGTTTTAAAATGTTACGGTAAAAGACCTGTAATTCTGCGCGTTCTTGATATAGGCGGAGACAAGCAAATATCAAGTATAGAACAAGACAAGGAAGATAACGCTTTCTTGGGAAACAGAGGCATAAGATTTTGTTTCAGTTATCCTGATATTTTTATAACCCAGTTAAGGGCGGCTTTGCGCGCGTCCGCTTACGGCAATCTTTGGATAATGCTTCCCATGATAGGCTCGCTTGATGATATAAAAAAAGCAAAGGAAATAATCGCTGAAACAAAGAACAAATTAAAAAATGAAAAAATTCAAGTAGGCGATGTAAAGATAGGAATAATGATAGAAGTTCCCGGTATCGCGCTGATAGCGGATCTTGCCGCAAAGGAAGTTGATTTCGCCAGCATAGGATCAAACGATCTTTGCCAGTATGTGTGCGCTGCGGACAGAATGAACGCGGCGGTTGAAGATTATTATCAAAATTATCATCCTGCCGTTTTCAAGTTAATAAAGGAATCGGTATCGGCATTTAAAAAAGCCGAAAAACCTATTTCTATTTGCGGGGAGTTGGGCAGCGACCCATTGGCGATTCCCGCTCTTATCGGCTGCGGGCTTCGAAAATTCAGTATGGGAGCGGCATCCGTAGCGGCTGTAAAAAGGGCGATTTCGGGTATTACCGTAGCGCAGGCTGAAGAAATAGCGGAAAAAATATTAGGCTTGCCTACCGCTTCTGAAATAGAAAAATTTCTTGGTTCTTACGTCCATTAAGGAATAATTATGAATAAAACAAAAGCCGGATATGTTGAAGGCACTGTTTCAATAATTATCAATTTCTTACTGTTTATTTTTAAAATGTGGGCGAGCATAATTTCAGGTTCTATCGCTCTTGCCGCCGACGCATGGCATACGCTTTCCGACTCATTAAGCTCCGTTGCGGTTGTTATTGCCGCAAAATTAGCGTCAAAAAAAGCGGACAAGGAACACCCGTTCGGGCACGGCAGGTGGGAGCAGATAGCTTCGTTTTTTATAGCGGCATTTTTAGCGGTAATAGCGTACAGTTTCTTGGAAAACTCTATAAAGCATTTTTGGAGCAAAGAAAGCGTTGAGTACGGAACAATAGCGGTAATTGTTACCGCTGTTTCTATTCTTATAAAAGAACTGATGGCGCAATATGCTTTTTACCTTGGGCGGAAAGCCGATAATTCCAGCGTAAAAGCCGACGGCTGGCATCACAGATCGGACGCTCTTTCTTCCGTAGTTGTGCTTGCCGGTATTTTATTCGCAAAGCGTTTCTGGTGGATTGACAGCGTACTGGGAATAATTATCGCCCTGATGTTGTTTTATGCGGCTTATGAAATATTAAAAGAATCAATAAATAAAATATTGGGTGAGGAACCCGGACAGGAACTGATAGATAAATTAACTGCTGATATTAAAAATATATATTATGATGATTTAAAAATACATCATTTGCATATTCATAATTATATTTCACATAAGGAAATAACTTTTCATATACGGCTTAACAAAGATTTAACAATAGAAAAAGGGCACAAAATAGCTTCAGATGTTGAAGAGCTTGTTTTAGATAAATACGGTATGACAGCGACCGTTCATGTAGAGCCGTTTTAACGCAATGACCTTAATAACGCTCTTAACTCTGGGTTAGCCGCGGTATCAACTGCCGGCTTTTTTGATTTGCTTGCCTGTAAAACTATCTCGTCTTTCGGCTCAATGCGATCAAAGAAGCCGTTTCTTGCCAAGGTTCCGATAGCTATTTCTTCGTCAACATCTGTTATTTTCAATTTTCCCACAAGCTCGTCGTTTGAATAGATAACGGCAATTCCGTCATTGTCTGTCTGAATACGGCCTTTTTTTACAATGTCGTACTCGGTGTCTTTTTGGATATTGTCGGCTTTTCCTTTGTTAATCAGCGCCTGTCCCTGTTTTCGGATAAGCAGTCTGCCGCGAACCGGCATTGCCGCTGAAAGCTGGGTTACTATGCCTTTGGAAGCGTCGCGTAATCTGTCAACACCCGTTCGGTAAGTGTAAAAGGTTCCGGCGGGAGAGCCTGTTCTTCCGACAAAAGTTTCGGCTTTTATCGAAATATCACGCTCGCTTTCCGTAACCGAGACAAGTATAAAATAATCCGCTCCGTTTTCCCTTGCGTGTTTAAACGCCTGAGAAAAAATCGCCTGACGCTGTTCTAAATTCATGGGGGCAATATTTCTGTCGTGAACAAGTAATTCTTTGATGACTCCTGCGGCAACGGAACCGGCGTCCGCGTGGTAAAAGCTTGATTGCCCCGCAAGGGAAAAGACCGCTATCTTCCAATGACGCTCGGCAAGGTCTACAGGGTTTACCTGCCATTGTTTAAAAAGCGCGTTTGAAAGAAGTGAAGCGTATGCTTCTACCGAGTCGTTTAATATTTTGTCTCCCTTGCCCTGATCCTGCAAAAAGCGAAGCTCCTCAAGGTAGCGGGCAGGGTAGCCTAAAAGCCTTAAAATCTCGGCGTATTCGCGCCTGTCCGTTGCAAACGGGTTCAGTCTTAATCCCCTGCGGTACTCAAAGAGCGCCTGTTCGTTTAAATTGCGCTGGCGGAAACCCCTTGCCTTGTTGAAATGCCATGTAGCGAATCTTGCGCGGCGCGGATCTTCCAAAACGGTGGAAGAGATGACGGTTTCTTCCAAAACAGCGCGGATAAATTCTTCTTCTTCGTTAATGTTAATTGCGGTGGAAAGAATGGTTATCGCTTCCTGATGACGGTTCATTCTGATTAGGGATAAACCTTTTAAGTACCACGCGCTCATGTCCTGTCTGTTTTCCAGAATTAACGCGTCGCATAGCCGCAGAGCTTCCTCGTATTCGCCGTTACGGTAACGAAGAACGGACATTAAAGAGCGGCTCGGCAAATGGTTGCGTTTATAGAATAGAGAACGCTCAGCGAAATTTATCGCTTCCTTAACTCTGTTGTTCATTGCGTAAATGTAAGCCGCGTAATAAAACACACGGTATTCGTCCGGATGCTGTACAAGAGCGCTGTTTATATAGGTAAGCGCCGTATCGCCGTCCCCCAAAGAAAGGGTTACAAGAGCGAGTGAAATTAACAGTCTTCGGTCATCGGGGTAGCGTCTTACGGCATCCCTGTAGCGCAGAAGCGCCTCGGAAGGTCTGTTCCGCGCGACATCAAGCTCACCGGCGGCAAAGAGCGCTTCTCTGTTGTAGGGTTCTTGGGCGAGTATTCCTTTAACAAGGGTATCGGCGGCGTCAAGCTGACCAAGTGCGATTAGGCAGAAAACTTCAAGATTTGCTACGGTCATATTGGAACGCGCAAGCTGTTTTGCCTTTCTTACCCATTTCAGCGCCTCATCAAATTCCGCAAGCTCATAGTAACATTCGGCAAGGGAAGATGTTCCTTCGGCATGAGCGGGGTTGATTCTTACACATTCAAGGAAAGACTCGACGGCGGAATACCAATTTTCCTCCGCCATTTGGCTTCTGCCTTGCTCGTAAAATGTTGTAGAAGACGCAGGCTGCGCGGAAAGAGCCGCAGGAAAGAATAATAAAACGTAAAAAAGACAAATTATAATTTTGAAACGACGCATTTAAGTACCCCCCCTCCCCTTATAAACAACTATTCCTTTTTATGAGTTACGATTTTTATAGAATTGATTTTATGTCCGTCCATCTCCTGAATGATAAAATCGTAATCCTTATATTCTATTTTTTCGTTTAATGCCGGTATCTTGCCGAAAAGGTCAAAAACAAAGCCGCCGAGAGTATCAAAATCGTCGGCGGGAAACTCGATATTTGTTTCTTCGGCTAAAAATTCAAGGTTTGCTCTGGCGTCGCAAAGCCAAATCCCTTCGCCGAGTTCTACAATGTCTTCGGTTTCATGATCAAACTCGTCCTGAATGTCGCCGATTATTTCTTCTATTATATCTTCCATTGTAACAATACCCGACACACCGCCGTATTCGTCTACCACAACGGCGATATGGACTTTCCTCCTGCGCATCTCCCTCAAAAGGTCGTCGATATGTTTGGATACCGGGACAAAAAACGGCTTTCTTGCCAATGTGTTAATGTTGAAAGGCTCATTGTTTATAACCGCTTTTAATACGTCTTTAACATGAAGTATGCCTGTTACCTTATCAACCGTATCTTTGTATACGGGAAAACGCGAATGTACGCTTTCTATGATGAATTTAAGCAATTCTTCTTTTGATGCGTCCGAGGAAAGAAAGACCGTGTCGGTTCTGGGAACCATTACTTCTTTTACCGTGGTGTCGGATAATTCCACAACGCCCCTGATCATCTGTCTTTGGTCTTCTTCCAGTTCTTTAATTGCCTGTGTATTTATCTTAAAAGGGGTTTTCAATTTTGGTCTCCCTTTTTTGGGATTATCTGCTCTGTACTCAATTTATTCAGTATTTTCTCCTGTAATTCGAGCATAGGCTCTTTTTTTTCCAATGTTTCATGATCCATTCCGTCTAAGTGTAGGATACCATGAATTAACAATCTTCGTAACTCCTCATCTTCGGGTGTATTGAAGTATTGGGCGTTTTCTTTTAAAGAATCAAGGGAAATGACGATATCTCCCGGTAAAAATACCGTTTTTTCCTCGTCTTTTACCGTTTCGCCTAAGTTAAAAGAAAGTATATCCGTTGCTTCGTCTTTGTTCCGGTATTGGCGGTTTAATTCTTTTATTGTTTTATCGCCGCAGAAAAGGACGGAAAGTTCCCAATTATCGCGGTTTATTTCATCAAGGACTTTTAAGGCGAAATTGCACGCGTTATCGCTCCATGCGGGCATGTCGATTTCCTGCGCGTTTATAGTCACATTATTCATCCTTTTCCTCTTTTTGTTTGGGGTATTCTATTCTGGCATGGTAATAGCCCGCAAGAACCCTGACAAAAGATTTCTTGATTATTTCCAAGTCACGGAAGGACAATTCTGATTCACTAAGCTGACCGTGATCTATTTTAGCGTCAAATAACTGCTGAACAAATTTATCGATTTTACTGGCGGTCGGCTTGTTTAAGGTTCTTACCGCGGCTTCGGTAATGTCAGCAAGCATTACAATTGCAGATTCTTTTGAGCGGGGAGGGGAGCCGGGATACGCGAAATCTTCGGAGTTAACGGATATTTCCTGTTCTGTCGCCTTGTTGTAAAACCACTCGATTATCGAGTTTCCGTGATGTTCCGCTATTATGGAAATTATATCTTTTGGAAGACCTAAGTTCTTTGCTTTTTCCACGCCCAGTTTTACATGGCTTCGGATTATTGTGGCGGAAAGACGAGGAGCGATTTCATCGTGCCTGTTATGATCGGTTTGGTTTTCCACAAAGTAGTCCGGGTTTTCCATTTTACCGATGTCATGGTAATAAGCGCCTACTCGGGCGAGAAGGGCGTTTGCCCCTATGTCCTGGCAGGCTTGCTCCGCAAGGTTCGCTACCATTAATGAGTGTGTGTAAGTACCGGGCGCTGTTGTGAACAGTTTGCGTAAAATAGGAGCGTTTAAGTCCGATAATTCCATAAGACGGAAGGGTGTTACGGCGTTTAATACGTGTTCAAGCGGCGGTAAAAAGCCTATGGTTAACATTCCGCAGATAATTCCGTTAAGCGCCGCCCAGAACAAAGGACTGGGGTATTCAGACAGGTTAGCCTCTCTTAAAAGCAAAACAACAACAACCGCGAAACAATTAGCGACAGCGATTACAATTCCGGCTTTTATAAGACTCATTCTGTTTTGAGCGTTTTGAAGAACCGTAGACGCCGCCGCTCCCGAAACAAGCGCGATAATGTATGAATGTTCGTCAAAAGCGCCGGTTAAATATGTTCCCAGCGGTATAGCTACCGCCATAATAACAGCGAGTCGTTTTCCCATAAAAACAGCCAACAGCATTATAAAAAGTCCTGTGGGAAGAACAAGGGATAAGGGGAATCCGTCGGGGATGGAAGTAAGATTTTTTATCAGTACAGAGCCGATTATGTAAGAGCCGGTAAGTGAGGCAAGCAAGTATCTTTCTCTGTTGTTTAATTCTTTGCCAAGGATAGTGCGTCCCTGTAAAATGATAAACACGGCGTAAATAAAAAATACAAGGAAAATATAACCGATAATTTCTCTTGTTTCATAAAGAAATTGCATATTTTCGCATATAATAATTACCGCTATCGCAATAACACATAACGCAAAGCTGAAAATCGACGGTCCTGACTGAAGACGCTTTAATAACGAGTCAACGCCTTTTTTTTCTATTTCATTTTCATTTTTCATTTTCATTGTATGCCTGTATTATTTTTTTAATTAAGGGGTTTCTAGCAACGTCACTTGTGTGCAGGAAAGAAAAGCTTAAACCTTCAACATTCCTTAATATTTCCAGAGCGTGTAAAAGCCCTGAATCTGATTTACGGGGTAAGTCAATCTGTGTGTTGTCTCCTGTAATTACAGCCCTCGTACCTGAACCGATTCTTGTTAAAAACATTTTCATCTGTTCTTTGGTTGTGTTTTGCGCTTCATCTAAAATTACCATGCAATCGTTAAGGCTTCGCCCTCTCATGTACGCTAACGGGGCGATTTCTATTGAGCGAATTTCTTCCATTCTGTTTATAACGTCGTAGGGAACAAGCGATTCCATTGCGTCGTATAACGGTTTTAAGTATGGGTCTATTTTTTGAGCAAGATCGCCGGGAAGAAACCCCAGATTTTCGCCTGCTTCAACAACGGGGCGGGTAAGGACAAGTTTTCTTATTTTTTTGGAAAGAAGCATTTGAAGGGCGTGGGCTATGGCAAGGTAGGTTTTTCCGGTTCCCGCCGGTCCTATGCAGAAACATATCTCGTTTTCCCTCATACCCTGTATATAAGAAGCTTGATTTTTTGTACGCGGATAAACGCGGTTAAAACCGTGCGGTATTTGAATCATTGAGTCGCGGAAAACGCTGCCGCCTTTTTCTTCGTTTTCAGAAAACGGTAAATCATCCGCTAGAGCGCGGATATATTCAGCAGACGGCTGTTCGCCTTCATTAACAGCTGTGATAAGATTATCCATCATTGTCCTAAAGCGTTTGATTCCGGCTTCATCCTGGCTTTGGAAATGAATCTCATTTCCTCTTGCCGTTATAAAGCCTCCCAGAGTACCCTCAATTACCTTGAGGTTTCCGTCATTTGCCCCGCAAATACCGGAAAGCAGTTCCCTGTCTTCAAAGGCGATAGTTATTCGGTCCTCCAAAAATACCTCTTTTCTATTCTAAACTTGATAAATAAGCTAGTCAAGGGGAGAAAAAGCCGTATAATACGCTATTTTTTCGTCCATCTGTCCTTTTTTCCTTCATAACTGATATCAGATTTAATTTCCGTAATGGGTTTCCATTCTAAAAGGAAGGAAAAATCTGAAACAATGTTAACAGTCGGAGGGGTGGTGTCTTTTGTCCATTGATACATGTTAATCTGGAATGTCGCCGTCCAATCGCCTAAAAGATGAATTAAGGTAAGATCGAATTTTTGCATTTTAAACCCTGATCTTTTTCGTTTAGATTCGTTAGCAAAATTAAAAGAATCGATTAAATCAATAAATATGTTGTTTTGTTCGCCTTCAGTATACATTGATGTTAAACCTTCCATTCCTTTAACACCCTTGAAATACCTGAATATTACGGCGTTTTGTGATGTAGCCGATATACTGAGTTTCATAAATTTTGTAATATCCATAACAACACCCGCCGTAAATTGGAGGTTGGAACTTGTGTATTCCTGTAAATCAAAATTTAATGACGTATTTAAATTGTATGAAAGCTCAAAATGATTGTTAAAATAGTTTGAAGCCGGAAAAGAACGGGAAAATGAAAATTTTAAATCTTTCGGGCGCAGAGCAAGGTCCCCTTCTTTAGTCCATTCGCCTTCAAAAGGAGTATCGGGATCTTTCTGAACAAAAACTGATTTTTGAATAAATGTCATTGTATAAGTTGTGGTAAAAGCACTCCATAACGATAAAGCTGAATTAAGGTATGTTATTTTATTTCCTTCTTCAGGCTTAGTGGTATCATTGCGCGGGGTATATGTCATATTGTGGGTGAATGTTCCTGTTTTTCCGAATTCTAATAATTCTGTTATGTAAAAAGGTTTAATTTGCCAGCTATCATCAGTTTCTTTTTTTTCCATGCTGTATTTAAAAGTTGATGTTGAGATCCAGACTCTGAATATAGCGTCTGCGGTAATAAGTCCGTCAAGAGGAGGCAGCTGTGCGCCGACGGAAAGATTTTGTTCCTTGTCTATTATAATTGCCGAAAAATTTGACAAAAATTTGTGGTTGTTAAGCCCCAGTATGTCTTTACTTAGGTCTTCTTTAGCCAATGAGCCCCATTGAGGCGTAAGCTCAGGTCCGTCTCCGCCTGTAAATTTCTTTGATTTTACCAATGTACCCCTGAACGTATATTGAAAATTTGTTTTGGCAAATACAGGATCGGAATAAAAAGGTTTAACGGTGCCGTTATAATTATAAGAAGTTATATAGTTTGTCAGACTGTATTGTTCCTTGCGTTTATTTTTCATTGCAGTTTCATCTAAAATTCCTGTGACGGGATCTGTAAATTTTTCTTCGTTTAAATATGAATATTCGCGCCATGCTCCGCTGCCTGAAAGAGAAATAGTATTATTGTACAAACCGGATGTATGATCTATATGGAAATTTAAATTTGTATTTCCGCTGATATTTGTAAGTATTGATTGACGTTCATTCCAATCTACATCTTCATAAGTTTTCCATAGCATATTTTTATCTTTATAATCTTTATACATAAATTGCATTTCAGAGGATGATGTTGGAGCTATTGAATAATCAATACTGAATTTTGAATTCCCGTCCGACGGCAGGATAAAGGTTTGGGAGAGTACAGGGGGGACTAAAATATCAGTCGATTCGGATTTATTATTAGTTGAATTATTCGCCGACCATGGAGATATAGGAACGCCGATTCCGTTAAACGGATCGTAAGCCGGTTCATCATCAGTTTTTTTTGTATCATTTTTTTTATTCGCGCTTGACGCACCGCCCACCGTAACAGGAGTTCCCGAGATAGCTCCTGTAAAGCTGTAAATTGTATATTTGTCAGGCGCGAAAAATCTGCGGTTAGGAGTGTACATACTTTTGGATTTATCATCTAAAGTTATAAAAGATACCGATGTAGATATACTTGAAAACGATATATTTGTAACAGCCGGAGAAAGTATAGGTATCGACGGATTAAAATTCCCCTGCATTTGCCATGTATATGAGCTTGTTTCACTATCTGATGATGTTGTGTCCACGGCCGCTCCCTGCTGAATCATATTCATCCAATCCATGCTTTCCGCGCGGTAGGAAAAATCCCTTTCCGCATAAGGATCGGAATAATAAGGAATATTCCATGTAAGACCGCCGTATTTCATACTGATACCGCTTTTAAAATTCATCTTGTAGCGGAAAGGAACGTTTTTTGAAAAGAAATTAGATTCGTTTCTTTCATATGTACCGTCATAATTCGGCCAAAATGGCGTAAAGAATCCGTCTGCGTCTGAAACTGTTCTTGTAAAGCCGAATCCTAAAGATAAATCAAGCTGATTCATAATTCCTTTTTTGGGAGTAGCAAGCTCAAGCCCCGCATATGTTCCAAGGTTTACATAATAATCAAATATGGCTTTAAGAGTTGCCGAATTTGGGTCTTTTATAGGTCTGCTTGTATTGCGCAGAAACAATCCTTGAATTTCTTTTTCATTGTTATCTGAATTGCCGATGATTTTGCTTAACGAGCTTTCGGAAGTGTTTGCCTTGGGCTGTCCTATAAGATACGTTGTCGTCTGAACAAAACCGCCTTCCCTTGAACGATATCCGATAACAGGATGGAAAATCATCTCATCTCCAGGGAAATAAAAAAACGGTATATATAAAACGGGAATTTCCCCGACTTTTAATACGGCGTTAAAAATGGCGAAATCCGAGCCGGGCATAAGCCAGAGTTTTGACGATTTAATAGACCAATATTCATTTTCATCTTCTCCGCTTGAGATTGTGGCTTTTTTAAGAATTGTTACATCCTGATCGCTTCTGTAAATAACAGACCCTGAAAAACGGTATGAAGATCCGTCGCTTTCCATTGATGAAGATCCGTCGGTAAAAATACTTGACCAGTTATCAATGTTAACAGTTATGGATTTTCCGCGGAAAGTTTCTGTTTTATCCCCTTCTATTCTTTCGTATCTTACATTTCCGCTCGCGGTAATTATATTTCTTGTACGGTTAAATAATATTTCATCAGCACTTATCTTATGTTCCTTGTCGCCGTCTTTTAAACTTAATTTTACATCACCCTTTAATCTTGCGTAATCTTCGTCAGTTACATCGATTGTAAAATACTCTGTTGATTGGGCGGATTCTATTATTAATGTTTTTAAATTAATATTTTCCGAATCTTTTTGTTCGGGTAAGTTATAATGTTCCCTTAATCGTTTAATAATATCTTCTTTTGTACCGCCTTCCGAAAGACCGAGTGTGCGGCACAATGCGGCAAGTTCGCTTAAATTTGATGTTTTAATTTCCATTTCGATTCGCTTGCGTAAAGGAGAATCGGGCATTTCTTTATTTTCTTCCTGTGCGTATAACGCTGTTATAAAGAGAGGTATTAAAAAACATAATAAAAAAAATCTTTTTTTTATCATTATCTCCCGTTTTTACGCACAGCGCCCCTTTTTATCATTTCCGCGATGAATGAACCGGTGTAAGAGTCCTTGCATTCGGCTATTTGCTCCGGCGTGCCAACCGCTATAATCTGACCGCCCTTTTCGCCGCCTTCAGGTCCAAGATCTATAAGGTGATCCGCCTGCAAAAGCACGTCTAGATTATGTTCTATCATTATAACCGTATTTCCCTGATCCACCAACCTTTGAATTACATCCATTAATTGTTTTACATCGGCAAAATGAAGTCCCGTTGTCGGCTCGTCCAAAATGTAGAGAGTTCTGCCCGTAGAGCGTTTTGAAAGCTCCAACGCCAATTTTACCCTTTGCGCCTCCCCGCCGGAAAGCGTAAGCGCCGACTGCCCCAGTTTTACATAACCAAGACCCACCGAGAGCAATGTCTGCATTTTTCTGGCGACTTGCGGAATCGCGGCAAAAAAATCCGCCGCTTCTTCAATGGTCATATCCAAAACTTCGGCGATATTTTTTCCTTTGTAGTGGATTTCAAGGGTCTCCCTGTTAAATCTTTTGCCGTGGCACACATCGCACGTTATGTAAACATCCGGCAGAAAGTTCATCTCTATCTGTATTGTGCCGTCTCCGTCGCAATTTTCGCACCTTCCGCCGCGCACGTTAAACGAAAAACGTCCGGGTTTATAGCCCCTCATTTTCGCTTCGGGCATATTGGCGAATAAATCGCGGATGGCGGTAAACCCTTCAACATAGGTAATGGGGTTTGAACGCGGCGTTCTGCCTATCGGGCTCTGGTCAATATCGATTACCTTGTCGATGTACTCAGCGCCGTCCATTTTTTTGTAAGCGCCTTCGGCGTGGTTAGAGCCGTAAACTTTGTTAGCGAGAGCGGGGTAGAGTACGTCGGAGAGCAGGGTGGACTTGCCCGAACCGGAAACACCGGTAATACAGGTAAAGATACCAAGCGGAATATCAACATTGATATTTTTTAAGTTATGCTCGCTAACACCCTTTAATTTGATAAACGCTCCGTTTCCTTCGCGCCGTTTTTTCGGAATATCAATCTTTAATTCGCCCGCTAAATACTGCCCTGTAAGGCTCTCCTTAACTTTCATTACGTCTTCGGGAGTACCTTGCGCTACAACACGTCCGCCGTGAACGCCCGCTCCCGGTCCTAAGTCTACGATGTGGTCGGCGGTGCGAAGGGTTTGCTCATCATGCTCGACTACAATTAACGTGTTGCCTAAGTTGCGTAAGTAAATGAGAGTATCTATAAGACGTTGGTTGTCTCTTTGGTGAAGCCCGATGGACGGTTCGTCCAATATGTAAAGAACGCCCACAAGGCTGGAGCCTATCTGCGTAGCGAGTCTTATCCGTTGGGCTTCACCGCCTGAGAGAGTGGCGGCTTTACGTTCAAGGCTAAGATAATCAAGACCGACATTTTGCATAAAGCCGAGACGAGCGTTTATTTCCTTCATTATTTGATGGGCGATTTTTGTTTCGTTCTGGTTTAATTTTATGGACTCAAAAAATTTAAGCGAGTCCGTTACGGAAAGCTGTGACAGTTCCCAAATGTTTTTTCCGGCGACAGTTACAGCCAACGATTCGGGTTTTAATCTTTTGCCGCCGCAGTCCTCGCAGGGTTTCTGGCTCATAAATTTTTCAAGCCAGTCCTTTATGCCCTGCGACTGAGTTTCAAGATAACGCCGTTTAAGCTCTTCCAAAATACCGGGAAATTTTGACTGGTATTCAAAATGACCTGTTTTGTCACGGTTCACATAACGGACTTTTATATCGTCCTCGCTGCCGTAAAGAATAGCGTTAACTATTTTTTTGGGCAGTTTGTTAAACGGCGTATCAAGGCTGAAGTTGTAATGTTTGGCAAGACTTTTAAAACGGCTGCTGTTCCACGCGCTGTCCGGGTTGTATGGAATAACACCGCCTTCGTTGAAGGACAGTGTGCGGTCGGGTATTACAAGGTCTGGGTCGAATTCCAGTTTTGCGCCAAGCCCTGTGCAGCCCGGGCACGCTCCGAATGGGTTGTTAAACGAAAAAAGCCTCGGTTGTAATTCGGGGATTGACACGCCGCAATCGGGACATGAATTTTTCTGCGAGAAAAAATGTTCCGTATTTTTTCCGTCTTCATTCACCAATGCCAGTAAAAGACCGTCCGCTGTTTGCAAGGCGGTTTCCACAGACTCCGCTAACCGTGAGCGTATATCTTTTCCGATAACAAGCCGGTCAACAATAATTTCTATAGTATGTTTTTTTTGTTTATCAAGTTTGATACTTTCATCCAAGTTTACGGGAACTCCGTCTATTCTTGCTCTGGCAAACCCCGCCTTGCGGGCATCCTCGACTATTTTTTGATGTTCTCCCTTTTTACCTCGGATAACAGGAGCGAGCAGTTGTAATTTTGCCCCTTCCTTAAATTGCAAAATTGTCTCGATTATGGAATCTACAGGCTGTTCGCGTATTTCTTTTCCGCAGACAGGGCAGTGGGGCACGCCGATACGCGCGTAAAGAAGGCGGTAGTAATCGTAAATTTCAGTTACAGTGCCGACTGTGGAGCGCGGGTTGCGGTGTGTGGTTTTTTGTTCAATGGAAATTGCCGGTGAAAGCCCTTCGATATAGTCCAAATCGGGCTTGTCCATGCGCCCCAAAAACTGCCTCGCATATGCGGAAAGACTTTCCACATACCGCCTTTGCCCCTCGGCGAAAATGGTATCAAACGCCAGAGAGCTTTTCCCCGACCCCGAGAGCCCTGAAATAACGATAAGTTTGTCTCGGGGAAGTTCAAGATCGATGTTTTTTAGGTTATGCTCGCGCGCTCCCTTGATGATTAATTTGTCCATATATGGAAGAATAGCGGTTTTTTGAAGGGTTTGGAATAGGGAGAGTTGCGTTGAAATAAATCCCCATTTCCTATAAAATTAAAGCAGGAGTAAAAATGCTGCTTACAGAATTGGGTGCGCCCATAACAGACTTAAATAAAAAAATAAACGAAACTTGGAGGCGTCTTTGAAGACGCTTCTTTTGCCCAACGAATAGCCGAAGCCGAGGCAAAAACCGCCGAACCGGGCTTTTGGAACGATCAAGAAACAGTCGAAAAAACAATGGCATCTCTTAAAAGCCTTAAAAACCGATATGAACCGTGGAAAGCTCTGCGCGATGAAGCCGCCGATTTGCAAACCTTGTTTGAATTGGCAACCGAGGCGAAGGACGAGAGCGAATGCTCAGGTATCGAAAAAACAATTAAAGACTTAACCGCCCGCTATGAAAAACAGAATATGTTTGAGCTTATGACGGGCGAAATGGACAAAAACGCCTGCTTCCTTACTGTCCATTCGGGTGCGGGCGGCACGGAAGCCTGTGATTGGACGCAAATGCTCTACCGCATGTACCTTCGCTGGGCGGAGCAAAAGGGCTTTACCACGGAAGAAGTTGATCAGCAGGAAGCCGAAGGGGGACTAAAGTCCGCCACCTGCCGCATAGAAGGCGATTACGCCTACGGATTTCTTAAGGGTGAATCGGGGATACACCGCCTTGTAAGGATCAGCCCGTTTGACGCAAACGCGCGGCGGCATACGTCTTTCGCCTCCGTTTACCTTTTTCCGGTTATAGATGATACAATAGAAGTAGACATAAAACCCGAAGATTTGCGGGTAGACACATACCGCTCCGGAGGCGCTGGAGGACAGCATGTAAACAAGACGGACAGCGCGGTTCGTTTTACCCACCTGCCGACCGGAATAGTTGTCGCCTGTCAGAACGAGCGCAGCCAGATAAAAAACCGCGCGACTGCCATGAGTATGCTTAAAGCTCGGCTTTATGAGTATTACAGAGAGGAGAAAGAAAAAGAAAACGAAAAATATTCGCAGGAGAAAAAAGATATTTCATGGGGACACCAGATAAGATCGTATGTGTTCCAGCCGTATACAATGGTAAAAGATTACCGTACAAAAGTTGAAAAGGGAAATATTCAGGCTGTAATGGACGGCGATATTGACCCATTTATAGAAGAGTATTTAAGATTTTCATGGCGTAACGGAGAGATGAATTGAAAAAAGCGAAGTATTTTTTAATTTTTATTTTTCTCGTTTTTGCTATGCCGTTATTTGCAAAAGCGCAGGCTGAAAAAACAGAAATTAAAACACAAAACGACGAATGGCTTTTTTGCATTACAAAATTTGATACAAGCGCTCTTCCTGCTGATAAAACAAATATATCCGACATGGTATCAAGAGAATTGGTAGATCGATTAAGAACGATTAACTACCGTACCCGTATATCTCCTGAATACGCTTATTATGAGGGGTATGCGTGGATGCGCAGCCGCGCGGCTGTTGCAAAATCTATCTCTGCAAAGATGGATGAAAGATCAAAATTAATTTATCAGGGCGAAGTTAACTGGAAGTATAATCAGGCTGTCAAAAAAATAGATATCGATTTAAAAAAAATAAATGAAGAACTTGAAGAAATAGATAAAAACGCTCCGCTGATAAACAAAGAACCTGTTTTTAAAATGTTTCCTAATAATCTTGATTTTTCATATCCGGATCCTCCGCAAAAGGGAGGAGAAAACAGGTTTTGCAGTACTCAAAAAACAGACGCATTTTTATACGGAAAGATAACCGATTTTTACGGCAGATATTCCTTAACGCTGAAACTTTATACGGTTTATACAAAATCGTTTGTTTGGGAAGAAAATTATATTTTTTCGTATAACGATATTAACAGCACGATTGATGAAATTACGCGAAAATTAATGATAACTCTTTCAGGAAACAATCCTTCCGCAGTGGTAATAAAGACTGAGCCTGAAACAGCGTTAGTTTTAATTAATCGAACATTTGCCGGAAAAGGCGGAACTAAGTTAACGGAATATCCTCCCGGAAAAATAACTGTAATAGCGTCCGCTCCGGAACATGAGCCGCTTGTTCTGGAGACAGAACTCCTGCCCGAAGAACTTACGCAGATTAATATTAAACTTAATCCGATAAAATATGTGAATGTAGATGTTTCCGGTAATATGCAGGGGCGTGTATATAACGGTTCGCTGTATGTAGGAGAATCGCCGTTAACTCTAAGAATTCCGGCGAATAGTTTTGAGTACATAGAAATGGAAGCAGATAACGGACAGAAAGGATCGGTTGTATTCAAGACAAAAAATAATATAGATTACAATCAGACAATATCATTAAAATTATCACAACCAAACAGAAGGGGCGCGGTGGATAGGGAGCGCAGAGGTTATTATTGGGCGTGGGGCACTCAATGGATTACAGGTATTGCCGCATGGCTTGGTTATTATGCGTATATGGGAGCGAATAATGCGGCTATATACGGTATGAATAGCGGCAGAGATGTTACACAAGATTTTCTTGATAGCAACAAAAATCTGTATAATTACACTATGTACGCCGCAATTGGTTTTGGAGTTACATCCCTTTACGGAATTATACGAATGTTCAGATACATTTATATTTCCGGCAAGGATTCAACGCCTATTGTAAATACAGGCAGGGCAAAATGAAATTCGGCGAAAAGATAATGAGTTTTTTTACGGGAAAGCCCGCAATTAATGAAGAGCTATTTGATGAGCTTTGCGATTTGTTAATAGAAGGCGATTTTGGCGCCGCATCAGCATTTAAAACAGTTGAGATGTTAAAAGAAGTTTATAAAAAAGACAATTCCGCCGCATTACCCGAAAAACTAGCCCAATTTCTTGAAGATGAGTTAAAAAAAGCGCCCGTTGTTAAATCCCCCGACAATTCAAAAAATATTACGATTATCTTGCTTCTTGGTGTAAACGGAGTAGGTAAAACAACTACCGCGGCTAAAATTTCACACCTTTACAACACAAAGTTAAATAAAAAGACAATACTCGCTGCGGCGGACACATTCAGAGCCGCCGCTATTGATCAATTAAAAATCCACGGGGAAAAATTAAATACTCGGGTAGTGGCGCATAAGCAGGGCGGAGACCCCGCAGCGGTGGTTTATGACGCGCTGGAGGCAGCACAATCCGGCGGCGCGGATGTAGTTATCGCTGATACTGCCGGAAGAATGCACACAAAATCAGCGTTAGTTGAAGAATTGCGCAAGATTGACAGGGTAGTAGAAACAAAAACCGGCGGAGCGAATTATATTAAATACCTTGTGTTAGACGCTACCACAGGAAGAAACGCCTTTGCACAAGCGGAAGTATTTCACGGTGCGGTCGATTTGGACGGAGTAATATTGACAAAGTACGATTCAACCGCCAAAGGCGGAGTGGTTTTTTCCTTGGCGGACGAGTTAAAATTGCCTGTTACGTATATATGTACGGGTGAAAAATACGAGGATATAGAACAATTTGATCCTCATAAATTTGCGAGGGAATTTGCAGGTATTCAATAAAAAAATACTAATTATTATTTTTCTCGTTTTATTATTCTTTGCCGGCATTATAGCTTTGACTAAAGAAATAGAAGAAAAATTGCCTGTTGTAATGCCCGATGAAATAGAAAATTTAATGGAAACAAAATTTGATTTTCAGAGGAATAAAGATAACTGGCTAAGACCCGCGCAATGGTTCCGCTCAAACAGCGCCGGTATGGCGTTAGAAGAAATACAATCGCGTTTCGGCGCTCTTCGTTATCCGTACGCATTAGCTATAATTTACGTCTCGGATGATGAAATACCAGAGTTTCTTTCGTCTTATTTTAAAGAAGATTATTATGTAGAAGTGCGAATTTTATATAAAAATAACGAACAATTAAGGACACAGTGGATATTCAGGGATGAAGAAGGTAATACAAGGCTGAACGCGGTAATTTTGGAACCTGACTCGGATATCGCACTGCAGCAAGCGGTGTTAAAAGAAGAAGATGAAGAAGAAATAAACAATGAAGAAATAGCCGTATTAAAAGATATAAAAAGCAGAAACGGTTTTATAGAAATATTTGATAAAAAAACATTTTTATCGTCTGAATACAGATACTTTGAGGATGGTAAAGTTGAGAAAACAGAATATGTTTTAAAAGATAATATGTTAATATCCGCCGCTTATTTTGTATCAATTAAAAACAATAAAGATTTCAAGCCCTCTTACACGGATAATTACCGTTATAACCGTTCTTTATCTTTAAGGCATATAGAGCGAATATTTCAAGATGATATGTCGCTTGTTCCGGCTAAGGTGTCTTTCCCCAGGCGTATTATGGATTCTTTAAAAACAGGCGTCGCAATTAATGAAAAAATAAATTTATACCCTGATTTTTTCGGAAATATAATCGTAAATGCCGGTTACAGGATGGATTTTAACATAGATGACAAAGGAAGAATTTTAGGGCAAACTCTTTATGATGAAGAAAATAATTTAGTCTGGGCGATTCAAAGCGTATGGAAAGATAACCGTATTGTATCGACAACAAAGACGGAAGGAGAAACCGTCTTAACGGCGGAATATGCTTATAATAAGGCAGGAGAAATTCTTAGCGAGAAAAACTATAAAAACGGCGTTTTGGAAAGGGTTGTTTTTGCAGACGGAGATAAGGAAATTGAAGAGCTTTATATGAATAACGCCGTAGTACTTCGCGCTGTTTGGGAAGACGGAAGAAAAATATCTGAAACAAGGATAAAAAATTGAAAAAGTCGTGGGTATTATTTGTAGCATCTCGTTATATTTTCAAAGGACGAAGCAGTTCTCCTGTCTTGGCAGTCTTGGGAATTGCTATAGGAGTGCTTGCCCTTACGGTAATTATCGCCGTTATGAACGGGTTTCAGCTGGGTTTTATAGAAAGTATTTTAGAAGTTTCATCTTTTCATTTGCGTGTAGAGAATTTTGATCAAAAACAACTCAGCCGGATACAGGAAATTGTCCTTGATATTCCCGGAGTAAAAGCGGCAATCCCTTTCAGGGAATATCAGGCGATTGCCAAAGGTAAAAGAATGAACCAGCAAGCTGTATTAGTAAGAGGGCTTGGCGAGGATGCTCTTGATCTTGATAGGGCAATGTGGGCAAAACTGGAATTTGAGGAAGGCTATTTTGATCTTTCAAAAAATAAAAATATATTATTAGGCTCGGAACTTGCTTACAGACTTAATCTTTCCGTTGGAGACGATGTAACTCTTTATTCACTGACAGGAATTCTGTCGCAGGAAGACGGAAGCAGTTTTGACGGACAGGTTACGGGTATATTCAGAACCGGATACTATGAATATGATTGCAGTTGGGCATTTATCAACATAAACAGCGGCTCTTTTTTACAAAATGAAAGTGATTTAATATTGGGAGTTAAGCTTGCGAACCGTTTTATGGATAAACAGGCTTTGGATCAGGTGAAAAAAAGATTATCCGCCTATGAAGGAATAAAAGTATCAAGCTGGCGCGATTATAACCGCTCTTTCTTTGGCGCTCTGCGAACGGAAAAATTGTTTATGTTTATACTTGTCGGGCTTATTTTTATTGTGGTAGGTTTAAATATTTTTCAAGCGCAAAGAAGATCGGTTCTGCAAAGACGCGAGGAAATCGGTTTGTTACGCGCCGTAGGAGGCTCGAAAAACGCTGTGCGTTTCGTGTTTGTTCTTGACGGAGCAATCATAGGGCTTGCAGGCGCGGGTATCGGTATGTTGTTTGGGCTGTCAATCGCCTTAAATACATCAGGGTTTTTTACATTAATAGAAAATATTATAAATGGATTTATAAGAATTATGAATTTTTTTGCAAGTTTATTCGGCGGCGGAGTATCCGGAAATTTTGCCGTATTTTCGCCTACAATATTTTATATAAAGGAAATACCTTCGCGTATTCTTCCTTTTGAGGTAGTGTTGATATTTATGTTTGGATTTATATCCGCTTTTGCGGCGGCTTGGTTTGCATCAAGAAAAGTAGCTAATATACAACCTGCGGAGGTATTGCGTTATGAGTGATGCGCATGGAAAAGTTTTACTTAGGGTAAATAACATCGTTAAAAACTATGTTTCAGGAGACGAAACGCTTCACATTCTTAAAGGAATAAAATTTGAAATAGAAGAAGGAAAATCCGTCGCAATCAGCGGACAAAGCGGCAGCGGCAAAAGTACGCTATTAAATATCATAGGCGGTCTGGATCATGCCGACGAGGGAAGCGTGTTTTTAAACGATGTTGAAATAACGGCGCTTTCCGAAAAAGAGATTTCCTTATACAGGTCAACTCAAACGGGTTTTGTTTTTCAATTTCATTATCTTTTAAAAGATTTTACGGCGTTGGAAAACGTTATGCTTCCCGCTTACATTGCCGGTGTAAATAAAAAAGAAGCTCTTGACAGAGCAAAACAGTTGTTAGCCGATGTAAGATTGGAAGACAGAAGCGGGCATTTCCCCTCTCAGCTCTCAGGCGGCGAACGTCAAAGGGTAGCGGTAGCGCGTTCAATGGTAAATGATCCTGTGTTAATTCTTGCTGACGAGCCTACCGGAAACTTAGACCCGCAAAACAGCAATATTGCCGCTGAATTGTTATATGAAAGCGCACAAAAAAGAAGAAAAACATTGATAGTAGTTACGCATGATAAACAAGTCGCGCAAAGGGCGTCTGTCAGACTGACATTGGTAAACGGTCAATTATCAGAGGAAGAAATTTGAACAAGCAAACGTCATTATTTATAGCGATAAGATACTTGTGGGGCAGAGCCAAAGAGGGCGTACGTTATCTGCGCGGCGCGGCGGCAGGGATAGCCGTCAGTCTTGTTCCTATTATTGTAACATTAATTGTCGCGGACGGAATGATAAGGGGAATTACGGACAGGTATTTGGAGCTTGGGACAGGCCACTTGCAGGTTTTTGACTATGAAAACTACGAAGGTTTTGAGAAATCAAAAAAAGACATAAGCGAAATCAGCGGTGTAAGGGGTATATGGGCGGAACAGCGCGCGATGGGCGTTTTAGCCGGAAGAAAAGGGAAGACAGGCGTATCGGTGCGGGCTATTGAAACGACGTTTTGGGATGACTTATCAACAATAGCATTGTTGAAAATAATTGACGGCAGCAGCCGACCGCAATCTGACAGAGACATTGTATTAGGCGAATCGCTTGCGAATAATATAAAAGTAAAAAAAGGCGATACTGTGCGCCTTATGACAATAATGCCTGCGGAAGACGGCAGGGTGACTCCAAGGACGGCATCTTTTACAGTATCGGGAATAATTTCCTGCGGATATAACGAGCTTGACGCATTATGGTGTATAATTAATCTAGACGGCGCGAAGCGTGTTTTCTCGCAAGAGCCGTCTACAAGTTATATTGTAAAAATTGATGATCCGTATAATAAAACCTATAACATTATGTGGGAGATGGATAAAAAAATCCCCGGCACTTACAGTATTTACACATGGCAGGAGTTACTGCGTTCGCAGTACGGCTCTTACCAGACGACCAGACAGCTTTTATTGTTCATTATGGCGTTGATAGTAATTGTAGCCGCGGTTAATGTTTCTTCCGCCACGAGCATGCTGGTTATAGAACGCCAGAAAGATATTGCAATTCTAAAGATATCAGGTTCAAGCATTAAGGGTATAACGGAAATATTTTTGTGGGGCAGTTTTCTTACAGGATTTATAGGCGGCGTAATAGGCATTACGCTCGGTCTTATTATAGGAATCAACATCAATTTTTTAATTCGTTCTTTGGAAAAGTTTTTAAGTTTTATTTCCGGTATTTTCCACGGAGGAGAGGTAAAAATACTCGATCCCGGGTTTTATCTTGAAACAATCCCCATAGTAATTGACTGGGGAGCCGTATTTAGCATATGGCTTTTTGCGATTTTTTGTTCCGTGCTGGCGTCTTGGATACCGGCTAGAAGAGCGGGAAAGTTAAAACCGATGGAATTATTAAGGAAAACTTAAGATACATATTGATTAAAAATCCATATTAATTGATAATATAAGTCTTAGGAGAAATCAAGTGAAGAAAACAGTATTAATTTCCTTTTTATTTGCCGCAATTTTAGCTAATACCTTTGCTCAAACAACCGCGCAAGAGTGGTTTAATAAAGCCGATGAATATTTTCAAAAAAACGATTATAACAACGCTATAAAGGCGTACAACGAGACTCTTAAGCGTGATGGCAATAATTTAAACGCGTATCTATTTAGAGGTTTTTCTTATTATAAGATAAAAAATTATGACGCGGCTATTGCGGATTTGGATATAGTAATAGAAAACGCTCCCGATTATCCGAACGCTTATGTGCAACGCGGAGATGCTTACGGAGCAAAAGGTGTTTATACTAAAGCGCTGACGGATTATAAAGAAGGTCTTGAATTAGGTTATGACGCAAATTCATTTGGTGTGGACAAATCCAATAAAGGGGATATGTGGTTTTGCGGCGCTATTTATATGGAAATATTGATAAACCGTTTTCTCGGCAGAAATGATACGGTCGCCAAATATGAAAACACTTTAAAAACTGTCTGTGATAAAAACAGCTTGTCCCGCGCGGAAGTAGAGACATTTTACAGCGGCAATATACGCGGAATCATCTCCGATATTGTCTTTGAAGAATTTAGTAAGATTAGTTTTTCACTTGATAAGGGGGCGGTAAGTCCTCAGAATGTTGATTTTGTATTGGTGCGCGACCCAGGAAACGGAAAAAATTTCCTGGCTTACAGCAGTGTGTTTACGCAAAATAAAACAAAAATTATTTCAGGTTCTAACGATGATTTATTACGCGAGATGAAAACAGGTAAAAATAAATCTGATTTTGATCAGGAAATGATAGACGATATTGTCACTATTTTATCTTTTGTCCCTTCGTCTGTTTATGCCGGAATAAAACAAAAACCGGGCGGTGCGGACGCTATCGGGCTAATTACGGATACTCTGACCAATTTTTTTACAGACCCGACGCGCGCTAATTATGAAAAAGTAGCCGGAATCCATTCCCGATACTGGTTTACCGGTTTTGAAAACAAAGATTTGTTCGCGCAAATCGCCTCTAATTCATATATTGATACGCTGAGAGCTTTAAGCAATGATTTTGCGAATAAAACAAATCAAGACATATCATCACGCCAAGAAAAACTAAGATTATCCAAGGTTTTAGATTCAGACGCCAGATATAATATTTTCTCAACCCCATATACACCGGAGAAAAAATAAAGGTTTAAGACCGCGCGTAAATCCAAGCATTCCCGTTTTTTCCCACCCTTTTTATCAAATTCATCTTAGTTAACGCATATAACGCCCTTTGGGAGACCCATCTTTTAACGCCTGCTTTTTCAGAGTGGGTTAAAACGGTAAAATGTTCGGTTTTATTAAAAGGGATAAAGCGTAAATAGTCTTTTGGCTTTGATAATAGAATGCTTTCGTGAAAAGCGGATAATTCTTTGTCATGAATACTGATACCTTTGCGCCGCCATGCGCCTTTTCCGTCTTTTATCCGCTTTTCGGTAATGTCTACAAGCGCTATTTCTATTGTTACACCCCGAATTAACGCTATTTCGGGGGCGTAGAGCAGGGCGTCGAAGATGTCCCATTGGGTTCCGTGTACCGGACTTTTCCGCCTGTAGAGCAATTTTCCGTTTTTTGCCATTACTTCAATCGTTTTTGTTACGGCAACGGGGTGAATAATCCGCACTTTGCCAAGGGCGGCGAATTGTTTTACCTTTTTTTTAAGAGGACCGAAACTTCCGGTTTGAACCTCGATATATTCGCCGTCTTTTCGGATTCCGTCGGCTACAAAGGAGCCTACTTCAGCCTCGGTTTTGCCCCCGGGACCGGCGTATTGGTATTTTAACGCTCGGTGCAGAGAGCTTTCATTATTAGTACCTATTGTTTTTTGTGTACTCAAGTAATTCCTCGGCGCTGAGCAAGTCTAAAAAATGATAAGTTTCACTTACGCCTGTTCTTTCTTCGGTCTTTATTCCTGCGACCTTAAAAACAATCATCTTGTTTGTAGGCAAAGGCAGGCTCAGTACATTTCCGTTCATGTCGACAAGGGAGTTAAACGGCAGACGCCCCTGAATTTCCTGAACGTCGCCCTCGGGGAATACTATAAAAAACTCATTTATCTGCATAATTTATCATAACGGAATGACAAAAATCCCGCAATTGCAAATTTTAGCGTACTTATGTGCGGAAAAACATCGGAATTCGTTAAAATTTTAATGACAAAAATAACGTAGTTGTCAACTTGGACGGTTTTTTGGGGTGTACTATATACTTGTATAGTAAAAAAGTAAAAATTTTTTAAAAATTTGTAAAAATATTATGAATAGTGGTTGACGAATGGAATTTTTTCTATAAAATGATAGGCAAATGGGATTAAGTGGGAGAAAGTAGGAGAAAGTGGGATACAACTTTAAAGGACAATTTGAAGTTACTCTTGATGAAAAAGGAAGAATCAGTCTTCCCGCAGCGTTACGCAAAATCTTAAACGACGCGGAGCTTACTGTTAAACCCTGCGATTATGAAAAAGAAAAATGTTTATGGCTTTTCCCTACAACCGTATACAATGAGATGTCCGCAAAATACAACAAGAATACGGATATCCTATCAGAGAAAGACAGAGCGTTCCGCCGCCGTTTTTTTAACTCAAAAGATGTGGAAATTGATAAAGCCGGAAGAATACCGATACCCCAAAACTACCGTGAAGAAGCGGGATTAACCAAAGAATGTTTGGTTATTGGGGCGTGGGACTATATAGAAATTTGGGACAAGGAAACATACCGCAAATATTATTCTGAAAGCAAGGAAGATTTTGTATCAGCGTCCGAAGAAATCGCGAGCAAACTAAAAAACGGAAAAGGCGGTAATCAGGAATGACAGAATATGTTCACACCCCCGTCATGTTAAATGAAGTTCTCGATTTACTCGGCCCCAGGGGGCATAATGAACTGCTTATCGACTGCAATACAGGCGAGGGCGGGCACAGTTATTCGATGATGTCAAAATATACCGACTTAAAACTGATTGCCATAGACGCCGACAAAGACATACTTGAAATCGCCAAACAGCGCTTACAGCCCTTCGCCGACCGTATTTATTTTCATTGCGGCTGGTCGTTCGATTTTCTTACGGATTATCCTTCTCAGTTTAAAAGACCGGATACCATTTTATTTGATCTTGGCGTTAGTTTTTATCACTACAAAAAAAGCGGCAAGGGTTTTACCTTTGAAAAAGACGAGTATCTTGATATGAGGCTGGATACTTCAACCGGTATTACCGCGGCGGAGCTTCTGGCTAGGCTCCCTGAGAGAGAATTGGCGGATTTGCTTTACAATAACGCCGACGAGCGTTATTCACGAAGAATTGCGTCATTAATAGTCAATGAAAGACAAAAATCGACAATTACAACAACTTCGGCTCTTGCCAACTTGGTAGCAAGAGCGGTGCCCGCGTCTTACAGGCACGGACCTGTGCATCCTGCGACCAAGACATTCCAAGCTTTGCGTATAGCGACAAACGGAGAACTTTCACAGCTTCCATCGATCCTTGAGGCGGCGTTAAGGCTTATCGAGCCGGGGGGACGGCTCGGTATAATCAGTTTTCATTCCATAGAGGACAGAATCGTTAAAAACTTTCTGAAAACTATGAATAAAGACTGTATTTGCCCGCCAAATGCGCCGATCTGTAAATGTGGGGGACAACGCTCAATCAATATCCTTACAAAAAAGGGTATTACGCCCGGAAAGGACGAGATTGAGCGTAATCCTCCTTCCAGAAGCGCAAGATTGCGCGTCGCGGAAAAAATCTTAGAAAGGAGTGACAATGATTAAACGTTATTTATTGCTTTATTTCTTCGTTCTCACCATCCCCCTTTGCCTTACTCTCTTAGTTTGGCAGTCCAATCGGTATAAACGTCTTGTAAAAGAATTAGACCGTTTGGAACACACACAGACCGAATGGATTGAAAGTAATAAACGGCTTATTGCCGGAATAGGCGAATATTCGTCTCCGGAAAGAATAGAAAATGTCGCAAAAGATCAATTGGAACTGCAAAAGATACCGCCTGAGTATTTTCTTCAGGTAAAAATAACGGGGGGAAAGGGGCATGGATACTGACCTAATGGGTATAGGCGAGCTGTCCGGCTTACTGGGCGCGCGCCATATTTCATTTACGCCTAATAGCGGATTTTCTTCAGTAGCCATTGACTCACGCGCCGTAAAAGAAGGCGCACTCTTCTTTGCCCTTGTCGGCGCTTCCAATGACGGACATCAATTTGTTAAAAATGCCTTTGCCTCAGGCGCTAGGGGAGCTGTTGTATCGTCCTCCAAACTTGACCAATTTGATTTAATAAATACCGCTAAAAACTCAGGGAAAGATTTAATTGTAGTTGAAAATACTTTAAAAGGTTTGCAGGATTCCGCAAGAGTCTATCTTGAAAAATTCCCCAACCTTAAAAAAGTCGGGATAACAGGTTCTTCGGGAAAAA